>ERZ791809.1140-NODE-1140-length-15625-cov-6.685742_pt1 | contig 15625 bp, 12 predicted proteins | sample MGYA00509946_ERZ791809 | MGnify/ENA primary metagenome ERZ791809 (study PRJEB30046, sample SAMN00791993) | human gut metagenome | study: EMG produced TPA metagenomics assembly of the A metagenome-wide association study of gut microbiota in type 2...
TTTGCGTACTGACGAGGCGCAGTTTTGCGGTAATACTTGATGTATTACCGTGAAATCTCGGCAGCGCGGACGGAACTCGCGCAAGGAACCGAAGCCAAAGTCAGGGCACAAAATTTCCGCAAAGCGCCGCGGCAGCGCGACCGGAGCCTGCGCAAGGAGCCGCAGCTTTAATTGTGCGGTGTTGCCCTAAGGTTTCTCCCCTCATACTATGTTGAAATGAGCGAAAAAGTGTGCTATGCTGATTAGGTTATAAACTACAATCCTGACTGGAGTTGAAAACAATGGAGCTTTCCGCCCTTTCCCTGCGTCTGCGCGCGCTTTCCGTGCTGCGCGGACTGCTTTCCCATCCGCTGGTGCGCGCCTACGGCGACACGCTGACCGCGCTCGACAGCACCGCCGCCGACTTTGCCGACCGCTACGGCGCATTGTGCGCGACCCGCTTCTCCTGCGGCGATATCGCGCAGGCAGTGCTCGACGCCGTGCACTTTGACACCAACACCCTGACCGATACCATCAACGCACCGAAAGCGGCTGTGCTCAACGCCGCAACCCACGATCTGGACGTGCTGAACGCTCTGCTCGCGCTCGACGGCGAAGCCTTCAAGTCCGCCGCAGCGGACAAGTTCTACGAGCCTGCCCTCGAGGATCTGCCGGACTTCGAGGCCGCGGACTCGCTTCCGTTCTCCACCGGTGCTGCACTTGCCGATTACTACCGCGAGGAGGGCTACGGCTTCTTCGCACAGTCCTCGGCGTTTGCCATGCAGGACGACGGCTCGGCGACCCCGATCGTGCATCCCGATGCCATCCGTCTGCACGACCTGCCCGGCTACGAGATGCAGAAGCAGAAAATCCTTAAAAACACGCTTGCCTTCCTCGACGGACGCGACGCCAACAACATCCTGCTCTACGGCGACAAGGGCACCGGCAAGTCCTCGACCGTCAAGGCGGTTGCCAATGAGTACGCCGACCGCGGCCTGAAGATCATCGAGATGTCTCCGCGGCATATCACCAACTTCCCCAAGCTGTTCGAGCAGACCCTGCGTTCGCCGTTCCGTTTCATCGTGTTCCTCGACGACCTGACCTTCAGCAGCGAGGACGACAACTTTGCCGCACTCAAGGCATTTATCGAGGGCGGTCTGGCCGGAAAGCCGTCCAATCTGGTCATTTACGCAACCTCCAACCGCCGTCATCTCATCCGTGAGAGCATGGCTGACCGTCAGGGCGATGAGGTGCGCGTGCGTGATACCCTCGAGACCGTCACCTCGCTGTCCGACCGTTTCGGTCTGGAGATCACCTTCTCCGTGCCGGATAAGGACGAGTATCTGTACATCGTCGAGCAGCTGGCCAAGGAGAACGACCTGAACCTTGATATCGACGAGCTGCACCTGCTTGCAGAGCGCTTCGCGCTGCGCCGCAATGGTCGCTCGCCGCGTACCGCAAGACAGTTCATCAGCCAGCAGCTGGCGGAGCAGTATGGCAAGTAATTGAAAATGGAGAATGGAGAATGATTTCATTTTTCATTTCTGCATCTAAATAAAACAAAACGCAGACCTTAAAATCATAGGTCTGCGTTTTGTTGCTATTGTGGAATCATTTCCGTTGTTTCGAAGTGTTTTGGGTATTGCATACGCTCTACCGTAGGGTGCGCCGACCTCGGCGCACCGTGTAAACCATCTGCACATGGTATACCGTAGGGGCGCACATTGTGCGCCCGCAACACGTTCGATTTTACGTTGCGTAGGAGCACACTGTGCTCCCCTACGAGATAGATTGTGCCAATCGTTAGATGCGGTGCGCCGAGGTCGTACCCCAGGGCACCTTCTCTTGCGGCGTTGCCGCAATTCACCTTGTCGCACCCTACGGAAAACCGCTCTATTATATTTCTCGAAATGAAAAAATGGAGAATGGCTGACCGTTACATCAATTCTCCATTCTCCATTTTCAATCCTCAATTATTTACCAGCCGAACGAACCAAACGGACTGGAGAACCGATAGCTGCCGTAGCCGTCATTCTGCTGCGAATTATCGCTCTGGCTGCTCTGGCGCTGCTGAGTCTGGGCATTCGGGTCATCGCCCTCGAGGTCGTGCGAATCGGTCAGCGTGATGGTGATATTGAGCGTCTTGCCGGTCGAAATGCGGTATACGCTCAGCGTCAGCTTGTCGCCGGCCTTCTTATCCTGCTTGAGTTCGTTTACCTTATCCATGTCCGGGGTCGGGGTACCGTCAACCGCGGTGATGACATCACCGACCTGCAAACCCTCGCTTGCAGCCTTTGCGCGGGAATCAATGGAATATACCTGCACGCCGGACACCTTGCCGTCCGCGGACTCAACGTTCTGGCCGGTGATACCGATGGACGGACGGCCGGAAACGTAACCGTTCTGAATCAGCTCATCAACAATATCCTTGGCGGTGTTGATCGGGATGGCAAAGCCCATGCCCTCAACGGTGGCGCTGCCGAACGCATTGCCGGACAGCTTAGCGGATGTGATACCGACCACCTGACCGTACTTGTTGATGAGTGCGCCGCCGGAGTTGCCGTTGTTGATGGAAGCATCGGTCTGAATCAGCGTCATAACACGGTCATTGACGGTCAGATCGCGGTTGATAGCGGAAATACGGCCGCCGGTGATGGTGTTCGCAAACTGTACACCGCCGGGAGAACCGATCGCGTAGGCATACTCGCCCGGCTCCAGCTCATCCGAGTCACCGAACTCTGCGGCGGTCAGGTCGCTTGTCGGCGTTACCTTGATGACCGCAAGGTCGGTCTGCTCATCCGTGCCGATGATCTCGGCATCAAGAGAGGTGCCGTCGCTCAGCTGTACGGAAACCGACTGCGCGCCGTCCACAACGTGGTTGTTGGTGATGATGTAGCCGTCCTTGCTCATGATGACGCCCGAGCCGCTGCCCGTGCCCTCAGAGGTGGTGGAGATAACCGAAACGACCGACGGATTGACCTTTTTGTAGATATCCTCACCGGCCATGCCGTCCGCGGTATCGTAGTTGTCCGAGGAGTTGCTCGAATCCGACTCCGGCTTGCTGTTGATCTGCAGCGTCGGCGCGGAATCCGAGGTCGATGCCGAAGCGCCGGAATCGCTGTTTGCATTGCCGCTGAACGCCATATTACCGACAACGGCGCCGCCTGCAAACAGCAGGCACGCAGCTGCTACACCGCACAGACCGAGCGCTAAGCCTCTGCTGTGCTTTTTATTCTTCGGGGTGTGCGGCTTCTGGCTCATCGGCGGAACCTCGCCGAAGCCGGTCTGCTGCTGCGCCTGATGGAACTCCGGATGCTGCACCGGCGTCTGGAACGGCGTGCGCGGCTCCTCTGCCTGCGACTGATCGTTCTGCGGTGCCTGTGCAGGCTGTTCTGCCTGCGGCTGGTCGTTCTGCGGTGCCTGTGCAGGCTGTTCTGCCTGCGGCTGCTGCATCGGCTGCTCGCTCTGCGGTGCGGTGTTCCGGGTTTCGGCGGTCGGCTGTTCGTTATTCTGATCGCTGCTGTTCAGCGGTGTTTTGTTGTTCATGTTGAAGTCGTCCATGATACTGACCTCCTATCGTTTTTGTACCTTTATTGTAAAATTGCTTTGTGGTAGTTTGTTGAAAACAATATGAATAAATTTTGAACACTCAATCAAGAATCTGTGTCCGTACAGAGAACGACCTCCCTGTGCATTGCTGCACACGGAGGTCGTTATTTAGGCGTTATTCGGTTTATTCTGCTCCGGTGCGAGCGGCAGGGTGAACTCAAACTCGGTTTCGCCGCCGCCCGAGCGGACGGAGATCTCGCCGCCGTGCAGGTTGATGATGTTCTTCACAATATACAGGCCGAGACCTGCGCCGGTCTTATCCATCGAGCGCGAACGATCGGTCTTGTAGAAGCGGTCGAACACATGCGGCAGATCCTCCGCCGAAATGCCGATACCGGTGTTGCTGATGGCGAACACGCACAGCTGTCCCTCCTGATGGACCTTCAGCCTCAGCGTACCGCCGTCCTCGATGAACTTTACCGCGTTATCAGTCAGGTTGTACACCACGCGGTACAGGTGGTCGCGGTCACCCATGACGGTCAGCCGTTCCTCGAGATCGCACTGCACATCCAGCTTCTTTTTCTCAATCTTCTGCTCGAACGAGAGCAGGATCTGCGCTGTCATTTCGGTAAAGTCGAACGGCGCCGGACTGAGGATCAGCTCGCCGGACTGAATTTTTGCGGCATCCAGCATGCGGTTTACCATGCGGGACAGGCGTTTGGTCTCCTCCGCGATGATCTTCAGGTACTTGTCGCGCTGGTCGAGCGGAATCGTGCCGTCGATCATGCCGTCCACAAAGCCGCCGATGGTCGTCATCGGGGTCTTGAACTCGTGGCTGACGTTGGAAATAAAGCCGCGGGTCAGCTCCTCGAGCTGGTCAAGGTCGCGCGCCATGTTGTTGAACGAGACCGCCAGCTCGTCAATCTCGTAGCAGCGGTTGTCCTCGGGCACGCGCACATCGAAGTTGCCGCCCGCGAATTCCTTAGCGGCGGCGGCAATCGTCTTGAGCGGACGCGTGACGTGCTGAGAGATCATGAACGAAATCACCAGCATGACCGCCAGTGTCACCAGCAGGATGAGCACGAGCGTCTGCGTCGAGTGACGCACCACGCCTGCCGAATTCGGGTCCTGCGTGGAGACGAAGATCATCAAATCCGCATCGCCGTTATCATCCTTGACACAGGTGCCCACCGTGTAAAACGAGGACTCACTCAGCACGCCGAGTGACCCGACAGACGCATAACTGCCGTTTTTGTGCATCTCCGCGACCACTTCGTTTGAGATATGATAGCCGGGCAGCGTGTAGGTCGTGCCGTCCGGCTTGGCGCCCATTTCAATGTTGCCGTCCGCGTCCGTGATGAGCACGGTCAGCTCATCCTCCTTCGCCACGCGCGCGATAGACAGCACGTAAATCTGACGGATCACGTCAGAGTCCGTACCCTCGAGCAGCTTGCTCTGCTCGGCAAGGCTCTGCACGGTCGTGCGCAGCTCGGTCTGCTTGGCGTGTAGCGCGTAGCTGCTCATCTGGTAGCAGAACACCACGCCGGCCAGTGCAAACGCGCACACGATCAAAATCAGGTGGGCCACATAGTCCTTGAAGAAAAAACTGCGTCTGCCCATGGCTTACTCCTTGGTCTCAAACTTGTAGCCGACACCCCATACGGTTTTCAGCTCCCACTTGTCCGAAACGCCCTCCAGCTTTTCGCGCAGACGCTTGACGTGTACGTCAACCGTTCTCGTGTCACCGAAATAGTCAAAGCCCCAGACATCGTCGAGCAGCTGTGCGCGGGTGAACACGCGGTTCGGGCTGGAGGCGAGGAAGTACAGCAGCTCGATCTCCTTCGGCGGTGCGTCCACGCGCTTGCCCTTGATGACCAGATCGTACGCCTGCTTGTCGATCACCAAATTGTCAAACGACAGCTTCTCGGGCGCATCATCCGGCGCCATGCGGCGAAATACCGCACGCACGCGCGCAATGACCTCCGGCATTTCGAGCGGCTTGACGATGTAGTCGTCCGCGCCCATCTCCAGACCGGAAACGCGGTCTGCGGTTTCGCCTTTGGCCGTCAGCATGATGATCGGCACATCGCTCTCCGCGCGGATCTCCCTGCAGACCGCCCAGCCGTCCATCACCGGCATCATCACGTCGAGCAGCAGCATGTCCGGCTTGTCGGACTTCCACTTTTTGATGCCCTCCACGCCGTTTTCCGCTTCAAGCACCGTGTAGCCTTCGCGCTCCAGATACAGGCGCAGCAGCTCACGGATGTTGGCCTCGTCCTCTACGATCAATATCTTCTTGGGCATAGTTCTCCCCTGCTTTCCCAGTTTAATCTGATTCTATTATAGCGCGTTTTGAGGTGGAATGCATTAACATTTTGTAACAAGTTCCAGAAAACATATTCCAACTTTTATCCTGCTATATATATTTTTCTCACGCATAATACCGTATTTTCAGAACTTTTATACGAATTTGTTAATCCAGCATTTTACACAACTTCACGTAATTTCACGCATCTTGGTGCAAAATCGGTGCAAAATCGGTGCAACGTCCTTACCCGTTTACCGCCAGTGTTGCAGAACTATTAAATTCAAGAATCTGCCGCATCTGGTTGATAGCCTGCTCGTTATTCGCGTGCGCGTAATATTTCATGGTCGTAGTCGGGTTATCATGCCCCATCATCGCGGCTACATTGGCCGCAGACATTCCCCTGTTCAGTAAATTACTGCACAGTGTATGCCTAAAAGTATGCGGTGTGATGCGCGGTAATGGGTTATCAGGGTGTTTCCTGTTGTATTTGTTTACCGCTCTCCGCATGATTGATTCTAAATCAGCCGCAATTACAGGATTATCTCCCTTTGTCAGCATGAGAAAACCACAGTGTCCATCTATCATAGGTTCAACTGTTCCGCAGTTACGGTGTTCAATGATGTTGTGCAGACTGTTGCACGCCGCATTACTCATAGCGATAACGCGATTGCCCGCAGCAGATTTAGGGGTTTTCATGTACTTGCTCCCATCTTTACGCCGCAGCAGTTGTTTGTTAATGGTAATCAGCCGATTCTCAAAGTCCAAATCAGCCTTGGTCAAACCGCAAAATTCGCTGATACGAACACCAGTTTCCAGCAACACAATGAACCAATCCCGATGCCGTGAATATGTGCTGTCATTGGTGATGAAGTCCAATAAGGCATTTACCTGTTCATTGGTCAGCGCATCACGTTTCGCCGTGTCATTTGTGAGTATGTCATTGAGCCGAAAATCAAACGGATTTTCACGAATCAGATGGTTTTTCAATGCCATTTTGAACGCTGGTTTTAATATTTTACTCATAGCTGAGATAGTGCTGTACGCTTTGCCGTTTTTACGCATCGATTTGAACCACCGCCGCGCATCTATCTCTTTTACGTCACAGATACGACGATTTCCGAAGTGTTCCCGTTTTACCATCTCCGCCCATGAAGTGTAGTTGATCTGCGTATTTTCGGTTTTATCGTCTTTCATCTCGATATACATTTCCAGCAGTTCATTCACTGTGATTTTCCCGCTCGAATAGCTGATACCGCTCTCAATCGAACGAATCAGTTCTGCCTTTTTCTTTCTCATACCCTCTAAAGTCGGGTCTGTTACATAGGCGTATTGGTGGGTGTTCGGGTCAAGGTGTTTGTATTGGTATCTCCCATCGCTCTTTTGGCTCTCACGTTCTTTTAATACACGCCCTTTGTTGTCTTTTCGCTTTCCAGCCAATAATTAGATCTCCTTTCCTGCTGAAAAGCCCCAAATATGACAGCAACAGTATAGCATAGTTGGGGCTGGATTGCACGAACTTTCACATGGAATAATTATCACGAATGAACTTCTGGAGAGATTTGCGTTTGATAAGATGTTTTGTGCCGACACGGAACACCAGTTCAGGGTGTTCTTCAATAAGAGCACGAATCGAGTTTTGACCAATACCAGAGAACGCCGTAGCCTCTGGCACGTTCAGCAGTTCTTTCTCCCAGAGGGGAACATAGGTGTTATTCATGTAATCAGTGGTCATATGTTTTCCTTTCTTTTTCTTTGAGTGAGATATATCTACTCGCCCGCTCGTGTGCAGGCGGCAGGTGTGAAAAGTGCAAATCGTGCCCGTTACCGTTATACCAAAAGTGAGGTCATCGTAATTTGTACCAAATTCCTGTTGACACTGCTTAAAGTCCGTGTTATATTGAGAGTGTAGATAATACCAAATCTAACGAACGTCACTTATGATACAAGAGGTAACAGAGCATGAGTATTTACGGCTATTGCCGCATATCAACGCCCCAACAGAATATCGAGCGGCAGGAACGCAACATCAAAGCCGCCTATCCCGATGCGGTTCTGGTCAGTGAAGCCTACACCGGCACCAAGATTGAGCGCCCCAAGTGGTCACGGCTGCTGGCCAGAGTGGTCAAGGGTGATACCATCGTTTTTGACAGCGTATCCCGCATGAGCCGTGATGCTGTCGATGGTTATGCCGCCTACGAGGACTTGTACAGCCGAGGTGTAACGCTGGTGTTCCTCAAAGAGCCGCACATCAACACAGACACCTATCGCGCGGCTATGAGCGTATCGCTCCCCAAGACAGATACCAAGGTCGATATACTGCTGGAAGCAGTTGAACAGTTCATGCTTGCACTCGCTAAAGAGCAGATACAGCTTGCGTTCGACCAGTCAGAGAAAGAGGTCAAAGACCTGCATCAGCGCACGAGTGAGGGCATCAAGACCGCCAAGCTGAACGGCAAGCAGATAGGCCAGCCCAAGGGCGCGAAGCTGACTACCAAAAAGAGCATCGCAGCCAAGCAGATTATCAAGCAGCACGCTAAAGAGTTCGGCGGCAGTTTGTCCGACCCAGAGGTTATCAAGTTGGCTGGTATCAGCCGCAACAGCTATTACAAATACAAACGAGAACTGACAGAGGGAGAGGGCTAACGCCCTCTCCTTTGCTCCGGAACGCCCTGTGCTCGTGTTAGTTTCACCCAGAATACCGTAACGAAACGTTACAGTATCGCGATAGGTACAGCATTGCATCTGGCTTATCAGTACCGCTTGCGCGGCACTGGAAAAAGACTGATTTTTCATCAATCAAATAATCAAAAGACAGTGGGAGAGATAAGAGGAAACACTATATTAGGGGGAACGCTCTCACCCGAAAATGCAGAAAGCAGTAAAAAGTGCATTGTTCCCTGTGTTCTCAATCCATCAAGCTATCTATCTCCGCATCGAAGTTGCACATTTCCTCGAGCGTTTCAGGATTTCCAAAACCAAACGAGCATATACACTGAGGGCGATTTAGTTGTTCCTCTCCGAGATACTTCCCGCCGTCAATAGATTCCACAATTTCCTTGAACCATTCCTGTTCATACAGCCAGCAGGTAAATGCAGGGTCTTCCTCGTTCAATTCTTCCATGTATTCCAGAAAGGCTTGTTGGCTCTCCCTCTGCCGTTCCTCACGCTCTGCCGCCAGTGCAGCCAGATAGTCAATCTCTGTGTCGCTCATTGCATCAAAGGCGTTATCCGGTTCATCCTCGCCCGCTCGTTGCACATCAGACAGCCCACGCAGATAATCAGCCAGCCAAGCACGCAGACAGGCTTGCAGCCGTTCAATATACGCACTCAGCTTATCCCGACTAATCAGCGTAACACTGGTGAGTTTCTTCCACGGCATACCCGTACAGCTGTCGTTATACCGCTTTACCGCATATTCCCCGTTATTACCTGTCAATTCGCCCACAATCGCGCGAAACTGTTCCAGAGAGAAAATATACCATTGGTGTTCACAAAACCATGTACGCCATTCAGAGCGTTTCACGCCCTTATGCCACTGGTCACGCAGTATGTTGCTGTGATATTCGATCAACCGGTTGTAGCTATCCTCCGTCAGCAGTTCACCCAGCATGGAAATAGTTCGCCGCGCCGCTTCTTCAATCGTGCCGCCAGCATCCAGACACCGAAGTTCCAAGCGGGCATATATGCCGCAGTTCGGATATTGTTTGGTTTTGTCGTAGCACTCATTCTCAAAAGGGCGTTTGGGCTTGCCAGTGATGGACGGTGACTGACTTTTTGCGAACATACTTTTGACAGAACCGTCCTCGTCCATGGTAATACCGTTGTTATCGAGGCTGAATCTATCAATCACCAGCCAGCGAACAGCTTTATTCAGACGGCGCAGTTCATCATATGAGTGTGTAAAGCTGTCAAAGGCAAAGTCAGCCCGTTCAACATAGTACGGATTTCTCTCTGTCATATCGGCGATTGTAGTTGCCAAGTCACGCCCAGACAACAGAGTATAGCGTGTGCCCGTTGCACGAATAGAGGGGTTAAGCTGATAGCGATAGAATTTCTCCGTGAACTGCGACCTCACCTCGTTTGTCTGCCGCGCTGCACCTTGCTTTTGCCCCCAAAAAATGCTATAATCCGCATAGTCGAGCGGGAGATATTTCGCTTGCACCTGCAACGTATGCAGGCCGCACGAATGCTTTCCGCCGTATAATTTTTTGATTTCCGCTTTTTTCATTAAAAGCCTCCCTTAAAATTGATAAAAAATTTTCCAAAACCTCTATTTCCCTGTCTGGCTCGTCCCGAATTTTCGGAAAACATCTTTTGGCGGCTCTCCGAAGTTTCGGAAAACGTGCTTCTCGATGAAAAATTTAGGTTTTCTTGAATTTCTCTCGAGCGCACGAATCAAACCACTTGACTTATCACATACTTGATGGTATTTTTACTTTGAATAACCGAATCATATTTTCACCTCCTTTCCAAATTGGCCCAGAATGCCCCAGAGTCGTTTCTGGCAGTCGCTCGTCAAGAGATACGCGCAGCTATGGCGAAAACGAATGCAGCGTATTCTCGCGGGTTTATGCAGGCTGTTATGCTCCTGCGTTTTCCTCACATAACCTACTATACAAAAAATCGGAGTTTGGGTCGTGGCATTATCCACAAATTTTTCGTCTATTTATTGTTCATTATCTACAATCAACAACTAAAACCATTATATAAGCAGCAAAAAGCGGCTGATATGCGTGAAAAATCGCACATCAGCCGCAGTTATTTTTTAATTAAAAATCTTCTTCATCATCAGCCAGAAAGATAGTCAGCTGAAATGGTTTCTGGTCTGCGAACTTGACAGTGATATACTCAATCCGTTCCTCGGGAAAGAAACGCCCGCTTGCCCATGCAAATTCGCCTTTTACCACAATCTTACTCTCCCAGAACGGGTCAATGATAAAAGCAATGCCGTCCTCGATAATGTCAAAAGGCCCTACTACAAGAGATATATCTACTCGACTGGACACATCTTTCGAGGGAAAGTTCATCTGCATACTGGTGAAATACCCTCTGTTCAAATGAACCAGCAGGCTTTCCAGTGTCGGGAATGTCAGTCTTTCAAATTCCATGTTTTTTCTCCTTTGTTTTTCCGTTGGGTGATTGGGTTTTCGGTGTCATTTCGGGTGCTTTTCAGATATTCGGTGCAAAATCGGTGCAACGATAAATAGCGCCAAACTTTTTCGCGCTCTATATTGCATATTTTTGATGAAATCACTGTTTTCAGCATATAAAACCATCACCAAAGCAAGATATTGCATTAACATTTTGTAAAACACCGCTTTGCACCTGACAGTTCCTGTGCTATACTGAATATATCACCCCAAAGGAGAATTCTTATGTCACAGACGGTAGAAATGCATATTATTGCGCGGATACACAGCGATTTTCCCACCAAATTCGGCATTCCGCGGCAGAGCGGACTGGCAGACGTACCGGCGCGCATTGTATTCGAGCCGGAATACCGCAACGCAGATGCGCTGCGCGGCATCGAGGGTTTCTCTCACCTGTGGCTCATCTGGCAGTTTTCGGCAGCCGTGCGTGACGGCTGGTCACCGACCGTGCGCCCGCCCAAGCTAGGCGGCAACAAGCGCATCGGCGTGTTTGCGACGCGCTCGCCGTTCCGGCCGAACGAGATCGGACTATCCTCGGTGCGCCTTGACCGCGTGGAGCCCAACACGCCGGACGGTCCGGTGCTGCACATTTCGGGCGCGGATCTGATGGACGGCACGCCGATTTTCGACATCAAGCCGTATCTCGCGTACACGGACTCGCATCCGGAGGCGCTCGGCGGCTTTGCGCTCACGACCGATGCTGTGCGGGTTGAGTGTCCGGCGCAGCTGCTCGACAAGCTGCCCGAGGAGCGCCGTCAAACCCTGCTGAACGTGCTCGCGCAGGACCCGAGGCCGGGGTATCAGCATGAGCCGGGCCGCGTGTACGGGTTCCCGTTTGCGGGATTTGAGGTAAGATTCACCGTGGAAGGTGACTTGCTGACCGTTCTGCAAATCGAGAGCCGCTAACTATTCTGCGGTAAATTTTACACGGGGGCGCACAAACTGCGCAGGCGGTTCATGTTCCCCGTCTATTCCGTGCCGAAAACGAAAAAATCACCGAAACGATTTGTTTCGGTGATTTTCTTTTACGTTCTATTAGAGGCCGGTCGGAGTGATCTTCTCGAAGTCCTCCAGCGTGCCGCCGTTCATGAAGCAGTCGATGATCTGCTTGCCGAGCGGCTCAAGCTCCGGCGTATCGAACTTCGCCAGTTCCTTGCGGAAGAAGTCGGTCAGGATCTTTGCACCTGCATCGTAGCCGTCGGTGCCTACGCGGTCCTGCGTATCAACGCGCAGGAACTTAGAGCGGATCTTCTGGCCGTCGATGGTCAGATCCTTCATCGCGTAGCCGAGCAGCGGGCAGCGTGCCGGTTCGAGGTGCTCGCGGCGGATCTTTGCGCCGCCGTGGCGTGCCAGATACTCACGGGAGATCCACTCAGCCGCAAAGCCGACCTTGTAAACGCCGATGTGCTGGTTCGGGATCAGGACGTAGCGGGTGTTCGGGCTGTCCACGATCTGGTGCAGCAGCAGGTTGGCCTGCTTTACGCGCTTGCCGGTTGCAAACGGCCAGTAGGAACCAACGCCCTCGCTCTTCAGCTCGTTGCCGGTTACGATAGACGGGTTATTGAAGCCGCGCGGTGCGATCAGACGCCACAGCCAAGCCAGTGCCGGCGGAATGATATGCAGCATACCCATGATGCCGTAGTTCGGGTTATCGCGGGTGGAGGGGGGCATACGAACGCCGAAAGAGCGTACGTCTACTTCTACCGGCTCCTTGACGATGTTCGGAACATCCCAGCGCGGCACGATGGCACGCGGGTTGGAGCACGGCTTGCCGTTGGAATCCAGGGTGTGCTCCCAGATCAGCAGGGTTGCACCCGGATGGCCTTCCATGTTGAAGAAGCACAGCGGCTCCTTCGGCTCGGTGCAGATGCGCTCGTAAACCGGATCGCAGCCGTAGTGGGTTACGCCGTCCATGCGGAGGAACCAGCCGTCCTCACCGTCAACGAGTACCAGCTTGCCGGAGTTGTTCTGCACGCCCGGATAGCAGGTAGCCATATCGTCGCACACCGGCTCAATCTTGCAGGTGGAGCTGATATGCAGGTAGGTCTTTTCGCCCGTTACCGTGTTGGTAGAGAGCAGCACCTCGCCGTCCGGCTCGCGGGCGATGTCCTGCAGCATCTCGCTCTTGCCGCCGCCGGAAGCGCCCTCGTGCATGATGACAAGCTCGTTCTCGTACGGGGTGATCAGACGGCCTGCAGAAGTATGGCAGGTGGTCCAGCCCTCCTGCTCGCCAATGTCGAGCAGTACGGAGTAAACACCCTTCTTGGCAGACGGGCCCGGATACAGGTTGTAGGAGAATACCTCGTGGCAGTCATCCAGACGGTTGTGAACAACAACCTGCTTGCCCTCAAAGTGGGTGTGACGGAACGGAGGTGCAACGTAGATGATCGCACGCGGCTTGTAGCCCTCGGTCTCCTCTGCGCTTACAAAGCCCTGCAGATGTGCCAGCGCGAATGCGAAGAATGCGCACTGCTTCGGGCATACGAGCATGGAGCCGTAGCCGTACTGGTTGCCGCCGGAATTAAACGGCATGAGGATCAGCTCCTGCGTCTTGAACCAGTCCATGGTCTCGCGGCGCAGCTTGTCGAACTTGTAGCCGTACACATCCGCAAAGCGCTTCTTATCGGTCGGCTTGTCGTCTGCGATGCGCATGCAGTCCGGCTCGCGGCGGCGCATGTAATCCTCTGCAAAGTTGACGGATGCGCCGTTCTTGCAGCGTACAACGTCAGCTTCCTTGATCTTGCCCTTGCCCGGTACATCGAATACAACGTCGTACACGTCGGCATGTTCCGGACCGAATACCATGTCGTACAGTTCCGCCTTGCTGGTGGGAACAACTACGCCCTTGCAGTTCTCGATGACATCGGTCAATTCATCGGTAAAGGTGAATTTGGTGAGCAATGAGTTCATCTGTATCATTTCCTCCTTAAGCACCGCGGAGTCCCTCGCCACGGTATGCTAAACGGGCCGGTTACATTCATTAACCTTTGCCCCATTGTCTTTCGAGTATAGCATACCGCAAAACCCACCCTCTCGTCAACTGTGATTTTGCTTTTTTTGCAAGTTGAATTGCAAGTTCTTGCAAAATGTACAAAACCTGAGGGATTTCTCACTGTTTTCCTGACACGGTCACTTGTCCGCCGATAGAACTTTTTTGCGAAAACGTTTCCGCATGGCAAAATCCGTTTCACAATGCGCAATCGTGTATCAAAAGTGCGATACTGTGCATCTGCGTACACTTTATCTCACATTCCAGCGCTCCCACACGCGGGTGACGGAATTGCATTTTCCGTTTCTTGTAATATCGAACAGCGCACCGGAAACTGCACAGTCGCCCTCAGCTGTCTTGAAATACTCGGTCAGGTCACCGCGAAACATGGCGATAGACTGCTCCACGCGTACGCCGAGCACGGACACGATCGGGCCGGTCATGCCGATATCCGTGATATAACCGGTGCCCTTGGGATTGACGCGCTCATCCGCGGTCTGCACATGTGTGTGCGTGCCCCAGACAGCCGCCGCGCGGCCATCGAGGTAATAGCCCATGGCCAGCTTTTCGCTCGTGGCGTTCGCGTGGATTTCGGCAAGCGCCACGTCGTACATGCCCTCGTTTTCCTTGAGGATGCGGTCTGCACACAGGAACGGATTATCCGGGCCGAATTTCATGTCGCAGCGGCCGATCAGGTTCATGACGAGCAGGCGCATGCCCTGCGGGCCGTCATAAATGCCCCAGCCCCGACCGGGGCTTTGCGGCGCAAGATTGGCCGGACGGAGAACATCCGAACGGCTGTCCAGATACGGCACGATCTGCTGCTTGCCGAATACATGGTTGCCGAGCGTGATCACGTCCGCGCCGGCGGCAAAAATATCATCCGCCTGACGCGGGAGAACGCCGTTGCCGGCCGCATTTTCGCCGTTTACGATGACGAAATCCGCGCCGGTGTCGCGCTTGATGCGGCGGAGCAGACCGTGAAGCGCGTCGATACCCGCCTCACCGACCACATCGCCGATGACTAATAGTTTCATGGATTACCTCTTTCTATCATTGCTGCAAGCCGTTGATTGGTTCCACTGGATTCAGCGAGGAGTGCGCCGCCGCTGTGGCGGGAGCATGCCGCGCCCCGCGGCGAGGGCGCCGTACCCACGGCGAGGGGCAAGAGGGTAGACACCTACGGTTTCTACCCTCTTAACTCCCGTTTCCCTTTGTTTCCGAGTCTGGCGCAGATTACCGACATGTGACCGCTGCGAAACAGGGGGGAACGACAGTCGGGTTACCGTCGCGTGTCTTTCGTGAAATATTCGCAGTTCACAGATAGCGTACTGCTACACAGGTCGGAGGGTCTCCGCAGGCGCAACATAACAGTGTTGCGCAACTTGTTCGCACGTTATAATAGACAGGGCCTACGAAGATAAACTGTACCAAATACCTAAATCGTAGGTGCCTTCCGTAATCTCCAGACTAACGAGTTGCGCGACACGGGTATGTCGCGCCTGCGTAGAGTAAACCGTATGTGTAGCAGTACGGTCTCGGACACTGCGAATAGGCTGCTCAAGAGGACGGACTCCGAAGGTAGTCCGTCCGTAGCAGAGGAAAAATCCTCTGTCGTTCCCCTTTTCGAAGCGGTCGCCGCTCTCCGAT
>ERZ791809.1147-NODE-1147-length-15519-cov-16.551345_pt1 | contig 15519 bp, 18 predicted proteins | sample MGYA00509946_ERZ791809 | MGnify/ENA primary metagenome ERZ791809 (study PRJEB30046, sample SAMN00791993) | human gut metagenome | study: EMG produced TPA metagenomics assembly of the A metagenome-wide association study of gut microbiota in type 2...
AACAGTAAAAGTCCTCCGTGACTTCTGCGAAACTCTCATAGCAGGTCATTTCGGTATCCATGCAGCACCTCTCAGTCAATGCAGATGCAGGGCAGCTTCTGGTCGTCTGCCATCAGGGTGATGCTGTGGCTTGCCAGATACTTCTGGAACAGGTAGACCTCATCGATGGTCAGCGAGATGACCTCGCCGTCCATGTTGGTGCGAGCCAGAATCACCGGGCCGGTCAGGTAGTGCTTGCCGCCCATCTTCAGCACCTGCGCCGGGTTGTAGCAGAGCAGCAGCGAGGTGTTGGGGAGGTTCAGGCAGGCATCGTCCTCCTCAAAACAGGGCAGGATGCCCGGAGCCTCGTCCAGCGTGATGATGGTCAGCTCCATATCCGGGGCAATAGCTGCGAGGTAGACCACACCGCCCCGGTTTGCCGCCAGTGCAGCGCAGATGCGCACGTCAATGGTAATCTCCTCGGAGCGGATGGTGCAGGTAACGTTGTTTTTCATAGGCGTTTTCTCCTTTTGTTTGCAAAAGAAAAAGACCCCATCGGGTCTTTCGTTACGGTATAAGTCAGCGTTCGTTCTGCCGCTGCTGTTTGCGCTGCCACTGTTCCAGCAGCTTGATGATGGTGTCCTCCATCTGTTTCGGGGTGTAGCTGCGGGGAAAGTATTTCCGCAGGGTGTCGTTTTTGATGACCACCTTGTCCAGCTCGTCCTTTTTCTCTTCTCCCATGACCGCAAAGGCAACGTCATACGAGAAGTGCCCTTCCTGTGCCAGCTTTTTAAGCCGCTGCGCTTGGGAAAGGGACGGTGCATTCTGGGTGTCGTTCATTGCTTCTAAAAAATCCCGCTGTTGGGCTTCGTCCAGATAGGACAATTCCACAGCGGGATTAAAGGCAATCTTCTTTTCGTCCACCATGTCCAGCAGTTCCGGGACAAGGTTGGTCAGGCGGATAAAACGCTGGACCTGCTTTCGACTTTCTCCTGCATCTAAAGCGACTTGTTCATCGGAACGCAACTTCGGGCCAATTTGGCCCGAAGTTAAATCTGACCTAGCACCTTGATTTTTTAGAGCTTCCAGCTTCATTTTGTAGGCGAAAGCCCTTTCGCTGGGCAGGATGTTCTCACGCTGAAGATTGCTGTCCACCATGAGCAAAACTGCGGCATCATCATCCATCTGACGGACGATAACAGGCAGCGTATCCAGCCCGGCAAGCTGTGCAGCGTGCTGACGGCGATGCCCGGAGATGATCTCATAGCCACCTTCCGGGCGCGGACGGGCAATCAGCGGAGACAACACACCGTACTGCTCTACGCTTTCTACGGTGCGCTGCATGGATTCATCATCCAAAACCTTAAAGGGGTGGTTTTTGAAAGGGAACAGCTCTCCAATGGGAATCTGCTGCACCTGTTCCCGCTGCTGTTCCTGCCGAGATTCCTCGGTGGAGAAAATGTCATCTGCCCCTTTCAGCGACACGTTTAAGCTGCCTTTCGGCATTCGCCATCACCTCCTCGGTCAGAGATTTATAGGCTTCTGCCACCTTGCCTTTGGGGTCATGCTGGAAAATGCTCTTACCCACGGCACTGATCTCCGCAGCACGGACAGACCGGGGAATGGTCTGGTCGAACACTTTGATCTTGCTGCCGTAAGCACCCCGAATCAGGTTGTCGATCTGCTGCCCATAGTTGGTGCGGCTGTCCGTCATAGTCAGCAGGATGCCCTCGATTTTCAGACGAGGGTTAATTTGCCGCCGCACTTTCTGGACGGTCTGCAAAAGCTGTTCCAAGCCTTTCGCAGACAGGTACTGCGCCTGCACCGGAATCAGGGTGGTGTCCGCCGCTGCCAGCGCATTCACGGTCAGCATCCCAAGGGAAGGAGTGCAATCCAGCAGAATAAAATCGTACTCGTGCTTTGCGCCTTCCAGCACCTGTTTCAGCATCTTTTCCCGGTTCATGCAGTTGACAAGGGAAACTTCCAGCCCTGCCAGTTCGATGTTTGCCGGAATCAGGTCAACGCCCTCTGCATGGTGCAGAACGCCTTCACCGGGCGGAATGCTCTGGTCGTTTATGGCTTTCTGCATCAGGGTAGAAAGGGTGGTGGGCAGTTCATCGGGCTGTTGCCAGCCCATGCTAATGGTCAAGCTACCCTGTGGGTCAGCATCTACCAGCAGAACTTTTTTGCCTTCGGCTGCAAGTCCAACGCCCAAATTTTCACAGGTGGTGGTCTTGCCGGTGCCGCCTTTCTGGTTGACGATGGCAATCGTAGTTGCTTTCTTTGAAATTTTCATCACCTCCGCATCGCTAAGTCGTGGTTGGTTTGGTTCTGGTAGGAAAGCTGCATCGTGGTGGGTGCGTTGTACAGAGAAGCGAGCAGGTATTGTTTCATGTTTCGGATTGGGCTGCTGTTCTCTGCAAGGCACTTCAGCACAAAGCGGATATGGTCAGCGTTCAGCTTCATAAAGCGACTGCGTACCACCTCGGCGGGCTTATCGTCCCCGGCAATGCGCAGCAGCTTGCGGTTGGTAGCGCAGGTGTCCACCAACAAATCTACGATCTGATAGATGGTGTCCTCATCGTCCGGGCAAAGCCGGAACAGAAGGTCTACCTCCAAAGACTGCAAAAAAAATTCTTCCAATTGGGTGCGTTTGCTCATCCCTTCCGCTTCTTCAGAATAGAAAGGATCAGTCTCACTCATTTCAGTATCATTCTCTTTAGTCTTATTACATCGTGATTTTGAAGGGTCTTGACTTGCGTTTTTGAAGCCTCCAGAATCGTGAAAATCACGATTCTGGAATATTGATTTTGACGATTCTGCCGAAAAGTTCTTCACATACACCAAACTTGGCTTTCCCAGACCTCTGCGTTTTCGTTCAATCAAACCAAACTTTTCAAGTTCCCGGAGCAGCTTTGTCGCTTTGTTGTCTGCGCAACACAATGCCCTCTTGACATCCTCTATCGTGAAGATGATGAACACCCGGTTCTGTTCGTCCAGCCAGCCGTTTTTCACGGACAGGCTCATGCGGTCAAGCAAGATACCGTACAGTGTTTTGGCATCGGTGGAGAGCTGCCGGAAACGGCTGTCCTGAAAGAGTGCTTTCGGGATGCGATAATAAGAAAACAGTTCACCTGACTGACCATAGAAGTAGTCATAACTCATGGTATTAACGGATCATCATCTCACGGTCTGCGGCACCTTTCATATACAGGGCTTCTGCGATGTCACATTCTGCCAATATGGCTGCGGATTCCAAATCAAGGTACTTGCGTTTCTGCTCATCGTTCAGCATCCGAAAGAACTCTCGTGCAATCGCGTCACGCTTACTTGCTGCAGGTTGATAGCGCGGTGTTTTCAGCAGTTCCTCCCATTCAGGCTGTACTGCTTTGTTAAAGTAGTGCAGCATAAAGTCTTTATCCATAGGCATTCTCCTTTTGAAATGTGTTGTGGGTAAAAATAAAAGCGCAGCTTCTATTCATTCAGAGTAGAAGTTGCGCTTTGCGGTCAGCTTGCGTGTCAGACCAGCACTATTTAATTTTTCGTTTTGATACGCTGTCTAGCAGCACATGGGTTGCACCGTGGTGTAGACACCATACTTTGAGAATATAATCAGCCCTTCTTTGCGTACTTTACGCGTAGTTCATTCACGACCTGTTGATAGCTGGACTGACCGCTGCCAATACGGTCAAGATTTCTACGTGTATCTTTGCTGATGGTCATGCCTTCGATAGCGAAGGTGCCGTACACATTGCGGAGGTTGCTCTGGTGCTGGGCAGGTGTGGTCTTGACGCTCATGATTTGCCTCCCTCTGATTCACATAATACTACATCAAGTTTATCTTGCAGGTGCGCTCATGTCAATCTATAACCGTTGTCAAACGTAAAAAGAAGTGCTTCCATTATCTGAAAAAAATGTGAATCTTAGTGCATGGGCGGATTTTTTGCAACATAAATAACAGACATCCTGAAAGCTCACCTTCAGTCATTCAGTCGGGGATATGTACAAAAATCGACGTTATACCGTATATGTTTCGTGGTGCGTATACCGATTGCTATATTTTGTACAGAGCAAGACGATATTTGATAGCCTTTTTGGGCATTTTCATCTTTGTTGGGTGCGTAGTGATCGGCACTGTTTTCGCCGATTTACGCATAAAAAAAGAAACAGCCAGAAAAAATCTAACTGTTTCTCGTTGATTTTATTGCACAAGGGATATAATCCGAATCATCCCCATACGGTGCATGATCCGCAAGAAGTATTCAGATGGTCGCCCGTTCAAATCGCATCTGAAGCGCATTTCTCCTGAAGTGTGACTTTTTTGCATTGAAGCAAAAATGGCAATTTTTTCTCGAAAGCAATGCTCGTCCAAAAACCCGCATTACGCCTATATTTTTTGCCGTTTTCTCAAAGAAATGTTTTGTCCTTTGGGGGCTTCTTTAAGGTCCGCATGGGAGAGCGTTCGGTTCGCATCCGAGAGGTCAAGGGTTCGAATCCCTCTAGGTCCACTTTTAGCAGCAGCGTAATTTTAACGCTGCTGCTTTTCTTTTGCGTACATATAAGTCACACGCCGGCTTTGTGACCCAGAGGGATCCGAACAGCACGGCCCTGCTGGAACAGCACGGCCCTGCTGCAGGCAGGGCAAGCTACCAGCCCGGTTCCCAGAACCATCAGCAGGAGAAGCGAGGCCGTCCTTATTTTCTGTTTCTTTGCAGGGTCTCCTATTCTTTATCCAGTTATCTAAAAATTGCATCTGCTCTTTTGTATGAAACCAGTGCTCTCCGCCCGGCATAACGGTCAGCTCTGCGTTGTTCTTTTCCGCAAAGGCTTTTATGGTTTCCATGGAGGTCAGAGCATCCTTTTCCCCATACAAAATGCGGGTAGGGATTTTCCATGAAACCGGATGCTCTCGGACATAGCAGAGATATTTCCACGACAGCGTTTCTCCAAATGTTGTGGGAATTTCCAGTTTCTCTGCAAGTTCTGCTTCGGAGACGTCAGCCCATTGCATCATGTTGCAAATCAGTTGCTCCATATCGACTACTGGAGAAATAAAATAAGCGGTATCCACCAATTTCTCATTCAACGAGGACAAAGATAAAAACGCACCAATGCTATTTGCCACCAGTGTGAGCTTCCCGCAGCGTTTCCGCACTGCCGTAAAAAATCCGGAAAATTCCTCCGTGGCTTCCCATGGAGATCGTGCGTGGTAGTCGAAACCAATTACTTCACAGCCAGGGAATAGGGCTTTATAATGCTCGGCCTCTTGTGCCGAACCGCCCTTTCCGTGAACATATACAACAATTTCTTCCATATAAAATCCTCCAAAATAAAAACGCAGCACACCCCCATTCTATGGGCTGCACTGCGTCTGAGCGTCTGGCGTCTTGCTTGATTCAATTATTCTGCCGCCAATTTCAAAAATTTCTTGTCCGACTGGATGCTCTGGGTCACAAACTTCCCATCCCGGAACAATGCGTATGTTGTGACCGGTGCGGGCACATTCTGTGCCGTCTCTTTCTCTGTGATGTGGATGGTTTTGAACGGGATTCCATGTTCCTTTGCAACCTCCTGCACCTTTGGCACCCAATAATAGGTGTAGGGGCACTGGTCGGTATAGTAGAGGACAAAGCCGTTTTCCTCCACCTTGGGATGCTTGGCACAGTCCTTGAATTTTGGCGGCCGGGCATTCTCTGCAAGGGGCAGATACATGAGGTTGATGCCGCAATCGGAGATGTCTGAGACCTTGAAGCCCTTATGGGTCAAAAACTTGGGGTCCGCGAGAAACTCCCGTTTGCGCCCCTCTGCACACAGAATGCAAACACCGTTTTTGCCCTGCGCCTTGGCATCCCGAAGGCATTCTTCCAGCAGCTCACTGGAATAGCCGTGCCCTTTCAGGGAGCCGGAGACCCACAGACAGTTGATATAAAGCCAACCTGCTGCATCAATGGGTACCCATGCGTTTTCTGCCGGGATGTACTCGATAAAGCATTTGCCGCGCTCTGCACTGCGGTAAAAAACAAGTCCCTCCTCAAAGCGCTGCTTGAGCCATTCTTTCTTGGCAAGGCTCTGTTTGCCGGACATGGCACAACAGATGTGTTCCCTGTCGATGTTTTCTTTGGTAACTCTGATATAGTCCATCGAAGCGCTCTCCCCTATCTTTGTACTTTTTCATGCCTTCTCCGACACAGCGGCTTTTTCGTTTTTGGCTGCGGCTTACCGCATCCGTCCATCGCCGCCCATCAAGGCGGTCATTTCCTCAAGATAGTCCAGCGGAAACGGCGGAGAGCACAGGGGCCTCATGGCAATGCTCATGAGCTTCATGGGATTGTCGTCTGCCGCCACCCGGTTGGAGCTGAGCTTTCCGCAGCGTTTGCAGCGGTGGATGATGGCCCACTCGCCGCCCTTGCGTACCCAGACGGCCACCGGCTCCATGATGCCGCCGCAGTCGGAGGCACGGTCGCCGGGTTCTTCGTCCACATGAAGACTGGACAGGCAGTTGGGGCAATGGTTGCGGTGGTCGCTCCCGGCGTGTAACACATCAGAGAAATTACAGCTTATTCTCCCAGCGCCGTCTCGATGTTCGCCAGCACCTTCTGGCTCAGCAGAACGAAAGCCTGCCTGGTGCGGCCTGCCGAGACTCCCGGGCTGTGGACATTGGGCCGCCGGAAGAAGCCCTCGCTGACGGGGCCTGCGGCGGCGTAGGTATCACAGAAGAAGTGGGTGCCGGGCTTATCCAGCCACTTTTCCAGCGCGGCGGAGTCAAAGCCGGGGCCGATGGAGGTATTGAAAAGGACTTTTCCCTCCCCCAGCGCCTCAAACTCCGGCTCACCCAGGAGCAGGACATTCTTGTTCAGACAGGTAAAGACCACTTCGCTCTCCCGGAGCAGAGCGTCCAACGGCTTATACTTCATGCCTGCGGCCTCGGCGTCGGGCTTATGGCTGCGGCTGTAGTAGGAGATGTCCGCGCCGAGGAAGGCCAGTGCATCGGCGACCATCCGGCCCGAGACGCCCAGACCCACGATGCCCACCTTGAGGCCGTAAATTTCCACGGGCTCGTCGTGGAGCATCGGCATCCCGAAGCCGTGGAGCAGGCCGGTCAGCTCGTGGAGGACGTACTCCACCACGCCGCGGTCGCCGTAGTCCCGGATGCCCAGCACCTTGATGCCCTTTTCCCGGGCAAAGGCGATGTCCACATTGGCGCTTTCCTCCGAGTAGAGGCTGCAGCACATCCCGATGTAGCGCAGGTTCGGGCAGCGCTCGATGACGTTTTTGCCCATGCGGGAGGTATAGCTCAACAGCGCCGCGTCGGCGTCTCCGATGCGGCGAACGATCTCTTCGTCGTCGGCGGGAATATCGCGGTAAAGCTCGACCTGTTCGGCATACTGATGCAGCGCTTCCTCTGCTGTGGGGATGAGGCTGACCGGCTCGATGGCTACCAGTTTCTTGAACATGAGGCTCCCTCCTTTTTAATAGAAGCAGACCGGCGAGGCGAGGTTGCGCAGAAGCGCCACGGCGCTCCAACCGGCGATGGCGCTGGTGGACGAGCAGATGTCCACCACGGCCTTCACGCCCTCGATCTCGGCAGTGATGCAGTGGTCGTCGCCCACCCAGCCGGGTACGGAGTGCATGGTCACGCCGGTGATGTCGGGGCCGGTGGTGGCCAGCGAGGTGGCCACAGCGACGTTGACCCGGCGCGGGAAGGTTGCGATGGCTTCCTTGGCGCTGCCGGTGAAGACGGTGGTCTTCTCGGTGTCGGTCAGCAGATGGTCTGCCCAGACGGGGGTGTTGCGGAAGCCCTTCGCACCGGTGTGGGTCTCGATGCCGGCCTTCTCGTCCAGCTTCAGGGCTTCTGCCATAAGGGTGACGGTCTGCAATACGTCGAAGCCGCCGATGGCGCCGCTGGCCAGATGCACCTTTGCGCCGCCTTCCCGGGCCGCCTGCTTGACCTCTTCATAAAACGCGAGGTCGGCGAATGCACCGATGGACAGCACCACGAGGTTCACGCCCCGGCGCAGCACCGGAACGGCCATTGCACGCACCGCTTCCACCGAAGCCGCTTCCACGATGTATTCCGGCTCCAGCGCCAGCAGAGCATCCACGTCCGCGCAGGCCGCACACCCCACGCTTGCCGCCGTCTTCTCTGCCGAAGCGAAGGTGCGGCTGGTGACGCCCACCAGCTCGTAGTCTTCCAGCAGGCCCTTCTTCCACGCATCGGCCACGATATTGCCGAGGAAACCACAGCCCACGATGCCAAATTTCGTTTTCATGTTTCCGTTTCTCCTTTTTCCCGCCGGGTCGGCGGTTTTTTCTTTTTCAGTATACCATGTCCAGCCCGGAAAAGCAAAAGCCTCCCTTCCAGCATCCTTGCCCTCTCAGTCACCTTCGGTGACAGCTCTCCCAAAGGGGGAGCCACTGGCGTGCCGGTCAGGCCCACGCGGGACGAGCAAAGTCTGATTTTATCGGAAACAGTAGTGCTCCGCTGCCAAGATTCACGGCAGCTTGACAAGGTGCGCTTGTCCAGAAGCCGCTGCCCTCTGTAGCAAGGCCCGCCCTTTTGCGCCATATCGGAGCTCAGGCGTCCAGTAGGAAGTGGCCCGGCCTGCCAAGGGCTCTCCCTATGGGAGAGCCTTGGGCAAAAAGGGCAGACTTTGCGGGATGCAAAAGCCTCTCCCTTTGGGAGAGGTGGCATCGCGCAAGCGATGACGGAGAGGGCAAGCTCGTCTCCCAAGAGCCGCCACACAGCGATAAGCTGGCTCTTTGAGAGAGCCAAAATCTGACGGATTTTTGCCATTCACGCAGGAAACAGGGCGATTCGCGCAGGTTTTATTGATTTTTTTCCGCAGATGCGGTATATTCAAAGTAACCTGATATTCTACGGTTTCACCATTTCTTTTCACCATTCAAAGGAGGTTTTTGTATGCTGTCTTATCGTAAGCTTGCGATGCGTGTTCTGGGTCGCCCTCTCCATACGGGGTGGGGGTATTGATTCGCCCCGTCCGGCCTCTCAGCGGGCAGCAGCGTTTATCCTGACCGCCGCAATGCTCACCACCCTTACCGCCCCGGCTTTTGCCAAGACATGGGACATCGAAAAAGGTGACATCACCGTGAAAGCAGGCGAGACCGGCAACGACGTCACCCAGAACAATGTGACCACCAAAAATGACACCAACACCATCATCACAAATCAGAAAACGGACACCGCTTCTTCCCACACCGTGACCATCAAGACCAACGATAAGAACGATACGGTCGAGGTCACACTCAAGGATGTGAACATCGACGCCAGCAGCCGGAACGAAGCCGCCGTGAGTGTGACCGGCAGCGGCAATACCACGATTAAGCTGGATGGCGACAACCATCTCACCGGTGGTATCAGCGACAACGGCAGCTATGGCCTCAGCGGCATCTCCAGCAGCGGCAGCCTCACCATCTCCGGCGGCGAAACTGACAGCCTGACGGCCCAAGGTGGCAGCGGCACAGACGGCTCCGGCGGCCGCGGCATCTTCAGCAAAGACCTCACCATCTCCGGCGGTACGGTCAACGCCAATGGCGGCGACGGCAAAAACGGCTCCGGCGGTAGCGGCATCACCAGCCTCGGCAGCCTCACCATTTCCGGCGGTACGGTCAACGCCGCTGGCGGCGACGGCACAAACAGCAGCGACGGCGGCGACGGCATCACCAATAACCGCGGCGTCACCATCTCCTCCGGCGGTACCGTCACGGCCAAAGGCGGCAGCGGCGAAGACGGCTCCGGCGGCCGCGGCATCTCCAGCTTCGGCGGCGTCACCATCTCCTCCGGCGGTACGGTCACTGCCACCGGAGGCAATAGCACGGGCAGTGATGGCTCCGGCGGCGACGGCATCTCCAGCACCAGTACCACCATCTCCGGCGGTACCGTCACGGCCGATGGCGGAAGCGGCAACTTCTCCGGCGGCAACGGCATCCGCAGCTTCGATGTCGCCATCTCCGGCGGTACGGTCAACGTCGCTGGCGGCAACGGCGGTAACGGCAGCAGGAGCGACGTCGGTAACGGCATCATCAGCAACGGCATCGATCTGTCGGGCAGCCTCGAGCTGACCGCCAAGGCCGGCAGTCCCAACGGCAAGGCCCTCTCGCGGGCCGGCCATGAGCTTGACCTCAACACCATCAAGGACAAGCTGGGCCCGGGCGCAAAAGTCACCACCACCGATGCCGACGGCAAGGTCAATCAGGTCCCCATCCCCGGCCCTGTGGAGCCGGAAGAGCCTGTTATCCCCGAGGAGTCTTCTTCCTCTTCTGACGGCGGCTCTGCCACCCCGTCCGCACCAGCCTCTTCCCTCCCCGGCCTGACTGTCACCGACAAGGACGGCCAGCGCATCTCCTACACGAGCACCCAGAGCGGCAATACCCTCACCGTCTGCGTCGGACGGTTCACGGCCTCTCTCCGTGCTTCGCTGTCCACGCTGCGCCAGCTGCGGGCTGAGGGCATCGACACCATCACTTTCCAGACCATCCTCTGCTCCACCACCCTCTCGGTGGACGAACTGCTGGCCATGGGCGGCGAGGATGCCGAGGCTGTTCTGACCCACCGGTTCACCGCTTCCAGCCTCACTGTGGGCTGAAGCGCTCTTGTCCCCCGACCCGTTTTGTGCTACACTATGGACGTAAAATCAACACAGATCGAGGGAAAGTAACTTATGGCTGGCGACCTTCATACTCATTCCACCTGTTCTGACGGCTCTGTCCCCATCCATCGCCTGCCCCTGATGGCAGCGCGGCTGGGGCTGAGCGCTCTGGCCCTTTCTGACCACGATACCACACTCAGCGCCCAGTACGCCTACGACCACCCGGTGCAGGACGGCGTGCGGCTCATCCCCGCCGCCGAGCTCACCGGCTACGACTTCGAGCGCAGCCACCGCGTCCACCTGCTGACCTTCTGGCCCGACCTCGACTGCCCTGCCCTGCGCCGGCACTGCGACATCATGCGCCAGCGCCGCAACGAGTGCGCTCTGCAGAGCTGCCGGGAGATCGAGGCGCTGTACCCCCAGTTCCGCACCGAGCAGGCGCTGGAATACGCGCAGGACAGCGGCGTCCTCTTCAAGAGCGGCATCATGCAGGCGCTGCAGCAGCTGGGCCTGTGCGACGGCATCTACACCGGGCTTTATCACGAGTTGTTCGGCTGGGAGCCGCGGGGCAAGTGCCTCCACTCCCCCACTTACCCTCCGGTGCGGGAGGTGCTGGCCACGGCAAAGGCCGCTGGGGCCGTGGTGGTGTTCGCCCACCCGACGGTGTACAAGAGTATGCCTCTGCTGCGGGAGCTGGTGGCTGAAGGGGCTATCGACGGCATCGAGGTGCATCACCCCCGCAACAGCCCCGAGGACAGGGCCGAGTGCGCTGAGCTCTGCAAGAAACACGACCTCATCGTCACCGGCGGCAGCGACTTCCACGGCGCGAACCACGGCAAACCCCACCCGGTGGGTGCCTGCGTCACCGAGGACGACCAGATCGCGCGCATCGAGGCACTGGCCCGCAAGCGCCGGGGCGGCGCTCTGTGACCAGGTCACATTGACTTCCCCACCTGACAAGGATATAATAAAGATACTGCGCGAGTCCGCTCGCCTGTCAGTCGGATATAAAGAGAGGAAGTTTGAATATGAGCAAGTCTTTCAGCTACCCCAACAAGGGTACCTGCTCCAAGGAGACCCACATCGTGCTGAACGATGACCACACCATCGAGTCCATCGAGGTCATCGGCGGCTGCAACGGCAACCTGAAGGGCATCAGCCGCCTGCTCAAGGGTATGAAGGCTGAGGACGCCATCGCCCGCATGGAAGGCACCACCTGCGGCCCCCGCCCCACCAGCTGCCCTGACCAGATCGCACAGAACCTCAAGCGCGCTCTGGCTGAGCTGTAATTCACAGTCCGTTCAAAAGACCACCGTCCTGCCCTTATTTCCTGCGGGCAGAACGGCGGCCTTTTTGTTTATCGCAATTATCAAAAATAGTGCCTATCGAAACGGCATCTTTGCGATATGCAATTCAACGCTGTTGCTGCTGCATTAAAAAGTTGAATTGCTATAAAGTAAAATTTGATTTTCTACGCTGCCGACAGAGGAGTTTCTGCTCCCGACCAAAATCGAGCCAAAAAGCGGTTGACAAAACCCGTGTCCTTTGCTACAATGAATAAGTAAACGCAGGGTTAGCTCATCCGGTAGAGCGACTGCTTCCCAAGCAGTAGGCGGCGGGTTCGAGTCCCGTATCCTGCTCCACAAAAAGAGCGCTGATTCGTCAAGAATTGGCGCTTTTATCATTTCAGCAAGTCTAAAACTGAGAGGGACGTCATGATTTTTGTACCCCTTCTGCACTATTTCAAGTGCAAGAATCAATACAGCGGCAACGAAGACGGGATGCGCTATCTGCTCTCGCCCGGCAAGCGCAGCGTGCCTGACCCGGACGGCGGCGAGGGCGCACAGAAAGAGGAAGCCATCCTCACGGTGGACATCTGGCCCGACCCCTGGGCGCTGGACCGCACAGACCCCGCCCTGCGCCGGCAGATGGTCTTTCCGCTGACGGACGAGGGCCGGGCCGCAGCGGCAGAGTATCTGTCCTCTGCCTACAGCGCTGACCTGGCGCTCTGGAAGCAGCGGCCCTCCATCCTGGACTGTGAGCCCTGGTCACCGCCGCCGAAGGACGAGGACGCAGAAAGCGGGGAAAGCAAATGATATACCGTCTCAAAGAGCTCAAGGGCGACACCATCCCGGTGCCGCAGCTCATCTTTTCCAAGCTGGGCATCGCCGAGGAATACAACGTCCGGGTGGCGCTGTATGTGCTGGCTACCGGCGTCACCGACCCCGAAAAAATTTGTGCCGACCTTAAACTGCGCAGCCGCATCTCTGCCGAAAGCGCCCTCTCTTTCTGGGCCGGTGCAGGGCTTCTCGAGCGCTACGACGAGAACGCCGCGCCGGGAGCAGAGCCCTCTGCTCCTGCCCCCATGACCTGGGCGGAGATCGCCGCCGCAAGCCGCACCGACCCCATGATCTCGAGCCTCATCGACTGCGCTCAGACCGGCTTTGCCCGCCCGCTGACCCACAGCGAGATGGAAAAGCTGGTCAACCTCTACGTACAGGAGGGCTTTGCCCCCGAGACCGTCATGCTCTGCGTGGCCTATGTGGCCAGCCGGGGCAAGCGGACGATGGCCGCCGTCCTCCACGAGCTGAAAGTCTGGCGGGCCGAGGGCGTGGAGACCGGCGAACAGGCCGACGCCCACCTCAAGCTGCTGGCCCTCCGCCAGACCCGGGAGCAGTATGTTGCTTCCCTGCTGGGCATCCCGGACAGCGAGCTCACCCTCGGCGGGCGGAAAGCCATCGCCCGATGGTATGAGGTCTACGGCTACGATGACGCCATGGTGCAGGAGGCCGCTGTGCAGGCCGGGCCGAAGCATGACCTGTGGTACTGGAACAGCATCCTCAAGACCTGGAACGCCAAGGGGCTGCGCAATATCCACGATGTGCGCACTCCGGTGGCCGCTGCCGGCGCCAGCCGGAACATCCGGGTGGACCGCGAGACCCCCAGCGGCAACGACTTCCTCAAGAACGCTGCCCGCCGCCGCACCCTCAAGAAAAAGTCCGAGTGACCCCCGGCATAAGGAGACACTATGCGTACCAAAAACGAACTGTATCAGGAAGCCCTGCGCACCGTCGCCCGCCGTCGTCAGACCGCACGGGCCAAGGCGGAGGACGCCCGCGCTGAGGCCGAGGCCGCTGTCCCCGGGCTGCGCCACGCCGAAGAAGAGGTGCGGGTGCGGGGCATCCGCTGCGCACTGGCCGGTGCGGCGGGCAAGGACCGCACCGATGCCGCTGCGGCCCTCACCGATGCCCGCAAAAAGCTGGCCGACCTGCTGGCCTCCAGCGGCCGTCCCGCCGACGCACTGGAGCCGCACTTCACCTGCAGGCTCTGCGAAGACACCGGCATTGTGGACGGACGCACCTGCAGCTGCGTCCACAAGGTGATGCAGCAGCTCCGCCGGTCAGAGATCGAGGCTCTGTCCAGCCTCTCCATTTCCAGCTTCGATACCATGGAGCTGCGCTACTACCCCGCCCGGATGGACGCCTCCCTCGGCGAGCCGGTGCGGAGTTATATGTCCACCCTTCTGGACGACCTGCGCGGCTACGCCGACGAATTCGATACCACCAGCGAGAGCCTGATGCTCCTCGGCAACGCCGGTCTGGGCAAGACCCATGCCGCTCTGGCCATCGCCGGAGAGGTGCTGGAAAAGGGCTTCGACGTCATCTATGTGTCCAGCCCCGACTTCTTCTCGAAGCTCGAGGCCCTGCACTTCGGCTCCGACCCCGCCGGGGAGGAAGAGATGCTCCTGCGCACCGCCGCCGGGGCCGACCTGCTCATCCTCGACGACCTGGGTTCCGAGTTCAACTCCAGCTTCCTCATCAGCACCCTTTACAGTCTGCTGAACAACCGTCTGGGCGCGAAGCTGCCCACCATCGTCACCACCAACATCACCGACGGCGCTCTGCTGGAAAAGCTCTACACCGAAAAGATCTCCAGCCGCCTCTCCTCTTTTGTCCCCTTCCTCTTTATGGGCGACGATATTCGGGCGCAAAAGGCAGAAGAAGCGTAAACAGGATAGAAGTCAAAGAGAGTCTTTATTCAGGAAAGGAATTTCAAATATGGGAATCGTAGTCATCGGCGCAGTTTTCGTGGACATCAAGGGCTATCCCTTCTCCACCTACATCCCCGGCGGACGGAACGCCGGCCGCATTGAACAGGTGCATGGCGGTGTGAGCCGGAACGTGGCGGAGGACATCGCCAATGTGGAGCTGCGCCCCACCTTCGTGGGTCTGGTGGACGACACCGGCATGGGCCAGGACGTCATCGACAAGCTGGACAACCACAAGGTCAACACCAGGTACATCCAGAAGGTCCCCGATGGCATGGGTACCTGGCTGGCCATCTTTGACAACGACGGCGACGTCCACGCCGCCATCTCCAAGCGCCCTGACACCACCCCGCTGACCACCCTGCTGGAGGAGAAGGGCGACGAGATCTTCAAGGACTGCGACGCCATCGCCATCGAGCTGGACCTGGAGAAAGACACGGTCAAGCAGGTGCTCCGCTATGCCAGGAAATACAACAAGAAGGTCTTTGCCGCAGTCTCCAACATGAGCATCGCCATGGAGCGCCGCGACTATCTGCAGCAGATCGACTGCTTCGTCTGCAACCAGCAGGAGGCCGGTCTGCTCTTTTCGGACGACTACGAGCATCTCGCCCCCAGCCAGATGGCTCAGGTACTGGCCCGGAACGTCCACAGCGCCAACATGCCCAGCATGGTGGTGACCATGGGCGGTCAGGGTGCTGTCTACGCCCAGCATGACGGTGCCTGCGGCGTTGTACCCGCCAAAAAGGTGGACGTCATCGACACCACCGGCGCAGGCGACGCCTTCTTTGCCGGCACGGTCATCGGCCTGACCTACGGCAAGAATCTGGCCCAGTCCTGTGAGATCGGCAGCCGCCTGGCCGCGTCGGTCATCTGCATCACGGAGAA
>ERZ791809.1149-NODE-1149-length-15461-cov-6.134947_pt1 | contig 15461 bp, 5 predicted proteins | sample MGYA00509946_ERZ791809 | MGnify/ENA primary metagenome ERZ791809 (study PRJEB30046, sample SAMN00791993) | human gut metagenome | study: EMG produced TPA metagenomics assembly of the A metagenome-wide association study of gut microbiota in type 2...
CCCACCCTTCTGGTAGCTCAAATGGTATCTCATCTTCGATACATTTTACGGTACCGTCGTTGAACCTCTCATAATGTAAATTATCATCACCTTTGAAAATGACAGTATCTTTTTTTATATCCTTAGGTTTTAGCTTTCCGTCCTTAACCATCTGTTTCTTTTGTTCACGAATACGCTCCAAAAGAACAGACGCCGGCTCATCATTTGGATCTTGCGGTACAAGTTTACCTCTGATTGCTAAATCCAATATTTTTTGCCTTAATGCTTTGGTATCCATTACTCATCCACCTCGCCTATTATTTTTTCCAATTCGGCAACAGCGTTCACAATATTAGCTGACTTCTCCTTGATTTCCTGAAGCAGTTCTGCAAGGGTGCGGTCATCTGCACCGTTATTAATCTTCATCCATGTAATATCAAGGCTTGTCTTATCACGAGCCATAATCTCATCTATTGTGAATTTACGCCATCTCCCATTAGGATTTTCCTCACTGTATGTTTCCTTACGCTTGCTTAAATCTCCGTCAGCATAACACTTAACAAACTCATCAAAATGTTCTTTCTTCAATGGATTTGTTTTACCGAAAGAAGGCATATCAGAACGCAAGTCATAAATCCAAACTTCTTTAGTATTATCCTTATCGGTCTTACCTCTTGTAAAGAATAAAACGTTTGTCTTCACACCCTGTGCGTAGAAAATTCCCGTAGGCAATCGAAGAATAGTATGAAGATTACACTTATCCATCAAGTCCTTACGGATACGCTCTCCGTCACCATCCGCAAACAATACGTTATCAGGCAAAACAACGGCAGCACGGGATTTACCGTCAGTCTTTAAGCTACGGTAAATGTGCTGGAGAAAATTAAGCTGTTTGTTGCTTGTCGGGAACGTAAAATCATCACGTGTTGCACGCTCTCCGCCTTTCTTAGTTCCAAACGGAGGATTTGTTAAAATCAGATTATATCCTTTCATTGATTTTCCGATATTAGAAAGTGTATCGCCCAAAACAATCTGACCGTCAATATCGTGAAGCATAGCATTCATCAAAGCAAGACGATGCGTGTCATGTACAAGTTCACAACCTGTAAAAGCTTCTTCTTTCTCAAATCTTGCCATATCAGCGTCAAGTGAAAAGAAATCATCTGTGTTATCTCTGACATATTGACTTGCTGAAATCATAAATCCGAAAGTACCGCAAGCGGGGTCATTGCATCGTTCACCCGGCTGCGGTTTCATAAGGCGAGTCATTACATCAATCAGCACACGCGGTGTAAAATACTGTCCGGCTCCCGACTTCTTTTCGTTAGCGTTCTTTTCTAACAATCCTTCGTAAAGATTTCCTAATCCCTCCTCACGGGCAGAATACCAATCCAAACCGTCAATTGTAGTGATAATCTTTTCAAGGTTCTTAGGCTCATCAATCTTAGTAGCCGCCCCCTGATAAATTTCACACACTCGTCCTATACAGTAAGTTCCAAATAGACGAAGTATTGTTTTATAGTAGTTATGAAGTTCCAAACCTGATTTGCTGACTAAATTGTCCCAACCGTATTCCTGAACAATTTTCTTTTCGCTATTCTGTGTTTCCTCTTCCGGTGTCAGATTATCTCCTTGTGCAAGAGTAATACCTTCCGCAAATCTGTTTTCGGCATCGGTTTCTTTTGCCATTTTTAAAAATAAAATATATGTAAGCTCTGTAACATACTCGTGATAAGTGATACCGTCATCTCTCAGCACATTGCAGAGATTCCAGAGTTTTGATACGATTTCTTGTGTATTCATGCTGTTTTTCCTCCGTCATCATATAGATATGTGTTTAATTCCAAAACAATGTTTTCAAGCTGATTTTGGAACACCTTGTCAATTTTTTTGAAACCGCCTTGTTCTTTGAATCTAACATCTTCATCAAATATCTTGACATTCAGAACTGATTCATTCATTAAGTAAGTTTCCATTCGCTTAATCCAGTTCATTTCTTGCTTAGAAAACTTATGAGCTTTCACAAGCTTCTCAACCGCCTTTCGGATTCGTGCTTCATGGCTGATAAGTACCGAGCCGATAGCATATCGACGAATTAAGCTGATAATATCAGCAGCAATCTCCTCATTCGTCATTTGAGAAATTGCAGTATTAAGCTGTTGTGTTGTAAATCCTTCTCTGTCCAATGTTAAACGGAGAGATTTTAATTCTTCTCGCGTGAGGTCTTTCGGTCTTGTGCAAACAATGTTTATAGCGGCAATCTCATTCATATTTGTTTTTACAAATACAGAGAATGCGTCAAGATAATCTTCCGGTCTTTCATTATCGCCGTAACCGCGAGTATGACTAACCATCTCATCTTCCTTATCCGAGATTACAACAGGTCTGCCACCATTTGATTTCGTTTCCTGCAACATTCTGAAAAGTTCCTTGTTTGCAAGAATTCTGTTCTTTGCTACATCAATAGGCTCATTCTCCAATTTGTCAATATATTGAGTAGGTTCAAGACCGCCGGTCATATCAGTAAAATGTGACATCATCTCACTACTCATTTTTCTTTTTTTACGCTGGAGCTTTGCGATTATTTGGTTGATTTGATTTCTGACCTTTTCTTCGTTATCGATAACTTCCAATCCGTCAATAAGCTGCATAAATGTTGTGTTTGGATCAGTGACAACCGGTTTCATAGTATTAACAGGCTCAAGAGAATCATAGACGCCGACCGGATCATAAATTTCAAAGTGCGTCTTATGAATTTCAGGGCAAAGTCTTGTTGCACGACCGAGCATCTGCTCAAAAAGAATACGCGACTTTACTCGGCGCATAAATACCAAAGTAGTAATTTCCGGTACGTCAATTCCTGTTGTTAGCAAATCAACGGTGACAACTATACTTGGATAACGTTCATTTTTAAAGCGTTTGATAGCTTCCTGAACTTTTTTCTTGTTTCCGCCGCCAACGCTTCCTGTAATCTTCATAATTGCATCATTATCTACACCGGTCTCGGAATATATTTCCTTTAAAATTGATACAATCATATCTGCGTGTTGGTCATCTACCGCATAGATAAGCGTTTTTCCCTGTTCTTCAGGGGATTCCGGATCAATATCACGGGCAATTTCTGCAAGCACTGTTCTGTTAAAATTCTCAGTAATTACCTGTCGGTTAAAGGATTCAATATCAAAATCCAGTTCATCATCCAAAAGCTCACTGTTGGTGATTTCTCCTGTCACAGTGTCATAGATTGTAACTGTATCACCGGATTTATAGTGTATTCCCTCACTGCTGAGCTTTGTTTTTAGCTCGTGAGGTGCATCGTGGTCTACAAGATAACCTTCGATAACAGCTTCACGATATGTATACTTAAATACAGGCTCACCAAAAATCTTGGTAGTTTGCAATGCAGGAGTTGCGGTAAGTGCAATTTTTACAGCATCAAAGTATTCAATGACGGAGCGATATTTACTCTGATAATCTGTTTGATTGCGATAAAGCAGCTCATCTTCTCCCATCTCTTTATCCAAAATGTATCCGCGATGTGCTTCATCGACAATAATCAAGTCGTAATCAGAAACTGCCGGCATTGTATCTTCTATGTTGTACAAAATACGCTTTACCATACTTTGAACAGTTGCAATATGTATACGGGTTTCTTTATCAATTTCCTTATCTTCAAGCCCCTTGATATTATAAATCTCATCAAGCGTCATAAGGTCCTCAAGCTTAACTTCTTTAAATACATCTTGAGCCTGTTCGCCGAGAGATGTTCTGTCAACAAGGAACAAAATTCTGCGAAAGCGTTCTGTCTTTAAGAAACGATATATCATTCCGAGAACTGTTCTTGTCTTACCTGTTCCTGTCGCCATAGCAAGCAAAACGTTTTGTTTTCCGTCAATAACCGCATTTTCTGCTGCTTTTATGGCATTGAGCTGATACGGTCTTAGGTTCAGACCATCTTTGTCAGTCAGAAAATCGAATGACATTTGTTTTAAATTTTCATTCTTACTTTCCGTATCCTGTGCTAAAAGCTCTTTAATTCCGTCAGGGCTCATCCAGCCTTGCAATGCTCTAGGAGCATTATAGGATTGACGTAAATCCAAGAACCAAATACCTGATTTTGTCTTGTACTGTTCCAGATACGGTTTGCCATTCGTAGCAAAAGTAAACGGAACTTTATACTTACCCCAAGTGCCAATCTGATACTGACTGTCCTTTTCGCGAATATTTTGAGAATATTCCTTGCACTGATAATCGATAACCGAAGGAATATCCTTATGACTTGCCTTTGCTTCGATTGTGGCAATTAATTCTGTTCCAACAAACAATGCATAATCGGCATAACCTCTGTTGCCCACATGAGAATCGGTAGGCCATTCGGCAATTGCCATATTTCTGCCCTTTTCAGGACGCGTACCTTTAGAATATCTAAGCTTTTCCGTATCGGCTTCCCAACCAACCTTGCGAAGCTGTTCATCAATAAGATAACGTGTTTCCGCTTCGGACGGCTGACGTTTTCCTGCAGCTAAGGCTGATTGCTTTCTACGTTCTTCCTGAGAAACCTTAGGTGCAGATAGAGCTGTTTTTTCTGCTTCTTTTGTCAGTTCATCTTCAATTTTCTTTTCCTGTTCTTTATCGGCCACAACAGAATTTAACATCTCTGTTTCAGATGGCATAACAAACGGTTGATTCTGATAATTCCAATCTCCGTAAGTCTGCATAAACCATTCACATAGACTGTATGTCATTTGCAGAAGTGTCTTTGCTTCGTCTGTCGAGCCATAGTTTTCATGAGTTGCCTTATTGCGAGCTTTTCTTATTGCATGAAGAATATCACAAAGGTCCCGAGTAAGCAAGCCTTCTCTCATAAGTGTATCAATTCGAGTAACAGCGGTATTGTCATACGGCAGGTCAATACCATCATATGTGAATATCAGATTAACAATGTTCTCTCCAATCATTCCCAACTTAATCAAGCATGAATTAGCATCAGAAAAACAATACTGTTCAGCCAGTTTTCCGAAATTCGCTAATACAGGAAAATCCCTGCTTAAAAAATCAAAATTCGATTTCATGCTTCACTCCTCCTTGTCATATAACACCTTATCGCAACAAGTTCTCATGCCAAAACTTCCGATAATACATAATTATGAGAATATTATATCACAAATTAGTAAATTTTGCAACATCTTAGGTTGTGGCATACACTCCGAGATATTGTACTCTCACGAATTATTTACGACAATCTTCCAAGCGTTAATACATTATAAAAAGGGATAAGCGCCGTAACGCTTATCCCCTTAATTCTTAATTACACCAAATAGGACGCATATTGTCAAAACTGTTCCAAATCATAATCTTCATATTAGGTTTTGATTTAATTGTATCGGTATATGCTTTACCGGCATTTGCAGATACGGTTTTAACACTGCAGTTTGTCAATACATTATTGTCGTCATATTCGGCAACAATCAATTTCAAATTTTTCAATTCAGCATTGGAAGAAATTGAAATTGAGTTATTTGCATAAGTCACATTCACCTTTGCAAATTCGGCTTTAATTGTTGAATCGGCAGTTATACCGTTGAACGTATAAGTTTCAACTGCACCAACGCTTTTACCGTTTACAAGCACGTCTTTTACGACATATCCGTAATTTGGAGTTATATTATAAGTAACTTTTTCATTACTCTTAACGGATTTCACACCTGACGGAGATATTGTTCCGTTTTCACCTGCTTCGGCTGTGATTGTGAAGCTACCTGTAACTTCTACCGTGCAAGACGCTGTTTTGCCGCTTGTTGTTGTAACGATTACTGTTGCTTTACCTGCACCGACTGCGGTAACGTTGCCGTTGTCTACTGTCACAACGCTTGCATTACTTGTTGACCATGTAAGTTTATCGGTAGCATTTGACGGATTCATTGTTGCTTTAAGCGTTGCTTTATCGCCTACTTCCATGCTAAGCTCTGTTTTGTCAAGCGATACCGAATTTGCACTGCGTAGAACATTAATTGTTATCGTCGCCTTATTGCTTCCGCTTTGAGCGGTAATTGTTGTAGTACCGTAACCAACAGATTTGACAACGCCGTTTTCAACTGTTGCAATTTTTTCATCTGCCGAAGTATATGTTATATCTTCAGTACCGTCTGACGGTGCAATACTAAGCGGTAAAACTTTTGTTTCCCATGTACCCGAGAAGTCAAGAGAATCTTTATAGAATTTCAATCCCGTTATAGGGTTGTTTATTGCTTCAAAGGTCATTTTTCGATTGTTTGCATAAGTTTGTGCATAACTGCCCGAAACACCACGCATAGTCATTTTTGCAGGATATGAGAATGAATTGTTCTCTATCGAGGTAATACTTGGGAATACAGTAACTTTTGTCATTTTAGTATTTTCCGCAAACGCATTTGACGCAACCTTTGTACAATAACGCGGTAATGTAATTCCAATTAATGACTGACATTGACGGAATGCGGAATCAGGTATTTCTTTTACACCAATTCCAAACTGTACATCAGAAAGTGTATCACAGCCGTAAAATGCTTGTGAACCTATTGATGTTACACTGTCAGGGATTGATACGTTATTTAATGCGTCACATTCATAAAATGCCCCTGAATAAATGTTTTTCAAACCATGCTGCATATTGACCTTTGCTAAACTTGTACAAGACTTGAATGCATTATTCCATATATTTTCGCACTTTTTAGGAATTGAGATATTCTTCAATGCTTTGCAATTTTCAAATGCAGATGATTCAATCGTCTGTACTCCGCTTGGTAATTCTAAAGAAGTCAATGACTCACAACCTTTGAAAGCACTACCATTAATTTTTGTTATATTGGGCGGTAATTTAAAGTTTGATAAGTTTGTACATCCACTAAAAGCGCTTTCTCCAATCTTTGTTACAAACTCCGGTATCTTTATTGTTTCTAACGATGTACAGCTTTCAAAAGTTCCATCTTCAAATTCAGTTACCGTATCAGGCATTTTTACATTTTTCAACTTCGTTGCTTCCAAAAATATTCTATTTGGTATTTTGGTTATTCCTTCCTCAAATTCTGCTGTTTCTATATTTGAATCACTAAATGCTCTCCAACCATCTTCTATCGTTTTGGGTATATATATTTCTTTCAATGATTCACAACCTGAAAATACCCAACCTCCCAATGTTGTTATATTCGGCGGCAATTTAAAGGCTGACAAATTTTTGCAGCCACTAAATGCACTAGCTCCAATTTCTGTTATAGAATCCGATAGGTTTATTGTCTCTAATGCTGTACATCCTTTAAAGGCACTTCCTCCAATATTAGTTACAAACTCTGGTATCTTTATTGTTTTCAATAAAGTACATCCACTAAAAGCGCTTTCTCCAATCTTTGTTACAAACTCCGGTATCTTTATTGTTTCTAACGATGTACAGCTTTCAAAAGTTCCATCTTCAAATTCAGTTACCGTATCAGGCATTTTTACATTTTTCAACTTCGTTGCTTCCAAAAATATTCTATTTGGTATTTTGGTTATTCCTTCCTCAAATTCTGCTGTTTCTATATTTGAATCACTAAATGCTCTCCAACCATCTTCTATCGTTTTGGGTATATATATTTCTTTCAATGATTCACAACCTGAAAATACCCAACCTCCCAATGTTGTTATATTCGGCGGCAATTTAAAGGCTGACAAATTTTTGCAGTCGTTAAATGCACTAGTTCCAATTTCTGTTACACTGTTTGGCATAGTAACCGAATAAAGATTTTTATTATTTTCAAACGCAGAAGCCCCTATCTTTGTTACCTTATATCCGTCTATTGTTGACGGAACAGCTACTGCCGAAGCAGTACCTTTATAGCTTGTAATTGTTGCGTTTCCGTCATCATCAACTTCATACTCCCATATGACAACAGGCTCGCTTGTTCCGCTTCCTCCGCCGTATGAACCGCTTCCGTAGCTTGGTGACGGATTAAAGTATTTTGAATTGGTTGACGTTGTATATTTTAAATTTAATCCCCTTGTACAGCCACTGACAAGTACATTATCCTCATAATGATAAACCACTCTTACAGGGCTGTTGCTTTCATTAAATATTTCCTGCGGTTTTATCGGAATTGACTTACCGAACACACTTACATCCGCACCGACTGTTGCGTACAAATATCCTTTTATGGTAACGCAAGTTTTAGGCGTTCCGCTGTCAAAGCCCTTAACACTAAAATTCATTTTAACGCCGACTGTTGCATAAATGATTCCCTTTATAGCCTTCAAATCAACACCGGCCGACAATTTCAAACCGGCCGTAATTGCAGCTTCTGCCGTGAATGAAAAGCCTGTCTTTTTATATCCCTTTACAATTCTCAAATCACCGTTATTATATGTGACACCTGCCTTAACTACGCCTGTCCATGTCATTGCCACTCCGCCTTTTAGCGAATAATCCATCGAAAGTGCTATTTTTCCAACTCCCGCAACAGGTATTGAACCCAACTCCAAACTTGACGGAATACCCGCATAATCTCCGAAATCAAAGCTGACTTCTGTTGTAACAGTCGAATTTGCAGTAACTATAGCTTCGGCTTGTCCTTGCGTAATCTTTTCCTTATGTGAAAGCTTAATATTGTTTAGCTTTGCAGTAACAGTTCCTGCCGCGGCACTGCCTAAGCTTATCTTTTTTGAAACAGTCAATGTCTTTGTATTATTATCATAATTTATACTCTGCAATTCAACAGACATTTCTTCAACTTCATCTGTTTTTGTATTTGTTACAGAATATGTTGTAAGTTCGTCCGCTTCAAAATTTTCAAGGTCAACATCAATTTCACCCTCTGCGTCAGCTGATAAAATTGCATCATCCGTGCCATCCTTTGTGGTTGTAATTATTGTTTGATTATCGTTCTTTTCAACGCTTACCGCCTTGAACGGAACAGGATAACCGCTGTTATATACAACAAATATATCGCCGCCGCTGATTGTGTTTTCATAATCGGTTATAGTTACAGTGTTATCACTTCCGATTGTCACATCTGTATCTTTCGGTATTTCTTTAACACCGTTTGCAAATGTATATGTGCTGTTATAATTTTCATCAACAGCTTCATCTGCAATAACCGCTTTTGCGTCATCAAGCATTGCCGTTGCTTCTGCCGATGTTATCGCTGTGTACGGTAACGCTTTTCCGCCCGACAACGCAAACCAACCGCGATTTATAGCGACTTGTATATCATCGGGATATGTAACGTCGCCGCTTTCGCTGAATGTGTAAGACGAATCTTCATCAAGCTGGAATTGCAATGCACTGTTAAGCGTTTGTGCCGCAAATTCTCTTGTTGCAGATTTGGTCGGTTCGAAATCCTCGCCCTCCTCAAGGTCTATTACACCAAATTCCACCGCCACAAGTATGTCACGATAATAGCTATCATCTTCGGATATGTCGCTAAAGTAATTGTCCGGCATATTGTCGTCACTCTCTACCGTCATGGAAAGTGCGTCAACAAGCTGTTCTATCCACTCCGCACGCGTAACCGTACTCGCCGCAAATGCACTCGGCAACATCATCGTCAACATTGCCGCCGCTACCAATAAACTCACTATTCGTTTCTTCATATATTTTGTACCTCCCATATTTTTTAATTATATTATATCATATTTTGCTATATTTTCAATAATCTTTACTCTGCGTGTGTCGTGTGTAAAATCTCATACTTAGGAATAATATATTCATTCAAAATATTTATTTGTTCGGATAATAAGTTATTGTATTAATTTATCATACACTTTAAATCTGTCCATTCTTATTCAACAACCAATTCTGCATTCTTCGCAAGCGGCAACATATCCTTATCCCACATAAATGTCTTAATAGTATCGCCCGTTTCGATTGTACAATCTACAGTAATATCAACACCGGTATCGTCGTCCGCGTCAATATCGGCATTAACTTTACCGATACCCTTAAGAATTCCGTCTGATGAATATACAGCCGAATACAGAACACATCCTATTTTTTCGGTTGTATTATTTCTTGCCACCGAATTGACAACATACTTTCCGTCAATAGCAGAATAATCCAGCACTTGAATTTCATAATCAGCCGAACCGCTGTCACTTGTTATAATTACATATCCGTCATTATTACCAAGTGACGCTTCATCACCGTTATATTCTGCTGTCACATAAAGCGCTGTTGATGAATCATAGAAATGTATATCATTTTTATTTATATCAAATTCTACAATTTCATTTGCATTTGCCGCAAGGTTTACAGTTTGTTTTTCTATGACCGTTCCCTCTGCACTTCCTTCACGCAAGCTTACAGTCACATTATTTGCATTACTGTATCCGATATTTGAAACATCGGCAGTAACCTTTGTTTCACCCTCATTAATTGCAACATTACTTACTTCAACATCTGCATTACCCACAGTAAATTCAGCCGAATTATTATCTTTATTATATTCTTCACCTGTTGCAAGCGATACCGACAACGTAAGTTTTCTTGCCGATAAATCAGACGGTTTATTATATGCCATTTCTATATCGGCACTTTCACCTGCTTTAAGCGGTTCTGATATAACTTTTCTCGTAGTAACCCCATTATCGTTTAATGATACAGTATAGCTGTCAACATTTAATTCACCGATATTTTTTACTTTAGCATATGCTTTCATATCTTTTTCATCAAAATATGCGTCACTTAATTCCAAATCATATGACGGTGTAATTTTAATTGTGCATAAATCCGACTGTCCGTCATCATAATAATATTCATTCGGGACTTTTTCGGTTCTGTTAAATGCCGCAAATATATTTCCGTCCGACTGCATAACAGCTGACGGGAACTTAATTCTTTTACCCAAATCAGAAACTTGTACATCCTCGCTCCATACACTTCCGTCATATAACGCACCGTGAAGTTCGGCATTTCCGTCATTTACGGCTGTCCACAAAACAGCTGTACTGTTTCCGTTTGAAACGATTGTAAATTGGTCTGTTGCAATACCGCTAACCACTGTATTTTCAGTTCCGTCTTTCAAATAAACTATCTTACCGTCGGAATAATAGAACAGAACAATAGCTCCGTTCAACTCACCGTATAACGGATGCGTATCGGCAATCGAATTATCGGTAATTATTTTTACTTTTCCGTCTGCAATGTTATATATTTCTCTGTCGTCAATAGTTGATAAATTGTTATCCCAATCTGCTTCATATGCAATATTCAAGATACCGTCTATAAATTCTGTGCTCATATTTGTAATTGCTTTTGTAACAATCTTTTCAGTTTTAACAGTACCGTTTGTATAAGACATAATACTGTTTTCACCGGTTGTACCCATAAGGTTGTTATCGCTGTTCTGTACCCATACGACAGTCGCATTACCGTCATTTACACTAATCTGAGGAGTTTGGTCAAGCAAAGCGTTTTGAGTAACGCGAATCGGAGTATCAAATCCGTTTCCGTTCCACTTCGCCATATAAATCTCACATACCTCGCCCAAATCTCTTAACGACATATCTTCTGTAACATTCTTTGTCGCCTTTTGCCATACAATATATCCGTCTTTCATCTGCGGAGTGCTGTCTGCAAAGCCGTCGTCATATACAGCCTCCGGCTTAGACCACTTACCGTTTTCCTCAACAGAATAAACAAGCATATTCTTGTCACCGTCTGCTCTTTCCTTGTTGTCCGTAACCCACGCAATAACATTTTTGCCGTCCATATTCGCTAAAATCGGTGCGGTACTCTCATATGAATTTTCCTCAAGGACTTTTACTTCCTGATTAGTATAATCAACAGCTTCAAGTTCTATATCATCACTGTCACCGACCCATTGTTGTGTACTGTCACCATGTTCCGTAATTGTTATCGGTGCGTCAATATCTATAAGTGAATATGGGTCATTGCTGTTATAGTCATCTGCTGAATATAGATTAAGTTTTTTACCGAGTAACGTGTTTTTGTTTCCTGTTTCATAAACATGGAATTTGCCTTCGGCAAACGGCTTTTCATAAGTCGGTATACCAAACGGACCTTCCAGCTTAAATTTTGCTGTACCCGTCACATCAAGTTTTTGATAAACCTTGTTCAGTGCGACTTCAAGTTCTGCTTTAACCTTACCCGAAACACCTGCCGTGAAAACTACCGGTATACCAATGCCTCCGCCAACTTCAAAGAATACGGCAGGAGTTATCGAACCGGTAAACGCTCCTTGCAATCCATTTCCCGGAACTAAATCTTTAACGCCTAAAACTGCCGTCACTTCACCACCTGCACCTATTTCGTAATACACCGGTACAACGACAACGACTGTCATTCCCTGATATTTGTACTTGATCTCACCGCTTAAGATTATTCCGCCTTCTGAAATGTGCATTCCGCTGTCGTCAATATATCCCTCCAAATAACCGGTCGCACTTGCACTTCCAGAAGTACCGCTTTTAATTTTCATATTTGTTAAACTGCCATATTTACCAACATACTTTGCACTGTTCAGAACAGCGTTCTTTTTTGCATCTTTAAAGCCGTCCTTAAATCCGTTCCAATCGCTTTTCTCCCATTTGCCGTCCTTTCTTTTGCCTGCCATAACGTCTGAACCGAGTGCAACCTTAAAGCTGTTACCGTCTATTTCCACATTTGATTTTATTGAGCCAAGACTAAGTCCTATTTTTTCTTTACCGATAACCGGTACTTCCTCCGGAATATCAACGAAGAAATCATCAAGAATATCTATAGCCCCGTCTGACAAACTGCCGTCAAACATACTGTTTCCGACAACGCTTAATTTTGTACGCTTTGATGTTGACTTACCCGTTTTTTTGTCTATCGCCGTAATGTATATAGGCTGTCCCGCAGAAAATTCTTTTCCTATTTGAATATCCTTGCACGCATTAAGCGGAATTTCAATAGCTTTCTTTGCCCCTTGTGTAAGGTATAAATGTATGTCACTTCCGCCGTTTGCATCAACCGCACCCTCAACACTGTATGTATTATCGCTGTCTTTTTCTACATTCAGCTTGTCAGATAGTAAATCATATGTCTTTCCGCTTAAACTCGCCTTCGCCGATGTTATAATCGGTGCACCTTTTGAGGTAGAATTTGTATTTCCCTTTGTACCCATTGGGATTCCACTGCTGTTGTAATGGATTGTAGCTTTTGTAAGATATGTATTGCCAGTGACCATATATATGCTGTTCCATTGTTCCTCACTACCGCCGTAATATACATCTTTTAATCCGCTACAATAATCAAATGCACACTCTCCTATACTTGTTACACTGTTCGGGATTGCTATACTTGTCAGATTGCTGCAACTATAAAACGCACCATAATCTATATTTATTACACCATTCAAAATATCAACTGTTTTATTATTTTTTCCGATTGCATATTGTATCAGTTCTGTTTTATCGTAATTATATAAAGTTCCATCTATTGAAGAATAGTATCTATTTTGAACATCAACTTTAATATTTTTTAAACTGCTACAATTACTAAACGCATACTTACCTATGTTCGTTACGCTGTTGGGTATTATTATGTTTATTAAGTTACCACAACCCCAAAATGCACGTTTGCCTATGTTTGTTACGATATTGGGTATTGTGTATTGTGTATCAAATTTTTTTATTGGATATTGAATTAATGCCGATTTATCTTTATTGAATAAAATTCCGTTTTCAGAACTATAATGTTGATTATTTTTATCCACAGATATATTTTCTAAACTTCTACAACTATAAAATGCACTATCGCCTATACTTACTACACTATTCGGGATTGTTATGCTCGTTAAGCTTCCGCAATAACTAAATGCACTATCGCCTATACTCATTACGCTATTGGGGATTGTTATACTTGTCAGACTTCCACAACAATAAAAAGTATAATTACCTATGCTTGTTATGTCGTTTGGGATTGTTATACTCGTCAGACTTCCACACCAAGCAAATGCAAAATCACCTATGATTGTTATACTATCAGGAATTGTTATACTCGTCAGACTGCTACAACGCAGAACCTATACTTGTTACGCCGTTCGGGATTGTTATACTCGTCAGACTTCCACACCAAGCAAATGCAAAATCACCTATGATTGTTACACTGTCAGGAATTGTTATACTTATCAGGCTTTCACAATGCTCAAACGCACATCTGCCTATACTTGTTACACCATTCTCTATGATTACATTTTTAATATTTTTACGATTTGAATACCATGGCACATCAGAATTATCATCCCAATTATCCATCTCACCAGTACCGCTGATTGTCAGTGTGCCGTTATAATCAAAAGTCCATGTCAAATTATCGCCAAAAGTGCCGCTTGTTGCCGCGCTTGCAATAACCGGCATAAATGATAACAGCATACACAACACCAACGTTAAACTAACAACTTTTTTCTTCATTTGTTTTCCTCCCATCAATTTGTATAAATATATTTTTTGTTTACAGTATAATTATACCACTATTCTCTCATATTGTAAATGAAAAATACCGACTTCTGTTTCACTTGCCTGTAAAATGTACTTTTACTCATACCCCATTCTTTCATCGCCTGTGCGGCGGTAATTTTTGTCACGCCATTTTTGAATGCCTGTATCAAAATCGGTGTACATCTTTTTTCCGCCTTTATACTTGCCTTGTTCTTTTGCAATTTCTATACCCTATTAAAAAAAACAGTGCCATTAGAGTTGGTTTTCGGCTTTTGGAGCGTCCCAAAAGTTTTACCCACCCCAACGGCACTGTTTTAGTATCAAGTGTAAATTATTTCTTCCAATTCTTCGAGTGTGTATCCGTCATTGTACAATTCCTGTATCACTTCCGGATCCTCGCCATGCATTGCGGCTACTGTCTTTATATCTTCAAGATATTCTTCTGCATAATAATCGTCATACCCTGTATCGATATAGCAATCGCAACCGTAATCGTACCAATGTCTACCGTATGACTCGGTATAGTTGAAATGAGCCGTCTCTCGTTTACCGTTACTTTTGATTTTCAAAATATCGCCCTCATTAAGAACGATATGTTCATACTTGCCGTTCTCCAAATCTTGAAACAATTCCGAGTCGATCAATGCTTTCCACAATATCTGTTTTGTCGAGGCAAACACATACACGCCCTTTTCTTTAAAATGAATAAGTGATATTGGGCTATCGCCTTTTACAAGATACAGGTTATTATGATTATCAAGTATATTAAAGCTAAAGCTCCCCTCTATACTTTCAGCCATAAATTTTATCGTTTTGAAATTAAGTGCATTCTTGTACTTTAGCAGTTGCACCGCCACAAATGAATCTGTTTCAATTTTGCTTTTAAAGTTATACCTCTTTTGAAGTTCTTTATCATTGAACAGTACACCATTATGAGCAAGTGCAAACTGACAGTTCTTCATCTTTTCACTCCAAGGGTGATTGTTGTAGTTCTTGCTCTTGTCCCCTTGTGTACTGTGTCTTGTGTGACCGATTACTGCATTTACGAATTT
>ERZ791809.1156-NODE-1156-length-15414-cov-2.557979_pt1 | contig 15414 bp, 6 predicted proteins | sample MGYA00509946_ERZ791809 | MGnify/ENA primary metagenome ERZ791809 (study PRJEB30046, sample SAMN00791993) | human gut metagenome | study: EMG produced TPA metagenomics assembly of the A metagenome-wide association study of gut microbiota in type 2...
TCCCGCAGACCGCCAGCGCCAGCAGCGCGGCCCAGCTCATGCCGAACAGCCCGCCCGGCAGGGCGTAGGCAGCGCCGTACCGCCAAGTGCAGCCCAGCGCCAGCACGCCGCCCAGAAGCTCCACCAGCAGGTACCGCGCCGGAATGTGCGCACCGCAGTGGCGGCACCGCCCGCGCAAGAATAACCAGCTGAACACAGGCACTAAGTCCGGCGCACCCAGCGTGTGGCCGCACTGCGGGCATACGCTGCGGCCCTTCAGCGGGTCCATGCCCCGCGGCAGCCGCCACGCGACGACGTTCATAAAGCTGAACAGCGCCGCGCCCAGCAGAAAACGAATGAGTCCCAGCAGAAGCTCAAGCAGCAGCATGGCCCACCCCCGCGCCGTATTGTAGCCGGTCCTCCGCGCGGAAAACGCGGTAACCGCCGTCGGCATCATAGATGGCGTACATGCCGTTCTCCTGATACAGGAGCCGCTGCACGGTGTAGCCGTTCGGGTCGATCTGCAAAAGCGTCACCGTGCCGGGCAGTGAGCCCAGCGTGCGGATTTCCTCGGCGATGCCGTCCGCAAAGCCGTCCGCGCTTGTCTGGTCGGCGAACGTCTGCCCGGCGGAGTAGCACTGGGCAGACACGGCACTGGCCGCCAGCCGCGCAGCCTTGACCTGAGCCAGGGCCTCCCGCGCACGGGCCTGATAGCGCAGCTCCGCCGCGCCGGTCACAATAGTATACAGGACGGCGCCCAGCGCCAGCAGTACGGCGAGCTTTTCCGCAAACGCAGCTTTGGCCCAGCGTTCCCCGGTATGGCGCAGCCATGCGCCCAGTCGTGCTGCCAGCATTGTTACACATCCTCTACCATATAATAACGCACTATTTAGTATATCGTGCCGGGCCTGTATTTGCAAGAAATTTCGCGAAAAAAACTCTATTTTTTGTTCAAAGCTAACGGAAACTATGGCGAAATCGTGCACAACCTGCCGCTGACCCACTATATTTGGTGTGAATTTGCTGAAATCTCGCGGAGTTTCTTGCGAAAACGTCACATTCCGAGTATAATAACAATATATATAATCTGATATTGTGTCTAATTGTAACTTTTCACCGGAGAAACGACGGGAGCATCTATGGTGCAGTACAATAAAAATATAAAAAACAAAAAGAAAGGCTTTACGCTGGTGGAGCTGATGGTCGTTCTGGCTATCACGGCCATTCTGGCGGCGCTGGTCGGCGGCGGGCTGATCGCCTACACGCGGCTGGCCCGGTTCGAAAAGAACGAGGCCAACGCCCGCACGCTGTTCCAGACGGCGCAGATCTCCCTGACCCGGATGGAGACGGCGGGAGAGCTGGATGCGTTCCGCGATAAGGTGACGAAAAGCGGCAGCATGGGTCAGCATTTTGCCGAGGGTCTGACTGATGCGAACGGCAAACCTCTCGATGGGCGCACCCAGAAAGACTTGAACACCTATATCGCGGCACTATACTATGACAAGACCGGCGCAGCGGACGGCAACCATAACGCGCTGGTCAAGGAGCTGCTGGGCGATTACATCTACGACGCCTCGCTGCTGAATGCCTCGATCTGTGTCGAGATCGACGTGCAGAGCGGGCAGGTCTACTCGGTCTTTTACGATACCAAATCCGATAAGCTCCGCTTCAATCAGGACGGTGCTACGAATATTTATGACCGCAGCTATGACCACCGCCGCAAGGACACCCTTGTCGGCTACTACTCTGCCGAGGACCGCGTCAACGTTGTGCAGCTGGTGCAGACGAAGCTGAAGGTCAAGAATCCCCGCCTGACGAACGGCGAGACGCTGACCCTGAGCTGGAGCGGCAACTCCAGCCTCGGCGATCTGGACACCTCCTACACGGCAACGGCCTACGATGCCAAGGATACCGGTAAGACGAAGCCGCTGTTTACCATCACGATCAAGCGCGACACCGCGGGTGCGGCGGATGATAACAAGCAGGTCATCACCAAGATGCCTGTCACGATTTATACGTATGATAATGCGGGCCAACGGACGGAAACCGAGAAAGAACTCTACTTCCCGTTAAGCTACAACAAGGGCAGCTTTGTGCTGACGCTGGACGCCATGGCGGACGCGGCGCTGCTGCGCGCGTGTGAGAACAGCGCTGACGTTGCCGCTACGAGCCTGTACAGCATCACCCGCCTGCTGAACGACCCGAAGGACATCTACATTGCCATGCGCGCCGAGCCGCGGGAAAACTACAGCGACACCTACACGGCCAGCAAAGAGGAAACGACGAACGAGGAAAACACCCTGCTGGCCAAGGGCGGCACGGCGGTCACGGCCGACCTGAAATATTTCCGCCATCTGTACAACCTGCGCTGGTTTGCCGACTGGGACATCACCGACGAGGGCACCTACACGCTGACCCCCCAGGCCAGCAACAGCACCGGCCTGAACTGGACGGGCGGCGGCGTCACGGTCTACTGCGCCGCGGGCGAGCAGTACCCGGCGGCCAAGGTGCCGTCCCTCAATGACCCTGTCGCCTGGCCGACGATCCCGGAGCTGGGTGAAAAAATCGTACTTACGAGCAAAACAACGGGCCTTGCCAACAACAAGACGACCCGTGTGCCCATCCTTAATCTGCAATTGAGCAGCAAGTCCGTTGCAAAAACCGGCAGGGCAGAGCAGGACGTGTTGGCCGACCACTATGTCGGCCTTATCGGCGAGAACAAGGGCAACATTTCTTACATCACACTGCGCGACCCGGACATTCAGGTCAATGTCAAGACCGAGACCGTCGCCGCCGATACGCTGCCGAAGGCAGACCAGCTCAAGCTGACCGCGACCAAATTCGTCACGGCGCTGGCGAAGGACGACGAGAACTGGCGCGATGTGCGTGCTGTCGGCGCACTCTGCGGCGTCAACACCGGCACGCTGGAAAACTGCGCCCTGACCCGCGGCACGAACTCCTCGACGAATGCGCTGGTGGCCGCGGCGCTGGCGTTTGACAACACTACCACCGCAACGCAGCGCAAAGCGCAGACGCAAAACGCTGGCAGCAAAAGCTATACCTATTATACAGACGAGCCGCGCGGCATTGGCGGTCTCGTCGGCGTTGCCATACCCGAAACGGATTCCGTCATGCAGGACCTGACCGTCGCGTCGGAGGTGGCGGTGGCGGGTCTGCTTGTGGACAAGGGCACGCAAACCGTTACAAACACAGCGGCAGACCAGAAGGCCGAGAAGGCCCGCTACGCTGCCGCGGCAGCCGGGCCGGGTGACGAGAACTCCCTCTGGCGCAGCGTCGGCGTGGGCGGCGTGTTCGGCACGGTGGACGCGGCCCAGATGAAAACAGACAGTAAAACGAACATCGTCAACAACGGCTTTGTGACCGGCAACGGCTTTACGGGCGGCATCGTCGGCAACCTGTTTACGACAGGCGCAAATACCAGCACGCCGAGCCTGACGGGCCTGAGGAACAACGGCACGGTCAGCGCGGGCGCCAACTATAAGGGCGATACCGCGGGCGATGCGCGCAGCCTGGTGCTGGGGCAGTTCTTCGGCGGCATTGCGGGCTACGGCAGGGGCGTGACCCTGCAAGGCTGCGAAAGCGTGACCCGCAGCGACCTGACCGAGACCCAGCTCAAGGAGCAGGTCAAGGCGGGCTTCGACGAAACCGGCACATTGACCGACGCCAGCCCCCTCAAGGGTGATTTCGTCGGCGGCCTTGTCGGCTACGGCAAGGATATTGTGCTGGAGGACTGCAAGACCGGCAAGGGCTACGTGCTCGGCAACCGGTTTGTGGGCGGTCTGGCCGGTGGCTTTACCGGCAGCGGCGTAAAACAGAACGATACGAACAGCAGTGACGTCTTTGGCAGCCGCTACGTCGGCGGCATCGTGTCGGTCAACGGCAGCAACAGCCAAATCAACGGCATGACCAATACGGGTCTGGTCGCGGCCTTTGGAAAGAACGCGGCCTACGTCGGCGGCATCGTCGGCGTCAATGATGCCGGCTGGGGCGGCAGTGAAAACACGACTGCCACAGCCACCGTGCAGAACTGCGCCAACCGTATGTCCGGCGACAACGCCACCGACACCCGCCGCATCAACCTGTTAAAGGAGTTGAGCAGCTCCGCGGGCGGCTACGCCGACTACGTCGGCGGCATCGCAGGCTGCAACGGCAAAAACGGCGTTGTGACGTGGGATAAGAGCGGCACCCCGACGCTGGGTGCCATCCTGTACGGCAACAACTACGTGGGCGGCGTGGCCGGTTATAACGATGAAAAGGCGATAATCTCCAACACCTTCGGCCAGAACCTGACCATCAGCGGCCAAATCGTGGCGGCGGGCAAGGCTGTCGGCGGTATGATCGGCCTGAACTGCGCATCCACGCTGCCCTCCGCCACTGTGGCGGTCAGCCGCGTGGCGGGTCAGCAGCTTGTCGGCGGCGTCATCGGCGCCAACCTGCCGGTGGGCGGCTTCACCGTGACGGGCGGCGCGTTTAACACAGATGTGGCCTCGGGCCGCGTCGAGGCCGACGCCGTCGCGGGCGGCATCATCGGCTACAACCGTCTGCTCGCGGCCAAGCCCACAAACGTCACGCTGGCGGCGCTGCTGCCGACGATTGACCAGAACACCGGCGTGCTGACCGACAGCACCGCCGCGAATACGGCGGACGGCACAATCATCCTTGCCAACTTCTGGAACAAGCTCAACCTGCAGGCCGACATCTACGTCGGCGGCATCGTCGGCGCAAACGACGCCAAAACGAAGCTGACGATTCAAAAGGCAACCAACGGCGCAACGCAGAACGCCCTGTCCGTCGGCGGCCTGAACCCGTCCAACGGCGCGTTTAAAAACGGCGTATCGCTGAACGCGCTGGCCGGTGGCCGCTATGACTTTGACACCCCGCGCGGCGCACTGGCGGGCGGTATCATCGGCTATGCCACACCCAACACGAAGCTGGAAAGCTGCACAAACTACGGCACAGTGGCTCACAAGTGCGCCGCGGGCGGCTTTGCGGGCTGGAACGAGGGCACGATCACCGACGGCAGCATGGCGGCGTCCCTCGGCAACCGTGAAACCGGGTATACCTATCTGGGCGGCGTTGCGGGCGTCAACGGCGGTCTTATTCAGTCGGCCTACCCGGCTAAAGACTGCGCCGTGCGCGGTGACAGCTATGTCGGCGGCATTGCGGGCGTCAACCTGGGCGGTGACGCTGCGGCAAGCAAGGGCCTCATCATCTGCACAGAGAACAACAGCACTGGCACGGTGGAGGCCAACCGGTACGCGGGCGGCGTGGCCGGTGCCAACGTCGGCAGCATTTCGCTGTCCGGCCAGATGCAAAGCAGTGTCACCGCCACCGACTATGCGGGCGGTGTGGCCGGTATCAATACGACGTATAAGGCCTATAAGGGCAGCATTTACGGCGCTGAAAACGCCACCGGCGCGGTCGGGGGCAGCGTCACTGCCGCCAACTACGCGGGCGGCGTGGCCGGTACGAACCGTGCCGAAATCACCCGCGTGGATAACTACGCCTCGGTGCGCGCCAGCACAAAATATGCGGGCGGTATTGCGGGCGTGAACGCCGCGGGCGGCACGATCAGCTATTGTAGCCATGCCCAGAATCCGATCTACGCCACCAACGGCGAGGTGGGCGGCATCGCGGGCAATAATAATAAAGACGCGCTGATTGAGAATGTGCAGGTCAGCGCCGCCGTCACCGCGGCCAACGGCACGGCGGGCGGCGTCACGGCCACGAACTTCGGCATCATCGGCCAAGACAGCGGGCTGGAAAAAAACAGCAGCGTAAGCAGCTGCACGATCACCGGCACGTCGGAGAGCATCGGCGCCATTGCGGCGTACAACGGCAAGGGCGCGACCATCCGCAATGTGAAGCTGGCGGAAAACGCCAAGGTGCAGTTCAGCACCCCGGCGGTCACCATCGGCGGCCTTGCGGGCATGAACGAGGGCGCCGTCACCGGCTGTCAGGTTGAAAACGGTGCACTGGCGCTGAACGACGGCCTGCGCGCGGGCACCAACACCGTCACGCTGGGCGGCGCGGTGGGCCGCACCACGAAGGACGGCACGGTCAGCAGAACCGGCGTTCTTCTGGACCTTACACAAAATCTTGATAAATATACAAATTTGGGCGGCGTCGCAGGCCAGAACGACGGTACCCTGGATCAGTGTACCTATTCCGGCACGATGGGCGGCGACGTGGGCGCGGACGGCCTTGTCTCCGTCGGTGCACGCAGCACCGGCAGCACGGTAGGCGGCATTGCCGGTCTGAACAACAGCACGATCACCGGCTGTGAGGTCAAATACATCAAACTGCAGGTCAGCGGTATCAGCAACATCACCACGACCCAGACCGCAGACGAAAAGCTCGCCAGTGCCAGCCATGTGGGCGGCATTGCGGGCCGCAACAATGCCGAAATCGTCAACAGCTATGTCGCCACCGAGCGCAGCAGCGGCGCGGGCAGCATCATCACGGCGCGTTACGGCTTTGTGGGCGGCGTCGCTGGCTCCAACAACGGCACTATTACGGGCAGCGGCAGCAAAAAAGCGCTGGTCAGCGACGAAGAAGCAACACCCGCCCTTGTTACACAGGTTGATAATTGGCTGGGTGCGGCAGATGCCAATACCGGCATCAACAGCATGGCGGCAGAGCTGACCACAGGCAAGACCTACGCAAATCTCATGGGTGTTGACACTGTGTCTGTACAAGGCTATGGGAACGTCTACAGCCAAAGCGGTCTTGCCGCCAATGATCTGCTTGTCGCCCTGCGCGGCAGCAACAACAGCGAGACCGTCCGTGCCGCCGGTTATCTGGGCGGTCTGGCAGGCTTTAACTCTCTCCACGGTACAATCGACACTTCCGCCACCGGCAAGTGGTTTGTCTATTCTGACAATGCGACAACGGCATCCACCGTCGGCGGTATTGTCGGCCAGAACGAATCCAACGTCACAGACAAAAGCGTGCTGGACACTGTGGTAAACTGTGCCGCTGTGCGCCGCTTTACGCGCGTGTTTGAAACGTGGGCATGGATTGGAAATCAAAATAAAGACGATACAGACAATGAAAACATTTACAAAGGCGGCAGCCGTGTTGTTGTCCATGTGGGCGGTGTCATTGGCCAGCAGCAGAACCGCAGCGATGACCGGTGGTCTGTCAGCAAGGTAGTCAACTGCGGCAGTGTGTTCAACAGCCGCTCGGCCAATGTGGGCGGCGTGATCGCCTATTGGCTGGACTACGGCGGAACCGTGCAGAAATGCTTCAATTTTGGCAAAATCACAACAAACACGAACGACGGAAACCCGGGTTACGGTGCAGTCGGCGGTGTTGTCGGCTTTATTGACCAGCCTATTTCCGGCGGCACCACAAATGTGCTTTCCTGCCGTAACTACGGTCAGATTTGGTATAAATCAAACGGCGCGAATGACTGTGCGGGCATTATCGGTAAAATCGAGATGAAGCAGGTCGCCGATATTATGACGCTGAACATCATCGACTGCGTCAATAGCGGTGCAATCAAGGCAGAATCGCAGGCAGTCGGCATTCTGGCATGGATCGGCCCGTGGAATGGAGGAAGAATTGACAACGTTACGGTAAATATTGACCGCTGCCGAAACCTTAATACAAACTTTACGTGTGGCAGAAAAATCGGAATTGTCGGCAGCCGCGGCGACGGTAGAGGGTCGAATAAAGCAACCAATGTCACAAACTGCTTTGCCACGGTTGGTACAGATTGGTATCCTATTGCCTATTTGCGCCAGAGTTACGAGAATGTCACCGGCCACGGCAACTATTATATTGAAAATTCCGAAAGTGCAGGCAAGAGCTTCTTTAAGAAAGATTCCCGTAAACTGACCACGACAAAACCAGCCGAAAAAACAGGTAACTGGAATTCGCCTAACTATGACTCGGCCTACAATGAAACAGCGTGGTATCCGTCCTCGGAAAAAGTAAAAGCACACCGTCTGTACATAGGTTATAACGTCACTGATGAAGCAACCGATCCTTATATTGCGTTCCTGCCCACTTTGGCAGAGGATGAGAACGGTGCAGCGTACAGCCTGTGGTGGATTAGCGGTCTTACATCTGCGGGCCCGTCTGCCCAACCAAACTCTGCCTATATCAAGACCGTCGGTCAGAAATCCTACATTTACGATGATACCGGCGCGGGCGATGATACCAATCCCGGCAACCAGAGAGCGACTGTGATGCTGCGATTCGGCGAAGCTGCGAATAGCAAGGTCACAAACGACGTTGATATTACCGACATCACCGACGAGGTTATCCAGAACTACTATAAGTACGTGCTGGACAGCACCAAGCCCGCCCAGCCGGGAGAAATCCACGTCAAGGCCAGCCAGGTGCAGGACGCGGACAACAACGTCTATGGCCGTTATGAAGTGACGTGGAGCGAGCCGAACGACAAGACAGCCAGCCCCGCCGCTTACTACCGTGTTGAAATTCTGCCCTGCAACGATGCGGGTACTGTCGCACCGGATGCAGTTCCCTATCTCAAAGCTGACGTCTACCAGCGCAGCTATACTTTTGTGGCTGATAAAGCGTGGACGGGTAACTTCGTCGTGCGTGTAACGCCCTACAATACCAACGACGACCCGGCGCAGTCCGTCAACCCCCGAACCAGCGGCGTGCAGACCTTTATGCACGCCCTACCGACACCGGAGATTGAGTTCCGGCTGGTCAAACGCGAGAACGGCGGCTTTGACTGGAATCAGTGCCAGACGCCGGATGAAAAATGGAGAGAATTCAAGTATGAGGTTGTCGCGGTGCTGAAAAACTACACCGAATACCCGACAGACGAGGCTTGGACCGTCAAGCTGACCGATGGAAAGTATAATTATTATTTTACAAAGAATGGCAAGCAGTACATCCGCCTGACCAATAATTTGGAACGCACTTTGACGCTTACGGCGTTGGCAACCCCGGACAACAGCACAAAGTATCTGCGCTCGGCCCAGTACAAGTCAGAGACCTATCTCCCTTCCCAGTGGCGAGACCACAACGGTGACTCCGGCAAGGACGAGGACGGTCTGCCGCTGGGCACGCTGAAACAGGACGGCGACACGGACTATGTGACCTACACCGGCCAGACAGCGGAGAGCTTTGAAGCAACCGTGAAGTTTAGCTTTACCCCGAAGGTCAAGAACGGCAGCGAGCACGGCAGCCCGACCTACCGCGTCATGCTGCTGGCAAAATATCTGGGCAATGACGAAGTCAACGGCGTATCTTTGAACGGCCAGTACATCACGCTGGCCGCGCGGGAAAGCATTGTGACAGAGTCTCCCGTCACCTTCAACCTGAACAGCCTGCCGTCGGATGCTATGTCCAACTACACCGACTTCCTCGTTGTCGCGATGCCCGTTACCAGCGGCAAGGGCGATATGAAGTATCGCTGGGATGCCACGGCGGAGGAAGTGTCCACAGCCATCGCCAGCCATGCAAACGACACCGACAAAGAAATCTGGTGGAAGAACGGCTATGAAATCGTCCGCACGGGCGAGCACAGCTATACCTATGCCCATCTGACGCCCCTCTGCTTCTCCGACGTGAGCCGCACCGATGACACGGAATGGGCTAAACAGGCCACGCAGACGACCCCGCAGATCATCTTCAAGCAGCTGAACCTGAATGTCCTGAAAGCCCCGACGCTGGCGGAAGATACCGACGGCGGCGTGGTGAACCCGGCCAACAATCAGCTGACCTACACATTCAAATGGACACAGGGCGACATGGAGGCCACTGACGCAGCCCCCGACTACCAGATCAAGCTCTACGGCCTGTTGACGGACGAGGACGGCAATGTGACCGGTCAGGAGCAAATTGCGCTGAAGGACGGCGTAAATCTGGCCAATGAGGTTCAGCGCAGCGGCAACAGCTTTACCCTGCCTGTCAATGTGGATACCATGCTGGCCAACGGCAGCGACAGCTGGCGCTATGACAAGGTCCGGCTCGAGGTCACCCGCGTGGCGGCAGCCGGCACCGATGAAATCGGCGCGTCCGCTGTGGCGGATTACAGCGTTAAGCAGCGCCTGCCCGGCATCAGCGCGCCGAGCTCCATCACCCGCGTCAACGGCGAGACCGACAACGCGGATGCCCTGCTCTACACGGTCAGCTGGTCGCCGTCCGACGACGAGCGCATTGACCACTATGACCTGTGCGTCGTCGATGCCGGCGGCAATACTGTGCTGACGCTGCCCACCACGGACAACGTCGGCAGCCTGACGCTGGATCTGGAGCAGTATCAGGGCAAGACATTGCGCTTTCGCGTCATTGCCCGCCGCAAGGCTGGTAGCGATACCTGCTTTGACGGCCCGGACGGCGCGTTGAGCCAGCCCGAGACCATCGTCAGCCGCGCCAAAGCACCTGTGGTTGAAAACGTCGCTTTTGACAACAACAGCCCGAATCAGGAGACGTTCCTGAACGACCTCAAGCTCAACATGACGCTGGAGAAAGCCGCACAGGGCAATGTCTACTTTACCGGCTATATCTTCAGCAACGAGAACAATTACAATACAATTGCCGATTTGGCCAGGACATGGCAGAATACCCCCACCGGACAGGCCAAGTACACGGCCCAGCAGAAGTTGACCCAAGCACTGGACGAGATGCTGGACAGCCGCGACGCCGAGCTGGTCATCCCGAAGGACAGCCGCACGGTGGGCGGGAGCGCCAGCGTCAACGACATCACCGCCAGCTATACCTTTGTGCCCGACGGCAACGGCTTTACGCTGACGCCCGACCATGCAAAACAATACCTGCTGCCCGCGGTGCGCGTTATGCCCACCGACGGCACGACAGCGTCGAACTGGTTCTACTTCTTGCAGCAGGATGCCGCAAATGCGCAGCTGCCGGCCATCACGCTGGACGCCCCCGTGGACGCTGCCGAACCGGAACGCGCGCTTGGCAATGCCGTTTACACGCAGGAGGTCAACCTGTACAACGACCCCGAGTGTAAGAGCAATCGCGGTACGGCTCCGCTGGAGCTGCGCCGCTTTACGGTGGAGTGGACCGCGGTGAACAAGTACACCCAGGCCGAAGGCACGGTGCGAAACCTGACCGACAGCTATACCTTTACCGTCACGCCGCTGGACAAGGACAAAAAGCCCTACAGCATTACGGTGACGACCTACGACAGGGACGAGACGGACGCCGACGGCACGATTCACCCGCGCGGTGAAATCAAAACCGTCACCAAGACCTATGACGGCAAAACGACGGAGATTGCGAAGCAGACCACCGTTGTGGACGCGGAGACCAAAGAGACCCGCATCTGGTACGACCTGAGCGTTGAGCCTGCGTACGACGAGAACGGCAAAGTGACAGACTGGGAATCGCAACCCTATGACGTCACCGGCACGGTGGAAAAGGACGGCGGTACGCTGTACTACAAGGCACAGACGGTTCCCATGCTGGAACTGGTGCAGGAGGACGGTGCCGAGCCTGTTTACCGCATCACCCTGCCCGAGCTGCAGGAAAAGGTGCAGGACGACTCGCTCGCTCTGCAAAAGTTCACCGCAAGTGTGACGCTGCAGACGCTGGCGCACTCGATTGGCGACGATAAGACCGTTGCGTCCGATTCGGTCAAGGTCACCGTCAACGAGACGAACACCGCCGATGCGGTGGAGGATGCCCAGAGTATGGACTCCGCGGAGAGCGTCGCGCCCGCCGAGACTGCAGAAAGCACGGCGGCGGAAAGCGCCCCCGCAAGCGTGCCCCCGGTCCTGATGCGGGCCCGTGCGGCACTGCCCATGGCGACCCCGGAGACCGCCGCTGCCCCGGATGAGACGGACGCGGCGGAAACCGCGCCCTCGAAACAGACGGAAACAAGCGACGCATCGTAATTTTATTTCAGGAAAGAAGGTGGCATTATGCACCGCAGGGCACGCAGCATTCTGCGCGGGGAGCAGGGAGTTTCGATGATACTGGTCCTCTGCATCGGCGCGCTGTTTGTGGCGCTGTCGGCAGCGCTGGTCTATGCGGCCTCCGTGCTGACGGCCAATGCCAACCGCCAGCTGCTGGAACAGGAAGCCTACCAGCTGGCAACCAGCTTTTCCGACGTGCTGGAAGGAGAGCTGAACAAGCAGGACAGCAGCTTTGCCAAGTTCGTCAATGAGCAGTTCATGTTCTCCCAAAGCTACGGCAAGGACATCTATGATTTGGAATCCCAGCCCAAGGAGTTCGCCTGGAAAACCGATCCCAACCAGCCTGATGGCGGGGCCGAGGCCATCACGGTAACACTGCGCCGCCGCCCGGGAGACGGTGCCGACAAGCTGAACCAGACGGCGAACAGTACCAATGCCACAGACCTGCGCAACCTGCTCGACACACTGGAGGGCGAAAACCGCAAGGGCATGGAGATCGTCGATTTACAGCTGGACATTACGGTGACAGTCACGAAAAACGGCGAGAGCTTTGCCTTCACGCGGACCTATGACCGCACAGTGAAGTACGACAGCGACGGCAGCCAGGCAAAAAGCAAAAAATTACCAAAGGTGTACTACACAATAAACGACGGTCCAACAAAGTATTACCGCATTAAAGCCCTGACGTTCTACGCCCCCGGCAGTCCTGACCTGACCATTACTGACGAAAACATTGGCAGCTACCGCCTGACGTTCCACTGCGACACCAGCCAGCAGCCCGATTCCATCACCTACACCCGCGGTGCCAAACAGAGCACCGGCACAACACAGGAGTGACCCGCTATGAAACATACTTTACAAAGTCAGCGCGGCGAGACCATTGTGGAAGTGCTTGTGTCGTTCCTGCTGCTGATGATTTTTACGTCGATGTTCGTCGTTTCGCTGCGGTACGCCCGCGCCATGTCCCAAAAGGCCGAGTCGCTGCGGGAGACAGCCTATGCCTTCTGCGCCGGGCTGTACCCGGCCAATAACGCGGCCCCCAGCTGGGAGAAGGAGCGGGATGGGCTGAAGTTCTCCTTTGGCGATTACGGTGAGTTTACGGTGGAAGGCGTCGAGCTGGACAGCGTGGAGACAAGCGCAAAAGTTACGGAAAACGGCCAAGAAACGACGGAACAGCACAAGTTTTACCGCTACAGCAAGAGCACGGCAGAAGGGACGACCAACCCATGAAGCAGCGTTTGAAAAACCAGAGCGGCACAACGCTGGTGGAGCTGATCGTCTGCATGGTGCTGCTGGCGATCTTTATGCTGGCGGCGGTCACGCTGATACAGCCCAGCGCACAGGCGTACATGGACATCCAGCAGCAGACCCGCGCGCAAAATCTGGCCGATGCGCTCATTGAGACGATCCGCGGCGAGGTGCTCGAGGCGAACGGCTATATCCGCTTCACAGACGGTGCAACGGACCTTAATGATTTGGACAGCATTTTTGCGTCCAAGGGTGACGACTACAGCGAGGGCACGGCATTGGAATTCAGCGTCTACCCCAACCACATTGAACTGATCGACAAGGACTGTGTGCCGATGCTGACAAAGACAGACGGCACAGCGCTGCTGACAGCGGAACAGGCCAATGCGCTGAACGGCTACCTGCACATGCGCTTTTACCGCGATGAACTGAATGACGCCGGGCACTACGGCAACCCGCAGCACACAAAAGAGAACAAGGCCGAGGACGGTACCGTGACGGTCACACGGCCCTACGTTGCCTACGGCTACACAACGGCCTATCCCCGGGATGCCTATATGGGGCTGTTCATCAGCGATCTGCATTTCTACGCCCGCAGCTGGACGCAGGACGGCGACGAAACCAAAACCCCGCGCATTACGGCTATGACGGTGGTGCTGACTGTGGCCAAGCGGGACGCCAACAACCAGATCGTGCCGCTATGCACCCAAAAAGCCATTGTGCAGTTGCCCGGTGAGCCGGTCATCCTGTATGAACCCGGCACCTGGGATGGCAAGGCATCGTCGGAGGCGTGAACGGTGCTCGCCGGGACTATTTTTGAAAAGTTTATTACAATCCCGGCAGATGTACTGGACAAATTCAAATGGATTCGTTATACTTTAAAACATGAATACCTGTGTGCCGGACAAAAATGCAGGAACGTCATGGGCATCAGAACAGCGAGGATGACTAGGATGGCAACAATTGAAATCAAAATGCTGGGCGGCTTTGAGATCCGTGTGAACGGCAAGCCCGTGCTGGCACAGCTGGCGCAGTCCCGCAAGGCAACGGCGCTGGTGCAGTATCTCGTTTTGCGGCGCGGGGAGCGCGTCTCCCACAAGGTACTGACCGATACCCTGTGGGCAGGGGAGCGGTCCACCAACCCGGACATGGCCCTGCGCGCCATCTTGCATCGCTTCCGCAATATGATCGACGCGGAGGGTCTGGATGAGATGGAGGGCTGCATCGTGACCAGCCGCGGCTACTACCAGTGGAACCCCCATCTGGACTGCAGCGTGGATGTGTTTGAGGTCAACGACCTGTCGGAGCTGGCCCGCAAGGAGAGCGACGCCGAGAAGCGCAGCCGCATTTATGAACAGATCGTCAACCTGTATGACGGGCGCCTGCTGCCGCGGTCTGCGTCCGAGCCGTGGGTCGAAAGCGTCAGCGTGCGCCTGCACGGGCAGTACCGCACAGCCATTTTAAACCTGCTGGAGCTCTGCAAAAAATGGGGCGAGAGCACCCGCATCGTTGCGCTGTGTACCCGCGCGCTGGAGCTGGACCCCTACGAGGAGCGCCTTTATCTGGAAAAGATCGTCGCGCTGGAGACGCTGGGCCGCCACGAGGAGGCGCAGGATCTGGCACGCCGCGGCAGCGCCATGGGTTGCCTGCATCATACCATTGAGCCGGGCCGCGCAGGCTCTGCCTACCGCCAGATGCGCCAGGCAGACCGCAATATGGAGAGCGAGGTCTCCAAGCTGCTCTCTGCTCTGCCGGATACCGAGAACACGGGGGCCTGTATCTGCGACTTTGAGACGTTCAAGGAAATTTACCGCGTACAGCGCGGCGTGCAGGCCCGCTACGGTCTGCAGGTATTCCTGGCGATCCTGACCGTGGCTCCCAGCCAGAACACCGATGCTGCCGAGACCGCTCTGATGGTGGAGCAGCTGGGCGATCTGATCCACATGAATCTGCGCCAGTGCGATGTGGCCGCCCGCTACACCGATATGCAGTATGTTGTTATGCTGAGCGGCAGCACCGCCGAGAGCGGCACCGGCCCGATGGAGCGCATTAAGGCCGCGTTCTACCGCATCCCTGCCCATGGCCGCTACCTGTTGAGCTATAGCCTCTATGTTCCCGAGGCCAAGGCCGACAGCGGGCGCGCCCGCCGCCGCAAAAAGACGGCGAAGAAGGAAAAATAAGTGAGCCGTTAAGCCGTACAGTGAATGCTGTGCGGCTTTTTTGCTGCACGGACCGGCAAAGAAACGATTGGTAGGGGCGGGCATTGCCCGCCCGTGCCCGTTTGCCCTGTGATAAATTT
>ERZ791809.1157-NODE-1157-length-15410-cov-2.289287_pt1 | contig 15410 bp, 11 predicted proteins | sample MGYA00509946_ERZ791809 | MGnify/ENA primary metagenome ERZ791809 (study PRJEB30046, sample SAMN00791993) | human gut metagenome | study: EMG produced TPA metagenomics assembly of the A metagenome-wide association study of gut microbiota in type 2...
GAATATCATCTTCCGCATCAAATCCTACTGCAGTGGAGGCCTTTTGAATCATCTCACGGAATAGACTGCGGGCTTTCTCACTTCCATAAGCCAACTCTCCCAGGTTTAAGTTGCGTGTGCTCAGATCGGTACTGGTCAGGGTGCAACGTATCTGGTTGTCATTAATTCGCTCTATCCTCATAAGATCACTCCTCTCTATAAAAAAGATGCTATTTGCTCAATTTAATTATAGTATATGATACGGGGAAAAATCAATTCCTATGTGTAAATTTTATAAAAAGTTAAGGTTATCGTGTTGCAATACACAGGCAGAAATTTCCTGAAATAAAAATCCACTACAATTCGTGTAACGCATGAACAAACAGTAACTATTTTGTTTCTGTCGAGCTGCGCTCTCTGAGTATGAGATAAATCGTTTGGAAAAGTTCGTTCATATCGATCGGTTTGGCGATGTGCCTGTTCATTCTGGCAGAGAGGGAGATAATGGGGAATAATGGGAAATAATGGGAAAGATAATAAGAACGATAATGGGAAGAATAAAAGAAAGAATAATGAAGAATAACAGAAAGGGTAATAGAAAGAATAACAGAAAGAGTAACAGGGCGCCGACGGCTGAAGTAAATCCATAGGGACTCGCTCTCGCTCCGATTCAACGCAGCGGTGCATAGGACTGCAAAATACGCAGTCCAAACACCGGCGTTTCATACGGGTCCCTAATGGATTTCTTACAGCCTTACGGCGCCGTGAGTTTTTTGAGTTTTCAGTTGACAGCGAGTGGGGGAATAGACTATAATCCAACTATCAGAGAAAAATAAGAATTAAGTTTTTCTTTTTCAGAAGAATTCTAAAAAGTCGGTTAGATCTAATTATAAATCACTAAATCATTCAATAAAAAATCAAAGTAAAAAAATAAATAAACGTAGACCCCCAAAGGAGATGAATGAATTTGAAAAAGTTGATCTACTGGATGTTTTGCCCAAAAGTGAAAAACATGTTAGGGCGTAGATTGAGGCGAGGGATTTTGCTGACGGTATTTTTTATTCTATTTGTAGTCCCACCTTTGCCTGTATTTGCGATGCATACAAGAGATGTGCATGATCGAGATCAGGTGAATCAGAAAAGCATTCAGAAAATAATAGTAAGTAATGATAGAGCAGAAGTGATAAATCAATATGCCACTGGATCAAATACAAAAGGAAAAGATGATCAAAAAAAGAAGAAATAAGATCGGATGAAGATGATGGCAATGGCAGTTTAGGAAATGAAGATAATTGTTCGAATGAGATAATAAAAGCATCAGATAGTGACTGGGATGACAAGGATTTGCAGGAAAAAATAGAGGATAAGAAATTAGAAAACGAGAATCCTCAGGAAAATTTTGAAGATACAGTAACAAACGATCAAGAATCAGAAAATCTATATTTCAACACATCAGAAAATCAAAAAAATTCAGAACAGAAAACAGAATCTATAAGTGAAAATCAAATAAGAGATTTAAAGGATTATGTACTCAGCAGAGGAAGTACAAATGAATTGGCAAATTTTAATGTTTCTCTGTTAGATGCAGGAGGAATAACAATCGAGCCGGATGATAACGGCATCTATCATGTCTATGAGAATGATCTTTATTATCTGAACGTTCATTTTTATGCACCTATGGGAATTCCGGAAAAAGGTATTTATCAATATATTATGCCAGAAGGAATAAAAGCAATTCAAATTTTATCGCAAAATATTCGAGCAAGTGATGGAGCAGAAATTGGAATTTTAGAAATATTGGAATCAGGAAAAATTTTGAGTATCAGTATGAAAGAAAATAAAAAGATTCGATTGAATGTGACATTTTCTTGTACGGTTGACTTTGAAAGAGAGAATACTGTAATCAAAATTGAATCGCATAAAGATGGAAGTATTGCGAAAACAGGATATTTTAATGGATTAACGGGACAATTTGAGTGGACGATCACAGCCCAGATTCCGGCATATGCTGGTGGAAAGGCGAAGGAGTGGGGGATTGGAGATATACTTTATGACCCTATCGAAGCGAACGCGCATTATTGGAAACAAGATCAGATAGATCAAGTGGATATTTTGTATGGTGGTACACGTTATCAATTATTTGATGAAAATATTGCACCAGCAAAAAATATGGATATTGCATATAGATGGGATTCAAGAAAAAAGCCAGCGCGTCTATTTTTAGTTAATAGAACAAATGAGGATGAATGTGAAAATTATTGTACACATTGGCGAGTGAAAGAAAATGTGAAAATTATTATTCATTATAGCAATACATTAGATGAAAGTAACTTATGGATTAAAAATATTGAAGATGAAAGTGTTTTACAAAATGATGCATTATTAAATAATAGTCGTATTACAAGTGAACTTAATCTTTCCCCCATATTCAGTAAATCTCATTCCTCAGATTCATCTAAATACACAATCACATTAAATCCAGATTTTTATGATTTAAGTCGGCAAGAGGTTGTTATTGACGACGTTATGACGGGCAACGCTTATTATGTGACAGGCTCGATGACTGTGTTTGTGACGGACAAAAATGGGGTTACGTTTCCGCTTCAATATGGAACGGATTTTACAGTGGAAAAAGTGGATGGAAGTGCTCAGCACATTCGGATTCATGTTGCGAATCCGGGGGCGTATTGTTATCAGTTCACCTATAAGACAGTAGCCAAAAGTGATGGCGGGGCGGGTGAAGTGAAAAATGAAGCGCAGGTTACTTTGTGGGGGCGGGAGTTTTGTGCAGAGGATTACAGTTTTAGCTCTAGTGCAGAGGAATATTTTGTGCGAATGAAAAAGAGTGAGGAAGATAGTGGTAGGGCGGTCCCTGGTGCTCTTTATGGACTTTATTCGTCTACGGGAGAGTTGATGGTGCAAGGAGTTACGGATGCGCTGGGAGAGTGTCTGTTTCGTGGAGATCCGGTGAACGGTTTTCTCTTGGATCGAGATTGTCTGTATTATCTGCAAGAGATAGAAGCTCCGGATGGGTATGAAAAAAATGAAACGAGAACATGGTTCTATTTTGCAGAATCGGATTATGAACAGTCGATTCGTCCGCTGTTGGAAGAGGCACGTTTTACAGGAGTCTATGGTGCAGAGGATGAAGAGGCGATAGAGATTGAAGAGGGACAGGATGAAAGTCTTTCGAGTTGGATTCTGGTGACGGACCGGAGAATAAAGACATATACACTTCCTCAGACCGGCGGAGTCGGGACGGATGAATATATAACAGTTGCTTTTCTGATATTTGCAGGAATGGGAAGTGTATTTGATATTGTTTTCAGTGTTTCGGAACCAATCGGACAGGTGAAGGAGACTGGAAAAAAGAAGAAAGTAGAGGAGGATCAAAGATGAACCAAAACGTTAGGGAGAGTTCTGTGTGGTACAAGTGGGGATGTAGGATGATGGCATGGATTTCAATGGTGATTTGTATTGGAATCATGATGATGGGAATCACGGCGTTGGCGGGAACGATGCATACGATTACTGCGCCGGACAATGGACATGAGTATGAAGTCTATCAGATTTTCACGGGCGATGAGACCGAAGGGATTTTATCGAATGTAAAGTGGGGAGAAAATGGAAGTGGAGAGTGTGGAGCCGGAGTTCCGGATTCTATTTTGAAGGAGATTGAGGAGGCAAGTGGAACAGATGCAGAGAAACTCGCGGTGATTAAAAAGTATGCCAGAATCAAGAAAGAAGAGGCATTTAAGATGATCTCGGAAGAAAGGGTTTTAAGTGTTCCGTCTGGATATTATCTGATGAAGGATAAGGATGGTTCTCAGGCGGGAAAGAATGATGCGTATACAACTTGGCTCGTGAAGGTTGTGGGTGATGTGAAGATGGCTCCGAAAGCGGACAAGCCTTCTTCAGAAAAGAAAGTGAAGGATCGAAATGACACGCTGGGAGAAGAATCTGGATGGCAGGATTCCGCAGATTATGATGTGGAAGATCTGGTTCCGTTTCAGCTGACCGGAAAAGTAGCGTCAAATTATGATTCTTATTTGAGCTATCGTTTTGTTTTTCATGATCAGCAGTCAGAGGGGCTTGATTTTCAGGTGGATACAGTGCGGGTGTTTGTGGACGAAAAGGAGATTACACAGGGATTTTCTGTGCAGACGTCGACAGAGGATGGGGATGCGTTTGAGGTAGTGTTTGAAAACATGAAGACAATCCCGGAAGTAAAAGCGGGAAGCACGGTGACGGTTGAATATAAATCACGGTTGACGGATCAGGCAGTTTTAGGAGCAGAGGGAAATCCCAATACGATGTATCTGGAATACTCAAACAATCCGAATCAGGGACAGGAGGGAGAGACTGGAAAGACACCGGAGGATACGGTAATTGTTTTTACCTACAAGATTGTTGTAAAGAAGTTGGATGAGACAGGAAAAGCGTTGGAAGGTGCGGAATTTATTCTGGAAAAACAGTTGCCAGATCGTGATGAGGGAGATGAAAACTGGCAGTCATTTGTGGCGGAAAAGAATACAACGGGAACCGTTTTTACATTTCGGGGATTAGATGACGGTGCATATCGATTGACAGAGTCGATCACACCGGCAGGATACAATACGGTTCCGGCTCTCTATTTTACGATTACAGCAGATCACCAGATTCTGTCAGATTCGCCGATTTTGGAAAATTTGAATGGAGAGACGGCGACAGGAGAGATCACATTTGTCATTGACAAGGAGGAAGGATTTCTCGAGACAACGGTTGTCAACAAACATGGAGTGTCACTTCCGGAGACAGGTGGACGCGGAACTTTTCTGTTTTATGCAGTTGGTGGTGTTTTGATCTTTGCATCGATGGGAGCAGGAATGATGTATCTGATGAAAAATTCGTCGAGAGGAGGGGAGGATGACGAGCATAAAGAGACGATGGATTAGAAGATTTCTGAAGTTTGTGCCTGTGATGCTGTTTGTTGTTGGAGTGTCGCTGATGCTTTATCCATATGTCAGCGATTGTTGGAATCGGTGGCATCAGTCGCGTGCGATTGCGGGATATGCAGATGCTGTTTCGCAGGAAAAGCGAGAAGATCTTGAGAACATGTGGAAGCAGGCAAGGATTTACAATATGGAGTTAAAGAGAAAGAAGAATCGTTATTATCTGAGTGAGGAGGATCAGATTCGCTATCACCAGCTCCTAAATCTGACTGGAAATGGAATCATGGGCTATATTGAGATCCCCTCGATTCGGTGTTCGCTTCCGATTTATCATGGGACGGATGAGTCGGTTCTTCAGGTTGCGACGGGTCATATCGAGGGAAGTTCTCTTCCTGTGGGAGGAGCCGGGAGTCACTGTGTGATTTCCGGTCACAGGGGGCTTCCGTCGGCAAGACTGTTTTCAGGTCTTGATCAGCTAAAAATCGGCGATTTTTTTAATCTGCGGGTGCTCAATCGGACGTTGCAGTATCAGATCGATGAGATCAATATCGTGCTTCCGGATGACATTGGAAAATTGGAGATTGACCCCGAAAAGGATTTTTGCACGCTTGTTACCTGTACCCCTTATGGGGTGAATTCTCATCGGATTCTGGTTCGGGGAAGTCGTGTGGAAAAACAAAACGGAGATAGAGATTAAGAAAAAACAGCAATAGAGAGAAAAAACAGAGAAAGAAAAAAACAAGAAAACGTAGAAAAGAAGGTCATAAAAAGAAAAAGATGGGGAGATACAATGCGAAGGATCATGACACTTATCGCAGGTGGAGTGTGCGTAGGGATTTTGTGTGTGATGATATTTTTTCATATGCAGGGAATTCAGGTGTTGGCGATGACGGAGAATCTTTCAGAAAGTCCCATAGAGGGAAAGAAGATCGGATCTGTGATCTTGGAATATGGACGGGAAAAGCCGATTCAGCATGCAGGTTTTTCAATCTTTCAGGTATCAGAGAAAATTCAGGTATCAGAGAAAATTCAGGTGGCGGAGAAAACGGAAAATGGAAGTTACCGGAAAACAGGAGACCTTGAAACGTGTCCGGTTCAGATTGAACTTGAGGATGTTTCGCGGTGGAGGGAGACCGCGGAAACATTGGAGATTTATGTGCTGAGGGATCGGTTGACTCCGCTGAGAAAAGGGGAGACAGATCTGAATGGGCGATTGAAATTTGAAAATCTGGGAGCAGGAGTTTATCTGATTGTTGGAGAGAAAAAGATAGAGGGGAAAAAGACCTATATTCCGGAGCCGATTTTACTTGTCCTGGCAAGAGATGGCAAATTACCGGAAAATAAGGCATCGGAGAAGGTTGCATCAGGAAACGAAAAGTCGGAGAACGGAAAATCAGAGAATATGGATGAAGGAGGAGCTTATCAGGTGACGGTGCATCCGAAGTACCGGGAAGAAGAGAAAGCGCGGTCTTCAAATCGGGATCATGATGATGCTTCGGAAACCATTCGAGTAAGGGCAATAAAAGTCTGGGAGGAGGAGAAGACAAGGGCTTACCCGGAGATCAGGCAACAGGATATTCAGGCGCATCCGACACAGGTAACGGTACAGCTTTTGAGGGATGGTGTATTCATGGAAAATGCCGTGTTGTCGGAGGACAATCAATGGAGCTGTATGTGGGAAAATCTGGATGCAGACAGGGTTTGGAAGGTGGCAGAGGAAGTTCCGGAAGGATATGTCGTCTCGATTCGTCAGGAGGGAGAGACATTTCTGCTGACAAATCGGAAGGAGAATAGATATTTGCCTGGGGAGTCTGAAACTTCGGTGGAGGAACCGGATCTGCCGGATGCCGAAAAACTTCCGCAAACAGGAAGCTCGTGGTATCTGGTCTTGATTTTGGGAGCGATCGGAATTTTGCTTGTGAGATGTTGTGGAAAGATTGAAAAAAGAAGAAAGGCGGATGACGGAAAAAAAGAGAGAAAAAGAGAGAAAACAGAAGAGAAGGCGGGGGAGAAAAAATGGCGAAGCATTTGGGTGTGGATGCTAAGAATTTTTGGGACATGCTGTATGATTTTGGCTGGGATTTTTGCGGGAAAGAATAGTTCTGATGAGATTCGGGCGTATAATCATGTCAAGGAGAGTCAACGAAAACTGGAGGTGGAAGAACAAGCAAAGAAAAAGCAGGAACAACCACTCTATCTGCTTGACCCGGCTCGGGTGATGCCGGAGAAAGTGGTGGATGGGAAAGCCTATATTGGGGTATTGGAGATTCCTTCTCTTGGGCGTGAACTTCCCGTGATGAGTGAGTGGACGGATGAGAGACTAAAGCAGGCTCCGTGCCGATATGCGGGTTCGGCGTATCTGCAAAATCTGGTGATTGCCGGTCATAATTATCGCGCGCATTTTTCTGGAATCGGAAATCTGAAAAAAGGAGATTCGGTGATTTTTACAGATATGGACGGAAATCGATTTTTCTATGAGGTGACAGAAATTGAAATTTTAAATGCAGAAGAGACGGAGAGAATGACAGAGAGCTGGTGGGCGTTGACTCTGTTTACCTGTACTGTCGGAGGTGGACGGCGCATTGCCGTGCGCTGTGACGCGTTGGTGCAGGATGAGTAGAATTCAGAAGGGGAGAGACAAGCCCCTTCTGAGTTATATGATTTCTTGAAGCGCGGAGAGATCCACGATGCGGATCTGTCGTTTTTCGAGGGAGATCATTCCTTCCGCCTGCATGTTTGAGAGTTCCCTTGAGAGGGAGGGGCGGGCAACGCCGAGGTAATCTGCCATCTTTTCCCGGTTCATTGAGAACGTGTAGTCGGGATCAGAATGTGTATGTTGAAGAAGCATCCGGGCGATTTTCTGGCGAAGCGAAGCTCCGGAGATGATGCGGATTTTCTGGTTCAGATAGTATGCTTTTCCGGCGAAGACGGGGAGAAGATTTGCAATCAGCCGGTAGCTGAAGGAATTCTGGTTTACGGCATCCACATCAAAGAATGCCTTTGGAATCAGGAGAACGTCAGCAGTCGAATCTGCCAGAGCGAAGTAGTCGTATTCTTTTTTGTTTAGGAAGAGAAAAACCTCCCCGAACATTTCTCCGTGCTCCTGAAATGTCGCAACGATGTTACGTTTTCCTCCGAGGGAGTCATTGCCGATAACGATCGAGCCGGAGAGCAGAACCATCATGTAGCGGGGCAGTTCTCCCTGATGAAAGAGATAGGTGTCCTTCGGGTAGGAGACAATGCGCGCCTGACTGACGAGAAGACATTCCTCAATCTCTGCCTCTGACATTCCCGCAAAGAGGGGACACTGATTCAGATTAAATTTCATAACGGAACCTCCTTTCGCTCACGGAATCGTGGATTTTCAGTACGCTCTGTATTTAAGTCAATGCTCGTAGAGAATTACTGCGCGTTATACTCTAAGTTACACGAGATTTTGCACAAGATCAAGGTTGAGGGAGAGTCCCTGGCGGAGTTGCTGGCGGGCATTTCCCATCATTGCATCGAGTTCTTCTAAGCGCTTCAGGAGTTCCTTTTCCTCTGAAGTTGTGGTGAGAACTTTGTGGATTCCGCCGTTCTGGATTACGATTCGTCGGTCTGCCATCAGTGCAAGCAGAGGATCGTGAGTCGCCATCAAAACGATTTTGTCCTGAGAGACGAGGACATCTAGCGCCTTCTTGCGGTCGATTCCGGCATTCTCGATCTCGTCGATCAGGACGATCGGGGAAGCACTTAAAATTGCCGTGTCTGCAATCATCAGGGCGCGGGACTGACCACCACTCAAGGCGGTGACAGGGGTGTCCGCAGTGAAGGACTCACCGGCGAGCTGATTGGCAGATTCGAGGATCTGTTCTGCAATTTCTCTGCTGTTCTCGATCATTCGGCTCTGTGCGTGAAGCTCGAGAAATTCGCCGGCTTTTAAATCCATGACAAAGTTCATGTTCTGGGAGAGCTGGGCGACGAGTTTGTTGTTTGCAGAGTAGCGCCATTTCGGATCAGGACGTTCACCATTGATTCGGATACTGCGTCTGGTCGGGGTGTCGTTCTGGGCAGCCCACTCGATATCTGCGAGCAGACGACTTTTTCCAGAACCGGTCGGTCCGACAATCGAGATGATCTGCCCCGGAAGAATCGTGAGTTCGTCAAACCCCTCTGGCACATGGCTCTTGTCCGTTCCCGGAAGAATCGTGAGGGAGCGAACCTGGTTGTCCGTCTGAATTCCGAGAAATTCAGCCATCTGATGAATATATATATCGAACTGTTCCGGGAGTTCGGCGCAGTCGAGTGCTTTCTCCTCGATCTCATCCTGGTCAAGTTGTGCAAGATATTCCGGAAAAGTCAGGGATTCTGAGCCTTTCGTATCAAGTCGGTTTTGAAGAAAGAACTCTTCTGTAAACGGGTATTTCTCGAGCAGTTCTGCGATCGTGAAACGACTGATCAGACTTGTCTGTTTGTGCATGATTCGTTCTCCTTCCAATCCATTTTTCGACTGTTGCCAAGCTGGAATTTTTCACCGATTCTTCGTTCGCCGAGACAGTAGGAACACATCGCAGACGGCATTGAGAAACGCAGCTTCATGCCCTGAACGCTCTCAACGTTCTGTTCCTTGTTGTAGAGCAGAGTGCTGAGCTCGTGTGCACCCTGTCCACTCAGACCATTGACATGGATGACCATTGCACGCGGATTGACGGCACTGACACGGGCGGAGAAGACCTCTCGCTCTGCCTGGGAGACGATGTCGCCCTTGGTGATGACGACGATGTCAGCCGACTTGAGGAGCGGTCCGATCTTTTTCGGCGTGTTGATTCCCGAGAGGTTGTCGATGACGCAGACTCCGGTGATTTCCTCAAGATAAGGGGAGCAACGATTGCAAAGCCCTGCGGATTCGGTGATAAGAAGATCAAGTCCCTCGCGGTTTCCCCAGTTTACGACATCCTCAATGTTTGAGGCAAAGAAGTGGTCGGGGCAGAGACCGCCGGAGAGTCCTTTTTTGACGGGGATTCCTGCTTTCTCGTACAGGATGTCATCATCAGTGAACAGACAGTCAAATTTTACAACGCCGACCTTCTTTCCATCTGCCTGAAAGGAGGCGATCGTCTTTAAGATTACTGAGGTCTTGCCGGATGAGGGCGGACCAGAAAAAATAATCAGATTCATTTCGTTTCCTCCGATGCTTCAAAAAACATGCGCTCTGTCTCTTTTAAGAGAGAGCCGATATCGTGTGAGTAGATGAAATCCCAGCCCGGCCACAGGAAGGTCTCTTCTGGCGAGAGTCCATTGTCAATATCCGGGTGTGCGGATGGGAATTTTCCGCCGGCACAGAAGACTTCGCCCATCTCTTTGGAGGCGAGATAGGAGATAAATTCCTGAGACCTCTCAGAAGAGGAGGCCTTGCTCAGCAGGAAAATCGGGCTTAAAATCGCACCATCTGACGGCCATACAGGAGTCAGAGTGTTGTTTTCGCGGTTCATCAGCGTGAAAAAATACGGCATGACGGTGACTGCCGGGGAGGAGGCTTTCTTTGCCTTTGTTCCGGTCTTGACCATCTCTGCGGGATGCATTGCACTCATCAGATTGCGACCGAGGGCGCGAACTCCGTCCTCCCCGTAATGGCTGTAAATGCCGAGCAGGAGTGCGTTGAAGAGATCAAGATCCCGAACCGGCATTGAGATCGAATTCTCAAATTCCGGGGAGAGCAGATCACTCCAGCTTTGTGGAAACTCGCGTCCATCGAGGACGGATTCATTTACCATAAAGACAGCAGGAACGCCTGCAAGGATGGTGTACTGATGTTTCGGATCTTTCAGTTGAAGATGTTCATTGTCAAAGCAGGAGTTGAGCTTTTCCATTCCGGTTAAGTCGGCGAAGACACCGGCGTCGGAATAGTGTCCGAGGAGACTGCGGTCAAAGAAGAGACCGAATCCGGCCGACAGATAAATATCTGCGAGATCATCGGCGCTCTTGCTGTTTTTTACCTGTTCCTCGATATGATCAAGTCCCATGCTTGCAGCCTGAAGATCACAGCTGACATCCGCGTGGTGTTCTTCAATCCAGTTGTTGAGCTTTTCCATCAGCTGAATGCGGATCGGGCAGGGAAGCACACCGGTCACGCGGAGAGCATCTGGATTTTCGCGGGTGCGACGGATTACGTCGACGAGCGTCTGCTCTGTTTTTTCTACATCGAGATGGCGGGTCTTTAAAGCCATTTCAAGGGAGACAGAGCGTCCCATCAGCTTTCGCAGGGCATCGTTTTTGAGAGATTCGTAGCCTATCTCCACGAGCGGTTCAATCAACTCCGGGTACTGTTCGGTTATATTGTAAACTTTATCGGTAAGAGAAAAATATGGATTCAAATCAGTTTCCTCCTTATGCTTGTCTGTACTTGACTTAGTTTGCTGTTTAACTATTTGTACTATACGCATTCTAACAGAAAAAGTCCAGAGAGTATGTAACAAATGTTACGAAAACGGATTATGGAGAAATGTTCCTGTATATGGGCAGAAATGTTCTGGATTGGCAATTTTACAGGATGTCATATTTATAGGATGCCATACTTACAGAATGCTGTAATAGTAACCATTTTTTTGAAATACAATAAGAATTTTGAGGAAAAGATAAAATTGCTATTTTTGATTACTTATGTTATAGTGAAAATCAGAGAAAGCAATACACGGAAAGGAAAAAAAGACAATGAGAGACACAACTCTGGTTATTATGGCAGCCGGAATCGGAAGCAGATTTGGCGGTGGAATCAAACAGCTCGCACCGGTAGGACCGAACGGAGAAATCATCATGGACTACTCCATCCATGACGCTTTAGAGGCTGGATTCAATAAGATCGTTTTCATCATCCGCAAGGATTTGGAGAAGGATTTCAAGGAGATCATCGGAAATCGTATTGAGAAAGTGGCAAAAGTAGAGTATGCATTCCAGGAGCTTGATGAGCTTCCGGAGGGATATTCCGTACCGGCAGGTCGCACAAAGCCGTGGGGAACCGGTCAGGCAGTGCTTTGCGCAAAGGATCTTGTAAATGAGCCGTTCCTTGTAATCAATGCAGATGATTACTACGGCAAAGAGGGATTCAAGAAGATCCATGATTACATGGTAAATGAGATGGACCCGGATGCAGATCCGTATGATATGTGCATGGGTGGATTCATTCTGGAGAACACACTGAGCGATAACGGAACCGTAACCCGTGGTGTCTGCGAGGTAAATCCGGATGGAACTCTGAAGGACGTAACAGAGACCTTCGAGATTCAGTGGAAGGATGGCGTGCTTGGTGCAGTTGACGGCAAGGGCAATGCAGTTACCGTAGATCCTCATCAGCATGTATCCATGAATATGTGGGGACTTCCGCCAAAGTTTTTCGATGAGCTTGAGACCGGTTTCCCGAAGTTCCTCGACAACATTGAGGAGGGCAACCTCAAGGCTGAGTATCTGCTTCCGACGATCATTGACCAGATGATTAAGAGCGGACGTGGTTCTGTAAAGGTTCTTGAGACCCGCGACAAGTGGTTTGGTGTGACTTATCAGGCAGATAAGCAGACTGTGGTGGATTCGATCCGCAAGCTGATTGCAGACGGTGTTTACAAGGAGCATCTGTATGACTAAATTGATTTCCTGGAATGTCAACGGAATCCGTGCCTGCGTGGGCAAGGGGTTTTTAGACTTTTTTCAGGAGGCGGATGCAGAGATTTTCTGCCTTCAGGAGACGAAACTTCAGGAGGGACAGATTGATCTTGAACTGCCGGGGTATCATCAGTACTGGAACTATGCCAAGAAAAAGGGATATTCCGGAACGGCGATGTTTACCCGAACAGAACCGATTTCTGTGACCTATGGAATCGGGATCGAGAAGTATGACGGAGAGGGACGCGTCATCACAGCGGAATTTCCGGAGTACTATGTTGTAACCTGTTACACGCCGAATTCTCAGAGTGAGCTTGCCCGGTTGGACTATCGAATGGGATGGGAGGACGCATGGCTTTCGTGGCTGAAAAAGCTCGAGGAGAAGAAGCCGGTGATTTTCTGTGGCGATCTGAACGTGGCACACAAGGAGATTGATCTGAAAAATCCGAAGACGAATCGAAAGAATGCCGGATTTACCGACGAGGAGCGCGAGAAATTTTCCCGTCTTCTCGATGCAGGATTTATCGACACATACCGCTATTTCTATCCGGATCAGGAGGGCGTGTATTCCTGGTGGTCTTATCGTTTCAAGGCGAGAGAAAAGAATGCAGGGTGGAGAATCGACTATTTCTGTGTTTCAGAGTCTTTAAAAGACCATCTTGAGAGCGCATCGATTCACACAGAGGTGTTGGGATCAGATCACTGTCCGGTGGAATTGAATCTGAAAGAATAGCAATTTTGGCATAAAAAAGATAAGTTCTGCATAAAAAGAACAATGTTGCTGGATGTTGCTAGAAAACGGAGAGTTCAAAGGGGCCGTCATAAAACAGCAAAAACAGTGTGATCTGTGTGCCGTTTTGTGACTGCCCTTTTTTTCTATGAAATATTGAAATCGTGGACTGTCATGTTTGCTGACGTAGAAGACAGAGAAAACAGAGAAGATAAAAACTTTACATGTGGTAATTCATAATCATAAAAGAAGGGGGGGAGCTGGAGATGCATTCATTTAAGATTGACAACAGTGTGAGGGGAGACGCAGTGCTGGGACTTACGAAGGTAGACGGAGGCATTCGTGTGGCAGTGGTAGCCGATGCGAAGGAGTGTGCCCTGCTCTTGTATCTGTCGGGATCTCATTCACGGCAGAGAGAGGAGAAGAAAGAGACGGCGCGGATTGCATTTCTGGAAGAGGGAAAGATAGGCAATGTCTGGACGATGACCGTTCTAGGGGAAGATTTGGATCGCTATGACTATGCATTTGAGGCAGATGGAGTTCGTTTTGAAGATCCTCACGGGCGCTCGTTTGAGGGACATGAGCGCTGGGGAAAGAAAGAGCTGGGAAATATTCTGCTGAAAACACCGGTATCTCAGCCGGAGTTTGACTGGGAGGATGATGAGCGTCAGGGGATTTCCTACGAGGATGTGATTGTGTATCGGCTTCATGTGCGCGGTTTCACCCGCCATGCCTCATCTGGTGTGGAGAACAGAGGAACCTTTGCCGGAATTGTGGAAAAGATTCCTTATCTCAAGGAACTTGGAGTGACAACGGTCGAACTCATGCCAGCAACCGAGTTTAATGAGGTGATGATGCGCCCGAGGCAGATCCAGCATCGCTATCAGGAGCGATCGAAAGAAATGAAAACGGGCTTGTCATCATCCTTGGAAATGGAGTCTTCGGAGACTGCGTCCTCGGAAACCACATCGAGGAAAACGGATCTGAATTCGAGCACATCTGTCATGGAGGCGGATGGTCGCTTAAATTACTGGGGATATGGACCGTCGTTTCTGTTTGCACCGAAGGCATCCTATGCGGGAAAAGGAAAAAATCCGGTCACGGAATTCAAGAACCTTGTAAAAACCCTGCACCGGGAAGGACTCGGAATCGTGGTAGAACTTTTCTTTACCGGAGAGGAGACGCCTGCCGATGTCGTGGAAGTGGCGAGATTCTGGGTGAGGGAATTCCATGTCGATGGACTCCACATCAGCGGGACAGCCCCGATCGCGCTTCTCGCCTCCGATCCTTATCTCTCTGACACGATGATCTGGGCGACGAGCTGGGATGGAATTGAGATTGCGGGAAGCGAGCAGAAGAAAAATGCGAAGACCGATCCGTTCCAGAGAAGACTCGCAGAGAGCCAGATTTTCAAGAAGCAGTTTGCACAGACCCGACAGGTAAGCCGTGGCAAGGTGCAGGAAGCGGAAAACGGCAAAGCTGCAAGCGCGGATAAAGCAAACAGTGCGGAAAAAGCGAAAGATGCCGGAAAAGAGAATGGCTCTGAAAAAAATGCAGAAATGATGGGATTAGCGGTGGAGCCAAAGAGACGGACGAGAGTTCTTGGCGAGTACAACGATGGCTTTCTCGTTGATATGAGACGCGTCCTCAAGGGCGATGAGGGGCAGATGGGTGCGCTGGCATTTCGCAGCCGCAGAAATCCCGATACCTTCGGTGTGTTGAACTACATGGCATCTAACAATGGATTTACGATGGCAGATATGGTTTCTTACGACCAGAAACACAATGAGGCGAACGGGGAGGAGAATCGCGACGGAACGGATTACAACTGTTCGTGGAACTGTGGTGCAGAGGGTTCGGTTCGTAGAAAGAAGATCCGTCAGCTTCGCAAAAAACAGCTCAGGAATGCGGTTCTGCTTCTGATGCTGAGTCAGGGAACTCCGCTTCTGCTTGCCGGGGATGAATTTGGCAATTCGCAGGACGGAAACAACAACGCTTACTGTCAGGACAATGAGATCTCATGGCTGAACTGGAATAACCAGAAGACGAACGCGGATCAGCTCGAATTTGTAAAGCATGCGATCGCATTCCGAAAAGAGCATCCGGTGTTTCATCAGCCGACAGAGCCGAAACACCAG
>ERZ791809.1159-NODE-1159-length-15387-cov-12.862053_pt1 | contig 15387 bp, 18 predicted proteins | sample MGYA00509946_ERZ791809 | MGnify/ENA primary metagenome ERZ791809 (study PRJEB30046, sample SAMN00791993) | human gut metagenome | study: EMG produced TPA metagenomics assembly of the A metagenome-wide association study of gut microbiota in type 2...
CAGCAATACGATGTTGCTTATTGAATCGATTTACACAAAACTCTTGACACACCCTAATATTAAAAAATGCAGAAGTACTGTATTATCAATAATTGGGTATTAAGAAATATGGATTGGTAAAACCTTCCATGGCTCTATCAGCCCAGCATCTAATGCATCACAGGTAAAATAATCTTTCCTCATATTATTAACGGTCTTAACCTTTGGAATATAGAACGACCTAATATCAGAATTTACAAGTGACAGGCTGACATATTGATTAAAATAGCTGGACAAGACAGAAGGAAAATTAAAAAGCAGATACGGGCCAAAGCGTACTGCATATAAAATAATGTTTGCAGAAATGGCATTTAATGCCGTCTCCAATGATGCATCTTCAAAGCCATTACTTCGATCATGTTTTACATGATTATATTTATCATACCATGTAAGGGACTTGGTAGACTGATTTTCATTCCAACCTTCAAAAGGCTTAAAAGAATGCAAGTCTGCATAAGGTTTAAATTTAACTTCATATTCCGTAAGGTGGGCTGGTATATTCAACTTTATAAAGTCCTTTGAAATATAATCGTTCCCTTGTGGAGAAATGTGGTTTGCTCTTAGTATATGCCTGCACTGATTTTCAAACTCTGTAGACGCAAGAATAATCAGTTCTCTGAGCCGATGCCCATAACAACATAAATTACGATCGGCTGGTTCTATATAGGAAAATATATCAATCATTTTTTGAAAGAGCAGAAATAATGCCTGATCTTCATCTTCTTTTTCAAAAGATGTGTATCGGAGTCCCTGTTGCAGTTCGTTATATGTATATAGTCCCGGCCTCCAGATGGAAGGATGTGCAACTCCAACATCTTCGTACATGGACTGAATGTCATCCGCGCCGAATCGATTGACCACCCACTGTATCAATGAAGTTCCTTCTTTTTTTCCTTCTATTACAGTAAGCCCTGGGGAAATAGTATACAAACCTTCTCCTCTACCATACATATGAACATAGAAATCACCGTCTTCATAAGCAAATCCCAACGGGCATTCTTCATTTAGCCGACTATTCGGAACCCAGTTAGGTAAAGTGATTTTCGTATTACGATAATAGATAGCCTTCATTACCACCACCTCCTCAAATGACACAGTACCGTACAACACTCGCCTTTTTGAGCAAAGCCGAGAAATTTTCCTCATCATACAGCCTGCCAAAAATGAATTATACGATGCAAGACGCACTGCCTATCTGAAGTCTGTTTGTAAAACCATAACACTGTTTCTTGCCCAATCAAGCTCAATTTTATCGAATATGCAATTTACGTAAAACAGCCTGGATTTTCTCTCGTTCTGATAGATTCATTGCAAAGGCATATATCATTGCCATATAAAGGATTGTATACATCACTGCCTTCAGAACGAAAGGCCCTATTCCACTTTGAGGCAAAAGGTACATATTGGCAGCATATCCTATCACGAGGCATACACCTGTTACAAGCGATATCCTGCCTATCTGTCTCCAGAAGGAAGCGATGGCAAGGTGTATCTCCTTTGCATAGTACCAGTTCATGATGAATCCATTTCCCACAATCATGGAAATGCCGGTAGCCACTGCGCAGCCAATACCGCCATATTTGATTCCCAGTGGGATAGCGAGGAGAAGATTCAAAACCCCTGTGAGAAAATAAATGCGAGCCCGGAAGTCATAACGGTTCATGGCCTGCATAATGGCAAGTCCTATGTTTTGGATCAAATCTACTGTAAATGGAAGAATAATGAGAAGAGTAATGATATAAGAGTCTTCAAACCCTGACCCTGCCCATAAGGCAATAAACTGTTTTCCGAAAATAATAAAGCCCGTTGCCACCAGTGCCAGAAGATAGTACTGCCATCTGCCAATCTGAATAAAGAGCTCAGAAAGGCTGCTGATGGGCTCCTTCCTGGCCACCATGCCGGTAACATGCGGAAGATACACACCGGAAATGGCTGTGGAAAGAGCCATATAGTTCATATAAATCAGGGATGCAATGGAATATACCGCTACGGCAGCTGTCCCACTGATAATGCCAAGGATAATCTGATTCGTTTTCCAAAAGACCTGATCAATGAGTGTTACTACAAAAACACTAAGAGCCAGTTTTTTAAATTCTGAGAAAAGTTCAGGGTTCCAGTAATGAAAATGAATTTTTACATGAAGATCATGGAAACAGTAATAGACCCTGGCACCACTAAGCAAAAGGTTCAGTACAGTCTGTACAGCCGCCACTGAGAATGCACTGGGATGATGCTGCAACACCAGCACCACCAGAATAGGCTGCATTACCAGTTGTATAGTCTCCATTCCTTTTAAAAAGAAAAATCGCTCGTGTGCATTAATAACAGAACGAAAAACCATGGTGGATAAGGTAATGACAATATTCAAAAGCAAAAGGAGAAAAATCCGCTTTGCTTCATTCACTTCTGAGACAGTCATGCTCCCGGCAAAGATAACATCAAGAAAGCCATAGCAGACAAAGCCTATGGCCAGTGCCAGCACAGTCACTGCGCCATATCCACGAACAGAAATGGCAAGTATATTTTCCATGCCAATGCTGTCTTTCAATGCCTTATATTTGGCATAAAAACGGATGACCGCAGCTGACAGGCCAAAATCCATCACACTAAAATAGGCAATGAGTGAGCCCATGAGCTGGTAAAGCCCGTACTCACTTTTCCCAATGTAGTGTAAAAGAATTGGAACATAAATAAAGCCCAGTACCGCGTGAAGGAGAATATTTGCATAACTTAAAAGGATTCCTATTTTACGTTCATTCATTCATAGACCTTTCCCTACCGAAAGCCACTGCATAAGAGAGCCCCAGAAGCAGCCATACAGCATACATCAGATTCAAACTGCCATTACACCCCGCCATCATAGACGAAATCAAGGCGAGCATCATCATCATAGCCGTCAGATCCTTGCGAATCACCCATTTTTTCAATAGTCTCAAGAGTACATAAGCAAAAGGAAACAAAAAAGTACCCAAGCCCAAAATACCTGTACTAGAGAAACGGCTGACAAACTCATTCATAGCGTCTGGCATAGAGTAACCAGCCGCCATCGGACCACGCTCCTCCTGATACCGTATCCAAGAAGAAATTTCCCCATTTGCTGCTTCCTCGGGTGTGAAATTTTCAGCCACATAAACACCAGTGAGTCCTTTTCCCACGCCCAACAGCGGATGCTGCAACCCGGTTCGGAAATGTGCCTTCAAAAGTCCATATCTAGCACCATTACTGCGCTTATTATTGGAAGCCAGACTCACCAGATTATCCTCAAGGGTCCGCTGAACCACAGACTGCGTTTGATTGGCGCGGCTTAACGAAGTGGTCTTTACAAAGGAAACATATCCGGCAAAACCAATCGTCACACATACAATCAGTACAGCGAACTTCTTCAGTAATTCATATTGTCTTCCCAAAAGAATCAGACACACCAGAAGCAACAGCATACCCGCCAGCATAGCATAGGCTGTTCTTGCCTTAGTCATAAATACGAGAAAAGCCATCACCATCGTTAAAGGCAGTGCCGCCCTCCTATTGGTGTCAGACTGAATATAGCCATACCAGATTAGTGTCTCCATAAATGATATTCTCATCAAATCTAACCCTTTTACAACCATTTGCCATTTCATAAAAAGTCCGATTTCCATCCAGATACAGGTCAGGCGATGGAGAAAATTTACAGATTACATGCCCTTCTCCATTTTCCTTCACATAATTATTCATTAATAACTTTGGCTGTATTCTTTTCAAAACAGGGACTGCTTTCTGAAAATAATCTACATTCAGCCAGTCATCGCTATCTACAAAGCAGAGATACTCTCCGTTTGCCTTGTCGATTCCCACATTACGCACTGAGCTTACGCCGCCATTGGCTTTATGCACCACACGAATACGCCCATCTTCTTCGGTCAGCTCATCGCAGATAGCACCTCTCCGATCCGAGCTTCCATCATCCACTAGAATAATTTCGATTTCGCCATAAGTCTGTTCCATGAAGGAGAAAACACACCGTCTCAAATATCTCTCTACATTATACACCGGTACAATAACACTGATTAGCATACCGGCACACTTTCATGTGCCGGTACATACTGAGACCGGCTCCTTCGCCATTCCTTATCGCAATCGGATATTTGCCTCCTAAAATTTCATCATAGCCTTTAGACTATAGATCGTTTTTAATACATGCATCGCTGCCAATGCATATTTCACTTTATCTTTCACTGTTATATCCCCGCTTCGCAAAATATATAAGATATGCCGCTGGATTTCTCCTCGACATTCTTCGACTTCCTTCTGCCAGACCTTGTCAGCATTCTCCTTCACTGCCGCAGTCACAAAGAAAAGGGAGTGCTTCAGATAGCCGGCTCTCGGCACATCCACATGCCGCTCTGATAGCCACTCATACCTGGCTTTCGCTATATGAACCGCATTAAAATACCGGCTGAAATCCACCGTGTGAGAAAGGCTTCCCGTTCTCACCAGATAGACATACAATGGTCTGGCCAGATAATAGATAGACCGTGCCCGATAACATATCTCATGGAGCCTTGCATAGTCCTCCATGAGCAAAACATCCGTAGGAAAAGATATCCCTTGAAATAAGCTCCGCCGGCAGACCTTATCCCAGAGACAACTACGTACCTTCACATCCAGTACCAGGTCATAAAGAAACCTTTGCTTATCTAAAATTCCAGAACTTCCCTGATACTGCATCCTTCGAGAGACGCCATTTCCCCTCCTGTCATGTTCAAAGAATATCAAATCCATCCCCTGCTCCAGCAGAGGGAAAAGAGAGCTATACCAGTCTTCTGTCACAAAATCATCCGCATCCACCCAAGCCATATACGTTCCCTGCGCACACTGCAGAATCAGATTTCTTGCCCGACTCACACCACCATGCGACGCAAGAATGACGTGCAGGTGGTCATTCCTCCGGCTCATTTTTTCCAGAATCCCCAGGCTGCCATCTGTGCTTCCGTCATCCACACAGATGACCTCTACCCTGTCATCAATTTGCGATAAAATCGACGAAAGACATCTCTGCAGAAAAGGTGCTGCATTATATACCGGTATACCTACAGAAAGTAACATAAAACACTCCCACCTGACTCTTCACAATCAATACACGAGAAAATCTCGCACTCACTCCGCAGTCTTTCCTGTCCATCCTCTATACCTGCGTCTCATGCAGAAATACCAATGAACATTCAGCGCAATCAAACTATAGCTGATCTTCGCTTTCCATCCGACGCAGGCATTTCGCCAAATTCTAAAAATATTCTTTCGGATCAAGCCTGCCAGCTCCTGGCAATACGCATCATCCCGTCCTGCCAGCATAAGCAAGATCGCATGATAAGTCATATACAGACGATACTCCCCCGCTGGAATGGATTCCGGATAGCATGCCTTGATGCAGGCCAGATTCTGCTCATAGGCAAAACGAAAATCATCCACGCGTTTCCCATGACGCTTGATATCCGTGATAGACCCCTCACGATGCATGTAGAAATACTTCCGGTCTGAAAGCCTGCCAAATCGTTCAGTCCGCCCGATCCACTTCAGCAGATAATAGCCATCCTCATAATACCGCCCTTTTTCAAAAATCAAATCCTTGAAAAGCCGGGTTCTATAAATCCTGCTCCACACCGGCACCGATGTACCGCCTCTACGGTTCACCAAGATTTCTGAAATGATTTCATCCGTATCTGTCAGTACCACCGGAGCAAAACGCGGCGTCCCTTCGATCCGGTCCGGCCATACATCCGTCACGCCGCACATCGCTACATCTAGTCTTTCTTTTTGGGCAAAACAAGCCAGCACCTCATACATATCCGGCGCAATCCAGTCATCACTATCCACAAACCCCAGATACTCTCCTCGGCCAAGAGCAAGCCCCGTGTTTCTGGCATCGCTCAGTCCGCCATTGGACTGATGAACCACTCGGATTCTCGTATCCTTTTCTGCATAAGCATCGCAAATCATCCCGCTTGAATCCGTACTTCCATCATCTACCAGAATGATTTCCAGTTCTTTCCAAGTCTGATGGATAAGACTATCCAGACACTTTTTCAAATACTTCTCTACATTGTATACCGGAACAATCACACTAATCAGCATAGCAGATCACCTGCCATTCCCGCATAGTCAGACTGTCGCACTATACCGCATGACTTAATCAAGTGGGTTACCCTCCTATTTTTAATGTATCGTCAATCAATTCGATCCATTGTGAAATGATTGTTTCTTTTCTGAACTGATCCAGATTTCCCCATGCCGCATCAGAAAATTGCTGTCGAAGAGACGAACTCTCGATCAGCTCGCTGATTTTTTCCGCCATCTCATCTACATCGAAAGGCTTCACCAGGTAACCATCGACCCCATCCCGGATGATGTCGGATGGACCGGAATGAATATCGAAGCTCACGCTCGGTAGCTTCTTCGCCTTGGCTTCCAATAAGACCATGGAAAATCCTTCATAGCGGGATGTCAAAACAAACACCCCATACTGATCATATAGATCATAGGCACAGGAACTTGCCCCTTTGAGCTGTAAACGTCCATCCAGACCGTTTTCATGAATGAGACTCTTTATATTTCTTCCATAAGGCGCATCATCCCCGCCTCCCCATACATCCCATATCCAGTCTGGATGCCTTACCAATACTCGTTTCGCCACCTTTACCATGTACTCGAGCCCTTTCGGATAGTCAATTCGGGCAATGGTCAGCAACTTCTTAGCCTCCGGATGATATACTGCCTTCTCTGCCAAAAGTTTATCATCCAAAGCATTATAGATACGCTCCGACCTGACAGATGCATCTTTGTAAAACGCCAGATCCTTCTCCGTCAAGGTCACCACGCAGTCCGGCACATGATATAGCAGAAATTGAAGTAGATGCCTATGCACTCGCTGTTTCAAAGTCTCTTTATAAAATCGCCAGGACGAAACAGAACTATGCTCACAGTAAATAAGCCTCGTAGAAGAACACAGACCGACAAAAAGTGGAAGAAGTCCATTATTTCTTCCCACCACAATCAATACCTCAATCCCCTGCTCCTTCAAATACTTCCGGATTCGTAAGGTCCCATCCACTGCCATCGCCCTCAATCTGCGCTTCTGTGGATACGGATTAAACAGATGAACCGCTGGATCCAGCTGATATGCATATGTCCCATCATTCCATAGCGTAATCACATGACACTCATACCATTTCGAAAGTGCTTGGCTTAAATTGGCGGTAACACGCTCTGTCCCCCCTAAGGTACAAAGGTTTGAAACCATTAATGCAATTTTATGCATCTATGCCTCCCTCTTCCCGCATCGAAAAGGGGGAGAATGCCCCTTATCGGTGCAGCATCATTTTCAAATTATACACATACAACAAAAGGCCCGCCCTGTAGAGTGCGAGCTTAAGCAAAGGTTTTACCCCCCCCATTTTCACATCATTTTCTAATAATCCATTGAATGGATAACTATAGGACATCTTGTTGAACTCCTTTACTTTTTCATTCCAGGGCAGTGGGTTCTGCGGGGATAAGAAATACGTCCGTCCGATTTCACCGAGCGCTTCAAACAACCGCTGGTGATAATCCCGCTCCATTCCCGGCTGCTCATAAGATTTAAGAACCGAGAGGTAAGCCCGCAAACGCTCAATGAAATCTGCATGATACCCGCGTGTCGCCGAACGAGGGTCCCCGATGACCTGATACCAGATATGCCTAATGATTACAACACTCGGATTCTTACTGAGCAAATCCAGATTCCAGATTGCATCTTCACCGTACGCCAGCTTTTCATCAAATGGATATATCAGAGCCAGCTTTTTTCGAATCATTCGTGCCCACGGCCCGCGTCCCACATGCCCCTCACGCGTCCAAAAAGCTGAACATCCTAAAGCAAAAAAATGACGGTAAAGCTCTTTCTTTCCTTCTTCGTCAAGATGTTCCGGACTATCACATACAGACACTCCATCTGCTCTGCCATCATTGACCAGACCATACACGATATCCGCCTGAAGCGTCCTGTCTTCTTCGATTTTCCACACATCCCGCCAAAACTGCTTCGTCACCACATCATCTGCATCAACGAAGAGAATATAATCTCCCTGCGCTTTCTGCACACCAAAATTTCTCGCGGCCGAGACCCCGGCATGCGCCTTGTGCAAGACCATGAGCCGCTCATACCGCGTCTCAACCTGATCCAGCTCCACTTGGTATGACGCCTTGCTGCCATCATCGATGATCAACACATCGAAGTCCTGATACGCTGTATCGTAGACGCTGTCGAGGCAACGAATCATGTCGGATATATGGTTGTTGTAAGTGGGGATGATGATACTTAGCCGCATTTCACTTCTCCTATTCCCATATTCGTTTTCTAACAAAACCGTTTAATAATGTATCAATCTTTGGAACATCTTTTCCAGTCCCGTATTGCTCTTCCATCCACATGCCCGCAGTTTCTCATTTGACAAATTCAAACAGTTTGCTGCCGGATAGATGCCCTCATCTTTTTCCTGTACCACTACCTTGATCTTCCCGCCAGCCACCTTTTCTGCGGCGAGCTGGCACATGTCATAGATCGAGCAGTACGTTCCCTCATTAGCTACATTATACACATCAGAACCCTCGCATGTCAGTACCTTCAGGATCGCTGTCACAGCATCTGCCACATAAACATAGGTTCGCTTACTCTCGCCTTTTGTTTTCAAGACGATATCACTTCCGCTTAGGATATCCCGTGCTATCTCCATCACGATTCGTGTGTCATGAGATTTTCTGACAGGGCACGTAGTCCCAATGACCTGAGAAAGGCGCAAAACGTCGACGGAAATTCCCCGTTCATGACAGTAGGCCTGGCAAAGATTCTCTGAGGTACACTTCCCGATCGGATAGCTGTCACGCAGATTCATCGGATATAAGCAGACAGCCTCCTCTTCGGAAATCTTGTCTTCAGACTGATGGTCGCCATACACTTCCATACTGGAGAGATAGACCATCTTCTTCACTTGTTTCTCCTCAGCCAGATGCAGCATATTCGATGTCCCCTGTATCGCCGTTTCCAACGTCTCTAAAGGATGTTCTACAAAGTACCGGCTATCGGTCGGGCTGGCACCATGGATGAGGAAGCCCACGCTATCTTCCATCCTCTGCGTTTCTGTCACGTCTCCCTGTACGAATTGCAAAAAGTCCCCAGCTCCCGGGATCTGCCTTTCATACATAGCTCGCGCTTTTTCAGGATTTCTCACCAGAGCAAGAATACGGATATGATCCTGAAATTTCGCATTTCGGTATAGCAATGTCTGAATCAGGTAGTATCCGATCAGCCCCGTGCCGCCCGTGATGTAGAAGGTCTTTCCACGAAGCTGTTTCCAGTCAATGAAATCAGCCTCCGTCATATACGACAAGTCAGAATACAATACGCTGTTTTCGTCCCACATAAAGATTTCCTCGATTCATTGTATAGAAACAGGGCGTACAATGAACCCCTTCCCTGCAGGACGGCCAGCATTAACAGTCTGACATTGCTCTTTCTTCCTGAAGGAGTGCATCCATGGTACGCCTGAACATATCCTTCAAGCCAATTTCAGGCTGCCACCCCCCCGGTTTAGGAGTGCCGTATTTAAATTCATCTGCATCGTAGGCATGAATGCTTTCACCTCTTCCTTCTTTCCACTGTGAACCAGTACTCGTATTTCATTTTTAGAAAGCTCATCTGCTGCCAGTTCTGCCATTTCATGAATGGAGCAAAATGTCTTCTCATTGGCTGCATTAAAAGCCTGTCCGGCGCAGCCGTTCTGTAAAACAGTCAAGATCGCTGTCACAGCATCCGCTGTATAGAGATAGCTTCTCTTTGTCTTTCCCTCTGTCAAAAGAATGATGTCTTTTTTCTCCAAAGCGGAACGAATGAACTCAGCGAAGACGCGCTGATCATTTCTGGCGATCCCCGGACCAAAGGTCTGCGTCAACCGTAGCACATTGACCGGCACCTGGTACTCCTCTGCATAGGAAGCGCAGAGATTTTCCGAAAGGCGTTTGGCCTCCGGATATGAATTTCTGGCATTCATAGTATCCAGATAGCTTTCACTAGTTTCAGAAATCTTCCGCGCAGCAGTCGATGCGCTGTACACTTCCATCGTAGACAGGAATGCCATCCCGGACACTTGGTGTTCTTTGGCTAATTCTAACGCATTCATCATGCCACTTATGATGGTTCGTACCGTTTCCACCGGATACTCTGCGAAATACCGACTCGCCGTCGGTCCGCCAGCATGGAGTATAAAATCGATATGTTCACCCACATGGGGCATTGCCTCTATACTTCCTGAGACGAACTTCAATGCCCCCTCACTATCTGAAAGCACAGATTTGAACTGTTCCTGTGCATTCTTCATATCTCTTACAAGTGCAATAACATGGATCCTGCTATGGTGAATCAGATTCCTGTACAAAAGCGCACAAATGAAAGTATATCCGATCAATCCTGTGCCGCCCGTAACGAAAAATGTCTTCCTCTCAAACTTCGCCCAGTCAATAAAAGAGGCACGATTGATTCGATCCAGATCTTCCTTGAAAATGGTATTATCTATCCACATGACTTCCTCACAATCCAAGAATCTGCAAATTCTCTTTCGCATCCATAATAGCCCGGAATACATAAAAATCGGAAGGTGTCGTGATTTTGATATTTTCTGCCGGTCCCTTCACAGTGAAAAGCGGATGTCCATAGTGCTGCATCAGACTCGCTGAGTCGATGAAATCATTCCGCCCTTCCGCTCGGGCATGTTCATGCGCCTCATAAATATCCTGCAGCTTGAAACACTGCGGCGCTTTTGCCATTTCGCACTTGGATCGATTGAAAATCTGCCCTACCTGGTTGGACTCTTCTTCTTTGAGAAAAATTGTCTCAATCGCAGGCGATACCGTGATAGCACTCCCATTTTTTTTGACAGACTCAATGCAGTCCGTAATAAGTTCCGGTGTAATGAGCGGGCGCACTCCATCATGGATCAATACCACATGCTCTCCACCATAGAGTTTCTCCGCCTTACGCACTCCATGGTAAATCGACTCCTGCCCAGACTCTCCCCCCGGAACAATGGCAGACACCTTATCAATACCATACTTTTTCAGTAGCGCCTTTGCATAGTCCATCCAGGATGACAGACAGACAAGAATAATGTAATCAATCAGTGGATGATTTTGAAAGTTCTCCAGTGTATAGATCAGCACAGGCTTCCCATGCATTTCCAAAAACTGTTTTGGTTTCGACCGGGTATTCATCCGCGTACCCGTTCCACCTGCGAAAATCACTGCGATATTCATGCTTTCTTCCCCACCTTCTAACCCAAGCTATCCGTTTCATTCAAAAAAAACTCTATCTATCTGCCTAACCACATATGAGAATGCAATCACCAATAAATACGTGCAAACAGCGCACAGTAGAAAATACCAGTAATTATGCCCCACCATATATGGCTGGAATAAAATCATAGGAATGCGCATTAAGATATACACTTCAAATAAATTCTTCCCCTGCCACAAAAGAATTCTGCTATGAAATTCAAATTTCATCGTCAAAAGAAAGACAGACACGGTCAACGCTATCATCCATGTCTCATACAAGTAAAAGTTCCCTTTATGTCTGCCAAGGATCACAACAGCGAGAATAAATAATAGGAATGTCCCCCCATATTTTTCACATTTGCCTAAAATCGGAACCTACTTGATTTGAGAAAGAAATAATTCGATTTCGTCTCGGTATACCGCAACAATCATTCCCAGTGGAAAGCACAATAGCGTATCATACCACCACATTTGCTTATAATGAGAAATTATGAAGCCGAACAAGGCCGTCAATAAAGTACAAAACCAGACATTCCGGCGAGCATGCTCAGTACCACACAAACGAAACACAAAATAAACAATCACCCATATCCACAGTATGGCAAAGATATACCAGTTTGAATTGCCAAATCCGCCCCAGCCAGAAAGTGCCAAGAGTGTATCTTTTAGCGACGGCCAGCCATGCCGCCACACAGAGATGCCCATATACAGAAGCACCGCCAGATCAAAATGAAGTAATGTCTTCAGGATGCGTTTTACAGGAAGTCCTCTAACGTAGTCTCGCCCTTTCTTCATGATTGAAACCATAATGCCATAGCCGGAATACAACAAAAACATAGCTACCACAAACTGGCCTATGTACCGATAAAATTTGAGAAAAGGATAATCCAATGGTGCATTGAATTTCACATACTGCCCAAAATGTCCACAGAAAACCAGTGCAATAAATATTCCTTTGATGATCTGTGACTGCTCTTTGCCCAGATACCCCGGATACACGCCCACTGCGTAGTATTTATAATTCCCAACTAGCAGCAAGGCAAGCAAAAACAATACATATACCACGTAAATACCTCTCTTCTCATTGAGATGCCCAGATCTGGTCTATTGGCTGCTGATCAGATAGGCCATCATATCATGCGTCTGCCTCTTTTCTACCGGCGGCAGTTGCATATAGTCCCCATAGATTCCTGTCAGATAACTGTCCCAGCATGACATGGCCGGAAGCGAATGTCCTTCAAACTCTACCATGACGCACTTCTCATACTCTGCCTTCGGCATGCGTTCTCCTATGCCATAAAGCCCCCAGGTGACAGCCCCCACATAGTCTGCAGTCTCATAGGAGTGAGACTGCGCAATCTGCTCAATCTTCCTGATCAGCCGTTTCAAACCATACAAGCGGATCAGCGGTTTTAATATGTACTTTGCGTACTTCCGAAAGGCTGTCTTTCCTTCCCCAAGCCGTGCATTTCCTGTGCCATACAGCTCACGGTAAAAAGAACAGTCTTTGTAAATCTGTCTGACCTCTTCGATATCTTCCGGAAGTCCATCCACCGGAAATATATCAATCCATAGATGGCTCTCGTCCTCATTGTATTTCGATACGACTTCTGTCGACAGATCGAGTACCTTGGCAAACGGTGCACTCCAGTTTCCCAAAAGATCCGACTTGATGAAGAAGTTTTTCCCTGTCTTAAATGTCTTGACAAACTTTTCATAGTCCGGTCTCGGCATGCAGATATCGATGTCATCGTCCCAGGGAATGAACCCATGGTGACGAATGGCGCCCAAAAGCGTCCCGCCAGCCAGATAAAATTTCAACTGATGTTTCTCGCAAAACTGCTGGACTTCCAGCAAAATGCCCAATTCGATTCCCTGGATTTCTCCCCGGCTAAGTTTCCTTCTCTGTATTCTCTCCATGGCAGATATCCTCGATCAAGCGGCATATCTGCGCTGAAGCAGACCCAGACTCGTATGAGCCCAATTCCTGGTGATGCCTCTCCAAATCTCGAGAGTATTTTTTTCATCAAATCTTAATATTAGCTGTTGCAATTCTGTATTCCTTTCTGCCATCGGAAATGGCCAATCCGTAATCGGTGTATGAAAATTCCTTTCCTTCTTGTACTGCGCCAGATCATTCGCATAGATGAAGCAAGGTCTTCCGGTGAGTGAGTAGTCCCACATAGATGACGAATAGTCTGTGATCAGCACATCAGCCGCGCAAAGAAGCTCCTGCATATCCACATACTCGCTAACATCGATCACATCTTTCTGATTCTCCGCGCCTTCGAATATATCCTTTGCTACATGGGGATGACTGCGGACAAAGAGGATGAATTTCCTATAACTATCAATGCTCTTATTCTGTACCATCAAAGGCACATTCGAGCTTCCTTCCCACTGCTTAGTCCAAGTCTCATTTACCCAGCAGATATTAAATGGAAAATGAATTGTTTTATCATTAATGAACACATTAAATGGCAAATCCAAAAGTCTCTCTCCATCAAACCAATAATAATAAAAAGAAAAGCCATAAATACCATAAAAATGAGCTAATTCAATCTGCCGATAAATATTATCTTTTATCCGTAAATCATAAAATCCCAGTTCGCCAGGAAGCCTGGGCTGGTACTGGCCTACATACTGGGGATAGAATTTTGTAATATTAGTCCATTCAGTAGAACCACGGCCCCACCACTTTTCATTATGCGGATCCGGATAATACTGCGGAAGATAATAAGCAATGAGCTTTGGATCATCATCCTGCAGCTTTATGAGTGGCTTCGTCGGATAATCAATGGAAAAGCTGTTACTCAAATCCTGCGTAGCTAGAAGATTCTGAACATACTGTCCAAGCACATCATCCGAATGAATACCTTTTGTTTCACCCTTAATTTTCCCTTTTAGATAATAAAAAAATTTCTTGCTTTTCAGAGTCAGACAATAACGGAAGCTGCCAGAAAAGTGACTTTAATGATTCAAATAAAGGCATAATCTATTTTCTCCTAACCAGGTTGAATAATTATTTATATCTTCGCTGCCTAACTGCATTCCAAACTTTACCCATAATGTTAAATGAAAGGACTACGCTACAGAAAGATACAAGTTTTACTTGTAGTTCAGTATTACTATCTTTGAGAATATCTATCAAATCATTTCTAATGAGTTTTCTGTTGTGGCTTCGCTCTCCAGCTTGCTGCGGCTGGTCTAAATTATTTAATGCTGCTAGCAATGCCATCTTCCAAAATCCGGCTTTGGTGACAACATATCCTGCTTCTTTAAATCTTCTATATATCTCACCAGCGATGTGAGCTGCTATCAGCCTTTTCTGCATACTAACATGATTTACAAGGCTTTCTTTTCTTCGAACATAATAATATAGACAGTCTGGTATAGCTACGATATTATTTGCAAGTAAGGCAATATTTGTTGTCATCCCATAGTCTTCAAGAATTATAGCCGACTCGTCAAAAGATAGATTTTGGAAGATTTTGCGTGAAATAACTTTTAACCACATTTCAGATTCAATTCTTTTATCTGAAGATAATTCAAAAATTAATAATTCTTTGCTTAACTTTCCACTAAATCCTGAATGCTCTTCAGTAATTTTTCCATAATAATTAGTATAATAGTCAAAAAAAACACACTCTGGTGAATCCCTATTCAATATTTCCCTTAATCTCGAAAACCAATTAGGGCTAACATAATCATCAGGATCAACCCATGCGATATATTCCCCTCTTGCCTTACTAAGTCCAAGATTTCTAGCTGAAGCCACTCCCCCATTAGCTTTGTGATACACATGAACATCAGCGTTGTGCCTCGCATATTCATCACAAATCTTACCACTATTATCCGTAGATCCATCATCTACACAGATAATCTCAACATCTGAAGTTATTTAATTTATAAGAGTATTTAAGCATTTATGAATATACTTCTCAACATTATACGAGTGTGTCAAGAATCTTGTGTAACCTCTAACCTTTAGAACCATAGCGTTCTTCG
>ERZ791809.1171-NODE-1171-length-15247-cov-3.471761_pt1 | contig 15247 bp, 10 predicted proteins | sample MGYA00509946_ERZ791809 | MGnify/ENA primary metagenome ERZ791809 (study PRJEB30046, sample SAMN00791993) | human gut metagenome | study: EMG produced TPA metagenomics assembly of the A metagenome-wide association study of gut microbiota in type 2...
ACTATCAAATTATTATTTTCCTAATTAAGTTTACCACCAAATTTGAAGAAGAACCTCATTTCCCTTCTGGTAGGCGAGGACTACTTTTTCTCTATCGACAGCACAAATTGGCGTAAATATACTTGTTGTTCATCACTACCCGCATTTGTAAATCGAACGAATTTCACCGGGGCTTTTTGCAGTCCGGCCGTCAGTCGGGCATCTTTCTGCTTCAAGTCGATCGTTTTCCATTCTTTACCGTCCGCGGAGATTTCAAAACGTCCCCATGTACAAGGTTCCTTCTTTCCGAAATTAATATCTATACTTTCTGCCGGATAGATATTATCCAATTCTATTTCTATGAAGTTTCCTGCCGGCCATTTCACGACTTCGTTCATCGGAGAGATAAGTATGCGGTTCGCCTTTATTTGTAATGGCAAATTCTTTATTTGCTCCACATTACTGATAAGTTTATGTGGCATATAATCTGTTGTGGCATCCAAATCGGCTCCATACTTCTGATTATATCGTTTTACGGCAGTCGCAAATATCTGGTCAATCAAAGGCTTTATAACTTTGGAGGCTGTCTTCACTCCCGGTTGATAAGGATTCTGATTATAATTCTGGTCGGTATAAAACATTCGTTGCTGCAAAGCTTTCACATGATTATATCTCCGTAAGAAAAAAGACTTCGAATCATTTTTGACCATTTTCAGTACTTCTTCTCCGGTTTCGGCCAGCAGATTGAATTGATGAAGCCACGGAGTTATTTCTACAATCAACGGCTCGTTTTCTGTATTCACCAATAGGATATCGCCAGCTTCCTTCATCTGTTCAAATGTATCCCACAAGAGGTCAAAATCAACTTTTTCATATTTTCCACTCTCAACATAACTGCTAAGGAAACGTTTGGCAACGGGTTGAATATTCATAGACTCTTCGCGGCGATAACCGTGTCCATTGGGACCTAAGTCGGAATTGTGCATGGCAAAACATTCCAATTCGTCCGCAGCCCCCGGAAGAATGGTACGGATAGCGTCTTTCCACGTTTTCCAAGTATCATATTTAGTAGGATTCCATGCATAGCTTGCAACACTGTAAATAGCAATCTTAGAGGCTTCGGCGTGCTCCATAGGATTGGTCACAAAACCGGACATTTCCTTCGCTATTGTGGTGTCGTTGCCATAAACAGGTCCGAGCAGCAAATGGTCGCGTACATAATCGGATACCGGAAAATTCCACCAAATGTAGGCGGGACGTTTAATGCGTTCGTTAATCCAGGAAATGCCGTCGCGGGTAATATCGGAAATCACACGATCACCTGTCCACATAATCTGGACAGAAGGATTCAGTTTCTCACCTAATGTAGTCAGATAATTGCCTTTGGGGTTCGACCAGCTTTTATTATACTCCGTAGGACACATGATAAGCGGAGTTACATCCGGCTTTGCCTTTACAAACGCCTCATCAATATAGTTCAATAATTCAGCTTGCTTCTGAGGATTGGTACCTTCGCCCGAGATGTCATCAAAGAACACCGCAAAGGAACGGACACCGAGCTGATACATCTTCTCAAATTTTGAGAGCAATAAATCACGGTCTTCCTGGTTCCATTTGATATCCTGTCCCGGGTGAATAGCCCATACAAAATCAACTTCATTTTCATTGGCTACTTTCACAAGCTCCTGCAATTGGGCTGCTTCCTTTTCCGGATAAGGCAAACGCCAGTTGGGAGCGCTGTGATACGGATCGTCTTTAGGACCGTAGATATAGGTATTCATCTTATTCTCACCATAAAACTTCAGTTGGCGAAGACGTGCCTGATGGCTCCAGGGAGTTCCGTAGAAGCCCTCCACTACACCGCGATAACGGACAGAAGGATAATCTTTGATTTCCACTTCCGGCAATTTTCCTTCTTTCAGCAATTGGGCGAATGTCTGAATAGCATAATAAGTGCCCCGTTCATCATTGCCGGCCAATATGATTTCTTTATCATTGACAGCCAGATAATAACCTTCTTCATGTTTGGGAATCAGCTTGTTATACTTACGTACACTTTTGTCTCCCTTCTCACCAATATAAATACGGATTCCTTCCTTGGTACTTTGCTTGCCGGTAAGGATACCTTGCAACGCTTTCACCGCATGCGGGTTTGCTTCTTTTTCACCTTCTATCCGGTAGATAGCAGGAAGACTGAGTGTTTTACCTTGTTCATTGAGTTGCTGTGGGGGCGGCTGTAAACTTACATTTTGTGCAATTGAAGTGAGTCCACACAACAAACAGGCTCCCATTAAATAAATCTTTCTATTTTTCATAAGTAATTAAAAGGGGGGTTAGTATATTATTATACAAAGAAATACAAATCAATCTAGTTATACAAATTTCCGGGAGACAGATAACATAGATTTTAGAATAAAAAAGAACAATTACATATTGAAAAGTTCTTAAAAAGGAACTATTAACAACTCATCGGCCAATAAAATGAGAACCGAATTGCATACTACATTTAACTTTGAACTTAAAGATTCATAATTGGTAGTGGTATATTCCATTATTTGTCTTACATTTATGACGTTTTATACTTTACTAACTTTATATATAATACAGCATGGAATATATCAATCGTTTCTACTGGCTAATAGCTTTATGTCTTATTATTTCCACCGGAGCCAATGCTTCCGTAAATCCCAAACCTTTTGTTATCCCCGAACTGAAAGAATGGAAAGGCAGTGACGGAGCTTTTGTTCCCACCGAGGCTACAAAAATCGTGTATGCCGCCAACAATCCGGAGCTTGAACGCATCGCACGAATCTTTGCCCAAGACTATCAAACAATGTTCGGACGTTCGCTCGAAGTAGTGCAAGGGAAAGGAGCTGCCGGCGACTTTATCTTTTCCCTCCGCGCCGACAAGAAATTAGGAAAAGAAGGATATACGATCCGCGTCACAGACCGGGTTGCTTTATCCGCCCCCGAAAATATCGGTGTATATTGGGGTACACGTACCTTACTTCAGATTGCCGAACAGTCAGAAAATCATCAGCTCCCGAAAGGAACCCTGAGAGATTACCCAGACTATCCGCTTCGCGGCTTTATGATAGACTGCGGCCGTAAGTTCATCCCGCTTTCATACTTACAGGATTATGTAAAGACTATGTCTTACTACAAGATGAACACTTTGCAAATCCACCTGAACGATAACGGCTTCAAACAATACTTCGAACATGACTGGTCAAAAACGTATGCCGCCTTCCGCCTGGAATGTGATACTTATCCGGGACTGACGGCACGGGACGGACATTATACGAAAAAAGAATTCGTCGACCTGCAAAAATTGGCTGAACAAAGCTATGTAGAGATCATTCCGGAGATTGATATCCCCGCCCACTCCTTGGCTTTCAGTCATTATAAACCGGAATTGGGAAGTAAAGAATATGGCATGGATCATTTGGATTTATTTAATCCCGAGGTTTATACTTTCTTCGACGCTCTTTTCAAAGAATATCTGGAAGGAGAAGAACCTGTATTCCGGGGCAACAAAGTCCATGTGGGCACCGACGAATATTCAAACGCCAAAAAGGAAGTTGTGGAGAAATTCCGCGCCTTCACCGATCACTATATCCGTTATATAGAAAGCTTCGGCAAGCAAGCCTGCGTATGGGGTGCACTGACACACGCCAAAGGAGATACTCCCGTCAAATCGGAAAATGTCATCATGAATGCATGGTATAACGGTTATGCCGACCCGAAAGAAATGATAAAGCAAGGATACCATTTAATCAGTATCCCGGACGGACTGGTCTACATAGTCCCCCAGGCAGGATATTATTATGATTATCTGAATACCAAATCACTATACGAGAAATGGACTCCTGCACAGATAGGCAAAGCCGTGTTTGAAGAAAAGGACCCGAATATTTTAGGAGGAATGTTTGCTGTATGGAACGACCATGTGGGTAACGGCATTTCCAATAAGGATATTCATCACCGGGTTTACCCGGCCTTGCAGACACTAGCCGTTAAAATGTGGACAGGCAAACAAGTCACAACTCCCTATGACAGTTTCAATGAACAACGCAATTTACTAAGCGAAGCTCCGGGTGTGAATCAACTCGGAAGAATCGGAAAAGCTCCCGGCCTGGTTTACGAACAGGCAGCTGTTACCCCCAACCGTACTCTTCCCTATCGGGAAATCGGGTATAATTATCTGGTATCTTTTGATATAAAAGGAGCTGATGAAGCAAAAGGTACAGAACTGTTCCGTTCTCCTGACGCCGTATTCTATTTATCTGATCCGATAAGTGGAATGTTGGGCTTTGCACGCGACGGCTATCTCAACACTTTCAACTACCGTATCATGCCCGGCGAACATGCAACAGTAGGTATTAGCGGAGACAACCGCGTCACCCGCCTGCATATAAATGGAAAAATCGTAGAAGAACTAAATATACAGAAACGCTTTTATAATGGTGGAAAAGATTCCATGAATTACGTTCGTACATTAGTTTTCCCATTACAGGAAACAGGTAACTTCAAAAGTCAGATTACCAATCTGAAAGTCTACCGCCAATAGGACGGATATTGATACAGAAAAGGCTGTCCCGTGTTTCATTCCGGGACAGCCTTTTTATAATCCAGTTATGACAAATGTAACTGCTTTCTTACCAGTATTATTTTATGGATACTCAATAAAGAATAATCGTATCCTTCTCCTGCCTTGTATTTAATCCAAAACTGATAGAGATTTTCCGCAATACCTTCGCTAAATCTTCATCTTTACGAATAGTTCCCGTAAACAGATTATCCCTATTCTTTTTATTCTCGAAACACACTTTCGTATGATACTTCTTATTGATTAAGTTTATCAGTTCACCAAGCGGCTTATCCGTAAAGTTATACTCTTCTTTTCTCCAGTCATATCCTTCAATATCCAACGTCTCGGTTTCAATCGTCTTTGAATCAATATAGTAAGTGATGCGTTGAGCAGGCTTCACCTCTATGGCCTCTTGCCCCGTCACCTGAAAATCTATTTTTCCGGTAAAGAGAGTCACCTCCGCTACTTCATCATCAGACTTTATATTAAATTCCGTCCCTTTGACTTCCACAAGCGCATCTTTGAAATAAACCCTGAAAGGACTGCCTCCTGTCATCTTTTTCACCTCAAAAGACGTTTCTCCCTCTAAGACCACTTTGCGCTCTTTCAAAAAATCGTCCTGATATGAAAGCGTACTTCCCGCAGCGAGCCATACCACCGAACTATCCGGAAGGACATACGTCATACGCGTATCGGCCGGTCCCAAGATTATTGTCTCTAAAGAAGCTCTTGAAGTAATCAGATACCACGTACCTACGACCAGCAAAAGACAAGCGGCGGCAGCCAGAATCCTAAAACCCCGATTATAGCCTGACAATTTTTTCTTTGCAGGTTTGTGATTCCAACATACATCCGTAATGTTGGTCCATATCTCCTCCTCAATTTTTTTGTTTTCAATAGAAGTGCCAAAGAATTTATCCCACTGTCTTAGTAATAAACGGCACACCGGTCCTTCATCCGCTAATTTTATTTTTTCCTCCGGAGTCAGTCCTTTAGAAAACATCTTCTTTACTATTTGTACAAATTCCTTGGCATTCATAATACTTTATTTTTTTAATTGAGATTCAATAGGATCGTCATACTGAGTCTGAAGCTTTACCAATTCCCCTTTCAGTTTTTCAGTTATCTTTTCATAACCGGGCTTCCCAAACAAATTATGCATTTCACGCGGATCTTTTTTCAGGTCATACAGCTCCCACGCATCAATATCATTATAAAAATGTATCAGCTTATAGCGTTCGGTACGCACACCATAATGACGTTTCACCGCATGTTCCGCCGGATATTCATAGAAATGATAGTAAAGGGACTTACGCCAGTCCTTAGGACGTTCTCCTTTCAGCAAAGGCAACAAAGATACCCCCTGAATATCTTCCGGAATATCTACTCCCGCCATTTCTAAGAAGGTAGGTGCATAGTCTATATTCTGAACCATTTGCGACACTTTTCCTTTCTTGCCATGAGGAAAACGGGCTAACAACGGAGTACGGAATGACTCCTCGTACATAAAGCGTTTGTCAAACCAACCGTGTTCTCCCATATAGAATCCCTGGTCGGAAGTATAAACCACCAATGTATTTTCCAGAAGCCCTTTTTCTTCGAGATACTTCAACACCCGTCCGATATTGCGGTCGACCGAACGAATCACACTCAAATAATCATGCATATAACGTTGATACTTCCACTCCGCCAGTTCCTTGCCTTCCAGTTTCCGGGCTTTAAAATCTTTGATAATAGGGTCATAATAAGCATCCCAGGCAGCTTTTTGTTGCGGATTCATACGCTTATACATAGCGCGTCCATAACCTTCCAATCCAGTTTTTGTATGAATCTCATTTTCTTTATCCGCCATTTTCAGGTCATAGACAAGGTCCATATCCTTGAATATGTTCATCTCCTGTTCGGAAGCAGCTATACGGCCTTCATATTTATCATAGAAATTTTCCGGCAATGGAAACTTCACCTTATCAAACGCTCCCAAGTCACAAGTGTCGGGCATCCATGTACGGTGCGGGGCTTTATGATGCAACAACAGACAGAACGGTTTTTCTTTCTCCCGTTTGTTCTCCAGCCATTCCAGCGCCAAGTCCGTAGTGATATTGGTGGCATACCCTTCTATCTGCACTTTCTTACCATTATCTATAAAATAAGGATTGTAATAATCACCCTGACCAATCAGAATATTCCAATAATCGAATCCCGTGGGATTAGAGGTAAGATGCCATTTACCAACAATAGCAGTCTGATAACCTGCCTTCTGCAACAGCTTAGGGAAGGTCTGTTGGCTTCCGTCAAACCGATGCGCATTATCTATAAAACCATTCTTATGGCTATGTTTTCCCGTCAACATACACGCACGGCTGGGCCCGCTTATAGAGTTTGCCACAAAACTATTGGTAAAGACAACTCCTTCATTGCCGATACGGTCGATATTGGGTGTCTCTATAAAACGGTGATCGTAGGCACTGATAGTCTGAAATGAGTGGTCGTCACTCATTATATACAAAATATTCATAGGCTTCTCAGACGCCCCTTTACTCTGAGCAAAGGAGGGCAATGTTACCAAGGCGGCTACCCCTGACAAAAAAATGCAGTGTTTGTTGTTCATCACTATAAAATTAAGTTCGTTATGTAATAAATACATTCATTAATTAAGTTCCCCTTACTGAAAAGGAACAGTTTTAATTTTCTGTATCATAATTTATGGAAAAACGTGCAGCAAAGATAAAAATAAATATCCATAAAATAAGACACTTAGCAAATAATAGAAACAGAATCTGTTTCAAAAAACTTCAAAACAGATTCTGCCTTCATCTTACCGTTAATAGCCCGGATTCTGCACCATTTGCGGGTTATTACTTACCTGATCTACCGGAATAGGCATCAAATAATTCGCCGGAGTACGGAATTCACGAATGTGACTTGTCATTTGTGTATCCTTGAAGAAGTCCTCATCTTTGGTAGCTTCCACATTTAATCCTCTCGGATATACACCAAAGTATTTTTCCCCCAACTTCCAGCGACGAAGATCCCAGAAATTATGAGTCTCCATATAAAGTTCAATCATACGTTCCTGACGTACAATCTGCATCAAACGACCATCGGGGCCTACGGAAGAATAATCTGTCAACGGCTCCTTTGCCTTCGCCCAGGCAGTCAGTACAGGGTCAATGCCGGCACGCTCTCGGATTACGTTCAATTTCTTCATGCCTTCAGCCACATAACTAGCATCACCATATCCGACACAAGCCTCTGCATAATCCAGATACAACTCACCCAAACGAATAATAGGCAACGGATATCTCAAGGAAGGCACGTTGTCCGACTTACGGGCAGCCGATCCCGGATGAACCCCTTTCTTATTCAGATAACCGGTTGGAGAGTAGTTATTTCCTCTGTTCATTTTGCCACTGTTGTCTTCCTTCTTGTACTGTGTCAACCATCTTTTGCGTTGTTTACGGTCGGAACGGTCCATTTTATCCTGATAAGTAATACCTTTGGTACCGTCGGCTACTACATTCTCCGTCTGACATTCGTAAAAGCCATTATGGAAAGATATCCAGGCATAGAAACGCGGCTCACGATGATCGTTCAATTTCAACGTTATTCCCTCTCCGCGTGTATCATCATCCAGAATAGTAGTCTGAAAACGATTTTCATAGTCATACGTCGGGTCTTGGTCAATCGGAAGACCATTTTCGGTATAGAATCGTTCTACCATTGTCAGAGACGGACCATATCCTCCTCCAAAAGAAAGATAAGGAATGGATTTATTCTGTATGCTATACATTTCTTCCAAGCGGGTATTTGCCCAAAGTACCTCCTTAGTTCCGTTCTTGTCCAGGTATGTAAGACGCAACTGTCTTTGGATAGGATCTTTCGGATACGGATAGGTGGCTGTACCAATGGCATCATCGCCAACGTAATATAATCTGTATCCGTGATCTTCTGCAAAGTTTATTGCTTCCAAAGCTGCATCGGCAGCTACTTTATATTTCTCTTTACTATATGTTTGAGACATCAATAAGGTGCCGTCATTGTTGGCAAAGTCACTGTAATATTCCGAGTTTCCATTGAATAGAGGAGAAGCAGCATAAAGCAACAATCGGGCCCTCAGCGCTTTGGCAGCTACACTAGTTGCCAGTCCGTAAGAAGATCCCATACGTTCCGTAGGCAATTTCTCCGATACGATTCTAAATTGTTCTGATACCCAGTCCACACATTCGTCATAAGGAGAACGGGCTGCCATCTTGTCATAAGGTGTATTCATATCCGGTAATTCTTTTACCAAGATGATAGGACCATAATGCTGCATCAATACCGAATGATAATAAGCAATCAGAAAATCCGCCTGATTGGCGAAATCATTAATCTTATCATCACTCAATCCCGGAACGGACGCAATATTCTTCTTCAACAGATAACATTGCCGTATACCTTTATACATATTACTGTATGTCGCATCCACATTGCCGATATTTCCTGAAGTATATCCTCCCTGAAAATATAGTTTAATAGGTTCTCCGTTGAAACAGCTTACTATTTCATCTCCTGCATATCCGATAAAAGTATGCGAATTCTGATAAGCAGGCATAAAGGAATAACAGGAATACAGATAGTTCAATGCAGCTTGTTCCGAAGCAAATGCATCTTCTTCATTGGCTGTTTCATTCGGCACAATATCCAGATAATCACATGAGCCCAAGAGACAGCCGGCAAATACGAACGATAACAAAATATTATATATCTTTTTCATTTTATTCAAATTAGCGGTTATTATTAATAGTCATCTGAAAACCAAAGTTGAAAACACGTTGCGTAGGATATTTCAAACCATTACCTCCTCCTTGTTCCGGGTCCCAGTGCTTGAATGGCGAGAAAGTCGCCAGGTTCATGCCACTGACATAGAAACGCATATTCTTGTATGTATAACCTATTTCTGCGTTCTTCAACTTGATAAATGCAGCGTTGCGCAGCCAATAGTCAGAGCGTTGAGTGTTGTTTACACTCGTGTCCCTGGTCAGACGAGGATAAGTGGCGTTGATATTCTGATTGTCGGGAGACCAGCGATCGTCAGCAATCCAAGTCAGGACATTACGCAAACTGTTGTCTCCGAACGGATGAAAATCACTCATAACCAATGAAACCTTTGCAACTCCCTGGAAGAAGAAAGAGAAATCAAGATTCTTCCAGCGTATAGAAGGGCCGAAACCATATACAATCTCCGGAACGGTAGGATTCTTCGCCCATACCCAGTCAGAAATATCCACGATATCATCATCATAACCATAAAGTTTGGAGATATTCACATACTTGATATCACCGGCACTAAGATTTCCTCCGATCTGCTGGTTAGAGTTTTTCACATCATCCGGATCTTTGAAAAGACCGTCGGAAATCATAATACTAGGAATATTTGCACTCTGCCCTACTTTTGACTGGAAAGCATATTTCGGAGATTCATCGTATTTTGTAATCTCATTATGAGCATACGTAAATGTCCCTTTGAAACTGATAAACCAGTCCTTACCTATTTTCTTATTGAAATCTGCCGCAAAGTCGAAGCCTTGATTCTTCATGGCTGCCAAGTTTCCGAACACCTTTGTTCCTGCTGTTCCCAGATATTGAGGAATCGTACCTCTCTCCTGAAATATATCAGTACGGGTTTCGTGGAAATAGTCCATTGTCAGGTTCAATGAGTTAAACAACTGCAAATCCAAACCTACATTGACTTTCTTACCCACTTCCCAAGTAACCTCCGGATTACCATAACGGGAATATACAGGACCTTTATAAGTTATATCACCGTCCAGCCCGGTAGTATATCCGGTACCTGTCAGGTTGATTGTCGGCATATACACAAAACGTGCCCCACCAATATTGTCATTACCAACAAGCCCCCACGAAGCACGAATCTTCATGTTAGAGAAAACATTCTTCAAAGGTTCAAAGAACGCTTCCTCACTGATGTTATATCCCACTGCAATAGAAGGGAAGAATCCCCAACGGTGTCCTTTGGCAAAATTCTCGGAACCATTGTAACCCATATTCACTTCCGCCAGATATTTCCCGTCGTAAGCATACGAAAGACGGGCAGCAACACCTTGTTTACGTTTGGGAAGTGCAGCAATCAAGTCGCCACTGAATAATTGAGTCACCAGTTCATCCTGATTATAGATAAACATGGCATTCACATCATGCTTTCCAAATGTACGGTTGTAGTCCATGATAGCCTGGAAATAGAATCGGCGGTCGCCCGAGTTGGCAACACCCGGTTTCAAGTCCGTAGATACTTCTCCACCGCTTTCATTCTGAAGTCTGGTGACAAAAGAATACACTCCATTATCATCTACCGAGAAATCCTGCAAATGGTATTTGTTCCAACCTGCGGAAGCACTGTTAGTAGTACTTGACCAGTTCTTGAAAGAGGCCAATGCCTTAAATCTAAGTCCCTCGGTAATAAAATTCAGTTTCTGCTCAAACTCCAATGCCGCCACTACCGTGCTCCGGAAATTATCCTGATAGCCGGATGCAAGCTGTGCCACCGGATTCTGTTGCTGTCCCGGTTTCAAGCGGTCATTCACACCCCACTTGATATGTGTAGTAACACCGTCGTCAGGGAAATAGACTGGAGCTTCCACCGGACTTGTATTGATAGCTCCCGCAAACAGATCGTTCATACTGATGTTGGGTTGCTTCGTTTTTCTCAGCTGCACATTCAAGCGCAAAGAAAGACGTGAATCCTTACCCAAATATGCATTAATGTTATTCTGAAATGAATAACGCATCACATTAATGTTATTATTATAGGAGAAAAAGTCTTTGGAACGATTCTTAATCATACCTGTCTCGTGATTGACCGTGACACTTGAGAAATAATCCACTCGTTTGCCGCCTCCCCGGATATTAACATTGAAATTCTGGTTAAATGCCTGATCCTTAAAAAGCTCGTCATACCTGTTGACATTCGGATAAGCATACGGATTTAATCCAGCACGCGTTCCGGCAATTTCTTCTGCCGAATAGGGAGATTCGGTAGAGCCGCCGTTCAACAAAGATTCATTGAACAAATCCATGTAAGTGGCTCCGTCGACAAACTTCGGCTTACTTGTCGGACTTGTGATCTGTCCTTCCACACGGAAATTGATAATCGGCTTATCAATATTACGACCGGATTTAGTGGTAATAATCATAACGCCATTAGCCCCACGGGTACCGTACATTGCCGTAGCAGTAGCGTCTTTCAAAATAGAGAAGCCATCAATGATTTCCGGGTCAAGATTATCCAAATCACCGGAGGATATTTCCACTCCGTCCAATATAATCAGCGGATTGGTTGCTCCGTTCATTGTAGAAATACCGCGAATATAAAAATCCGATCCATCCGCTCCCGGTTGTCCGGTACGCTGAACAGCAATAACACCAGCCAATCGTCCGGCAAAAGAATTGGAAAGAGAAGCCGAAGGAACCTGTAGTTCCGCCGGGCGGATTGCCTGTACGGAACCTACCATACTAGCCTTTTTTTGTCCGCTGCCATAAGCAGTGACCACCACTTCTTCCAACTGCTTTGCATCTTCCACAAGTTCTACAAGAAGTACCTTGCCGTTGACCACTTTCACTTCCTTGGTTTCATATCCGATATATGAAATGACAAGCACATCTCCGGGAGTGGCCTTAATCGTAAACTTTCCGTCCATATCGGTAATCACTCCGCTGTTCACGTCTTTTACCCGTACAGTTGCTCCTACCACCGATTCTCCGGACCTCGCATCTACTACACCTCCTACAATCTCTACTTTTTTCTGCTGTGTGCTTGCTGCCTTCTTTTCCAATTTCAAGATGATATCATCTCCCATAATTACATAACTGATACCACTTCCGGCAAATACTTCTTTCAACACATCCGAGATTTCTCCTTCACAATCCAGATTTTTACTCGGTAATGCATCAAGGTCACTCGGATTGAAGAAAAACTTAAAATTAGAACTGGATTCGATAATCTTAATGGCTTGTCTCAAAGTTATCGACTGTCCTTTTACTGTCACTCTCCCTTGCGCAGCACTCAACGTCAAAGGGAAAAATAAGATTAATAACACGATAAGCCTCAAATGCCATCGACTACACATACTTTCTTTCATGATTACAATTTAAAATTAAACAAAGTTTTTCATACACATAGATTTTGCAAAATCAATAAATTCTCTAGTTTATAATACAATATACTCAAACTGGCTCTTTCATTTTCCTTAACTTTACGCCAATTCGGGATTCATGCATTATATATTAAATACATCTAACCCATTTCTACCCCTTACTCAAATCTGCATTTTATTATTTTTTTTTCGAAAAGATGTGTTTTTGAATTATTCTTCATATCTTCGCTCTTTGAAATCCTCATTAAATCATAAGATGAATGACCAAGAAGCAATAGTATTACTAAAATCAGACAGCCACGAAGCTTTTGAGTACTTGTATAAAGTATATGGCGGACAAGTATATAATTTTAGTAAACTATATATCAATTCATCTGAAGATATTAAAGAAGTAGTACAGGAAGTGTTTGTCAAGCTATGGGAAGCGCGTTCTTTTCTAAGAGAAGATGAGAACTTCAGAGGATTTTTATTTATCGTCACCCGGAATCTTATCTTTAACCGCCAGAAAAAAACATTTAATGAAAACTTCTATAAACTGTCTGTTTTAAGTGCTTACGAGCAGTCGAACATTGATTCCTACAATATAGAAGAAGAATTGCAGGCTAAAGAATTAAACAATTATATTGACAAGATTATTGAAGAACTTCCACCGAAGCAACAGGAGATATTTATTTTGAGCAGAAAAGAAAACCTAAGTCATAAAGAGATTGCCGAATTGCTGAATATCAGCGAGCGAACAGTAGAGGTTCATATAGCCAGAGCTATCCGGCACATTAAATCCCGGCTGGAATACCTGATCGCCCTCCTGGGAGTAATGGACTTACTTAATTGAAATAGGTCGGCTACCATTCTTTTATTTCTTATTTTGAGCAATACGGTTATTGCCGACCTGCGACTTCACAATTATTCCACTTCCGTTCTTGCTACATTTAATACATTCCTTCCGCAATTTCCTTTCTTTCAGGTCAAAGATCAGATTCGGATTAAAGTGTTGTCCGTTGATACGGGTTTCAAAATGCACGTGTTCGGTGGTAGCACGACCGGTACGACCGGTCAGACCGATAGGTTGCCCGGCTTTTACGACATCACCGCTCCGAACCAGATTCTTACAGTTATGGCTATAAATGGTTTCCAGCCCGTTCGCATGACGGATTACTACCAAATTTCCGTATGCATAATAAGGTTTCGACATCCGTACCACCCCGTCAAAAGCAGCACGAATCGTATCATTAGCACAAGTCTTGATATCTGCCCCCGAATGTCCCCCACGAGTACCATAAGCAGAAATGACCTTACCACCCGGCAGAGGGAAAGCATATTCATGCTCCTTCAACGAGTCCAAATGCAGGTATATATGATTACCTTTAGCAAACAATCCGGGAGTAGCCACACGGATATGGTTTACCTCCCTGAAAGAAAAAGAGGGTTTGTCTTGTGCGTTCGCAATCATCGGAAAGAATAAGACGAATAATAGTATGAGAATGTCTTTCATGTATTTTTTCGTTTTCAATCAGAATACTCCCCTGATTATTCAAAAAAGATAAGTTCGCTGCTATCTGATTCTGCATATTCGTTCAGCAATGACTGAATCATCTCAGCAGCTTCTTTCAGGCCTTTTTTTCCATTATAACCATTGACGATTGCTAAAATATGGGTAGTACCGAGATTCATTTTAGTCCGTTCGTTATCACTGGTAGGCGTACCGATACCACCCGACGCATCACGATAAACGGGCAATCCTTCGATATTCAACACACCCTTTCCGATACCTTCAAACGGTTCCCCTGCTTTGCCGATACCCAATTCAAGATATGCGCCTTGTATTTTATCCGCGTCAAAACCACCGATAGAATGTCCCGTCCGAAGAGAAACTAAGTTGATGAGATCTACCAGAGTATCAATCTGGTACAGAGGAATTCCGCGCATCAGGCGACGACGCAAAGCTTCCGCCGACGGACGGTAACGTCCGGGATCTTTACCACAACGTTTGTAGGCTTCGCGGGTGGCAGCTATGACAGGCTGATGTTTGATGTCTTCTATCTGTGTAGTAGTAGTCAGTTCTTCGGTGAAAGCATTGATTTCCTTCCAAAGTCCTTCGCAGTAAGCTGTATTCTTCACTGCGGCATATACGGCTGCTCCGGCAAAGACCGGACAAGCATCTTTGATCTCCTGTGATACTTTTATTTCAAACATAACTTATTATAAACCAATCATCGGCATCCCAACAATTACAAATGCCGATTATTACTTTCTAATCATTATTCCCGACAAAATACGGCCGGAGTCAATCCCCAGTCTACGCGCAGAGAAAAAATCATCTTGATGAATATAGGTACAGATACCGGCTACTTCAATTTGCCCGGCAGGAATTCCGGCATAAAGCAATTCACTCCGGTTGGCTTCCCACAGATCAATATGGTGTTTGCCTGTCTTCCTCTTTTTTGTAGAGATAATGGACATATCAAAACCTCTTTCTTTGAATGCTTCATAAACCTCATCACCTACTTCAAATGATTCGAGTGAA
>ERZ791809.1191-NODE-1191-length-14922-cov-6.888814_pt1 | contig 14922 bp, 14 predicted proteins | sample MGYA00509946_ERZ791809 | MGnify/ENA primary metagenome ERZ791809 (study PRJEB30046, sample SAMN00791993) | human gut metagenome | study: EMG produced TPA metagenomics assembly of the A metagenome-wide association study of gut microbiota in type 2...
AAGCAGAAGCTGGTCGACACCGGCGGACGTGTTGAGCGCTTCAACAAGCGCTTTGGCCGTAATAAGTAATTACAGGCTTTTCCAGCGTCGTCTCCTTCGGGAGGCGGCGCTTTTTTGCGTTTCGGGGCGGAATTGTTTTTGCTTTCCACACAGGTTTGCCCCAATTTGAACACAATTTCCGTCTAAAATAAACCAGCATTCAATCAACAGAGAAGGAGCGTATTGCTGTGGTCGAAGTATCGCATCTGAGCAAGAATTACGGCAGCCATCCGGCCATCCGGGATCTGACCTTTTCCGTGGCAGACGGGCAGGTGTATGGGCTGCTGGGCCCCAACGGCGCGGGCAAATCCACCATTATGAACATCCTGACTGGCTACCTGGCCCCCACCGGCGGGGAAGTGAAGGTGGCAGGCTTTTCCCTGCCGGAGCAGGCGCAGCAGGCCAAAGCCTGTGTGGGCTACCTGCCGGAGCAGCCGCCGCTGTACCCGGAAATGACCGTGCAGGAATATCTGGACTTTGCGGCCGAGCTCAAGGGGGTCAAAAAAGCCCAGCGCCGCGAGCAGGTGCAGCAGGCCGCCCGGCGCACCGGGCTGGATCAGGTGATGCCCCGGCTCATCCGCAGCCTGTCCAAGGGCTACCGCCAGCGCGTGGGCATTGCGCAGGCTCTTCTGGGCAGCCCGCAGCTGATCATTCTGGATGAGCCCACGGTCGGCCTGGACCCGGCGCAGGTCATCGGCATCCGTAAACTGATCCGGGAACTGGGTAAGACCCACACGGTCATCCTGTCCAGCCACATCCTCAGCGAGGTGCAGGCGGTGTGCAGCCGGGTGCTGATCCTCTCCAAGGGAGCGTTAGTGGCCGAGGGCACTCCGGAGCAGCTGAGTGAGAAGCTGAGCCCCGGCATCCGCCTGCGTGTTACCGCGCTGGGCAGCAGCGGTACGGTGCTGCCGGTCGTGGAAGCGGTGCCGGGTATTACCGGGGTGCAGCTGGTCAGCGAAGCAGACGGCGAGGTGACCTTTACTGCGGAGACTGCCGACACCACCGACCGCCGCGCCGAGGTGTCCCGCGCCCTTTCGGAGGCGGGGTGCACGGTGCTGGAGCTGACGGCGGAGAACCGCAGCCTGGAGGAAGTGTTCCTGGCTCTGACCGGGGAAACCGCCGATGTGCCGGAAGAACCGGAAACCGAACCGAAAGGAGAATGACCGATGTTCGCAATTTTCAAACGGGAAGTCCGCAGCTGCTTCCATGGAATGATCGGCTATGTGCTCACCGCCTTTCTGCTGGTGGCATCGGCCATCTATTTTGTGGCGCTGAACCTGGGCTACGGCCTGCCGGACTTTGGCTACTATACGCTGTACAACACCATTTTTATGCTGCTGTTTTATTTTCCGGTGCTGACCATGCGTTCCTTTGCGGAGGAACGCCGCACCCGCACCGACCAGCTCCTGCTCACCAGTCCGGTGCCGGTGCCGGGCATCGTGCTGGGCAAGTTCTTTGCCCTGTGCGTGGTGTTTGCACTGCCCTGCGTGGTGGACGCAGTCATGATCCTGACCCTGTGGGCGCTGGGGGCGACCGTTGCCAGTACGCTGGCCAATTTTGCGGCGCTGCTGTGCTACTATCTGCTGGGCTGCGCCGCCATTGCCATCGGGGTGTTCCTGTCCAGCCTGACCGAAAACCAGATCATCGCGGCGGTGGCCGGAGCGGCGGCGCTGCTGCTGGCTTATCTGATGCCCAGCCTGCGCAGGATGTTCACCACCGGCAGTGCCGTGGCGCTGGCATTGTTCACCGCACTGGCCGCGGTGCTCAGTGTGGTGGCGGGCCTGCGCAGCCGCAGCTTCACGCTGGGGTGTTTGACCTTTGCCGGGTGCTGTGCGGCGCTCACGGTGTTGTTCCTGCTGCGCAGCAGCTGGCTGACCGAGGGCTTCAGCGCCGTGCTGAGCGCACTGTGCCTGTTTGCTCCCTTTGAGGAATTCGTCAACAGCAATTTTTCCATCCCCACACTGGTGTACTATCTCACCGTGACGGTGCTGTTCCTGTTCTTTACCGTGCAGGAACTGGAAAAACGCCGCTGGAACTGAGGGGAGGGCACAACAATGAAAAACAGAAAGAACCGGCCGGTCAACGGCAAGGTATTCCGCAGTGGGGTGTACTCCACCGCCATTCTGGCGGCTGCCATCCTGCTGGCGGTGCTGGTCAATCTGGTGGTGCGGGCACTTCCGTCCAAATACACGGAGTTTGACCTTTCGGAGGGCAAGATGTACACCCTGGGCGACAGCTCGGTGCAGCTGGCACAAAGCCTGCAGCAGGATGTGACCATTTATTATCTGTGCGAGACGGGCAGCGAAGATGCCATCATCACGAAGCTGTTGGACCATTACGCCGCCGAAAGCAGCCATATCCATTGGGAGCAGAAGGACCCGACCCTTTACCCCACCTTTGCGGCGCAGTACGGGGCCGAAAATGCATCCACCGGAAGCCTGATCGTGACCAGCGGGGAGGACAGCGTGGTGCTGGATGCCGCCGATCTGTACGAGTATGACTACTCCGACTATTACACCACCGGCAGTGCCAATGTGACCTTTGGCGGCGAGAAACAGATCACAGCCGCCGTCTATAAGCTCACCAGCGGAGACGCCCGGGTGGCCTACTATACCACGAACCATGGGGAACAGGCCCTGACCAGCTCCCTCACCGAGGCGCTGAACGCCCAGAACATCACCCTGCAGCCGCTGGACCTGCTGACCAGCGAGATCCCGGAGGACTGCAGCCTGCTGATCATCAACGCACCCACGTCGGATCTTGTGTCGGATGACGGACTGGTGGACGAGGCGTCCATGCTGCAGAACTACCTGAACGAGGGCGGCAAGATGCTGCTGACCACCAACATCTACGACGAGACCCCCAATCTGGACGCCCTGATGGCAGAGTTCGGCCTGTCGCGGGAGCCGGGCATCGTGGTGGAAGGTGATTCCGGCCATTCGCTGTACGGCTATCCGTACTCCCTGTTCCCGGATTACGGCGCCACGGAGGAGAGCGCAGCCCTGAACGGCGTGAACAAGGACACCCATGTGATGCTCTCGGTGGCACAGGGTCTTGTGCTGACCGAGACGGAGGATGTGACCGCGGAACCCCTGCTCAACACCTCGGAGCAGTCCTACAGCAAGCAGGACGTCAACAACGCCGCAACCACCGAAAAGGAGAGCGGCGACACCGACGGCCCCTTTACACTGGCCGCCTGGGCATGCAACGACAACACCGGGGCGGAAGTGATCTGGATCGGCTGCCCGAATGTGGACAACGAACAGGTGTATCAGTCCATTCCCGGCAACCGCACCTTCCTGCAGGGCTGCGCCGTTTCGCTGGCCGGGGATGACAGCGGCCTGCTCATCGACACCAAAGCGCTGGAAGCCGAGCCTATCACGGTGGCAGCTTCGCAGGCCACGACCCTGGGGTTGGTGTTCGTGTTCATCCTGCCTGCCGCCGTGCTCGTAGCCGGTGCCGTGGTGGTGCTGCTGCGCCGCCGCCGATAAGGAGGCTGCCATGAACACAAAACGACGCACCCTTGCGGTGCTTGCGGCGGTGATCGCAGTGCTGGGGCTGGCGCTCTGGGCCCTGAACCGCAGCACTGCCGCAGAGGAAGCCGCTTCCAGTGCGGCGGCCGATGGTACCATCCCGCTGTGCTCTTTTTCTGCCGCTGACCTGAGCCGCATCACCTACACCTACAACGGGCAGACCCTCACGCTGGACGATGCGGACGGCAGCTGGACGCTGGCGGAGGACTCGGACTACCATCTGGACGAGAGCGCCTGCAATACCATGGTCACAGCGCTTTCGTCCCTCCATGCAAAGCGGCAGCTGGACGCGCAGGCCGGGGAGGACTACGGCCTTGACGCGCCGGAGTTGACTGTAACAGTCACGGCGGCCGGGCAGACCACCACCCTGACCTTTGGCAGCAGCAACACCGTCACCGGCGACCGCTATGTGCAGAAGGACGGAGACACCGCCCTGTATACCGTGGACGCCAGCCGGACGGCTTGCTTTGCCTGCGATAAGGCCGGGCTGTTCGGCAGCTTCAGCCCGGCGGGCTTTGCCGCGTCGGAGGTGGAGCAGGTGGCGTATACGCTGGCCAGCGGGGAAAAAGTCTCGCTGACTGCCAGTTCCGAGCTGGCAGGGGACGGAGACGAAGCGGATTCGGCTTCCTACGAGACGGTGTGGCACTTTGCCGGAGATGCCGACACGGACCTGGATCAGGACAAGGTGCAGAGCATGCTCTCGGCCCTGAGCAGCTATGTGTCCGGCCAGATCACCCCCGCCGACGGCGCGGACCCGGCGGCCTGCGGCTTTGATGCCCCGTTGGCCGTGGTACAGGTGACCACGGCCGATGGAACAAAGACCCTCACCTATGCCAGCGGCACCGATGGATATTACCTGATGGTGGAAGGCGATGATTCCATCTATGCAGTGGACGGCAGCATCGTGCAGGCCGTGACCCAGACGGCCGACGCGCTGACAGCGGCCTGAACGGCGAAAAAATCCATCCTGCGCCCGGCGAAAAAACCGCTGCGGCGCAGGATTTTTTTTATGGTCTCTGTAAAGTTTCGGCAAACCTCGACAGAGTGATTGACATTTGCCCCCGGATTGTTTATGATAAGCCATGACAGGGCAGAATAACTGCGCAATATTACGGTCGTCATGGATGTTGTGCAGGGCTGGGTCACCCTGATGCGGGAGAAGGATGGGGCACAGGCCCTGTCTTTTTTCGTATCTGAGTTATAAGGAGGATATTGTAAAAAATGGACAACTCGGTGATCGTTTCACTGCGGGATATCGTGGTGGAATTTGATGGTCAGCGCATTCTGGATGGGCTGAACCTCGACATCCATGACAAAGAGTTTGTGACGCTGCTGGGCTCCTCCGGCTGCGGCAAAACCACCACCCTTCGCCTGATCGCAGGCTTTCTGGAACCCAACTCCGGCAAGGTGCTGCTCAAGGGCCAGGACATTACCGGTGTGCCGCCCTACAAACGCCCGGTGAATACCGTTTTCCAGAAGTACGCGCTGTTCCCGCACCTGAACGTGTTCGAGAACGTGGCCTTCGGCCTGCGCCTGAAGAAGATGGACGAAGAGACCATCCGCCGCAAGGTGCGCAACATGCTGGAGGTCGTGGGACTGAAGGGCTTTGAGCGCCGCAGCATCAGCCAGATGTCCGGCGGCCAGCAGCAGCGCGTGGCCATCGCCCGCAGCCTGGTCAACGAACCGGAGATCCTGCTGCTGGACGAGCCTTTGGGCGCACTGGACCTGAAGCTGCGCAAGGAAATGCAGCTGGAGCTCAAGCGCCTGCAGCGCGAAATGAACATTACCTTTATTTATGTCACCCACGATCAGGAAGAAGCCCTGACCATGTCCGATACCGTTGTGGTCATGAACGGCGGCAAGGTGCAGCAGATCGGCACCCCGGAGGACATCTATAACGAACCGAAGAACGCCTTTGTGGCGGACTTCATCGGCGATTCCAACATCGTGGACGGTGTGATGCACAAGGACTTCCTGGTGTCCTTCTCCGGCGTGGACTTCCCCTGTGTGGACCGCGGCTTTGCCCGGGAGCAGAGCGTGCAGGTCGTGGTGCGCCCCGAGGACATCGAGGTGGTCTCCCCGGTGGAAGGCCAGCTGGTGGGCGTGGTCAACGACGTCATCTTCAAGGGCGTGCACTTTGAAATGCATGTGGAGTGCGAGGGCCGCGAGTGGCTGATCCATTCCACCCGCGCCTGCACCCCCGGCGAGACCATCGGCATGCGCATCGGCCCCAACGAGATCCACATCATGGCACGGAGCGAGGGGTGATGCGCCATGAAGATTTATGACAAGAAGCTGGCCTATCCGTACTTTGTATGGATGACCCTGTTCACGGTGGTGCCGCTGCTCATTGTGGTGTATTACGCCTTTACCGACGGCAACGGCGCGTTCACCATGGAAAATCTGGCTTCCATCAGCGGTTACGGTTCGGTGTTTGCCCGCAGCCTGCTGCTGGCCCTCATCGCCACGGTCATCTGCCTGGTGCTGGCGTTCCCCATCGGCTATTTTCTGTCCCGCCTGCGGGTGAACAAGCAGCACATCATGCTCATGCTGGTGATGCTGCCCATGTGGATGAACTTTCTGCTGCGCACCTACGCATGGATGGGCCTGCTCAGCGTGAACGGCCCGGTGAATGCCATTCTGGGCTTCTTCGGCCTGGGACCCTATAATATGCTGAACACCTCCGGCGCTGTGGTGCTGGGCATGGTGTACAACTATGTGCCCTATATGATCCTGCCGCTGTATACCAGCATGACCAAGATCGACCAGAGCCTTGTGGAGGCAGCCCAGGACCTGGGGGCCAACACCACCAAGACCCTGCTGCGGGTGCTCATCCCCATGAGCGTGCCCGGCATCAGCACCGGCATCACCATGGTATTCGTGCCGGCAGTGTCCACCTTCGTCATCAGCCGGATGCTGGGCGGCGGTTCCAACCTGCTGATCGGCGACCTGATCGAAATGCAGTTCCTTGGCAACAGCTACAACCTGAATGTGGGCTCCGCCATGAGCCTTGTGCTGATGATCATCGTGCTGCTGTGCATGAGCTTTACGTCCAGCTTTGACGAGGACGAGATGGAGGGTGTGTCCTGATGAAAACAAAACATCTCCGCCTGATGCAGCGTGCCTACGTCATTCTGTTCTTCTGCTTCATGTATCTGCCCATTGCCTACATGATCGTGTTCAGCTTCAACCAGAGCAAGGGCTATTCGCTGTTCACCGGCTTTACCTTAAAGTGGTACAGCAGCCTGTTCCACAATTCGTCCATCCTGCATGCACTGTGGGTGTCCATTGAGGTGGCACTGCTGTCCGCCGTCATCGCCACAGTGCTGGGCACGGCGGCCAGCCTGGGCATCGCGTCCATGAGCCGCCGCAGCCGCCTGCTGGTGACCAACATCACCTACATCCCGGTGGTCAACCCGGAGATCATCACCGGCATTTCGCTCATGCTGCTGTTCGTGGCTTACCAGCGCTTTGCCGAGGGCGTCTCCTGGCTGCCGGACACCATCATGGGCTTCCCGACGCTGCTCATCGCCCACATTGCCTTCAATGTGCCGTATGTCATCTTCAACGTGAGCCCCAAGCTCAAGCAGCTGGACATCAAGCTGTATGAGGCGGCCCTGGATCTGGGCTGCAACCCCAAGCAGGCCTTCTTCAAGGTCATCCTGCCGGAGATCAGCCCGGCCATCCTGTCGGCCTTCCTGATCTGCCTGACCTACTCCATCGACGATTTCATGATCTCCTACTTCAACTGCGGCACCGTGGAAACGCTGCCCATCGCCATCTACTCCATGACCCGCAAGAAGGTCAGCCCGGAGATCTACGCACTGTCCACCATCATGTTCGTGGTGATCCTGTGCATCATTCTGATTTCCAACGCCATGGAAAGCCGCAGCTACCGCCGCGACCAGAAGGCGCTGAGAGGGGAGGGCGTGTGATGAAACGTTTTGCCGTTCTGCTGCTCACGCTGGCGCTGGCGGTGTGCTGCACGCTGCCGGCCTTTGCGGCAGATACCATTGAGGTGAATGAGGACGTTTCGGTGTCCGGCGATTACGACTGGACCCGCTTCAAGGGCCAGAACATGACCCTGAACGTCTACAACTGGGGCGAGTACATCTCCAACGGCTCGGACGACAGCCTGGACGTGGTGTCCGCCTTTGAGGACCTGACCGGCATCAAGGTGAACTACACCACCTTCGATTCCAACGAGTCCATGTACGCCAAGCTGAAATCCGGTGCGGCGGACTACGATGTGGTGATCCCGTCGGATTACATGGTGGCCAAGATGATCGCAGAAGGGATGCTCAAGCCCCTCAACTACGACAACATCCCCAACTTCCAGAAGATCGACGCGGAATACCGCAACCCGGATTACGACCCCCAGAACGCCTATACGGTGCCCTACATGCTGTGCACCACCGGCATCATCTACAACACCACGATGGTGGACAAGGCACCCACCAGCTGGGCGGACCTGTGGGATGAACAGTATGCCGGCAACATCCTGATGTTCAACAACAGCCGCGACGCCTACGCCATTGCGGCCTTCAAGAGCGGCCATGACATCAACCCCCAGTCCACGGAAGAAGTGGACGAGGTGGTGAAAGAGCTCAAGGCTCAGAAGCCGCTGGTGCAGGCCTACGTCATGGATGAGATCTTTGATAAGATGATCGGCGGTGAGGCAGCCGTCGGTGTGTACTACTCCGGCGACGCCATCACCATGATCGACGATAACCCCGACCTTGCCTGGGTGTTCCCGGAAGAGGGCAGCGTGCTGTCGGTGGACTGCATGGCCATCCCCGCCACGAGTGAGCACCAGGAAGCCGCCGAAATGTTCATCAACTTCATGTGTGAGACGGACATCGGCAAGGCAAACGCCGAGTACATCGGCTACACCACTCCTATGGAGTCGGTGCGGGAGGTGCTGGACGAGGACCTGCGCGACAGCGAGATCGCTTATCCGCCGGAAGAACTTGCCGCGAAGGAACGGGTGTTCACCGCTCTGAGCGATGACGTGAACAGCGAGCTGGACGTGAAGTGGAGCGAGATGAAGAGCTACGACGAGGGTGGCAGCAGCCTGCTGTTCCTGTCGCTGCTGGCCGCCATGGTGGCGCTGGCCTGCTTCAACATCTGGCGCAAACTGCGCAAAAAGAGCCGCAACCAGTATTAAACAGACGGCCCCGCCCTCTCGGATCTGCTGCTGCCGCAGACGATGGAGAGAGCGGGGCCTTTTTGAAATCATTTCGGATGGGAAAGGAACATTATGGAGCCCAATTTTTACACCGAGACCGCAACGGTGCTCAATGCGGATGCGGACTTCCGCAGCCTGCTCAAGCCCAGCGCCCTGCTGCGCTATGTGGAGCAGGTATCTGCCGACCACGCCCGTGCCTTTGGCATGGATGACAAGTTTTTCCGGGACCACAACGTGGCGTTTCTGGTGGGCAAGCAGGCCCTGCAGTTTGTGCGGGTGCCCCGCCGCACCGAGGCGCTCACCCTGACCACCCGCGCCGAGCACAGCCGCCGGGGTGCCATCAAGCGCATCACTACGGTCACGGATGCCGCCGGGAAGCTGGTGGCCACGGTGGACTGCCGCTGGATCCTGGTGGATCGGACCAGCGGCCACATCATGCGGGAACCGAACTGGACCGTGGAAAATTTCTGGAATGAGACGGTGGAAGGGGAGCTGTCCCTGCACACCCACCGGTGCAAAGAGCTGACGTCGGCAGGGGAGTGCAGGGCCAGCTACTCGCTGTGCGACCTGAACGGCCACATCAACAACGCCTATTATCTGGACCTTGCCTGCGACGCTCTGCCGCCGGAGGTGCTGCAGGCGGGCCCGGTGACCTTTGCCGCCGTGAACTACCACTGGGAGATCCCCATGGGGGACACGGTGGAACTGCTGTATGCACCCTCGGAAGAGGGGTGGTATGTGCAGGGCCGCCACGACGGCCGCACCAGCTTTGAGTGCTATCTGAGAATCGGGTCATAAAAAGTTCACAAAATAAGTTACAGAAAAATGACAGAACCCTATTGCAAAACAGTATCAAAAGAGTTACAATATGGTTACAGCAAGGGCCGAGATCCCCTGGCTGTGTGTGAAATCTTTTTCTTCTTGTTTTTGGGATATCGGGCACCGGGCCTCCTCCTCCGACTGAAACTCCTTCACAGTCTGTGCTCCGTGTGCCGCACAGGCGATGTCCCGCTTCGTGTGCAAAAAAGCTCGTCCGTGACCCGGACGAGCTTTTTTGCATGCCGAAAACCGCCGGAATCGTCAAAAAGTATGACCTTGCGCGGTTTTGGTGGGCATTTTGCCTGTTTTTCTCAAAAGGACAGTTTCAAAGTTTGGCGCGGCAGGGGTTTGTATTCTGAGGCCGAGTGTGGTAAAGTATATACAATCAATTTAGACGGCTCAAACATGAATGATTTTGTTGTAGAATGCTTCATGCTGCGATAAGAGAAAAGGAGTTTGACTATGGCTTATTTCTATGAAGAACCCTCCCGCACCTTTGGCGAGTATCTGCTGGTGCCCGGCTATTCCTCTGCGGAAAATGTTCCCACTGCTGTCAGCCTCAAGACCCCGCTGGTCAAGTACCGCAAGGGTCAGGAAGAGTGCCCGTTGGAAATGAACATCCCCATGATCAGCGCCATCATGCAGTCGGTCTCCGGCGATAAGCTGGCCATTGCACTGGCTCGTCAGGGCGGCGTCTCCTTCATCTATGGCTCCCAGAGCATCGAGAACGAGGCTGCCATGGTGCGCCGCGTCAAGAGCTACAAGGCCGGCTATGTCGTGTCCGACTCCAATCTGGCCCCCACCGCTACCCTGCACGATGTGCTGGAGCTCAAGGCCCGCACCGGCCACTCCACCATCGCGGTCACCGCTGACGGCACCCCCAACGGCAAGCTGCTGGGCATCGTGGCCTCCCGCGACTACCGCGTCAACCACACCCCGGATGACGCTCCCGTTACCACCTTCATGACCCCGCTGGAAAAGCTGGTCACTGCCCCGGAGAACACCTCCCTGCACGACTGCAACAACATCATCTGGGACAACAAGATCAACACTCTGCCGCTGGTGGACGCTGAGGGCAACCTGAAGTATATGGTGTTCCGCAAGGACTACGACTCCCACAAGAAGAACGCCAACGAGCTGCTGGACAAGAACAAGAGCTATGTGGTGGGTGCTGGTATCAACACCCGCGACTACGCTGAGCGCGTGCCCGCTCTGGTGGAGGCCGGTGTGGACGTGCTGTGCATCGACTCTTCCGAGGGCTACTCCGAGTGGCAGGCCCGCACCATCGGCTGGATCCGGGAGCACTACGGCGACAAGGTGAAGGTGGGTGCCGGCAACGTGGTGGATGCCGAGGGCTTCCGCTTCCTGGCCGAGCAGGGTGCCGACTTCGTGAAGATCGGCATCGGCGGCGGTTCCATCTGCATCACCCGCGAGACCAAGGGCATCGGCCGCGGTCAGGCAACGGCTGTCATCGAGGTGGCCAAGGCTCGTGACGAGTACTTCAAGGAGACCGGCATCTATGTGCCCATCTGCTCCGACGGCGGCATCGTCCACGACTACCACATCACCCTTGCACTGGCTATGGGCGCGGACTTCGTCATGCTGGGCCGCTACTTCGCCCGCTTCGACGAGAGCCCCACGAACAAGGTGCGCATCAATGGCCAGTATATGAAGGAGTACTGGGGCGAGGGCTCCAACCGTGCCCGCAACTGGCAGCGCTACGACCTGGGCGGTTCCACCAAGTTGAGCTTTGAGGAAGGCGTGGACAGCTATGTGCCCTATGCCGGCCCGCTGGCCGACGGCGTGCAGACCACCCTGTACAAGGTCAAGAGCACCATGTGCAACTGCGGCGCTCTGTCCATCCCCGAGCTGCAGCAGAAGGCCAAGCTGACCGTCGTGTCCTCCACCTCCATCGTGGAGGGCGGCAGCCATGACGTCGTGCTGAAGAACGCCACCCCCAACATCATCAACGGCTAAAGAACAAAACCCTCTCAGTCTGCTCATTTCACTCGCATCCAGCTCCCCCGAAAGGGGGAGCTTTTTCGTTGAATCGGAAAGTTTCCCTTCTCGATAAAAGCTCGCCCTTCGGGAGAGCTGGCATCGCGTAAGCGATGACTGAGAGGGTCGTTCTTCAGTTCGATCGCAATCCCAGAAAATATCGCAAAACCCTTGCGCAGGCCTGCGATTGGTGTTATCATGTTAGAAACACTCTGTCAAGACAGGGCGAGGGCTTTCCGCCGGGGTTCTGTACTCCGGCCGGGAACTGGGAAACGGCAGCGGCCCGCGGGCTGTGCCGTTGAGAAGAAGAGAGGAAACATTCATGGACGAAATCAAGGTTGTGCCTTATATTCCGGATGAGGACTACGACAACCCCGCAATGGTCGTGGATTTTTATGAATTTACGATGGCAAACTGCCTGTTCCTGCACGGATTCAAGGACACCACGCTGGTGTTTGACATGTTCTTCCGCAAGAACCCGGACAATCAGGGCTATTCCATCAGCGCCGGTCAGCGCAAGCTGACCCGCTTTCTGCTGAATTACCATTTCAACGCACAGGACATCTGGTGGCTGCGCACCAAGGGTATGAGCGAGGAATTCTGCGAGTATCTGCGCACCTACCGCTGGAAGGGCGACATGTATGCCCTGCCGGAGGGCACTGTGTGCTATCCCCACGTGCAGATGGTGCGCATTGAGTGCGATCTGGTGGGCGCCATCCTCATTGAGACCTACTTGCTGCAGACGATGAACTTCCACAGCCTCATCGCCACCAAGGCCACCCGCGTCACCGGTCTGAACACCCACACCCCTCGCAGTGTCATGGAGTTCGGCACCCGCCGTGCACAGGGCGAGAGCGCCGGCAACGATGGTGCCTATGCGGCGGTCCTGGGCGGCTGCGTGGGTACGGCCAACTGTCTGGCTGAGATGAAGTTCGGCTCGGACGTCAAGGCCGTGGGCACCGTGGCACACAGCTTCATCGAGTTCTTCCCGACGGAATTCGACGCCTTCAAGGCATTTGCCGACACCTACCCGGACTCGGTCAGCCTGCTGCTGGATACCTACAACATCATGGAGAGCGGTCTGCCCAACCTGATCAAGCTGGACGACTACCTGATCGAGAAGTACCCCAATGACCCCAACCGCCGCGTCAAGAGCGCCCGCATCGACTCCGGCGACCTGGCCCGCGGCTCCAAGCGTCTGCGCAAGGCACTGGATGCTGTCGGCAAGCCGTACATCAAGCTGGTGGCTTCCAACGGTCTGGACGAAAAGAAGATCGCCAACATGGAGCTGTATGAGCATGCCCATTTTGATTCCTACGGCGTGGGCGAGAACCTGATCACCTCCGCTTCCGACCCCGTGTTCGGCGGCGTGTACAAGCTGGTGGCTGTCAAGCAGCCGGACGGCAGCTATACCCCCAAGATGAAGTGCTCGGATTCGGCCAGCAAGGCCATCATCCCCGGCAAGAAGATGCCCTGGCGTCTCTACGATGAAAACGGACAGGCCCAGTGTGACCTGATCGCCATGGACGGCGAGGTGATCGAGGCCGGCAAGCCCATCACGATGGTCAACCTGGACTCTGACGCCATTGAGCGCACCATTACCTTTACCCCGACGGCGGTCAAGCCGCTGCTGGTGCCGCACATCCTGGGCGGCCAGCTGGCCATGGAGCTGCCCTCCATTGCCGAGAAGAAGGCCTACATCGCAAAACAGCTCACCGAGGAGACCTGGGAGAGCGAGCTGCGTCTGGAGTGCCCGCATAAGCACTATGTCAACATGACCCCTGCCGTGGCCGAGTGCCGCGCCAGAATGTACGCAGAGCTGCACGGCGGAAAAGTGTAACGCCTTTTCTTGACAAACCGGGCAAACTATTGTACTATAGACCATGCTGATTTGTGTTCATTCGGTCGATTTGCGTTCGGTCCGATTGACATAATTTTACCTCACACCTGTTATTCCCGGCTCCCTACAGCAATATGGGGCAGCAGGGCTTTGTAAGCCGGGTATCGGTGTGCCGCTGTGGTGAAATTGGCAGACACGAGGGACTTAAAATCCCTTTCTGGAGACAGAGTACGGGTTCGACCCCCGTCGGCGGCATGAAGAAAAGCACGTTGATTCGATAAAAATCAACGTGCTTTTTGCTTTAATAACCCGTTCGGCAACCCACTTTAAAATAAAATGGTGATTATTATGAATATTTCCGAGGAAAAACGCACACAAATCTGTGCAGCACTTGCCAAGGCGCAGCAGGACATCAAACGCATACAGGCCGCAGGTGTTATGGATATCTCGGAAGTGGAGCGGGTTTACCGTGCGCTGCAGGACGTGGTGCAGGAACTCCGCATTCTGATCGACCAATAAATGCAAAAACAGCCCCGTGGAACCGGAATCACCGGAACCACGGGGCTGTTGTTATGCTATGCGGCCTTGCGGCCTGCCGCCGGGGCGGCTAAGTAGTGCGGCTGGCTTACTTGCCGATCTGGCTCTTCAGCCGGTCATAGGTCTTGTCCGCCTCCAGCGCGGCGGTGGTGAAGCTGTTGTTCTTCCACCACGCAATCAGCGCCGCCACGGTGGTGATGCCGGCGGTGACCAGCTGCTCCACGGTGGCGCTCTCGATGGGCAGCACAGGCTTGCCGCAGGCCGACAGGATCTGGTTGGTCAGGGCCAGCAGCAGGCAGGCGGTGCGGGCAATGGTACCGGCGGAGATCTTGTTGTTCAGGTTATTCATGGTTTGTCCTTTCTCTTTCGTGTTCGTTGGCTTCTAAATCTGCGATGCGGTGGTTGGCCACCTCAATGTCGCGCTGGATCACGGGGATCTTCTCCGCAAAGCCGTTGTGCTTGCGCACCTCGCGGGTCAGCTCCTCGATCTTGTACTCCATCACGGCATTGCTCTTGCTGTTGGCGATCATCACGCCAATCAGTGTCACCGCCCCCGTGATAAGGGCGGACAGGATAACGTCCATTGGTCTCACCCCCTCACAGCGTCCATCTGCTCTTTTTGGCGCGGGTGTCCACATGCACCCAGCCCTTGGCGCGTCCGCTCTTCACCGGGTAGCGGCCCACGCCGCCCCAGTCCGGCATCAGGCTCTCGGCGTATGCGGCCACGGCCTCCACGGTGGTGTCCGCCACCTGGATGTCCGCCGCCTTGCCCAGCAGGTGCTGGCTGGATTTGGAGCCGCCGACGGCGGTGTTGTGGGTGCCGGTGCGGTAGCCGCTGGTGATGGTGACCGCCTTGCCGAAGTGTTCCCGGATGGCCTGCAGCAGCACCACGAGTGTCTGGTCGATCATGATAGCGTCGCTGCCGTCGCGGCACCGGAACTCCCGCACCTTAAAGGCCGGGGACAGCT
>ERZ791809.1202-NODE-1202-length-14859-cov-3.028438_pt1 | contig 14859 bp, 13 predicted proteins | sample MGYA00509946_ERZ791809 | MGnify/ENA primary metagenome ERZ791809 (study PRJEB30046, sample SAMN00791993) | human gut metagenome | study: EMG produced TPA metagenomics assembly of the A metagenome-wide association study of gut microbiota in type 2...
TTATCATAATTTGTATAATTCTTGCCTGCCATGGTTCAGCAATCTGAAAACACTGGAAAGACATATTCGATGAAATGATTGGTAAAATATATTTTTTAAAGACCAAACTATTCTGTGGTGCAATAAATTCAGGCATACACACAAAGTTAGGAATAACACCACCTGATGATGAATAAAACCGATGTAATATTTTAGAATTGATAAAAATTGCATCTCCTTTTGACAATATAATCTGTTTTTCACCTATTCCACATATAATTTGTCCAGACTCAACATATAAAAACTCAAATTCTCTGTGCCAGTGCCATTCAATACAATGAAAATCAAATAATTCCAGATCATCATAATAATACTGAAATGGATAATCACTGGTTCCGTGCTGCTTGATTTCCATAAAGTCCTCGTCTGTAAGTATTTTTTTATAATCCATCTCCATATCACATTCTTTCCTTTTACGATATTATACAGTATTCTGGTGATTTAATTCAATGCATATGTTTATTGTTTGCTATATAATCAAATAAAAAAAGGAAAAGAGGTATTCGCATGATTTTTAAATGGATGAATGAAAGTGAGATCAGCATTGAAGGAGACAGAATTGAAATAACCGCACCACCAAAAACAGACTTTTTTTGTGGCAGCATTGACGAATGTGAAGAAGGTATTTTGCCAGAATCACTTTGTAATGCCCCATATTATTATACTGAAATTAACGGAGACTTTGTTCTTAAAGTAAAAGTATCCCATGATTTTAAAGAAATCTATGATTCTGCTTCTGTAATGGTAATGGCAGATGAGACTCATTGGGCAAAATGTTGTTTTGAACTGACAGATTTTGGAACCCACGCAGCTGTAAGTGTTGTTACCAAAGGCGATTCAGATGATGCAAACGGCTGTAACATCGAAAGCAACTCTGCCTGGCTTCAGGTATGCAGAGTAGGAAATAATTTTGCATTCCATTATTCAGCAGATGGTATAAACTTTTACATGATGAGATATTTCCATTTGCCGTCTAAACCAATCATCAAAGTCGGATTACTAGCTCAGGCTCCAAGCGGAAATGGTGGAAAACGTATTTATGAACATCTTTCTATTGAACATAAAACTGTCAAAAATATTCGGAGCGGAAAATAAAAAGTGAATGTTGTAAAGAAAAATGACTATCATAAGACAAAAATTGCCTGTTATATGGGCTTTATCACGCAGGCGATTGCGGCAAACTTTGCACCACTTCTTTTTTTAAAATTTCACAATGACTACCATATTTCACTCGGTAATATTGCTTTGATATCCACTTTCTTCTTTTTCACACAGCTTCTGGTTGATCTGTTCTGTGCCAAATTTGTAGATTATATCGGATATCGTATTTGCGTTGTTGCATCAGAAATATTTGCTTCACTTGGACTGGTTGGACTGGCATTTTTACCTGATCTTTTACCTGATCCTTTCATTGGAATTATATGCAGTGTCGTTGTTTATGCTATCGGAAGTGGTTTAATCGAAGTACTTTGCAGCCCTATTATTGAAGCCTGTCCATTTGAAAACAAAGAAGCAACGATGAGCCTGCTCCATTCCTTTTACTGTTGGGGAGCTGTTGGAACAATTTTGATTTCCAGCTTGTTTTTTCTGATATTCGGCATAAACAGTTGGAAATGGCTTGCCGTGATATGGGCGCTCATTCCTGCTGTTAACACTTATAATTTCATGACCTGTCCGATTGAGCATCTGGTTGACACCGGCACCGGAATGGGAATTAAAAGTCTATTTGCCAAACCTTTTTTCTGGGTTGCGATATGCCTGATGGTCTGTTCTGGTGCTTCTGAACTTGCAATGGCTCAATGGGCATCTGCTTATGCCGAATCTGCACTGGGATTGGCAAAATCACTGGGAGATTTAGCAGGTCCATGTATGTTTGCAGTCACCATGGGCATCAGTCGCATAATTTTTAGGAAATATGGAAAACAGCTGGATTTAATGAAGTTTATGGGTGCTTCCGGCATATTATGTGTTATCTGCTATCTCCTTTCTGCCCTGTCATATAATTCGATCATTGGACTTGTCGGTTGTATAGTATGTGGATTTTCAGTTGGAATTATGTGGCCGGGAACAATCAGTATTTCCTCAAAAACGTTTCCAAAAGGGGGGACAGCTATGTTCTCTCTCCTTGCCATGGCAGGAGATTTAGGTGGCAGTATCGGGCCTGGAATTGTAGGCCGTATCACCCAGAACGCTGAAAATAATATTAGGATCGGCATGAGATGCGGACTTATTTTTCCAGTAATTCTATTATTCATGCTCTTTCTTCTATATCGAAAAAATCAGCAATCGCAAAAATAGCACCCGCGACAGCACACACGCTGTCACAGGTACTATTTATCCCACTATATTTTCTTAGAAATTCTTTCTACTGAATAAACATCGCATCCCCGAAGGAGAAAAATCTGTATCCTTCCTTCACTGCTTCCTCATAAGCCGCCAGCACATGCTCTCTTCCCGCAAGTGCAGAAACCAGCATTAATAATGTTGACTCCGGCAGATGGAAGTTTGTGATCAGACAATCCAGCACTTTGAATTGATAACCCGGATAGATGAATATCTCCGTCCATCCGCTGCTTTCTCTCAGCATACCGTTTTCGTCCGCTGCGGACTCAATGGTACGGCAGCTTGTAGTTCCAACACAAATTACACGATGACCGTTTTTCTTCGCATTGTTGATCTTGTCAGCGGCTTCCTGTGTTACCATATAGAACTCTGAATGCATATGGTGTTCCAGGATATTGTCCACTTTTACCGGACGAAAAGTACCAAGTCCGACATGCAATGTTACCTCTGCAATATCAACGCCCATATCCTTTACCTGCTGAAGCAGTTCCGGTGTAAAATGTAACCCTGCAGTCGGAGCTGCTGCAGAACCGTCATATTTTGCATAAACAGTCTGATAACGGTTCTTGTCCTTTAACTGATGTGTGATATATGGCGGTAACGGCATCTGACCTAACTGATCCAGAATTTCTTCAAAAATTCCTTCATAAGTAAATTTGATCAGACGGTTGCCATCTTCCACGATATCAATCACTTCACCGACTAAAAGTCCACCACCAAAAATAATTTTTGTGCCGACTTTTGCCTTTTTACCCGGTTTTACCAGCGTTTCCCAGACATCGTTTTCCTTGCGTTTTAGCAACAGAATTTCAATTTTTGCCTGAGTCCCCTCTTTTTCACCAAACAGACGGGCCGGAATTACTTTTGTATTGTTTAAGACAAGGCAGTCACCTGGTTTCAGGAATTCTGTGATTTCCCGGAATACATGATGAGAATACTCGCCAGTCTCTTTATCCAGGACCAGAAGTCTGGAGGATGAACGATCCTCCAGCGGGTCCTGCGCAATCTGCTCCTGTGGCAGATCAAAATAATAATCTGTTACCTTCATTTCGTTTTCATTCAATACAGACACCAACTTTCTACTGGCGCAACTCGATACCAAGACGCTCCAGACCGTTCATGATCTTCTTCATGGCAGCAGTGATATCTGCTTCCTCTAACGTACGGTCTTTTGCACGGAAGGTCAGTTTATAAGCCAGAGATTTGAATCCTGCTTTAATCTGTGCGCCCTCATAAATATCAAATAATTCATAAGACTCAAGAATCTTGCCGCCTCTCTCGTCAAATACCTTCTCAATATCGCCTGCAAGTACATGTTTCGGAACAACCATACTGAGGTCACGGCTGACTGCCGGGTATTTTGCAATGCCTTCGTATTTTCGGTCAAAGGTTGCACGGGAAACGATTTCCGGCATATCAATGACAGCAACGTATACGCGATCTTTAATGGAGTAATTTGCTGCAACAGTCGGATGAACCTCACCGAGGTAGCCGATTACCTGACCATCATAAATAACATTTGCCTGACGTCCAGGATGTAAGAAGGACAATTCCGACTCCGGATCATACTCCGGTTTCAGATTCATACCTACTTTATACAGAAATTCCTCAATAACACCTTTCATGGTATAGAAATCGCCATCACCGTAGAATCCCAGTGTAAACTGCATGCGCTCTTCCGGAAGTTCTGTAACAGGCTCCTGTTTTGGCAGATAAATATTTCCTAATTCATACAGTCGAACATCTTTGTTTCTACGATTGAAGTTGGTAGAAAGAGAGGTCAGCATTCCATTTAAAGAAACTGTACGCATAATACTGAAGTCCTCTCCAAGCGGATTGGAAATAGTTACGGTATTACGCAGCTGACTGTCTGCCGGAAGTAATAATTTATCAAATACCTTCGGACTCTCAAAGGAGTATGTCATTCCCTGTGAAAATCCGCAGAACTGGGCAACTTCTCTTGCCACTTCCTCTACACGAAGTTTAAAGGACAGTTTACCTGTTGTGGATTCTCCGGATGGAAGTGTTGTCGGGATATTGTCATATCCGTAGAAACGTGCTACTTCCTCTGCGATATCTGCATCACGGAGCAAATCCTGTCTCCAGGATGGAACGATGACTTCCTGTGTCTCCTCATCAAAACCAAGGTCGATTTTTTTGAAATATCCGATCATTGTCTCTGCAGAAATATCAGTTCCGAGCAGACCATTGATCCAATCCGGATCAAATGCGATTCTTCTGCCTGTCATTTCTTTCTGGTATACATCAACGACACCGCCAACGACTTCACCTGCGCCAAGTTCTTCGATGAGCTGGCAGGCACGGTTCATAGCCACGATGGCATTGTTCGGATCCAGACCTTTTTCAAATTTGGAAGAGGCGTCGGTACGAAGACCTACTTTTTTGCTGGACAGACGGATGTTTGTTCCATCGAAGCATGCTGCCTCAAATAACATCGTCTGTACATTATCTGTGATCATGGAGTTTTCGCCACCCATGATACCTGCAAGTCCAACGGCTTTCTCACCGTCACAGATCATCAGAATGCTGTCATCTAAAGTACGCTCCTGACCATCTAATGTCACGAATTTCTCACCTTTTGCTGCACGGCGAACACGGATCTCATGACCTGCAATCGTATCCAGATCATATGCATGCATCGGCTGACCAAACTCTTCCATCACGTAGTTTGTGATATCTACGATATTGTTGATCGGACGGATACCGTGAGCAGCCAGTCTGTGCTGCATCCACTTCGGTGACGGTGCGATTTTGATATTTTTTACTACACGTGCGGTATAACGTGGGCAAAGATCTGCATCCTCGACAGATACTTTGATGTAATCGTTGACATCCTCAGAATTTCCTGTCTCTGTCACTACCGGCGGAACAAACTCTTTTCCGAAAGTAGCTGCTGCCTCACGTGCAATACCAAGAATGGCGAAGCAGTCTACACGGTTGGATGTAATTTCGTACTCTACTACTACGTCATCTAATCCCAGATAAGATACCGCGCTCTCTCCTACCGGAGCATCTTCCGGTAAGATGTAAAGTCCGTCAGCGGCTGCATCTGGATACATATCGGTATTGGATCCAAGCTCCTCGATGGAACACATCATACCGTTGGATTCCACACCTCTTAATTTACCTTTTTTGATCTTGATGCCGCCTTCTACGACTTTTCCATCATGTCCGCTGGCAACACGTCCGCCGTCTAATACAACCGGAACTTTTGCACCTTCAAATACATTTGGTGTACCGGTTACGATCTGTGTGGTCTCTCCGCCGATATCTACCTGGCAGATCACCAGTTTGTCTGCATCCGGGTGTTTCTCTACTTTTAATACCTGACCGATGACGATTTTTTCCAGATCCTCATCTAATTTTTTATATCCTTCTACTTTTGAACCGGAAAGTGTCATCGCATCCATGTATTCCTGCGGCTCTACTTCTAATTCCGGAACATATGCTTTTATCCAAGATAATGAAGTTGTCATGTTTCTTTCTCCTACTAATCTATTATTCAAAAATGTTATTTCGCTTTGCTCGTGCAGATTCGAAAATCTACGATTTAGAACTGTTTTAAGAAACGATCATCGTTTTCATAAAGCAGACGCATGTCGTCGATCTCATATTTTAACAGTGCGATACGCTCCAGACCTACACCGAAAGCGAATCCGGAATATTCTTTCGGATCAATTCCGCTCATTTCAAGTACGTGCGGATGAACCATTCCACAGCCAAGGATCTCGATCCATCCCTCGCCTTTACAGAAACGGCATCCTTTTCCACCGCATTTGAAGCAGGTTACGTCTACCTCTGCACTCGGCTCTGTGAACGGAAAGTGATGCGGACGGAATTTTACTTTTGTCTCCGGTCCGAACAGCTCTTTTGCAAACTCCTGCAGTGTTCCTTTCAGATCTGCAAATGTAACACCTTTGTCGATTACCAGACCTTCGATCTGATGGAAGGACGGAGAATGGGTTGCATCTACTTCATCGGCACGGAATACACGTCCCGGTGCGATCATACGGATCGGCAGTTTACCTTTTTCCATAACACGAACCTGTACCGGAGAAGTCTGGGTACGAAGTACGATCTTGTCATTGATGTAGAAAGTATCCTGCTCATCTTTTGCCGGATGGTTTGCCGGAATATTCAGAGCCTCAAAGTTGTAGTAATCATACTCTACTTCCGGTCCTTCTACGACTTCATATCCCATACCAACAAAGATACGCTCTACTTCTTCCAGGGCAATGGTATTTGGATGACCGTGTCCAACGCGGTTTTTCTTTGCCGGAAGTGTTACGTCGATGACTTCTTTTTTCAGTTTGCGCTCCAGTTCCAGAGCTTCCATTTTTTTCTTTCTCTCTTCCAGTTTCTGCTCGATAGCAGCTCTGGTCTCATTTACCATCTGACCAACCAGCGGACGCTCCTCCGGGCTGACATCTTTCATTCCTTTTAATACAGCAGTAAGTTCACCTTTTTTTCCAAGGAAAGCGACACGGACATCATTTAATCCATTTAATCCCTCAGAATTCTCGATAGAAGCAAGTGCTTTTTCTCTGATCTGCTTTAACTTGTCTTTCATCTTTAATCTCCTTCTTTAAATATAAATAATTTCGTTTTATATGAGTGCGCCTCTGCACAAAGTGCTTTTCACAGGAAATCCAGTGTGAGTTATCAGAACATAAAAAAACGCCCCTTCGTAAAAAGGGACGAAAAATTTCCGCGTTACCACCCGGTTTCCCGACATGCATCGGACACTCTAATGCGTAACGTGCATGACCCGTCTGTTCCTACTTGACATTCCGTTGTTCAAAACAGCAGCTCCAATGGGAAGTTCACCAGATGTCTTTCCTTAAGTGTATTCTCAGCCAATGTACACTCTCTCTGTAATCCGATCATCTGCCTACTGACATCTTCTCAGCTTTTAATATATTGTTCCTGATCTGTAATTCAGGAATGATTCAAACATAATCATACATCCGAACCAAAACTAGCATTTATTCTAGCATAGCTTATTTAAAACATCAAGTATTTTTATCCTGCTGCCGTTCTTTTTTTCTACGACGCGCTTCCTGAATCTCCACCAGCAGAATTTCAAACAGATTGTTGACTTCCGCACACACCAGAAAAATATACATGCTGATGTAAAGCCAGAACATCAATAATAAAATCGTGGTCAGACTGCCATACAATGAAAATCCATTAAAATAATTCACATAAATGGACAGTCCAAAGGAAAATACATACCACGCGGCGGAACATCCAACTGCCCCGATCAACTGACTTCTATAAGTAGCGGTGCGGTTTGGCAGCACTTTATAAATAAACATAAAAAATATGATCAGCACAAAAAACAAAATGAGCAGACGCAGTTTTAAAATAATGTCTGTTACAATAGACAAAATCGGTGCGTACTGCACCAGCATGTTTTGAATCTTCTGACCAAACACCAGAAATACCATCAGTAAAATAATGACCAAGATCAATACAAATGTCTCGATCATTGCACGAAAACGCATCCCTTTGGCATCTGGTCAATCTCATCGGTATCATAAACGATATTCAATCCGTAACGAAGACTCTGGATAGACTTTGCCGCTGAATAAATTGCAAAAATCACCGCGATTGGCAGCACCTTCGCTGAATTTGTATACACTTCGTCTACTATATTGATCAGCATCGGTGTAATCTTAATCTGCCCCGGAACCACCATCTGGATCACGGACAGTACCGTACTCTCGCTCACCGGAGTAAACCGCAGAAGTGACAGAAACACCAACAGAAATGGAATCGCTGACATAATGATAAACAGTGCTGCCTGTGCCGCATAAGCTCCAATATTATCTTTTTTCAATTTCGCCAAAAAGAACCTTATCAAATGCTTATAGTCCATAGTTTCTCCCCTTTGATGCACAAAATGCACCGTTCTCATATGTTTACAATTCGATAGATTACCAGATTTTATCCATTTCAGCAAGTTTTTTCTTCTATTTGCCATGCTCCCTTTGCATTTTCCCTTTCTTTCTGCTCTACTATTTTCCCAAAAAAAGCTCTGTTCCAGGGAAAAAATACTGCAAGATCTCGGCTGCCGTTTTGCCTGCCCGTGCCATGCCATCTGCACCGTACTGACTCATGCCGATCCCGTGTCCCAGTCCTCCGCCCATGATCTCATATCTGCCATTTTCCTGTTCCTGCAACGTAAAAAACGCACTTGGCAGCATGGTAATAGTATTGACATTCTCCCCGTTTTTATCCGTCAGAGACACACAGATCTGCCAAATCAGGTTACGGATGAGATTTTCATTGTATACATGCACCTCTCCCGCATCAAAAATAACTGCCAGATCCGTTACCGCACCGGAATCTGACCTGTCGCAGATCTTAATTCCGGTACAATCGCCAAAGTCGGATACAGACGCCACATGCTGTCCGTTCCGGGACAAAGCTGTCAGTTTCCCATCCTGACGACTTAAAGCTTCTTCGATTTTTTTCATCAGCTGATCCCTGCGCTCCGACACCTGAAGTTCTCCTTTCCACCGGAAAAATCTGCTTTCGCTGTCATATGCCTGCACGGACCAGTCTTTCAAAAAATCATCCACAGAAACCGGCTGTTCCCCGGAAAGCAGCAGACTTACTTTTCCAAGATAAGCCAACGGTTCCTGCTGCCACACTTCCAGACCGGTAGTATAACCGCAGGAAGTTGAAAAATAATAGGCCGATGCCAGCCGTCCTTCATAGCTTAAAACTTCACCTGCTGTTGCGTTTACTGCATCTGTCGCCGCCTGATTTTCATTGGCAGGCAGATACACCTGGCATGCGGTCGTATCATCCACATCTGCATGATAAGTTTCATACGTGGTTCCAAGTGCCTGTATGGCAGCATAAGTTCTGGCACAAACTGCCTGCGCCTTCAAAGCCTCCGGTGCAAAGGAAGAAGGCATTTCCCCGGGAACTACACCGCACAGATATTCCTCCATTCCCAATTCATTGACCAGCCATAATCCGGAATCTCCACGATACACATGCAGATTTCCTGCATAGTTTCCTTTTTCGTTTCCATCCGAATCGCATAATTTTAATTTGCCGTCCCCAGAGATTTTGGCAAGCACCTGATCGGTCTGGTGCTCCTCCATCCATACTTTACAGCTTCGTGCTTCTCCTGCCGGAATCACATCTTCCGTTTCTCCGGCACAAAGCTTCCATTCCGCATCACATTTGATCCAGACGTCTTCCCGAAAGACATTCTGCTTCTGATCCTGTGTCAGTAACACCCGGATCGTATCCGGAACTGTGATCTGATCTGTGACTTCCGTCCCCTGTTCTGTCGCCCCGTTTTCCGCCTTTTCACTGTCTTTTCCCTCCGTCTGTTTCTGTTCTTCCTGTGAACAAATTCCAAGGATCAGATTGCCCTGCACATATACCACATATTTTTTTCCATATTCCATCCGGCAGCTTTCCAGATCACAATCATAATTTCCATTATCTGCCATAATCCGTGCTTCTCCGAATACTTTTCCAAGATACTGTAACATAACCTGAGACACCGTATCCTTTACCTGAAGTTTTTCCAGTAAACGCTCATACACCACATTCCACTGCGCCCGGCTTAAGACATCTCCTGCGACAAGCTGTGCCTGTCCCAGAATTTCTTCCGTATACTCCCCGAATCCCAGTTTTTCAAAAATCAGCTGAACATCCTCTGTTGTCACATATTCCTGCAATTCCGGAAGCAGCAGCCGCCTTGTCTCCTCCGGTGTCAGATTGGCAGCCTGAAGGTATCCAGCCAATTCTAAAGATCTGACACGATCTGACCATCCACCTGCATCCTCTACTGCCTGCACATTTGGTTTTAACAGAAAAACCAGCACAAAAAGCAAACCAATTCCCATACATAACCATTTATATTTGCGGCGTCTGCGCCTGTTCTTCTGTCTGATCACATATGCCCGTCCATAACTTACCACCGTTTTTTGCTGCCTCATCATTGCCACGCTTCCTCTCTTTTTACCCACTGCCATCCATTTGCCGCATGCTTTCAATGATTTTTCATCGAATCATTTTGAAAATAGTCCTGTTTGTGTGAAACATCATCTCACATCTGATGTAACACCTTATGGTTTTCCGGGCAAAAAAAGAACCGGATATGACGCATTCACATCATATCCGGTGATTCTCTTTTGTATTTTATGATTTTTATCTTTTGTAACGTAGGTCTTTCTCTTTTGTGATCCCAGAGTGCCGTTCCTGCAATTTTGACTCCTAGCAACGCTAGGGGGGATTCCGCAACCGGTCTTCTGCCTTCCACTGCATATTCGGTGGCCTGGCATCCAGCCGGCGATTTAAGATTCCCATAAAAGAAAATGTAGGTTCAAAATAGCAGGGTTCTCGCACACCCCAGGAATCGCTTTCGCTATAAATGATTATACTTTACTATGTGCATCTTGACAATAAAAAATTCAATTTTTTTTCAGGAAAGTTCTGGCACGGTTTATCTACTACATGAACTTAACGTAAACTTTTTATTTTCAAAAGAACACATAGACAAACGATCATCTACTTCTACTTTTTCATTGAAAAAGCATAAGGCAGCAGTTCTTCTAATGTAACTGTCTTGTAATCGCCCTTGCAGCTTACCATAGTCACTTCAAACCCCGGTCCGCAAAACTCTGCCATCACCTGACGACAGACACCGCAAGGTGACGTTACTTCTTCGCTGTCACTGATAATCGCAATTGCCTGAAATTCACGATAACCTTCTGAAACGGCTTTAAAAATCGCGGTACGCTCCGCACAGTTTGTCGGTCCGTAAGCAGAATTTTCAATATTGCATCCGGTAAATACGGTACCATCTTTGCACAGCAGCGCTGCACCGACATGAAAACCGGAATACGGCACATATGCTTTTTCTTTTGCTTTTGCTGCTTTTTTTATCAGCTCCGTTACATCCATTTTATTCTCCGTCCTGCAGCATGGAAATTGCACTGCTTGTACCGATTCTACTGCATCCTGCCTCAATATATTTCTCCATATCTTCTTTGGAACGAATACCGCCGGCAGCTTTGATCTTTACATTCGGTCCGATATGCTCTTTCATCAGACGAACATCTTCCAAAGTTGCTCCTCCGGTTCCAAATCCAGTAGATGTCTTGATAAAATCCGCTCCTGCTTCTGTAACAGCATGACACATCTCAATTTTTTCTTCTTCCGTCAGATAACAGGTTTCGATGATAACTTTTAAAATTTTATCTCCGACTTCCTGTTTCAGCAGACGAATTTCTTCGGTTACCTGCGGATACTGTCCGTTTTTCACCATGCCAAGGTTGATCACCATATCAATCTCGCTGGCGCCATCCGCCAATGCCTGACGTGTCTCCATCAGCTTTGCCTCTGTATTCGCATTACCAAGCGGGAAACCAACAACTGTGCAAATGTTTAATTCCGGAAAATACTCATGTGCACGCTTTACATAACTGCTTGGAATACATACAGAAGCCATGCGGAAGAAACGTGCTTCCTGACATAACTGCTGAATCTCTTTCCAGGTCGTTACTGCCTTTAATGCAGTATGATCGACAAATCTGTACAATTCTTCTTTCTTCATATCTTTACCTCATTTTTACGAATACATCAATCATAATATATTTTGCACAAAAAATCTATACTTACTGATATTTTCAGAAATTGTCACAACAAAGATGCATTTTCCTTCTGTTTCCGGGCAATAATTACTATAACTTATGATTGTAATAAGTCAGGCTGTTTTTTAACGATTGCATCACTCCAAAATTTTTTCAATATATTATGAACAAAAAAGAAGGATCCGGGAAATGTGAATTGCTCCATACTTCCTGAATCCTTCCATTTTATTCCTGTTAATACATATAATTTCTATACGTATGTCTTCTTTGCTTTACTAAGCTGCGCCATGTACCATGCAACTCCAACCAGAAAAATACCAATTCCAATCGCTTCTGCCAATTTATTCGTAATAAGAAACTCTGTAATCAGTCCCCATACACCAAAAAGCATACACAAAACACCAAAAATAATGGTCTTTGGTGACATTACTTCACAAAACTCTTTTGGCTGCCGAATATGATACAGTTCCTGTTCGGAAAACAACCATTTTGGAATCTGATGTTCGCATTTCATCTTGCCTGCAGTAAACAGACAGTAAATGCCGCAAATAATCAAAATCACATCTACAATGCTCATAACCCCGTCTCTATTAAGCGCTGCTGCTACAACCATGCCTACTCTTATTCTCCCATTTTAAGAAACTCTTTTACCACCTTCGGCATTTCCGCAACTTCGCATACGGTCTTATGAAGTACTTCCGCACTGCGGATATCCTCGATGGCCTGCGGAACTTTAACGTTCGCAATCCTTGAGAGTTCGTCTACCAGTTCAAAATCTGTCATGGAATCATATTTCTCATCAATAGCATCCATAACACTTCTTGTAAATTTGAACGGGCTTGCAGTTGAAGCGATGACTGTTTTTGTCTCATCCTTTGTCTCTGCTTTATATTTTCCGTATACGCCGGCTGCTACTGCTGTATGTGTATCAATGACATAACCTGTCTTCTCATATAATGAAGATATTACTTCTGCTGTCTCTTTCTCCGTTGTGTAATTGCCGTAGAAGTTCTCTAACTGCGCCTTCATCTCGTCTGTGATGACATATTTTCCATCTTTGGATAATGCTGCCATCAGTTTTGCATTCTCATCTGCGCTCTCACCGGCAATGCGGTAGATCAGACGTTCTAAGTTGCTGGAGATCAGAATATCCATCGACGGTGAAGAAGTCAGGATAAATTCACGGTTTTTGTCGTATTCTCCGGTGCGGAAGAAATCGTATAATACTTTGTTCTCATTGGATGCGCAGATTAGTTTTGCAATCGGAAGTCCCATATTTTTTGCATAATATGCTGCTAAAATATTACCAAAGTTTCCAGTCGGAACTACTACATTAATCGGCTCACCCTCAGCGATTCTGCCGTTTGCATACATTTTTGCATATGCATATACATAGTAAACGATCTGCGGAACCAAGCGTCCGATATTAATGGAGTTTGCGGAGGAGAAACGGTATCCTGCCTGAAGCAGTTCTTCTTTCATCTCCGGATCAGAAAACATCTGTTTTACACCAGTCTGCGCCTGATCAAAGTTTCCGTGGATTCCTACAACGAATGTATTATCACCTTTCTGGGTAACCATCTGTTTTTCCTGGATCGGGCTGACACCGTTCTTCGGATAAAATACAATGATCTTGGTTCCTTCTACATCTGCGAAACCTGCCAGCGCTGCTTTGCCGGTATCTCCGGAAGTAGCGGTCAGAATAACAATATCCTCTTTTACCTCATTTTTGCGGGCTGCTGTAATCAGCAGGTGCGGAAGAATAGATAATGCCATATCTTTGAATGCAATGGTTGCACCGTGGAACAGTTCCAGATAATAAGCGCCGTCTGCTTCTACTAACGGTGCGATCTCCGGTGTGTCAAATTTGGAATCATACGCACGATTGATACAGTTTTTCAGTTCTTCCTCTGTAAAATCTGTTAAAAATCTGCTCATCACTGCATATGCAGTCTCCTGTTAACTCATTTTTGCCAGTTCCTCTACCGGAATGTCCAGTTTCGGGATTTCTGTCGGCACATACAATCCTCCATGCTTTGCCAGTCCGTTTAAAATTGCCTGGGAGGCAGTTACTTTCTCTGATGCATCTCTGGTATTTGCATATAAAATTGCCATAATTTCTTCCTTTCTGTCTGCTGTCTCGCTTTTTCTACTCTCACATAAAATTTTCATCCGGTATTTCCACAATTTTCTCCTGATCATACGCAGAAGCTATTGTTCTGGAAAACACCTGACAGATCACAATTATTTTCGTTTGCTGTTAATATAATTTACCAGACCTTCACTGTCAATGATTTTCTGCATAAATGGTGGAAAAGCCTGTCCCTGATACTCGGTTCCTTTTGTACGGTCATAGATTTTACCACTGTCGAAATCGATTTCTACCTCATCGCCTTCCTCGATCTCACGGGATGCTTCCGGGCACTCAATGATCGGAAGTCCGATATTGATGGAATTACGATAAAAAATACGTGCAAATGTCTCTGCAATAATGCAGCTCACACCTGCGGTCTTTAAACATAACGGTGCATGTTCTCTGGAAGAACCGCATCCAAAGTTCTTTCTTGCCACGATAATGTCACCCGGCTGTACACGCTGTGTAAAGGTCGGATCGATGTCAACCATTGCGTGGGTTGCCAGTTCCTGAGCGTCAAATGAATTCAGATATCTTGCCGGGATGATTACGTCTGTATCTACGTTGTCACCATATTTAAATACATGTCCTTTTGCTGCTTTCATTATTTGTCACCTACTTTCTCAGGATTTGCAATATAACCTGCAATCGCACTAGCTGCTGCCACTTCCGGGGATGCCAGATAGATCAGGGACT
>ERZ791809.1221-NODE-1221-length-14701-cov-8.425440_pt1 | contig 14701 bp, 10 predicted proteins | sample MGYA00509946_ERZ791809 | MGnify/ENA primary metagenome ERZ791809 (study PRJEB30046, sample SAMN00791993) | human gut metagenome | study: EMG produced TPA metagenomics assembly of the A metagenome-wide association study of gut microbiota in type 2...
GGCTGTCGGCGCTGGGCCTGCCGTGGATGGCCGTGTCGGCGGTGCTGCGGGGGTTCTTTCTGGCCCGGCGGCGGGTGGGGCCCAACGTGGCCAGCCAGCTGGCCGAGCAGACGGTGCGCATCGGGGCGGTGGCGGCGGCCCTGTACGCCACACCGGGCCGGGATGCCGGGGCGCGCTGCACGCTGGTGCTGGGGGCCACCGCCCTGAGCGAGGCGGTGAGCTGCACCCTCATGGCCCTGTTCTGCCGGGGCGAGGTGCGGCGGTGCTTCGGCGGGAAGCGGGCGCAAACGCCCCCGGAGGCCTCCCGCCGCCTGTGGGACATCCTGTGGCCGGTGGAGGGCGGCCGGGTGCTGGCCAGCGCGCTGCACACGGCAGAGAACATGCTGGTGCCCGCCTGCCTGGCCGTCTACCTGACCGGGGCCGGGGGCCGGGCGGCGGCGCTGGAACAATACGGCGTGCTCAAGGGCATGGCCCTGCCGCTGCTCACCTTTCCCTTCGGGCTGCTGGGCAGTCTGGCCGTGCTGCTCATGCCGGAGATCACCCAGGCCCATGTGCTGGGCCAGACCGCCCGCCTGAACGCCCTGCTGGACCGGATGCTGCGGCTCACCGGGTTCTTCTCGGCGCTGGCGGCGGCGCTGTTCTGGTGCTGGGGGCCGGATGCAGCGGGGCTGCTGTACGGCAGTGCCGAGGCGGGGTTTTATTTGCAGGTGCTGGCCCCGGTGCTGCCGCTGCTCTATCTGGAAAGCATGGTGGACGGTGCCATGAAGGGGGTAGGGGAGCAGAAAGCCGCCTTCCGCTACAGCGTGTGGGACGCGGTGCTGCGGCTGGCGGGGGTGGCGGTGCTGCTGCCCCGGTACGGCATGCGGGGCTTTCTGGCCGTGATGCTGCTGTCCACCCTGTACACCTGCACGGCCAACACCGGGCGGCTGCTGTTTGCCAGCGGGATGCCCCACGCCTTCCGGCGGTGGCTGGGCGCTCCGGCGCTGGCCGGGGCACTGGCCGCGGCGGCGGGCACCGGGCTGCGGCAGGCGCTGGCGCTGCCCCTTGCGGGGGCGTTCTGGCCCCGGCTGGCGGCATTGGGCGCGGGCGGATGTGCCACGGCGGGGGGGTTTTTGCTGGCGGCATGGCCGCTGGGGCTGGGGGAAGAGCTGGCGAGGATGCGGGGGACGATTTAGAATTGCCTCCGCTTCGCTCTGGCAATAATAGCGGTAATAAAATTTTTAGATTTGCAACTCTGGAAAATCTGCGGATTTTCCAGAGTTGCTTTTTCACGGGAGGGGCCGTTCCGGGCAGCTGCATTTGCTGCTGTTGGCCTGCGGCCAATGCGCAGCGGGGATAGGTGCTTTTACGGAACCCGCTCCCCTGCGGGGAGCTGTCGCGCAGCGACTGAGGGGCCTTTCAAATCGGCGGAAGCCGAAAATACGGTGAAAAGATCTTCACGCCGAATGGCGTGAATCTTCAGTATTTTCGGTTGGAGCCTACCCCTTTGGGGTCTGAAAGGGGCGAGTAGCCCCTTTCTCGTTGCGGGGAGAGGGGTGTCCAGAGGGAGAGAGGGGGGAGTCGAAACACCCCTCTCACCCTCTGGCCCAGCGGAGCGACCCCGGCGGCGATGCATCTTGCAAAAGGCATCAGACCTGCCCTACGCGACCGCCCTCTGCGTGGGAAGCAGCATCAAACCACAAATTTCTGGACAGAGCACCGCATTCTGTGTATAATATATAGGATAAGGCCGCCGGGACTGCCGCGGCCTGTAAAATGGCGGCGGGCACTGCCCGCTCCCCGGAACAAAAGAGGAACCTTTCGTGAACGAGAAACCCAAAGAGACCAGAGCGCGGGTCTACCTGCGCCGCGCTGTGCTGGCGGCACTGGATGCCGCCATCGTGGCGTTCAGTTTTTATTTTGCACTGCTGCTGCGGGCCGACGGTGCGGTGGAAGCCGCCTGGTGGCCCCACAACCTTGCCATCCTGTACCAGAACCTGCCTTGGATCGTGGCGGTGTATGTAGCCAGCTTTTTGCTGGGCGGGCTGTACTCGGTGCTGTGGAAGTACGCGGGCGAGCGCGACCTGCTGCGCCTTGCGGTCATGGTGGCGGTGCCCACCGGCATCGTGTATGCGGTCAACCGGCGGTGCATCCACGGTGTGCTGTTCAACTCGGCCAACTGCATGGCGGCGGTGCTCATCCTGCTGCTGGTGGGCGGCAGCCGTCTGGCATGGCGGCTGTTTTTGAACCACCCGCTGGGCGAGCGCCTGCGCGGCACGGCCAGCCGCGACCCCAACCGCCCCGTGATGATCGTGGGCGCGGGCGAGGCCGGGGCCTGGGCCATCAACGTGTGCAAGACCAACAAGCAGTACGGCCGCCCGGTGCTGGCCGTGGACGATGACCCCGCCAAGCTCCACCAGACCATCCACGGCGTGCCGGTCAAGGGCACGCTGGAGCAGATCCCGGAGCTGTGCAAGCGCTACGGCATCCACACCATCCTGGTGGCCATCCCCACCCTGCGGGGCAGCCGCCTGAACCACGTCATCGACCTGTGCGTGAGCACCCACTGCGCGGTGCAGATGCTCAGCGACCCCCAGCTGGTGGGCAGCGGTGCACCCCAGCAGGGGGCTTTCCGGGAGCTGAACCCGGCGGACTTTTTGTCCCGCGACGAGGTGACGCTGGACATGGAGAAGATCTCCGGCTACCTCACCGGCAAAACGGTGCTGGTGACGGGCGGCGGCGGCTCCATCGGCTCGGAGCTGTGCCGGCAGGTGATGCGCTTCCACCCGGGCAAGCTGCTCATCTTTGACATCTACGAGAACTGCGCCTACGAGCTGCAGATGGAACTGCAGCAGAAGTATGGCCGGGATATCCCGGTGACCGTGCTCATCGGCTCCATCCGGGACAAAAAGCGGCTGGACGAGGTGTTTGAGACCTACCACCCCACGGTGGTGTTCCACGCGGCGGCCCACAAGCATGTGCCGCTGATGGAGGTCAGCCCCGCCGAGGCGGTCAAGAACAACGTGCTGGGCACCAAGAACCTGCTGGTGAGCGCCAGCGAGCACGGGGTGGAGCGGTTCGTGCAGCTGTCCACCGACAAGGCCGTCAACCCCACCAGCGTCATGGGCTGCACCAAGCGCATCTGCGAGATGCTCATCCAGACCTTTGCGGGCAACACCGACATGAAGTGCGTGGCGGTGCGGTTCGGCAACGTGCTGGGCAGCCACGGCAGCGTCATCCCGCTGTTTGAAGCCCAGATCAAAAAGGGCGGCCCGGTCACCCTGACCGATGAGAACATCGAGCGCTACTTCATGACCATCCCGGAGGCGGCCCAGCTGGTGCTGCAGGCCGGTGCCCTGGCCGAAAGCGGCAACATCTATGTGCTGGACATGGGGGAGCCGGTCAAGATCATGGACCTTGCCAAGCAGCTCATCCGCTTTTACGGCTACGAGCCGGGCGTGAACATGGAGATCCGGGTGGTGGGCCTGCGCCCCGGCGAGAAGCTCTACGAAGAGCTGATGATGGACGAGGAGCAGGACAAGATGCGCCGCACCCAGCACAACAAAATTTTTGTGGCAAGCCCCCGCACCATCGACCTGGCGCAGTTCTACGAGCAGCTGCAGGCGCTGGAAGCCGCCGCCGCCCACAACGACGAGGGCGTGGTGAAGCAGCTTGCCGCCATGATCCCCACCTTTACCCCCACCCGAGAGAACCTGAAGCTGTAAGGGAAAGACAGCAAGTTGGCAACTGCGGCAATGGGCCGCGTGCATAATAAATGAGAGGGATGTAACTATGGAAAAGAAACCGTTCCTGACCGAGGCCATGGCACAGGAGATCATTCAGGATGTGCCCACGCCCTTCCACGTTTACGACGAAAAGGGCATCCGGGAAAATGCCCGCCGCATCAACAAGGCGTTCAGCTGGAACAAGGGCTTCAAGGAGTATTATGCCGTCAAGGCCCTGCCCAACCCCGTCATCCTGCAAATTCTGCAGGAAGAGGGCTGCGGCGTGGACTGCTCGTCCCTGACCGAGCTGATGCTCAGCGAGGTGTGCGGCTTTACCGGCAGCGACATCATGTTCTCGTCCAACCAGACCCCCGTGGAGGACATGCAAAAGGCCTATGAGCTGGGGGCCTACATCAACCTGGACGACGCCACCATGGTGGACTTCCTGGACCGGGTGGCCGGTGTGCCGGAGACGGTGTTCTGCCGCTACAATCCGGGCGGCACCTTCAGCCTGGGCGAGAGCGAAGAGGGCTTCCAGGTGATGGACAAGCCCGGCGATGCCAAATACGGCATGACCGAAGAGCAGATGATCGACAGCTACAAAAAGCTGATGGCCAAGGGTGCCAAGCACTTCGGCATCCACGCCTTCCTGGCGTCCAACACCATCTCGGATGCCTATTACCCGGAGCTGGCCGCCATCCTGTTCCGGCTGGCGGTGCGGGTGCACGAGGCCACCGGTGCCCACATCGGCTACATCAACCTGTCCGGCGGCGTGGGCATCCCCTACCGCCCGGAGCAGACCGAGAACGACATCCTGGCCATCGGCGAGGGCGTGCGCAAGAAGTTTGAGGAGATCCTGGTGCCGGCCGGCATGGGCGACGTGGCCATCTTTACCGAGATGGGCCGCTTCACCACCGGCCCCTACGGCGCCCTGGTGGCAACCGCCATCCACGAAAAGCACATCTACAAGGAGTACATCGGTCTGGACGCCTGCGCGGCCAACCTGATGCGCCCGGCCATGTACGGGGCCTATCATCACATCACCGTGCTGGGCAAGGAGGACGCCCCCTGCGACCACATGTACGACGTGGTGGGCGGCCTGTGCGAGAACAACGACAAGTTTGCCATCGACCGGATGCTGCCCAAGATCGACATCGGGGACGTGCTCTACATCCACGATACCGGTGCCCACGGCTCGGCCATGGGCTACAACTACAACGGCAAGCTGCGCAGCGCCGAAGTGCTGCTGTGCGAGGACGGCTCCCACCGGCTCATCCGCCGCGCCGAGACCCCCCGCGACTACTTTGCAACGCTGGACTTCCTGCCCCTGATGAAGCCCCTGTTTGAGGACTGAGGGTACGATTTGAAATAGCCGCCGCTTTGCTCTGGCTATATTTAGTGGAAATACAATTTTATATTGGCAGTTCAGAAACGCCTGCGGGCGTTTCTGAACTGCATTTTCACAGGAAGGGCCGTTCCGGTTGATTGCATTTGCTGCTGCCAGCCTGCGCTTCGGCTGCAAGCCGCAACCCGTTAGACAGATGCTGTTTGCCGCTGCGACCCCTTCCGTGAAGAGGCGTTTGGAGCGGCCCGCAGGCCGCGACAAACGCGAATTAAAATAAAATTACCTCTGCGATTGCCAGAGCGCAAGCGGAGGCAATTCTAAATCATTCCCTGCCCGAAACGACAACGACCAAACGAGGTACAAGCCATGTTTTTTGGATTTCAGCTCACCTGCGGCCTGATGATGGTGTTCTACGGTTACTCGGTCATGAAAAACCCCCGCGTGTGGGGCGACCAGGGCCGCCGCGCCGTCAAGCCCGAACATTTTGAAGAATACGGCCGCCAGAACGGGCTGTTCTTCCTCAAGGCAGGCTGCGTGATGGCGGTCATCGGCGCACTGGATGCGCTGGTCACGCTGGACGCGCTGCTGTATCTGCTGCTGTATGTGTTCGGCTTTGCGTTCGCGTTCTATCCGCTCACCCGCTGGTGCAAGGCCAATGAAGGCTTCTGCTGGCCGTGGCCCCACGTCAAGAGCGAGAAAAAGCGCATCCGGGAGCTGCGCAAGGAGCAGGAACAGCAGGAGAAAAAGTAAACCGGAACCGAGAAGGGCCGCCCGCGTACCGCACGCAGGCGGTCTTTTTTTGTCCCTGTGCAGCGCGGGGGGAGAGCGGCATGATCTTGCACACATCGACTTTTTTGACCGCACATCGTGCAAAAAGCAACTGTGCAAGGCTTGCACAGTTCGTCTGCATTTGCACGGTTCCAAGTGTGCAAACAATTGGAAGAGTGCAAGGCTTGCACACATCGAATTTTAAACGTAGACAAATTATTATTTTGGAAGTGTGCAGCCTGTTTCACCCTGGTAGAGGAAGGAGTACCATTTATTTGTCCCATCCCTCTGTCGGATGGGGCGCTTGCCAATATCCCCGGCTTTCACCAGTTCGGCATAGGCACTTTTATAAGTGCGCTCGCTGCATCCGATCTCCCGCATCACCTCGCTTTTCAGCTGCGGGCTTGCCATGCTGCCCAACCGGCTGTCGGCCAGCACGTTGAGGATGGCGTCCCGCGTGTCCTCCTTGGTCTGGGCCTGCCGCACCCGCGGCTCCTTGATGAAGTCGGCGTCTTTCTTGTCGGTGTAGCCGTCAAACACGGCCTGCGCCGTCCGGACGCCGTCCAGCTCCACGTCCTCGATGTGCAGCAGCACCGTCTGCTGGGGGCGGCTGTAGCTGCTCTTTTCGTGGCTGAGGTAAATTTTGCCGTCGCTGTTGCTGCGGCCCATCATCAGCACGCTGCGGGCCATGTCCCAGATGTCGGAGCTGTCGGCCAGACGGGCCCGGCCGGACACCCCCATCTTTTTGTTGGAGTGCATCACCAGCAGCACGGCGCACCGCTGGGCGGCGGCAATGGCCTTGAGGGGCAGCAGGATGCTGCGCATCTGGTTGCGGCTGGCCATTTCCACCCCGGCGGGCAGAAAGCTCTGCAGCGGGTCCACGATGAGCAGCAGCGGCCCGGCCTTGGCGGCAAATTTGGCCAGTGCCTCGTCCTTGAGGGTCAGGGGCTGGCCGGTGCGCTGGAAGTAGTCGTCGGCGGTGAGGCAGAGCACCCGGTTCATGTCGGCTCCGGCGGCCAGCAGGCGGGCCTTGAGCACCTTGCCGGGGTCGTCCTCGCCCGCAAGGATGAGCACCTTGCCGGTCTGGGCAGGCGGCACGGGAAAGAACCCGCTGGTTTTGCCCGTGGTGACGCAGGCGATCAACTGCGCCTGCCAGAGGCCTTTGCCGGTGCCGCCGTCGGCACCCAGCAGGGAAAGTTCGCCCCGGGGCAGCAGGTCCGGGACCAGCCAGTCCACGTTTTGCAGGGGCACGTCGGCCAGCACGCCCGGCCCGACGGGGGTCTGCTCGGCCCGCATCTTGTCGTTTTCGCGCCTGGCCTCGGCGTTGGCGGCGGCCAGAAAGGCGTCGCGGTCGGTGTCGATGGCGTCCTGACACCGGTGGAGCCACTGGTCGGTCTTGTACTCCACGGCGGGCAGACGCAGGCTGTAGGCGGCGCCCCGCACATCGTCCAGCAGCTCCGGGCGCTGGGCTTCGTCGTACTGGGCCAGACAGGCAAAGGTCAGGCGGCTGAACAGCTGCTCTTCGGTATGGCAGCGCCGCAGGGTGCGCAGGAAGTCTGCGCGGTCAAGGGGTGGTTGATTCAAGGGTGGTCAGGCTCCTTTCGTTGGTTGGGTGAACGATTTGAAATTGCCTCCGCTTTGCTCTGGCAATCGCAGCGGAAATAAAATTTTTAGATTTGCAACTCTGGAAAATCTGCGGATTTTCCAGAGTTGCTTTTTCACGGGAGGGGTCGTTCCGGGCAGCTGCATCCGCTGCTGTTGGCCTGCGGCCAAATCGCAGCATTTCAGCGTGCCAGCTTGCGACATCAAAACGTTTTGTTGTTATATTTAGTATAACACGGAACTGGACGCTGTCAACAACTGCTTTCCAACGAAAAATCAACCGAAAATCACGCAAAAAAGCGGAGAAAAAGGGGAACCCTCTCAGTCACGGCTGACGCCGTGCCAGCTGCTCCCCCTTTTGGCTTCGCCATCTTCCCCCGGCCGGGGGAAGTCTTTCCCGAGGGGGGAGCTTTATCTCATGGCGGCCAACTTTGCCGCACTGCCAAAAAGCTCGCCCTTCGGGAGAGCTGGCGCGAAGCGACTGAGAGGGTCAGCCTTCCCCCTTGGGGGGACAGATGCAATTTACCGTAACGGCTCCTCCCGTGAAAATGCAGTTCAGAAACGCCCGCAGGCGTTTCTGAACTGCCAATATAAAAATTTTATTTCCGCTAAATATGCCCAGAGCAACGCGGAGGGCATTCTAAACCGTCCGCCCTGCCCGGAACAGGCCAACAAAAAAGCCAGTGCGAAAAAACTCGCACTGGCTCGTTTGTGATTGGCTTACAGGTGCATCAGGCTGCGCTGGGCACTGGTGCGGAACTTGAGCGCCGCTGCGATGAAGCCCTTGAACAGGGGATGGGCGCGGTTGGGGCGGCTCTTGAACTCCGGGTGGAACTGGGCACCCAGATGGAAGGCGCGGCCGGGCAGCTCCACCGTCTCCACCAGACGGCCGTCCGGGCTGGTGCCGGAGATGACCAGACCGGCGTCCTGCATCTCCTGCCGGAAGTCGTTGTTGAACTCGTAGCGGTGGCGGTGACGCTCCCAGATCTCGGTCTGGCCGTAGCACTCGGCCATCTTGGTGCCGGGGGCCACGGTGCAGGGGTACTTGCCCAGACGCATGGTGCCGCCCTTGGGGATGTTGCCCTGCTGGTCGGCCATCAGGTCGATGACGTTGTGATGACCCTCGGGGGTGAACTCGCTGGAGTTGGCGTCGGCGTAGCCCAGGACGTGGCGGGCGAACTCCATGACCATGATCTGCATACCGAGGCAGATGCCGAAGCAGGGAACATTATTCTCGCGGGCGTACTGTGCGGCCTGTATCATGCCTTCGATGCCGCGGTCGCCGAAGCCGCCGGGGACGATGATGCCGTCCACGTCCGCAAAGGCTTCCCTGCAGGCTGCCTGGTCGGGAAGGTCCTCGCTCTCGACCCACTTGATCTCCACCTGACTGTCGTTCTCGAAACCGGCGTGGTAGAGGCTTTCCATGACGGACAGATAGGCGTCATGCAGCTTGACGTACTTGCCAACGAGGGCGATGGTGCAGGTCTTGCTGCGGGTGGCGATCCGGGCCAGCATCTCTTTCCACTCGGTGAGGTCGGCGGGGGGAACATCCAGATGCAGCTGCTTGACCACCACGTCGTCGAGGCCGCCGGTGTGGAGCATCAGCGGACACTGGTAGAGGCTGGGCATGGTCAGGTTCTCGATGACACACTCCGGCTTGACGTTGCAGAAGGTGCTGATCTTCCGGCGGATGTCGCTGCCCACGCTGCCGTCGGCGCGGAGGATGATGATGTCGGGGCTGACGCCCATGCCCTGCAGCTCCTTGACGGAGTGCTGTGCGGGCTTGGACTTGTACTCATCGGAGCCGGAGATGTAAGGCACCAGCACCACATGGATGAAGCAGCAGTTCTCCTTGCCCTGCTCGAGGCCCACCTGACGGATGGCCTCGAGGAAGGGCTGGCTCTCGATGTCGCCGGTGGTGCCGCCGATCTCGGTAATGACCACATCGGCCTCGGTGGAGGAAGCCATGTTGTAGATGTAGCTCTTGATCTCGTTGGTGATGTGGGGGATGATCTGGACGGTCTGGCCCAGATAGGCACCCTGACGCTCCTTGTTCAGCACGTTCCAGTACACCTTGCCGGTGGTCAGGTTGGAGTACTTGTTCAGGTTCTCGTCGATGAAGCGCTCGTAGTGGCCCAGGTCCAGGTCGGTCTCGGTGCCGTCGTCGGTGACGAACACCTCCCCGTGCTGCAGGGGGCTCATGGTGCCGGGGTCCACGTTGACGTAGGGGTCCAGCTTCTGGCTGGCCACCTTCAGGCCGCGGCACTTGAGCAGGCGGCCCAGCGAGGCGGCGGTGATGCCCTTGCCCAGGCCGGACACGACACCGCCGGTGACAAAGATATACTTGGTTTGCTTTTCTGCCATAAAAATACTTCCTCCTCTATCAAAATCAGGTCAAATCAGATTCAGAATACGTTTTCCCAATCCAGTATTATACACCCACATCCTCATAAGAATCAAGGATTTCCTGCGCGATCTCGGTGCGGTCGCGGCGGGTGTCCATGGCCAGCTTTTCAATGCGGCGGTGGGCCTCGGCCTCGGTGAGGTGCGCGTGCTCCACCAGGCAGCACTTGGCCCGGCTCACCAGACGGATCTGGGCAATTTTGTCCTGCAGGCGGGCGTTCTCCTGCCGCAGGCGCTGCAGGCGGTGGTTGCTGGCGGCGGCCATGTGCATGGCCTGCACAAATAAGGTGTTGCTGAAGGGCTTGCTCAGCAGCAGCACCCCCTGCTCGTTCAAGGGGGCCAGCAGCTGTTCGGCCTGTGCGGCCTTGACCAGAAACACCACGCCCGCGTCGGTGCTGGCCACGGCATCCATGCACAGCTCGTGCCCGAACTCGTCGGGCAGGGGGGCGTTGACCACGATCAGGTCAAAGTCGGCGTCCGGCATCCTGCGCCGGGCCTCGGCCCCGCTGGGCAGGATCACCGGCCGGGCATAGCCCATCTCGGCCAGCCGGGCGGCGATGTACTCGTTGGAGCTGGCACCGGCGCTTACAATGAGTGCGCGTCCCATACGTTCCGCTCCTTTCTCCTACGCATGTTCCTGCAGGGGTCAGATGGCGTTGAAGTAGTGGATGCGCTCGTACTCCGCCGGGTCGGCGGCGGCGCGCAGGGCCTCGCACCGGGCACGCTCCTCGGCAAAGTAGCGGCGGCTCAGCTCCTCCGGCAGCACCTTGTGCAAAAAGTCGCTTTCCTCGGCGATGGCCACGGCCTCTTCCAGCGTGGCGGGCAGCATTTCCAGCCCAAGGCCCTCGGCCTCGCCGGGGCGGAACAGGTTCTTGTTGACCGGCGGGGGCAGCACCATGCGGTGTTCGATGCCGTCCAGACCGGCGGCCAGCACCAGACCGATGGCCAGATAGGGGTTGCAGGCGGGGTCCGGGCTGCGCAGCTCCATGCGGCAGTTGTCGCCCTTTACCATAGGGATCCGCACCAGCTGGCTGCGGTTCTGGCGGCTCCAGCTCACATAGCGGGGGGCCTCGTCGCAGCCAAAGCGCTGGTAGCTGTTGGGCAGGGGATTGGTGAACACGGTCAGCTCCCGGCTGTGGGCCAGCACGCCCGCCATAAAGCTGCCTGCGGTGCTGTCCGGGGCAATGTCGCCCTCAAACAGGTTCTTGCCGTCCAGGTACAGCGACAGGTTGATGTGCAGCCCGCTGCCCGCCTGGTCCGGCAGGGGCTTGGGCAGGAAGCTGGCGTGGATGCCGCTGCGCATGGCAATGGCCCGCACGATCTGCTTGAACATCATCACGTTGTCGGCGGTCTTGAGGGGGCCTGCATGGTGGCAGTCGATCTCGTTCTGGCCGTGGCCGCTCTCGTGGTGGCTGTGCTGGGGGGCCAGCCCCATCTGCTCCATGGTCAGGCAGATGTCCCGGCGCAGGTTCTCGCCCGCGTCCAGCGGGGCCACGTCGAAGTAGCCGCCAAAGTCGATGGGGATGCGGGTGGGGCGGCCCCGGTCGTCGTTCTCAAACAGATAGAACTCGCACTCGGCACCCACGTTGCAGGTAAGGCCCAGCTTGCGGAAGCGGCGGTTCATCTCCCGCAGAAAGCCCCGGCAGTTGCCGCCAAAGGGGTCGCCGTCCGGCTTTTCCACGTCGCAGAAGAACTGCATCACCCGGCCCTCGGTGGGCCGCCAGGGCAGGATGGTCACGGTGGGCAGGTCGGGGCGCAATACCAGGTCGCTTTCCTCCACCTTCATGAAACCGGCAATGGAGCTGCCGTCGAAGCACACGCCGTCCTCCAGGGCCTTGGGCAGGTCGCTGGCCAGCACGGCGATGTTCTTCTGGGTGCCAAAGATATCGCAGAAGGCAAAGCGCACGAATTTGACGTTGTTGTCCTCCACGAAGTCCAGCACGTCCTGTTGGGTCGAATAACGCATAAAGATCTCCTTTCAAATAAAATGCCCAAAGGCCTGCCCCCTTGCGGGAGCAGGTCTTTAGGCTGGTGTAAGAAATAGGAAAAGGAGAATGTCAGATTCAAGTTCCGCAGCCTACGGATGATGCTGTTTTACGCGATGCGATCAGACGTAGTAGAGCATCTTGCTGTAGCTGGGCAGCGGCCAGCAGTCCTCGCCGCACAGGGTCTCGGCGTCGTCGGCGGCGGCACGCAGGGTGTCCATGGCGGGCAGCACGTTGTCGTGGAAGGCAACGGCCTTCTCGCTCTCGGAGGGCAGAGCCTTGGCGGCGTCCACGGCATCCTGCAGGGTGTCGATGGCGTCGCTCATGGCGTCGGCGTCGGCGGACAGGCGGTTCAGGGTCTTGGTCTCGCTGCGCACGCTGATGCTCTCGCTGACGGCCAGCTTGGAAGCGGCGGTGTTGGCCACCTCGCTCATGTAGGCGTTGACGGCGGGCAGCAGCTGCTTGCGGGCCATCTCCAGCATGGTCAGGGCCTCGATGTTGATGATCTTGGAGTAGTGCTCCATCTCGACTTCGTAGCGGCTCTCCATCTCCACCTTGGTCAGGACGCCGAAGTCCTCCATCAGGGCGATGTTCTTCGGCTCGATGAGGGCGGGCAGAGCGGCGGGGGTGTTCTTCTTGTTGGGCAGACCGCGCTTTGCAGCTTCCTCTTCCCACTCGGCAGTGTAGCCGTTGCCGTTGAAGATGACGCGGCGGTGGTCGCGGATGGTGCGCTTGACGAGGGCGATGGCGGCGCTGGTAAAGTCGTCGGCCTTCTCCAGCTCGTCAGCGTAGCCCTTCAGCTCCTTGGCGACGGCGGTGTTCAGGATGGTGTTGCAGTCGCTCAGGTTCTCGGCGGAGCCGGGCATACGGAACTCAAACTTGTTTCCGGTGAAGGCAAAGGGAGAAGTACGGTTGCGGTCGGTGGTGTCCTTGCTGAACTTGGGCAGGACATCGACGCCGAGGTCCATCTTCATCTTGACGGGGCCGGCGTAGGGAGAATCGGAAGCGATGGCGTCGATGACAGCTTCCAGCTCTTCGCCCACGAAGATGGAGATGATGGCCGGAGGTGCCTCGTTGGCGCCCAGACGGTGGTCGTTGCCGGGGGTGGCGACGGAGGTGCGGAGCAGGTCGGCGTACTCATCGACAGCCTTGATGACGGCGGCCAGGAAGACCAGGAACTGCAGGTTCTCCATGGGGGTGTCGCCTGGGTCCAGCAGGTTCTCGTGGGTGGTGGACATGGACCAGTTGTTGTGCTTGCCGCTGCCGTTGACACCCTCAAAAGGCTTCTCATGCTGCAGGCAGACCAGACCGTACTTGGGAGCGATCTTTTTCATCATCTCCATGGTCAGCAGGTTGTGGTCGATGGCCACGTTGGTGGTATCGTAGATGGGGGCCAGCTCATGCTGGCAGGGGGCTACCTCGTTGTGCTTGGTCTTGGCGGGCACGCCCAGCTTCCACAGCTCCTCGTCCAGTTCCTTCATGAACGCGGACACCTCGGGGCGGATGACGCCGAAGTAGTGCTCTTCCAGCTCCTGGCCCTTGGCAGAGGGGGCACCGAACAGGGTGCGGCCGGTGAGGATCAGGTCCTGACGGGCCTCGTAGTCCTCTTTCTTGATCAGGAAGTACTCCTGCTCCGGGCCGACGGTGGTGGAAACGTAGTCCACATCCTTGCCAAACAGCTTCAGGATGCGCACGGCCTGGCCGGACAGGGCGTTCATGGAACGCAGCAGGGGGGTCTTTTTGTCCAGTGCCTCGCCGGTGTAGCTGACAAAGGCGGTGGGGATGCACAGCACGTCATCCTTGACGAAGGCGTAGCTGGTGGGGTCCCATGCGGTGTAGCCGCGGGCCTCGCAGGTGGCGCGCAGGCCGCCGGAGGGGAAGGAGGAAGCGTCGGGCTCGCCGCGCACCAGCTCCTTGCCGGAGAACTCCATGATGGCGGTGCCGTCGCCCACAGGGGAAACAAAGCCATCGTGCTTCTCACTGGTGATGCCGGTCAGCGGCTGGAACCAGTGGGTGTAGTGGGTGGCACCCAGCTCCATGGCCCAGCGCTTCATGACGCTGGCCACCACGTTGGCCACCTCGATATCCAGAGGCGACCCCTTGTGCAGGGTGTTCTTGAGGCTCTTATACGTAGCGCTCGGCAGGCGCTCCTTCATCACATGCTCGTTAAAGACTTTGCTGCCGTAGATCTCCATAACATTTGCTGCCATAAATCCTACTCCTTACATGTCTCAGTTGGCTTTCCCTTATGCTTAACAAAAACGGCGCTGCGAGTCAGGAGGTGACCCACAGCGCCGTTGCTGTCTATGGTTTGATTATAGCCCCGGCGGGTCAAAAAGGCAATTGACAAATCTGACGATTCTGCACAAACGCTCTCCCGGAATTTTGGCATAACTGAGCTTGGTATGACTTTTGAGGAAGAAGAGACCATTTGAAATGGCCGCCGTTTCACTCTGGCCATATTTAGAGGAATCTTTCTTTTTTATTTTGAGGTTCAAGAAAAATCTGCGGATTTTTCTGAACCTCTTTTTCACAAGAAAGGTCGAAGCGAAAAAATGCATTTCTCCGCAAGGGCCCTTCTCGTGAAAATGTGTTTGGAGAGTCCCGCAGGACGCGACAAACACGAAAGTATAAAATAAAACTACCTTAATGAATTGCAGAGCGAAGCGGAGCAATTTTTAAATCGTCGTCAAATAACCTGAAAGAGGAAGAACTTCAGGTAGTTGGTCTCCGGCACGCCCCACAGGATGGGGTGGTCCGGGGCCTGCTGCTTCACCTCGATCTGCCGCAGCTGCCGGTGGGCGTCCTTCGCCGCTGCTTTCAGCATCTTGATGAACAGCTCCTCGGTGGCAAAGTGGGAGCAGCTGGCCGTGGCCAGGTAGCCGCCCCGGGGC
>ERZ791809.1225-NODE-1225-length-14647-cov-9.265282_pt1 | contig 14647 bp, 10 predicted proteins | sample MGYA00509946_ERZ791809 | MGnify/ENA primary metagenome ERZ791809 (study PRJEB30046, sample SAMN00791993) | human gut metagenome | study: EMG produced TPA metagenomics assembly of the A metagenome-wide association study of gut microbiota in type 2...
CGAAGGAGATCAAGAGCTTCTACATGAAGCAGAACCCGGACGGCAAGACCGTGGCCGCAGCCGATATGCTGGTGCCCGGCATCGGTGAGCTGATCGGCGGCAGCCAGCGTGAAGAGGACTACGACAAGCTGGTGGCCCGCATGGACGAGCTGGGTCTGGACAAGTCCAGCTACGACTGGTACCTCAACCTGCGCAAGTTCGGCGGCGTGGAGCATGCCGGCTACGGCCTGGGCTTCGAGCGCATGATCATGTACCTCACGGGCATCCAGAACATCCGTGACGTGCTGCCGTTCCCCCGCACCGCTTACGGTTTCTGATTCTGAGAACGATTGGGAATTACCTCCGCTTTGCTCTGGCAATGACAGCGGAAGAATTATTTTAAATAGCGCAATCCCGGAAAGTCTGCGGACTTTCCGGGATTGCATTTTCACGGGAAAGGTCGGTGCGGCCAGCGGCAGGTTTTGCTGTAGCGCAGTTGCTGCCGGTTGGGACTCCATCTGTGAAAAGGTGTTTGGAGCGGCCCGCAGGCCGCGACAAACACGACGATAAAATAGAGTTCCGCTATTTATGCCCAGAGCATCGCGGAGGGCATTATAAATAGTGACCCGCCCTTAACTTTCAACAAGGAGACAAAAACAAGTGGAAAACATTGCACCGGCCCTGCTGGACTGGTTTTACAAAAACCACCGCATCCTGCCCTTCCGGGAGGACCCCACGCCCTACCACGTCTGGCTCAGCGAAGTGATGCTGCAGCAGACCCGGGTGTCGGCGGCGCTGCCGTATTACGAGCGCTTTCTGGCGGCGCTGCCGGATATCCCGGCGCTGGCCGCCTGCGATGAGGAAAAGCTGCACAAGCTGTGGGAGGGCCTTGGCTACTACAGCCGGGTGCGCAACCTGCAGAAGGCCGCAAAGATCGTCTGCGAACAGTACGGCGGCCAGCTGCCCGCCGACTATGCCGCCCTGCGGGCCCTGCCCGGCATCGGGGACTACACCGCCGGGGCCATTGCATCCATCAGCTTTGGCATCCCGGTGCCGGCGGTGGACGGCAATGTGCTGCGGGTGTTTTCCCGCCTGTATAATGACCCCGGTGTCATTACAGATCCGAAGGTGAAAAAGGCCTTTACTGCCCGGGTGATGGAACACCAGCCGCCGGAAAAGGCCGGAGATTACAATCAGGCCCTGATGGAGCTGGGGGCGCTGGTCTGTGTGCCCAACGGTGCACCCCTGTGCGATGTCTGCCCGCTGGCCGGGCTGTGTCAGGCCCGCGCGGCGGGCACCACCGCCGTGCTGCCCCAGAAGGCAAAGCCGAAGCCCCGCAAGGTGCTGCCGGTGACGGTGGCGCTGGTGGAAAGCCCGGCGGGCTTTCTGGTACAGCAGCGGCCCGCAAAGGGACTGCTGGCCGGGCTGTGGCAGCCGCTGTTGTGGGAGAGCGAACACCTTTTGCAGGCCGAAGTGCTGGCAAGGCTGGCAGCCCTTGGAGTGGACACCGGCACCGCAGTGCCGGAAGCCCTGCCGGCGGCCAAGCACATCTTCAGCCACATCGAATGGCTGCTGTCCGGTGTGGCCCTCACGGTGCCGGAGCAGGCGGCCCCGGCGGGCTGCGTCTGGGCCAGCCGCGAGGAGCTGCGCACCACCTACACCCTGCCCGGTGCCTTTGCCGCCTACAAGGACCGGATGCTGGGATGATTTGGAAATTCTGGCAATCTGCCCAAAGCTTTTTGTACAGAATGGACAGGAAGCGAAAAAGTTGCCCGCAACGGTTGTAATTTTTGACAGGAACGGGTATAATAACCACAAGATAGCGGGGAAGCGGGCCGTGCCCGAAGTCCCCTGAATGGAGTGGATGTGGATGTTCTTTCTGGTAAAATGCTCCCTTCACATGCTGTCGTTTCTCTGGAAGGCGGCGGACGTGCTGCTGCGGGTCTCCCGCTGGAAAAATAAGCTGAAACACCATCGTTTCGACCGAAAAAAGGAGTGTACTGAACCTATGAAGAAATCTTGCCTGATCGCTGTGATCACTGCCCTGGCCGCTGTTGCCGGAGCACTGGCTGCTGCTGCTGTTTACCTGCACCGCCGCGAAAAGGAACTGGACGAGTACGAGCGTCTGCTCTTTGGCGAGGACGATGCAGAAACGGTCGAGCCGGAAGCTGCCGAAGAGGCACCTGCCGAGGATGCTGCAGAATAAACCAAACACCGGACACAAAGGAGGCGCACCGGCAGTCTGACCACAGGCTGCGCGGGTGCGCCTTTTTGCTACATAAAAGGAGAAGGACATGAAGCGTTTTCTGCTGTGGATCATCAGCGTTGCACTGGGCGTGGCCCTGCTGCTGGCGGCTGTGATGGGGGTGAGCTATGCCTTTACCACGCAGGGCGGCTGCCCGGATGCTGCCGCGCAGTTCGGCGGCCAGGAGCTGGAGACCAACGGCTTCTGCTGGCAGGTGCCGCTGCTGGGCGGCAAGCTGGACAAGGTGTTTGCCAGCCCTGCCACCCTCACGGTGCAGAAGCTGGGCACCCTGTACACGGCGCACCCGGACATTACTCTGCCGGACTGGGCCAGCTACACCACTCTGACCATCCAGACCGCGGTCGGCAGTGTGGTGTTTGCCGGCAGCGTGAGCGAATACCAGAGCTTCCTCTTCCCGGCCAACGGCGAATACAAGGCCGAAATGACCCTCTGGCGCGTGCCCAAGGGCGGTATGGCCACCCAGTTCGAGGGCGGCAGCACCGGTGCCCTGCGCAAAAATCTGGGGCTGGAGCGCCCCGCAAAGCCCACGGGGTGGTACCGGTATTCCTTCCGGTTCACCCTGCAGGCTAGCGCGGACATCGCGTTCTCCGCCGAGCGGGTGGAGCAGGGCGGCATCGTGGGCGTGCGCATCTCCGGCATGACCGGCGACACCGCCCCCGCCGTGGAGACCGACCTTGGCAGCGTGCAGTGCGTGCGCGCCGCCGACGGCTGGCGCGCCTACATCCCGGCGGCCTACAATGCGTCCTCCGGCGGACATGCGGTGAATGTTGCCGTGAACGGCGAGACGCTCACCCACACCCTCGTCGTGCTGCCCAAGGACTTTGGCACCGTGGAGGTGGACCCGGAACCGGCAGCCACCGATGCCGTCAATGCCGAGTTTCGCAATGCGGTCTGGGGCCTGTACGAGGCCCCCGCGCGGGAAAAGCTGTGGTCCGGCGGTTTCGTGAACCCGGCGGAAAACTCCATGACACTGGTGGATTACGGACAGGTAAAGGTGACAAACGGCCAGCAGGGCAGCCGCTCCAATTCCACCAAGCTCTACACCATCCCCGGCGAGCCCTGCCGCGCCCCGGCCAACGGCGTGGTGGTGCTGGCCCGGAACCTTGCCCTCACCGGCAACACGGTGGTCATTGACCACGGAGCCGGGATGCGCAGCTACCTGTACGGCCTGCAGGCGCTCGCGGTGTCCGAGGGACAGACGGTGGAAAAAGGCCAGGCCGTGGGTGCTCTGGGCGAAGAGCTGACCATGGACTTCAAGCTGGGCAGCAAGAGTGTGAACCCCTGGCTGCTGTTCCAGACCTCCGGCGGGCTGTTCTGGAAGGAAAACGGGTAAAGATAAATCGGAATTCAAGGAGGTTCTGTTATGCGCACGGAGAAGAAATCCCACCAATCTAGGATGGATCCTATTGTTGCTTTAGTTTTGATTTTTGCTGTACTAAAAGTAACAGGATTGATTTCGTGGTCATGGCTATGGGTACTCAGCCCGATTTGGATTACCCTTTTGATTTTCGCTGCTATTTTTTCTTCCATTTTGGTCGGTGGACGAATCGTTAAAGGAAAATGGTAACTTCCAGTTTGCCGGATCGTTGAAAAAATCAAAAACCCTGTAACGTTTTCTCCTTTTGTGCGTTATTGGGGTGAAACAGCCCGAAAAGGAGGAAAAGACGATGAAACTGGATTGTGAAGTCATCCGCGATTTACTGCCGCTGTATGCGGAGCACATGGCAAGCCCGGCCAGTACGGCACTGGTGGAAGAGCATTTGCGGGAGTGCGAAGCCTGCCGCACTGAGCTGGAGCAGATGCAGCTGCCGGTGCCGGTGCAGCCGGAGCCGCAGCCGGATGCTCCGCTGAAGGGCATCCGCACGGCTTTGCGGAAAAAGCGCATCCTTACGGCCGCAGCCGCCGTGCTGGCGGTGCTGTGCGCCGTGGTGCTGGTGTTCTGGATGGGCAACCTCAGCACGCCGGTGACGGCGGAGGAAGCCGGGATCTGGCTCTACAACAAAAAGGAGGATGGCGCAAACCTCTGCGTGCTGGAAGTGCAGGGCGAGAATGTCCGGCTGGAGACCGAGGGCGGGTTCAGCTGGGGCAAGGAATACATCACCGTCCGGGCCATGCGGTATACCTTCCCCGGCCTCCATGCCGCGCTGACAAAGCTGACCGGCTCCGAGATCGTGTCCACAGAGATCGCCGTCTCCCGCACCCAGGTGCTGGCCGTGGAGTGCGCCGACGGAACGCGCTATTACAGCGACAGCCAGCAGGTGGAACGATTCATTGCGGGGGAGAACCCGGACGGCACCGTGCGGTACGGGTACGGCACCGAGGAACAATATGGGCACGACTTTAAGAAGGGCTGATTATGGACATGGAAACCATTTACCGGCTCTATTTCCGGGACGTGTACCTGTTTCTGCAGGGCCTGACCCGCTCGGAGACACTGGCCGAAGAGCTGACCCAGGAGACCTTCTTCAAGGCGCTGGACGGTCTGAAGAACTTTGACGGAAAACAGGATGTGCGGGCGTGGCTGTTCACGGTGGCCCGCAACTGCTATTACGACCACTGCCGCAAGGCAAAGCACGCCGCCCCGCTGGAGGACGCAGAGACAAAGGCCGCCGATACGCCGGACATTGCCCAGCTGCTGGTGGACAAGGATGCCGCCTTTACGGTGCACCAGTGCCTGCACACGCTGGAAGAACCCTATAAAGAGGTGTTCAGCCTGCGGGTGTTCGGGGAGCTGTCCTTTGAGGACATCGGAGCCATTTTTGGCCACAATGCCGCCTGGGCACGGGTGACCTACTACCGCGCCAAAACAAAATTGCAGGCGATGCTGCAAACTACCTGAAGCGATCCCGTATCATAGCAAAAGCCCCCTCGGAGCTGCGGCTCTGAGGGGGCTTGGTGTTTGCGGGGAAAACTCAGGAAATGGAATCCACATCCCACTTCATGCGCACGGCGTCGGCACCGTCCAGATGGATGTGCATCGCACCGGCGTTGTCGGCAGCCTGCTGCGGGGTGCGGGCACCGCACAGCACGAACAGGCCGGGCACCATGCGGGCGGTCAGGGCGATGACCAGCTGAGCCATGGTGCAGTGGTACTTCTCGGTCAGGTCCTGCCAGTTGTTCAGCATGGCAAGGGCCTGTGCCCGGCGTGCGGGCTGGAAGTTGGGGTTCGAGTTGCGGGTGCTGCCCTCCGGGTAGGTGGTGTCCATGGTCACCTTGCCGGTCAGCAGGCCCTGCTCCAGCGGGGAGTAGGCCTGCACCGACACGCCCAGCTCCTTGCAGGTGGGCAGCAGCTGCTTTTCAATGCGGCGGGTCAGCAGGCTGTACTTTTCCTGAATGACATCCAGCTGGCCGTACTTGCAGTAGCCCCGGACGATATCAGAGGTCACGTTGGACGCACCGATGGCGCGGATCTTGCCCTGGTCCTTCAGCTTCATCATGGCCTCCACCGTGGCTTCCAGCGGGTACAGGCCGAAGTCGGGCGACTGCCAGTGGGTGTACAGCACGTCCAGATGGTCGGTGTGCAGGCGGCGCAGGCTGTCCTCCACATCCTCGATGATGCTCTGGGCCGACAGGTCGCGGTACACGGTCACGCCGTCCACCACCTTGTGCAGCACGGGGGTCTCGTGCCGCCACTCCAGGCCGCACTTGGTGGACAGCACCACCTTGTCGCGGTCGATGTGCTTCATGGCTTCGCCCACCACTTCTTCGCTGTGGTACAAGCCGTAGATGGGCGCGGTGTCGATCCACCGGATGCCCTGTTCCACGGCGGTCTGGATGGCCTTGACCGACAGACTGTCGTCGTTGTCGCCCCACCAGGCACCGCCGCCGATGGCCCAGGTGCCCATGCCGAGGAAGGGCACCTCGATGCCGCTCTTGCCGATTTGGAGATTCTTCATATACTTACCCTCCTGCCAGCAGTGTTCCCCGCAATGGGAACCCTTCATTCCAATGCTGGCATCCTTTGATGTATTTTTTGGTTTATTCAAAAAAAGCCGCAGCGCAGGGGGTTGCCCCACACAGCGGCTTTCTTGAAACAGATTCGCGTTTGCGTAACGAAGTGGAGCAATGAAAGCCCCAGTGGGGCTTTTAAGCGACCGAACGGTCTCGCGCAGGCGAGATGGAGGGGCCTTGCCCCGACAAGTTAAATGTTGCCGAACTCGCTCAGTTCCAGCGTTTCGTTGTGGGTCTCGGCCCAGCGCACGGCCCAGTCGGAGGTGAACAGCAGCAGGCGGTTGCCCTTCATGTCCTCCACAGCCTTGGTGTCGCTGGTCAGGTCCAGGTCCCGCAGGTTGTAGGTGTCAGGGTCGTTCTTCACCCAGCGCAGCTGCTCAAAGGGCAGCTGCTGCATACGGATCTCCACGTTGTACTCGGTGTTCAGGCGGTACTCCAGAACTTCCAGCTGCAGCACGCCGACCACGCCGACCACCACTTCTTCCATGCCGCCGCCCACTTCGCGGAAGATCTGGATGGCGCCCTCCTGGGCGATCTGCTCCATGCCCTTCACGAACTGCTTGCGCTTCATGGTGTCCTTCTGCTCGATGCGGGCAAAGTGCTCCGGCGAGAAGGTGGGGATGCCCGCAAACTGCACCTTCTTCTTGCCGGTGCACAGGGTGTCGCCGATGGAGAAGATGCCCGGATCGAACAGGCCGATGATATCGCCGGCATAGGCCTCGTCCACGATGGCGCGGTCCTGCGCCATCAGCTGGGTGCCGGTGGCCAGCTTGATGTTCTTGCCCTCCTGCACATGATAGGCTTCCATGCCGCGCTCGAACTTGCCGGAGCAGATGCGCATGAAGGCGATGCGGTCGCGGTGGGCCTTGTTCATGTTGGCCTGGATCTTGAAGATGAAAGCCGAGAACTCGTCACGGCAGGGATCCACGGACTCGCCGGTCAGGCTGTCCACGCGGGCCAGCGGGGTGGGGGTGAGCCGCAGGAAGTTCTCCAGGAAGGGTTCCACGCCGAAGTTGGTCAGGGCCGAACCGAAGAACACGGGGCTCAGCTCGCCGCGCAGCACCTTGTCCAGGTCGAACTCCTCGGCGGCACCGTCCAGCAGCTCGATCTCATCCACCAGCTGCTGGTGCAGGTAGGGGGTGAGCAGCTCGTCCAGTGCGGGATCACCCAGTTCGGCCTCGGTCTCGCTGACCTTCTTCACGCCGTTGGCGCGGCCGTCGCTGGAGAAAGCCAGCACCTTGCGGGTGTTGCGGTCGAACACGCCCTTGAACTCCTTGCCGCAGCCGATGGGCCAGTTCATGGGGTAGGTCTTGATGCCCAGAATCTCCTCGATGTTCTCCATCAGCTCAAAGGGGTCGCGGGCTTCGCGGTCCATCTTGTTGATGAAGGTGAAGATGGGGATGTGGCGCAGGGTGCAGACCTTGAACAGCTTGATGGTCTGGGCCTCGACGCCCTTTGCGGCGTCGATGACCATGACAGCCGAGTCGGCTGCCATCAGGGTGCGGTAGGTATCCTCCGAGAAGTCCTGATGGCCCGGGGTGTCCAGAATGTTCACGCACTTGCCGGCGTAGTTGAACTGCAGCACCGAGGAGGTGACGGAAATACCGCGCTGCTTCTCGATGTCCATCCAGTCGGAAACAGCGTGCTTGGCGCTCTGCTTGCCCTTGACGGAACCGGCCTGGTTGATGGCTCCGCCGTACAGCAGCAGCTTTTCGGTCAGCGTGGTCTTGCCGGCGTCGGGATGGCTGATGATCGCAAACGTCCGGCGGCGCTCGATTTCTTCACGATTTGTCATAGATCTGAAATTCTCCTAGAAGGGGGTGAAGTTTTCTCCGCTCCCGCTGCGCGGGAGCGGAGAAAACATATTTTTACACATACGCACTTTATTCTATACGAAAACGCGCGATAATGCAAGGGCTTTCGTTATTTTTTCAGGATGAAGCAGGGCAGAGGGGCGGTTTCGGCCCAATTGGCAAAATTGCACACCAGAACGGTGAAATCTTTCAGCGGAAGTGCCCGCAGCCAGGCCAGCACCGCCTGCTTTTCGTCTGTGCCGATGACCGCTCCGCTGTACAGGATGGCGCTGACCACCCCGCCGGGGCGCACCACCTGCAGGGCGGCTTCCAGCGCGGGGATGCTGCTGTCGGCGGTGGAGAACACCGCGTGGTCTGCCCCGGGCAGCCAGCCGAAGTTGAACATCACGGCATCCGCCGTGCCGGGCTGCACATACTGTAACAGATGGGCGTGGCTGTCGCAGTGCAGGGCATACTGCCCGGCGGGCACCCCGGCCTGTTCCAGCCGGGCGCGGGTGGAGGCGATGGCTTCCGGCTGGATGTCAAAGCCCAGCACACGGCCCTCCGGTGCGGTAAGACGGCACAGGAAGGCCGTGTCGCCGCCGTTGCCGCAGGTGGCGTCCACGCACAGGCGCGGGTGCACCAGCCGCGCGGCGAGGAAGTCCTGCACGAATTTGACGGCGGTCAGGTCCGGGGTGCGGCGGCGCACCAGCTGCGGCCCCTCGGCCGCAAAGCCGAATTTGGCCCAGAAGGCCATCTCGGCGCAGTCGGCGGGCAGGGGTGCCGTAAACACGGTGGCGGCTTCGCGGTCATAACCGCCAAAGCTGCGCAATACTTCTTTTAACAGGTAGGAGCCATAGCCCTTGCGCCGCCATGCCGGGTCGATGGCAAGGGCGGCAAGGGCCGCGCCCTGTGCGGAGGGGTGCAGGGTGCAATGGCCGATGACCTCCTTTTCCTTATAAAGGGCAAAGCCCGTTTCCGTGCGGCGCAGTTCCATGCGGCAGTCTCCTCTTTTCTGCAGGTTTTTCTGCTGTTACAATAGCAACTGCGGGCGTTCTTGTCAAGAAAAAACGGCAGGACCGCATTTCACAGTTTCTTCACGGCACATGCGATTGGTTTTCACAATTGGTGTATACAATAAGAACAGTTCCAGGGGGCGCAGTTCCCCGGAGACAGAGCCTTTTCAGGGAAGGAAGTATCAATATGGATGAGAACAAATGGGAATACAACTATTCCTCTTCCGATAACACGGCAGGCGGCACCGGTTACCCCAATGTGGGCAGCAGCGGCATGAACACCGCCAACCAGTACAACAACGAGCCGGAGCAGCAGGCTGCTGCCCCGGATGCCGGCAGCACGGTGCCTCCCACCGAGGTGCCGCCCCGGCAGCCGGCAGAGCCGGAACCGCCCAAAAAGAAAAAGCACCATGTCAATGGCGGCAAGGTGGCACGCAGTGCCGTGGCACTGGTGCTGGCCGCAGTCATGGGCTTTGCAGGCGGCTATGTCGGCTCCCAGATGAACGGCAGCAAGGTGGTCATCCAGCAGGTGGCTCCCTCTAGCTCCAGCAGCTCTTCCGGCAGTGACAGCTCCATCACCTCGGCTTCGGCGTCCGGCAGCAGCCTGACCACCGAACAGGTGGCAGATCTGGTCAGCCCCAGCGTGGTGGTCATCACCACCGAGCAGGTGGTCTACTCCCAGTGGTCCTGGTACGGCCAGAATCAGGTGGAGAGCGGTGCCGGCAGCGGCGTGATCATCAGCTCGGACGGCTACATCCTCACCTGTGCACATGTGGTGGACGGCGCTTCCACCATCACCGTTACCATTGGTGACAAGGACTACACCGCCACCCTCGTGGGCGAAGATACCACCAGCGATATCGCGGTCATCAAGATCGATGCTGACGGCCTGACCCCCGCCACCGTGGGCAACAGCGACAGCCTGAAGGTGGGCCAGAGCGTGATGGCTGTGGGCAACCCGCTGGGTGAGCTGGGCGGCACCGTGACCGGCGGCATGATCAGCGCACTGAACCGCAGCGTGACCATCCAGAGCACCAACTCCACCAACACCATGTCCCTGATCCAGATGGATGCCTCGGTCAGCCCCGGCAACTCCGGCGGCGGCCTGTTCAACATGAACGGTGAGCTGGTTGGCATCGTGAACGCAAAATCCTCTTCCAGCGATGCCGAGGGCCTGGGCTTTGCCATCCCCATCAATGATGCCATCAAGGTGGCACAGGAGCTGCTGGAGAACGGCTATGTGACCGGCCGCCCCTATCTGGGCATCACCTACCTGGCTGTGACCGACGCACAGACGGCACAGCAGCTGGGCGTGAACGCCTATGGCGTCTACATCGTGGACGTGACCAAGGGCGGCCCCGCCGATCAGGCCGGTCTGAAGGCCGGTGACCGCATCGTCAGCGTGGACGGCTCGGAGATCGCCGCCAAGGATGATCTGGGCACCCTGATGCAGAACCACTCGGCCGGTGACACGCTGGCCATCACGGTGGCCCGCGACGGCCAGATGCAGACGGTCAATGTTACGCTGGGCGAAAAGACCGCGTCCAACAGCTAAAAATCCCATAGAACAAGGGCAGACTGCCGAAAAGCAGTCTGCCCTTGTTTTTTTGTTGTTTATACGGCTCCGAACACGGTGGCGCTGTACGGCATCAGAAGGGCTTCCCGTTCATAGGTGCGGCTCTCGCCCCGCCATAAGCTGGAAGAAGTGCCGTCGCTCAGCAGTTTCCACTGCCCGGCGGGCAGCGGCACCACGCGGGAGGTGTCGGTGGGATTGTAGAACACACACAGTGCCCGCCACCAGGCCCCGTCGCCGGGGGCAGCGGGCAGGGTCCAGCCCACCAGCGGCTGTTCCAGCGAGAAGAACTGCAGCGCCTCCGGGGCGTGGCGGTCGGTGGTGCCCAGCCGCGGGAAGGCGGCCCGCAGGGCCAGCAAGCCCCGGTAGTAGTCCACCAGGGCGTGGTACTGCCTGGCGCGGGCCCAGTCCAGACGGTTCAGGGCGGGGGAGGAGTGGTAGCTGTTGCCCACGCCCTTTTTGGTGCGGGCAAACTCTTCGCCCGCCTGCAGGAAGGGCAGGCCGAAACTGGTGAGGTAGATGCCGGCGGCCAGCCGGTTCTGGGCCAGTGCCGCCGGGTCAGATGCGGTGAACTCCGGCCGCTCGTAGCGCACGCAGAGCAGTTTGTCCCACAAGGTGAAGTTGTCGTGGGCGGACACATAGCTTACGATCTGGCTGGGGGCGTGGAGCGGCAGACGGTCGCTGCGGCACCAGGCGGCCACCGCGCCGCCGACGTCCCAGAAGCTGCCGGGCTTGCCCTCCACATAGCCCGGCTCCCGGGCATTGAAACAGCCGCCCTTGATGGCGTCGCGGGTGTCATCGCAGAAGATGCCGATGCGCTCGTTCAGCATGGCCAGGTTCGCCTTGTTGGCCTCGTACCGGTGCAGCTGGCTGCCGCCGCCCTGCCACGGCTCGCCGTACATCAGGATATCCCGCCCGCCGGGCAGGGCATCCAAAGCGGCACGGGCCGCGTTCATGGTGTCCACGTCGTACAGGCCCATCAGGTCGAACCGGAAACCGTCGATGTGGTACTCCTGCGCCCAGTAGAGCAGAGAGTCGATCATATATTTGCGGGCCATGGGGCGCTCGCTGGCAAACTCGTTGCCGCAGCCGCTGCCGTTGGACAGGCTGCCGTCCTCATTCTGGCGGAAAAAGTAGTCCGGTACGGTGTTGTTCAGCACGTTTTCGTAGCGGTACATGTGGTTATACACCACATCCATGATCACGCCGATGCCCGCCGCGTGCAAGGCGGCGATCATCTCTTTGCACTCCCGCACCCGCACTGCGCCCCGGGCGGGGTCGGTGGAGTAGCTGCCCTCCGGGAAATTGTAGTTGGTGGGGTCGTAGCCCCAGTTGTACTGCCGCAGCAGCGTCTTTGCCTCGTCCACGCTGCCAAAGTCGAAGATGGGCATCAGCTGCACATAGCCCACGCCCAGCCGCTTGAGGTAGTTCAGGCAGGTGGGGTGGATGCCGTCGCCGTGCAGGGTGGTGCCGGTCTGGGTAAAGGCCAGAAATTTGCCCCGCCAGGCCGGGCGCACGCCGCTGGCCGCATCCTGCGAAAAGTCGCGCACGCTCACCTCCCACACTGACCGCCGGGCCGGGGGGATCACCGGGCGCACGTCCCGCTCCCACCCGGCAGGGGCGGTGCGGGCCAGGTCCATGATCATGCTGCGCAGGCCGTTCAGGCCGCCAGCGCGGGCGTAGGGGTCGCCGGTCTCCCGTGCGACGCCGTCCACCGTGACCGTAAAGGTATAGTAATGCCCATGCTGGTCGCCGGGCAGCCAGATGGTCCATACGCCCTGCGGGCCGCGCTGCAGCGGCAGCGTGCCGATGCAGGGGCTGTCGTGCCCCTTGCGGTACAGGTTCACCGCGGCCTGCTCCGCGGTGGGGGCCCACAGCCGCAGCCGGGTGCCGGCGGGGGTGTACTCCGGCCCAAGCGGGCCGTTATAGGTGGTTTCGCGGGCAAAGCGGGCGCTCTCGTACAGGGCGCGGTGCTGTGCCGGTGTCATAGTACCCATGGTTTCTTCATTCCTTCTTGCGAGATTTCCGCATATTCACACATCTGTAGTGTAAACAACCGGCGTGGATTTTGCAAGAGGCAAAATCCCTTGCAAAACGGGCCGGGGTACACTATACTGGAAGAAAACTGCAGGGAGGGCCGCACAATGGCATATACCGACGATTGGGAATCCCTTATGAACGGCGTATTCGGCGCAGGCGGGCACGTGAAATTTGGTTCCGGAGCTGTGCAGCCGGACACAAAGGCAAAGACCGGGGGCCTGCCGGACCTGAACGCGGCCCTTCTGGAGCAGCAGAAACAGCTGGACGAGCTGCTGAAAAAGCAGAATGCCCAGCTGAAAAAGCAGGATGCCGACACCCAGACGGCGCTGGAAAACAGCCGTCAGATGCTGCGGGACATGGAGAATGACGGCCTGCTGGCCAAAGGCACCGCCGACACGAAGCCGGAGCATCTGGGCAGCTTTGAAGGGCTGGCCGCCGAGGTCAAAAAGACCGTGCTGGGGCAGGACGCCTTTGTGGACGGTGTGGTGCGGGCCATGCGGCGGCCCTTTGTGCTGGGCACCGAGGCCCCGGTGGCCCGCAACGTGATCCTGCTGAGCGGTGCGCCCGGCACCGGGCGGCACTTTGCGCTGGAGGAGACGGCCCGCATCATGGCGGCCCGCGGCCTGCTGCAGAGCGATAAGACCGCCGTGCTGGACCTGGCCCTGTACCCGGATGCCGGGTCCGAAAAGCTGTTTTTGCAGGACCTGTATGCCGCTCTGCACGCCCCCGGCGAGATTTTGATCTTTGAGCACTACGAGAGCTGCTACCCCGGCTTTTTAAAAACCATCGCCGACCTTGCCACCAGGGGCAGCGCACCGCTGTCCAGCCGGTATCTGGTCAACAAGGAGGGCATTCTGGTGGATGCCGGTACCGCGCTGGCGCCCGGTGCGGTGAGCCGCATCGACCCCTGCGGAAAGTACCTGATCTTCTTCTCCCACAAGGGCCGGGAGGTGCTGGCCGACAAGTTCGGTGCGCCCTTTGTCTCGGCGGTGGGGGACGTGTGTACCACCACCGCCTTTGCACGGGAAGATCTGGCCGCTATGGCGGCGCAGGAGCTGAACGCGCTGGCCCAGAAGGTGCGCACCCGGCTGGGGCTCACCCTTACTGCCGGGGCAGACGTGCGGGACTATGTGGCCGCCCAGTGCTCCAAAGAAAAGGGCGCGGCAGGCCTGAAACTGTGCTGTGACCGCATCTTCCGCGCCCTGAGTGAATACTGCCTGCAGACCGATACGGCCCTTACCGGCACCGTGGCCCTGACTGCCGTGCCGGAGGGGCTGCAGTTTGCCCTGAACGGTGCTGCCCCGGCGGATCTGTTCAGCCTGCTGCCGACGGAGTACACCGGTGCTGTGGACGAGATCCGCGCCGAGCTGGACGCGCTGGTGGGCCTTGCCCCGGTCAAGGACTATGTGTTCGGTCTGGCAGACAACCTGCAGGTGCAGCAGCGCCGCGCCGCCGCCGGGTTCAAGACGGCCAGCCTGTCCATGCATATGATCTTCACCGGCAACCCCGGCACCGGCAAGACCACCATCGCCCGGCTGGTGGCAAAGTACCTCAAGGCTATCGGGGCGCTCAAGGGCGGCCAACTGGTGGAGGTGAGCCGCGGCGACCTGGTGGGCCGCTACACGGGCCATACTGCCCCGCTGACCAACAGCGTCATCCAGAGTGCACTGGGCGGCGTGCTGTTCATCGACGAGGCCTATAGCCTGTACCGCGGCGAACAGGACAGCTTCGGGCTGGAAGCCATCGACACCCTTGTGAAGGGCATGGAGGACCACCGCGACGAACTGGTGGTGATCCTGGCCGGGTATACAAAGGAGATGGAAGTGTTCCTCACCGCCAACAGCGGCCTTGCCAGCCGCTTCCCGAACAAGGTGGAATTCCCGGATTACACCGCCGACGAGTTGCTGGACATTACCACCGTGCTGGCCAAGGGCAAAGGCTACCGGCTGGACGAAAGCTGCACCTTCCCGCTGCTGGGCTACTACAAGCGCCGTCAGGCGCTGGACAGCCGCACCGCCGGCAACGGCCG
>ERZ791809.1233-NODE-1233-length-14582-cov-2.763475_pt1 | contig 14582 bp, 9 predicted proteins | sample MGYA00509946_ERZ791809 | MGnify/ENA primary metagenome ERZ791809 (study PRJEB30046, sample SAMN00791993) | human gut metagenome | study: EMG produced TPA metagenomics assembly of the A metagenome-wide association study of gut microbiota in type 2...
CTCTTCTTTAGGTTTCTATCCTATAACGCCGGGGTTACCAATGTATGTGATAGGAAGTCCGGTTTTTGAACGTTCTGTTATAAAATTGGATAATGGTAAAACATTCGAAATAGTATGTAAGAATTATGCTCCTCAGAATAAATACATTCAATCTGCTACTTTGAATGGAAAAGTTTGGAATAAATCATGGTTCAGTCATGAAGAGTTGGAAAAAGGAGGTAAGCTTGAGTTGATAATGGGAGAATATCCTAATAAATCATGGGCCTCATTGCCTGAATCCATTCCTCCATCTTTTGAAATGGTAGAGAACCGGGATAGTTTATAAAATGTAAAATACCAATTTGTAGAACTTTTAAATTAGTGGTTATGAAAAATATACGTTTGATCATGTTAGGAGTATTATGTTTACTCTTTGTCATTCATGTTGGTGGTTGTAAAGATGATGATGGAGGAGATTCAGCTGTTGGTTATAATTTAACTACACAAAAGGATGTAAATAACTTCTTGGAATCGGGAAATATATCTTATCTTATTATTTCAGGAGAGGATATTACAGATTTGTCTGCATTAAAGTTTGCTTCTATTGGATCTTTGATTATTAGGAATACTAATGTACTTGACCTGTCTCTTCCGAATTTAACATCAGTGCAAGAGGAGTTAAGAATTGAGGGTAATTCTAAACTCATAAAAATATCAGACTTGTCAAAACTGAAAGAGATTAATGGAGAATTAGTAATTAATAATAATGTACTGTTAACAGATATCTCGGGTCTTCTGGACGTACAGGGTGGTGCCGGTACTATTAGTGTTATTAATAATAAAGCCTTGGGAGAAGATAAGCCTTTGGTGGGAGAAGATTATTCTTATGGACTGTTCCCATTGAGGTATTTATATGAAAAAGGAAAGTTTGACGGTATATTCCGTATTGCTGATAATCATCCTAAGGCAGCCACAGATATAGAAGATATAGGTAAGTTGGAAGATGGAATTTCGAGTTATACGATTGCTTCCCGTAAAGATGCTTTAGAGTTTGCTCCAACCAATACCACTGTACGTAATTTAACAATATCAGGTAGTGAGATAACGGACGAAGTGTTGAGATTGTTGACGGGAAAGGTGAAAAAGATTATTGGTACATTGACTATAGAAGGGACAGTTATAACCAATACAGAAGGATTTTTTGATGTTGTTAGTGTGGAAGGGGATATAATATTTCGCAATAACACTCCTGGAAATGGATACGATGCTATTTTTAGTAATGGTTTACGCTTTTATGAAAAAATCAATGGAGATTTGATTATAGATAATACTCCGATTAAGTTTTGGGGAAAGGGAAGTAGTTTTGCTCAAATAAAGGAAATTGCCGGAGATTTCAGAATACTTAATAATCCATATCAAGGTACGCGAGGTGACGAATTAGACGGAATGCCATTATTAAAGAAAGTTGGGGGAGATTTAGAGGTTAGCGGTTGTCCCAATATTGTAAATATGCAAACATTTATGATGGCATTACAAGAGATTGGAGGGAAATTGATTTATAAAAACAATCCGAAAGTGGTTAGTTTGAGTGGTTTTGAATCTCTAAAATCTATCGGCAATGGAATCGAAATTAGCAGAAATGGGAATACTGATGGGGAAATTCCGACCTATGGCTCGACAGGGCGTCCCGGATGGTGTATGGTTAAGGCATGGATAGAAGATGAAATAGTGAAAAGCACTTCAGACGTTATTCTTACATATAGCGATGGAGAATTAGTTGACTTAAGCATGATTGAGGCTTGTGATGGCTTTAACCCCTCAAAGGATGATGGTATACCAAAGGATTATGAGATAAATGGTGCTCGGGAGATGCAATTGTTCTTGGAAGGTCCTAAAGGTAAGGCGGTTAACTTGACGATAAAAGGAGAAGATATTACGCAGGAAATGATGAATCAAGTGCAATATCGTATCGAAAGCGTTTCAGGGGTAGTTACATGGGATAACCTCAGCATTGAGTCAACGAGACATTTTTTCAATGTCATTGATTGTCAAGGAGGTATTATTATAAAAAACTGTCCTAAATTGGTTGATCCTTCAGGTTTCCAAGAGGCTCCGGATAAATATCGTATTATTCATGGTGATTTTATAATTGAAAATTGTCCGAATTTTGCTTGTGGAGGTTTCCAGGGCTGGAGTTCCTTTAATTGCATAACTAAAGTTGAAGGTGATTTAAGATTGATAGGTATTGTTACTTCTAATGTGAACAGTGAAACATTCAAGAACTTGACGGAAGTGGAAGGTGATTTTGAATTAAGAGACATTCAGTGGTTCTGGGAACTAAACTTTAAAGATCCGACAAGACCATTACCGTTAGAAAAGATAGGTGGTGATCTGATAATTCAGGACTGTCACGCATTTTGGCAATTGGATGGACTGGCTGGTTTGAAATCAGTAGGTGGAGATGTGGTTATTTTAAACACGGGTGTTCCTACATATTCTACTGATTGGCAATTAGGCCTTTGTTATCTGAAATATCTGAAAGATTCAGGGACTGTTTTCAAGCCGGATGTTAAGATGACATTAGGCTCATCTGATAACTTAATAGATGTCGATTCGTTAAGTCCGTGTGGCGTAAACTAAGAGATATAAATACGAAATATTTCTAGTGTAAATAACAAGATGAGTAACATTAAAGTATATATAATGAAAATATTACAACGTATTATAATGGTTCTATTAGCGAATTTTGCTATAGATATGGTGGTTTGGGCACAGGATCCTAATTATATGGATTTTAATTACGGACAACATGTTCAGGATACTGATTGGGTTGATGCTATTCAGATTATTAGTCCGCTATGTAGAAGTGAAGTACAAGGGAAAGTTGAGGTGCAATTTAAGGCAAAAGGGATGAAAACGGCAAAAGCTTTATGTTGGAGTCAACCAACAGAGAAAAATAAAAGTAATTGGGGATATGATGCTAATCTGACTCCTCGGGGACTAAAGCTAAAAAAAGATGGTTCGGGACGTTTTACTTTTGATGCAGAACTTTTTCCGGCAGGTCCGATGAATATTCGAATTTATGCCCAAGCAGAAAATGGAAAGAAAGATATTTTTGAGTTACAGCTTTATAATAAGGGGGGGATTTCTTGGAAACAAGGAATTCCTAAAAAAGATCCACCGGCAGCAAAGGGATTGAAACTTGTTTTTAGTGATGACTTTGATAAAGATTTATCAATCTCAAATGATGGGCGGGGAACCCGCTATAATGCTCATAAACCACTATGGGGAGATTTTAGCGGATGGCCTTTTTCCGATGTGGATGGTCCGGATAATCCCTTTTTTCAAGTTGATACTTATTTGAAGATTGCGGCGAGAAAGAGAAAGGGGACCAAGGGAAGTACGGGATTAATAGCATCTGTAAATATGGATGGTGAAGGATTTTGGGTAAAGGCTCCGTGCTACCTGGAATGTTGTTTTATTGCACAGTCGGCTCCGGGGACCTGGCCGGCTTTTTGGACAATAAATCAAATAAGGCATGCTCCAGGAGATGAGTTGGATATTGTAGAAGCGTATGGAGGACGTGGTAAAGGAAATCCTAATTATTGGGGATATTCTTGTACCAGTCACTTTTGGGGGCAGAGGGATGAAAATGGTAAAGCCAAACCACATCCGGCCAAGAGCATTGATATGTTATCATTGGGAGGAAAATCTTCTTGGTCTACCACTTTCCATACTTATGGACTTTATATAGGATTAAAAGATACAGTTTATTATTTGGATGATATCGAAGTTTTTCGTCATCCTACTAATGAAATTTCGCGTGACTTTCCTCATTTGTTTATGATCAATTATGCTATTGGAGGTATTAGTGGGTGGCCGATAGATTTGGAAAGATATGGAAATGGTTCAGATATGTATGTTGATTATGTTAGAGTCTATGCTGCGGAAGATATTAATAAGAAATAGCATCTTGTCTTCATGCTACTAAAAATTCTCAACGATTCTCACTGCTATGAGAAAAAATACTCATCGTAGTGAGAATTTTTTCTCATAGTAATGAGAATTATCCCTTATCAGAACATACGGAAACGGCGTTTTACACAGACTGAAACTACCTTTATTGCATAGTCCTACTCACCTCTATACGCTGCTTTTCAAACTTCTCATTATTGCTGTTGCGGTTACTAACCTCTTTACAGCGAATAGGTGCACTCATTTCAAGCAAGCGCAAAATCTCATTTAAAGATTCACCTTCAAAAGTCGCTTTATAGGAATACTTTCCTAATTCGGCGTCTTTCAGAATAAATTCCACGTTATAAGTCTGTCCCAAACGTTTGAATACATATTCCAGCGGGTCATCTCTAAAAATGAGTATTCCATCTTTCCATGAGCACCATTTATAAGTGTTGGTCTTATTGACGTTATATAAAGAAGTGGCTAGATTATAGTCAATTTTCTCTCCCGGTGAAAGGGAAATCGTCTTTTTCTGGTCAAGAGTAACTGCGACCTTTCCTTTTACTAATGTCACTGCTGCTACATGATCCGGAGCGTATGCGTTCACATTGAATGCAGTGCCGGTAGCTTCTACAGTCAGTTGTTTTGTTTTTACGATGAAGGGATGCTCTTTATCGGATTCTACTTCAAAATAGGCTTCACCCTGCATTGAAACAACTCTTTGCTTATCATTGAATTGAGTCGGATACTTTAAAGAACTTCCGGCGTTTAGCCAAACTTTAGAACCGTCAGGCAGATTAACTACCGACCAAGTGCCATAAGGAGTGAATAACTCCTGATAAGTCTCTGCAATTTGAGAAGCGGGTTTAAAATAAAGATAAGCAGATAATATCAGTAAAGGAAGAAGTAAGATAGCTGCCACTTGCTGCCAATAGTGCAGGAAGGACAACTTAGGACGAACGGAAACCGGCGGCCGGTTTTGATGGAGAATCTGCTCCATTACTTTTCTGTGCGCACTGTCCACATCTATCTCTTCCGGATTAAAGGCCGGGTGACTGATCTCCCATATATTCTTTTGTGCCAGAAAGCTTTTATAATTTTCGGGAGTAGCTGATATCCAATCATCCAGTATCTTAATGTCTTCTGCTGTAGACTCTTTCGAGAGATATCTGGAGATTATAATTTCTATGTCTGAATCTTTATTTATCATATGCATTTTACCTTATATATAATAGACGTTTCAGAAAGAAAATCCCACATCCATTAGTGGAAAAGAAAGAAAAAAAGTAGTAAATAAAAATCTTTTAATAAGATGCGAAGCTGCTTCAACGCTTTGCTGATACGTACTTCTACCGTTCTGACAGAGATATTCAGGCGATTGGCAATTTCCTGATATTTAATATTTTCTAATCGGCTCATCTCGAACACTTCTCTTTCTTGAGGAGGTAATTGTTCCAATGCATTTTTAAGTTGCCGGCATAAATCAGAATACAGTATGTAGTTTTCTGTCGTATCTATATCTATAGAGCCCGATTTAAGTTCATAAGCAACGTGCTCATCTATAATCCTGCGATGGCGCAATTCATCCAGGCAGTAGTTTCGAACAGCTTTCAGTAAATATGACTTTAGTGAGTTCTCTATTTCCAATGACTTCCGGTCATTCCATAGTTTGAGAAAGATATTTTGTACAATATCTTCACAGGTAGATTTCTCCGGAATGTAAGTACCGCCAAACAATACCAAATCTTTATAATAAATATGGAATAGTCGGGTAAAAGCCTGTTTATCATCCTGTTTTAGTGCTATTACCAGAAAACGGTCGTCGGAAGTCTGTTGTTGGATATTCGGCATAGTATTGTACTAAAGGTTCTATTGTCGGGGGTAAAAATAGAAAGATTATTTGGGATAAACGATAGTTTGAAGAAAAAATAATGCGATATCCAATGTGGCTTTTATTTTTAGAAACGTCTTATTGATAGAAACGAGAGAAAAACACATTTATTAACCTTTAAATAATACAAGCCATGAGAAAGACATAATCAGTGAATTCAGCTTCCGACAACTGATAAAAAAAGGAAGGTCTGACTCACCTTCCTTTCCAAAGATTCAGTTATTCGTTAATCAACTTATTTGTAGAACCAATAACCAAACATGTAAAGGTATGAAACTTATTTCAATTAGAAAAATGAAAAAGAGAATTAATGTACCTGCGAATGTAAAAATGGGGAGAATCTGTGCTATATGGTTGTTTTGTATAGCTTTGCAAGCTATCAGTATACCTATCCTGGCACAATCCGCCAAAATTACATTGCGACTGAAGAATGTGACTGTAGAGGAGGTCTTGACTAGTATCGAAAATCAGACAGAATATCGTTTCTTATACAACAAAGACATTGTTGATGTAAGTCGTATAGTAAGCATTACTGTGAAAAATGAACGGATGACTCTAGCACTGGATAAACTTTTTAAAGGCGAAGGAGTATCTTATACGATTGAAAAACGTCAGATTGTATTAAACAAAGTTCCATCTCGGCCACAGGATAACAAACAGCCGGTCAAGGTGACAGGCAAAGTAGTGGACGAATCCGGAGAGGTTCTTCCGGGAGTGACTGTGATGATAGAAGGGGCTACTCAAGGAACCATTACCGGTATAGATGGCAATTACCAGTTGCAAGTTCCGGAAGGCTCGACACTGAAATTTACTTCAATAGGTTACACTACATATACGCAGAAAATTACCCGACCGATGACGTTGAATGTGACGATGAAAGAGGATTCGAAACAGTTGGATGAAGTTGTGGTGGTAGGGTATGGAACGACCACCCGTAAGAATCTGACAACTTCCATTGCAACGGTAAAAACGGAAAAAATATCGCGAGCCGCAACAAGTAATATGTCACAGATGTTGCTTGGGCGGGCTGCCGGACTGGAAGCTACGTTGACAAGCCCGCAACCGGGTGGAGCAGTTGACCTTTCAATTCGTGGGGCAGGTACTCCTATCTTTATAGTGGATGGCGTAATGATGCCTTCCACTTCTTTAGAGGTGGGAAACGGAAACCAGGTTATGCCCAACTCTATCAATCGTTCGGGATTGGCCGGACTTAATCCTGCCGATATTGAATCTATCGAAGTGTTAAAGGATGCATCTGCCTCCATTTATGGAATTGGTGCAGCCAATGGGGTCGTATTGATCACTACAAAGAAAGGTACTGAAACTCGTCCCCAAATCACTTATGAAGGAAATTATTCTATCGTGAAAAACTATCCGTATCTGGAACCTTTGAGTGGGGAAGAATATATGAATGTTGCCAACATTTTCAATAAAGAAAACTATTTATTTACGAACGGTATGTATCCTTATGGTGATAAACCTTTTGATAATAAATGGGTACCTCAATTCTCACCTCAACAGATAGCTGCCGCTCAAACAACAGACTGGCTGGATTGTGTATTAAAGGATGGTAGCATCAATAATCATAATATCACAATTACGGGCGGTTCTAAACTATTGAAATATTATCTGTCCGGAAATTATTACAAACAGGAAGGTACGGTAGAAAACTCCGCTATGGAACGTTATGCTCTTCGGACAAACATTTCTTCACAATTGCTTCCATTTCTTAAGTTGACAGCAATTGTCAATGTAAATGAGAATGAATATACAAACTCAACTTCCGGTGGCGGTGGGGGTGGAAATGGGTATGATGCCATACAATCGGCTTTAACCTATCCTTCTTATTTACCGATCAGAGGTGAGGATGGAGAACCTACCTTATATTCAAATTACCCTAACCCGGCCGAAATGATAAAAGTGAGTGACCGGACTAAAACAAGCGGTTATTATCTAAACTTTGCTGCCGATGTGGATATAATCAAGGATATGTTGTCCTTCCGTTTGATGTATGGCATTAATAAGGAGAATGCTAATCGTAATCTGTATATTCCTTCTGATATATATTTTATGGACATGTATAAATCAAGAGGGCATTTGGGATATGTTGAACGTAGAAACCAAACTATGGAAGGTACGTTGACTTTCAAAAAGCAGTTTGGAGATTTGTTACGTGTCGATGCCGTAGTCGGTATGGGAAGGTATACGAACGATTCAAATGGTCTTGAACTTGACTACGAACAGATTAACGATCACATTGCTGCTGATAAGGTGGAAGCTGCGGAAGGCGCTTTCTACCCGACTTCTTTCAGAGCAGCCGATGAACGTCGTTCTCAATTTGCCAGGGCAAGTGTGGATGTGCTCGATAGATATGTAGTTGCCGCTACTATTCGTCGCGATGGAACGGATAAGTTTTTTCCGGGAAAGAAATATGCCTATTTCCCTTCAGTGTCATTGGCCTGGAAATTATCTAACGAGCCGTTTATGAAGCATATATCATGGATTGACCAGTTGAAGATTCGTGGTAGTTATGGACAGACAGGTAATGATAATCTGGGTAGTTCGCTTTATGGCACTTTCAGTCTGGCAGCCCAATATATCAAGTTCTCTAACAATTCAGTGACTTATGTACCCTATCTGCTTAGCGGTCCTGATTACCCGAATGTTACCTGGGAAAAGACTACCATGAAAAATATAGGTATAGACTTTTCAGTCCTGAAAGATAGAATCTGGGGAAGTTTTGATATGTTCCGCAATGATGTAACCAACTTGCTGGGATATGACTCTGCCTCTCCGCTTAGTATGACATCTTCCGTTCCGATGAATTATGGACATTATGTACGTTACGGATGGGATGCGACTATCAACTCACTTAACTTTGAAATCCCCCGTGTGTTTAAGTGGACCTCACAATTGACCTTATCACATCATAATGCCGTTTGGAAAGAACGGATGCCCAACTATTATTATGAAGAATATCGAATCCGTAAGAACGAACCGGTGAATGCTTATTATTACTATGAAACGGAAGGCGTTATCAACATAGATAAAAGCAATATGCCCGAATCGCAGAAGTCTTTGCCGGCAGACGCGCAACAGCCCGGTTATCCGATTATAAAGGATGCAAATGGGGATAATAAAATAACGATTGATGATGTAAAGATGCGGAATACACTTCCAAAAATTCACATAGGCTTTGGAAATACATTTGTATACAAAGATTTTGATCTGGATGTATTTATGTATGGACAATTCGGACGTACACGCTATAACTATGCATATCGTTGGGCACTTGTCGGAGATGTGTATTACACGAGTCCCAAGAATTCGAACAAATATGTATATACTATCTGGAATTCTCAAACCAATCAGAATGGAAACCGTCGTGGTATTGCTTCAACAAAGGCTGTCGCTTTGCCTGGTAACGTAGGTTTTGAGGAAGATTATCAGAATGCTTCGTTCGTACGTGTCAGGAATATCACTTTAGGATATAACCTTTCAGGAAAGAAGCTGGGAAGAGTGGGTGATTATGTGAGTTCTATCAGAGTTTTTGTCGACTGTCAGAATCCGTTTACTTTTACCAAGTTTGTAGGTGTCGATCCTGAAATAAAGACGGGTGGCGACGGCTCCAAAGCGGAGTATCCGATGACGAGAACATACTCCTTCGGAGCAAAAATATGTTTCTAAGAAAACCTGTAACGAAAGAAAAGATTGAAAATATGAACAAGAATAAATTATTTAAGGTGTTTGTCATGATTGCATTTATCATGTGCAGTTGTGAGGATAATTTTGATCCGAAGATGTATGGCACGTTGAATGTTTCTAATTATCCGGTGACTGAAGCCGAATACGAATCATTTATGATGACCTGCTATATGCCTTTTACGACAACATGGACCTATTGGATCGGTGCCGGAACAAGTGGCAATCAGCACGGTTGGTATATCCCTGCCGGAGGTGTACTGAAGTTCTTTGATTATCCGACAGATGAGGTGGCTGTGTGGAATAATGGTTGGGGAGGCGGATATTATTTCCTTTCTAAAGCCGATTTCAGTCAGTGTGTTTATTACGCAAGCGGTACATTAAGCGATGAAAACCCGAACCACTTTCCGAAAGTAAGTGAGATTTCCTACTTCACCAATGTGATCGGCACATTGGAGAAGGCTTCTACCGAAGTGGTCTCCGAAGAGCGTAAAAGGGAGTTTATTGCTGAAGCCCGTCTTTGTCGTGGATTGATGATGTATTATTTATTGCATGTATATGGTCCTGTTCCTTTGATTGTCGATCCGGACGATCTGATTAATCCTTCAAAGCTGGAAAATCTGGTACGTCCGACATTACAGCAAATGACGGAGTGGATTATGGCTGATTTTGATTATGCTTATCAGTATATTGCAGATACACAGCCAGAACAGGGACGTTACAATAAAGACTATGCACGTGTATGCATCATGCGGCATTGCTTGAATGAAGGCTATTATATGTCTGGTTATTATCAGAAAGCAATTGATATGTATAATGAGTTGAAGGGACGGTATAGTCTTTTCAAGAAAGGGGATAATCCTTATATTGAGCAATTTAAAAATGCCAATAACTTCAATTCGGAAGTGATTATGGCTGTCAGCTGTGATGAAACGGCGGATGGTACGAATAAGTCCGGTAACTTTAACCCGCTGATGATGCTCGCTACTCCCGATAATGCAGCTAGGGTGGACGATCAGGGAAATCCGACTCCTTTCTACTTGCAAGGGCAGGGATGGGGACAAACCTTCAACGTGTCTCCGAAATTTTGGGATACGTATGATCCTTTGGACAAACGTCGTGAAGTAATCCTTACCAAATATTATACGACTGCCGGAACCTGGATTGACCGGAATACAACCACATGGGACGGGTTTATCATTAATAAATTCCCGATTGAAACGGCTACGGCTTTTCAGGGGACTGATATACCGTTGGCCCGTTGGGCAGATGTATTACTTATGTATGCGGAAGCCGAAGTACGTAAAAACAATGCAGTTCCGTCCGCTGATGCTATTGCTGCGGTCAATGAGGTGCGTAAGCGTGCCGGACTGGGAGATCTTCCGTCATCGGCAACAGCGAATGTTGAAGCCTTCCTAGATGCTTTACTTACGGAAAGAGGACATGAAATGTTGTATGAAGGGATGCGTAAAATAGATCTCATCCGTTTTAATCAGTATGCGCAGCGTACAGCGAAGATCAAAGGAGTGGCTCCTACACATCAATATGTGCCTATTCCTAATTATGCGGTTCAACAAGCTTCGGAATCTTATGGAAAAGTGTTGGCACAGACATTTGAACGTGAGGGATGGAAAGCGGATCTTGCGGCAGCTCGCAATTAATGTCATCATTCATTATTGTTAAACTAGAGATCTTAAGAAAAATGAAAAAGATATACGTATTATTCATGTCGTCGTTATTGCTCCTTTCGTGTGCAAAAGATGATGTTAGTAAGCCAAGTGAATGGCCGGAGTGGCCTACACCTTCAAAACCTAAAATAGAAAATGCCGTATTGCGGGGAGTGAATGGTGAAACGGTTGTGGCGGCTGGTGATAAAGTGAAGTTCACCGCACAGGTCAGTGATGAATATAATGATTTGGTTTCATTCCAATTATTAGTGACAATGGATGGAGCCGAAATCTTGAATTTGTCTAAAGGATTGAGCGGACGTTCTGCAGTTATTGAAGAGGAAGCTACTTTACCTTTTGTTGCCGGTTTCCAGAATGGACGTCCTGTGGTGACTATAAAAGCTGTAAATGATTTAGGTGGCAATGAGTCGACTCTGACTTTGGATGAGGCCGCAAGTGTGGCGGTGACCCGTCCGGAAACACCTTCCCAATTATACCTTGTTGATGATTTGGGAAATGTGTATGAAATGGACAAGGAGAGTCAGAATGAAACGGATTATAGTTTCCGGACGAGTGCGGCGGATTTGGCAGGGATTGGCGACCATTTTAAAGTTGCCGAAAAGATAATAAATAACAAACCTGATTATTCCGGTTTGGTATGGGGATATTCAGACGATAAGATCGCGATTGTGACTGATGATGTAGCTACTTCGATTCCGACTCCTAAGGTAGGAAGCTATACATTGGAGAATATCACTTTTGATATGTTGAGTTTTCTGGCTGATAAGACTTTGACATACAGCATTGATATTGATAAGTCCCGCTTTTTTGATGTGGGAGGAGGATATGTCCAGTTGGATGTTCAGTTGGTAGAAAGTGCCAAGATTAATTTTATAGGTTTTGGTAGTGATGTCACCAATATGCTCCGGCCGGAATTCTTTAAAGATGTTTCAGGGAGCAAAGCAAAATTCGATGGTCCGTCGGTACTTTATAATTTGAAATATAATACATCAAACGGTTTTATGTATATGGAGCGGCCGCGGGATGTCTTTTATCCGGAAGTGATGTATATTGTTGGTACTGGAGTTGGATTCCCGCGTGAACCTTATGTGGCTACACTTGCTTGGGATTTCGCATATCCTCACCAATGGTTCTTCTTTAAGAAGGTAGGTGCAAGTGCTTTTGAAGCAGTTGTGTACATTGACCAGACTATGGGATTTAAGTTCTATCGGGGATATGGTTGGGCGCAAGAGGAGGACACGAAGAATCTGTATACGGTTGAGCCTGCTAACTTGGTTACGAGAAGCGCTCCCGGCGATCTGATTCCCGGTCCTGATTTTAAAGCCGGACTTTATACAATACATATTGATAAAGCCAGTGAAGTGATACGATTGACTCCTTACAATTAAGAGGGGATCATGATTAATAGTCTTTAATTTAATATTCAATAGAATTATGTATATATCAATGAAAACATATAGTAAGAAATTTCTGGTTACGTTCTTTTTTTCGATGTTGCCAATGTTATTAATGTCTTGTTCGATGGATCCGGAGAAAGCCTCTTTCTCAATTTCCGGGAATTTGGAGAAGTTACAGATCGGTAATGACGGTTTTACGGAGGTTTATTCGATAAAGTCTAATACGGAATGGAAATTTGTAAACGAGACGGATCAGTCTTGGGTTACCATCTCACCGGCCAAAGGGAGTGGAAACGGAACTGTGACAATTACTGCAAATGCAAATACAGGAACCGGACGTACGGCTGTATTCCGCGTAGTACCTAATGGAGTAAAGACACAAGAAATTGAGGTCATTCAGGGTAATTCTTATATCCCTACAACTGATGGAGAACTCCCGATTATAGCATGGACCGGAGTGGAAGCAGATAAGTCGCTGGAGAAATTCCCGGTGATGAAAGCATCCGGCATTAATATTTATCTGGGATGGTATGATGATTTGGAAACAACATTGAAGGTGCTTGACGCCGCACAGAAGACCGGAGTGAAAATGATAACCTCTTGTAAGGACCTCTTGTCTGTTGGTACTGCCGAAGAGGTCGTAAAAGCGATGATGAATCATCCGGCTTTGTATGCCTACCATTTGAAGGATGAACCGGAAGTGAATGATTTGCCGGGCTTGGGCGAATTGGTGAAGAAGATTAAAACCATCGACAGCCATCATCCTTGTTATATAAACTTGTACCCTAATTGGGCATGGGGGAAAGAACTTTATTCTGAAAATGTAAAGTCGTTTATAGAACAAGTCCCTGTTCCGTTTATTTCGTTTGACAATTATCCTATTGTCTCTATAAATGGTGCTCCAAGCATTATTCGTCCGGACTGGTATCGGAATCTGGAAGAAATATCGGCTGCTGCTAAAGAGAACAATAAGCCGTTCTGGGCATTTGCACTTGCACTTTCCCATAAACTTGATGAAACTCATTTTTATAAGATACCGACATTGCCCGAGTTGAGATTACAAGTCTTCAGTGATTTGGCTTATGGTGCGCAGGCAATCCAGTATTTTACCTATCGCGGACTTCAACATGATGATCCGACTGAAGTGTATGATTTGGTCAAGACTGTTAATCAGGAAGTACAACAGCTTGCAGGTATATTCTTGGGAGCACAGGTTATTTCTGTATCTCACACCGGAAGTGAAATACCTGAAGGCACGAAGGCTTTGGGAAGTCTGCCGACTCCTATAAAATCATTGACTACGAGTGATACAGGTGCGGTTGTCTCTGTCCTGGAGAAAGGTGGAAATCAATATCTTGTGGTAGTAAATAGAGATTTTCGTAATGTGATGAACCTGTCTATCGATGTGGATAGTTCTGTTAGCAGAGTGTTGAAAAATGGTTCAACGATTACTCCGGACGGTTCTACGATAGCAGTCGAACCGGGTGATATGGTAATATTTACATGGAGAAAATAGAAAGATTTTTAATTTGATAAAGTAAAACGATTATATGAAAAAGATATTACTTTCCTTTTTTATTGGTGTTATGTTGATTGCCTGCAACCAGAAAACTGTCTTTGTTCGTGAGGTTTGGACAAAAGAGCAGGCTAATGAGTGGTATAAACAATGGGGATGGCTTCGTGGATGCGATTTTATTCCGAGCACGGCAATCAACCAAATGGAGATGTGGCAGGCAGATACTTTTGATCCGGTGACTATTGACCGTGAACTAGGCTGGGCAGAAGATATCGGAATGAACTGTATGCGTGTATATTTGCACCATCTAGTTTGGGAAACGGATAAGGAAGGTTTTAAGAAACGTATTAATGAATACCTTACTATTGCCGACAAGCACCATATCTCTACCATCTTTGTCTTTCTGGATGATTGCTGGAATCCTACTTATCAGGCAGGAAAACAACCGGAAC
>ERZ791809.1241-NODE-1241-length-14466-cov-41.861425_pt1 | contig 14466 bp, 10 predicted proteins | sample MGYA00509946_ERZ791809 | MGnify/ENA primary metagenome ERZ791809 (study PRJEB30046, sample SAMN00791993) | human gut metagenome | study: EMG produced TPA metagenomics assembly of the A metagenome-wide association study of gut microbiota in type 2...
AGTCTGTCACGGTGAAGTTCTCGAAGCCAAGCTACGAGGCATTGAGACTGAGGGCAAGAAAAGCCAATCGCAAGTTGGCGGAGTATATCCGTGAGTCAGCCTTGAATGGTGAGGTGGTGAGCGGACACAACACAGAGACGGTTGCCATTGCCAAGAACCTCATCGGTATGGCAAACAACCTCAACCAACTTACCAAGCTGTCGCATCAGAGAGGTTTCCATGAAACCCATGTATATGTGGTGGACTTGTTGAGAAGATTGAAAGAAATCCTTGGCGAGTATCGCCAAGCAAGTTATAAACCGAAGCCAAGCAGTATGGGCAGAAAGGAGGATACCACATGATAGGCAAGCTAAAGAAAGGTGCATCATTTGGTGGTTGCGTCCGCTACGTGACAGGCAAGGACGAGGCGAAAATCCTTGCATCCGATGGAGTGTTACTCGGCACGAATGCCGAGATAGTACAAAGTTTTGAGCTGCAAAGACAGCTAAATCCAAGGATTAAGAAGCCTGTGGGACACATTGCATTGAGCTTCAAGCCCGAGGATAAGCCACGTTTGACGGATGATTTCATGGCTAAGATAGCCATTGAATACATGCAGATGATGGGCATCACCGATACCCAATTCATCATCGTAAGGCATCACAACACGGACAATCCACATTGCCATATCGTATATAACCGCATCAATAACGAGGGCAAACTCATATCAGGCAAGAATGATTACAGGCGTAATGAGCAAGTGACTAAGGCTCTAAAATCCAAGTATGGACTGACCTACGGAACGGACAAGAGCAAGACTAGCACTCGCAAGTTACGCAATGCTGAGCGTGCCAAATACGAGATTCACAATGTTGTCAAGGATGTCTTGAAAACCGCAGGTAGCTGGCAGAAGTTCAAGAATGAGCTTGCAAAGCGAGGTGTTCTCTTGGAGTTTGTCTATAAGGACAAGGAGCAAACCAAGGTTCAAGGCATCCGTTTCTGCAAGGATGGATATAGCTTCAAGGGTACGCAGATTAGCCGAGAATACAGCTTTGTCAAGTTGGATGCAAGACTTGGCACAGAGTATAATCGTGTATCGCCAAGAGCCGAATCTATGCAGGGAGGACAACCAAGTTGTCACCAAGTAGAACAGACTCAACCAACGGCAGAACATACCCAAGACCCTTGGAGTGGTATTTCTTCCATCGGCTTGTTCGCTCCGTCTAATGCCCAAACTTATGAGCCATTCCCAGAGGAAGAATCCGCTAAGAAGAAAAAGAGAAAACGCAGAAAGGGCTTCAGCCTTTGATGCAAGTTACAGACTTAAAAATAGAATCGAACATGAAAGAAGAACTATTGGAAGCCATCTACGGCACAGTTGAGAGATTGGAGCAGAAAGTTGATGAACTTTCTGTCTCCACAAAGAACGCAGGAGCGGAAACCGTTCCTGCAAGTAATGACATAACCAAGTTGGATAAGTCAATCAATGCGATGTTTACCAAGGAAGAGGAAGTCAGAGGTAAAATATCCAAATTAAGAGATGCCATTGTTGTTTTTGTTGACCTTATCAAGGTAGAACTTGGCAAAAATGAGCAGCGAAGCAAGTTCTTTGTTAATGCCATCAAGCTGATGAGACAAGAGAATGATGTTTCCTCGAAGGCATTGCAGGAAAAACTTGAAGTAATGAACAAATCACCTCAAAAGAAGGTTGTAACCCATCGCTTCGAGCCAACCTCAAAGAATGTTCTTCTTTTCATTGGTGGCTTGGCTCTATCCCTTGTCATTTCCATTTGGGGCAATCTCACCCAATGGCGAGATTACCAAGATTGGGAGGAGGCAGACTTGAAATATAGGGCATTGAAGATGGTGCTTTCTACTGATGACCCAAACATTCACTACATTGAAAAGTACTTCTCCATATGTCGAGACGAAAATGTTATAAATAATGTGAGGAATCGTGTTGCTGCTTACGAGGATTCTGTTCGCCACCATTATAAAATGATAGAAATGGCAACATACAAGGATAGTCTTACCAATTGCAAATTACTTGAAATTGAAGGTAAGAATATGCCTTGAAAAGCCAAATAAAGGACTTTTTCTTTATGTAACACAATTTTAATATTTCCGCAAATACGCTGTAATTTTCATATAGTACCTTTGCAACGTCATGATTCCTTATATACTGAGGATTGATAAGAATTTAATAGATTAAGCAATAAAAAATAATTATACAATGAATAATAAGGGGATTTTAACAACGGCCTTGTGCCTATCTGTAATGACCTCGACGATGGCACAGAGTATCACGGGAAAAGTAGTGGACACCAAGGGTGAGCCTTTGGCTTTCGCCAATGTGGTGCTTCTAAACCGGCAAGACTCCGCGTTCGTCAAGGGAGCGGTGAGTGGAGAGGATGGTAGCTTCTCAATAGACTCCGTCTGCAATGGCGGAATCATCAAGGTGACATCCGTGGGCTACAAAACCATCTGCAAGGATTGCGAGGGTGAAAATGTGGGTGTCATCAAGATGGAAGAGGACAGCAAGATGCTCGGTGAAGTTGTGGTGAAATCATCACGCCCTGTTATTGCCATCAAGGGCAATGCCTTGGTTACTACTGTAGTTAATTCTCAACTGTCTCATGCAGGCACGGCGAACGATGTGTTGCGCCAAGTGCCGATGGTTACTGGCAGGGATGGAAACTTCGAGGTGTTTGGTAAGGGTACGCCGCTCATCTATATCAATGGTCGTCTTGTCCAAGACAAAAATGAACTTGCACAGCTCAATTCACAGGACATCAAGAATGTTGAAGTCATTACAAATCCTGGTTCCAAGTATGATGCCTCCGTCAAGTCTGTCATCCGCATTCGCACCAAGTTGCCACAAGGTGACGGCTTTAGTGGAACACTTCGTGCGCAAAATGGCTTCCGCCACTATTTTTCGAGCATGGAGCAAGCTAACTTGAAATACCGTACGGGTGGACTGGAGTTGTTCACCAATCTCAATTACTATGGCGGCAAATTCTATAGTCATGAGAATACGAACATGGAAACGCAAGGTTCTACTACTTGGCTTCAGAACATAGAGAGCATCAACCGCATGAGAAATAATGAGTTCTTTGGCAAGTTTGGCTTGTCATGGATGATCAGTGAACGTCATTCCATCGGTGCTTACTATATGAATGGAGTGGGTTTACAAAAGCCTCATTCAGATTATAGCTCTATATCGTATGCCAATGGTAAATTGGACGATGAGGTTTCTGCTGTGAAAGAGGGGAGAATTCATGCTGTGCCGAAGCACCATGCCAATATCTATTATAATGGTGATGTAGGCAAACTGGGCATTGACTTCAACATGGATTATATGTGGAGAAAGAAGCATGAAAATTCCGATCAGTCTGAGACGAATATGAATCAGCAGAAGAATTTGGTGGCATCCACAAGCATTGGACACTCACGGATGTTTGCGGAAAAGTTGGTGTTGAGCTATCCTTTGTGGAAAGGACAAATCGAAGTGGGAAATGAATATACAGCCTCTCAGGTGCTGAATGATTTCAATATCAATATGGCAACCATTGGCAACAGCAATACCAAGAGTGACGAGAAGAACATGGCTGGTTTCTTCTCCATCGGTCAACAGTTTGGGAAAATCGCAGTAGAGGCAGGTCTTCGCTATGAGCATGTTCGTTTTAAATATACAGAGGATGGACAACTCAAGGAAGATAAGAGCAAGACTTACAACAACGTGTTCCCTTCACTCGCCATTTCTACAGAGATAGGTAAGACACAATGGGCATTGAATTACAACAGCAAGATGCAGCGTCCATCATACGATGACCTTGATGGAACACTCAACTATGTCAATCGCTTGACCTTGCAAAGTGGTAATCCTTATCTTTCTCCTGTCAAGATTCATTCCGTGGAGTTGATGGGTGCTTGGAAGCAATTCTTTGCAAAGGTATCATACGAGTACAAGAAGAATGCCATCATCAACGAATCGAAACCATACGGCGAGGATGGAGAAATGAAGTTGCTCACGATGGAGAATACGCCAAAGATACAAGAGTTGCAGGCTTTCCTTGGCGCACAATTCCAAATCGGATTTTGGCAACCAAAGGTAAATGCCGGCATCATCAAACAGTGGTTCTCTGGGGAATATCTGGGTGAACGCAAGTCCTTCTATAATCCATTAGCTGTAGTACAGTTTCAGAATGCCATCCATTTACCAAGCGACATCTGGATGAACATAGACATAGAATGGAACAGCCGTGGTAACAAGGAAAATATGAAACTCAGTTCTTCCTCATACCTCAATGCCAAACTTTACAAGGCTTTTTGCAGAAATCGTTTCTCGGTTACGCTCGAAGGTAACGACATCTTCAACAAGAGCAATCGTGACGTACAATTCTACAACAAGGATGTTACGCTTTGGCAAAGCATCACAAACGACAGCCGTTCCTTGCTCTTGACATTGCAGTATAACTTCAATGCATCAAGAAGCAGATACAAGGGACAAGGTGCTGGTAAAGAGGAGTTGAATCGCTTCTAAAAATAAAAAGAGGTATCCGAAAATCTTTAAAAGAGTAGGAATATGATTTAATTTTTATACATTATGGAAACAAACAAAGTTTTGTTGAAGCTCTCAGAAAAAATGGGGCTTCGTGGATTAGAGGACGAGTGCATTGTCCTTGAGGATGAACGTGCTGATGACATTTATGGCGGCAAGTTTATCTGCTTTGGCAATTACAACAACTGTTCATTTGGCAATTGTGCCTAAAATGGTACATTAGTATGTTTTTGAGAGTTGGCCTTTTGTGCCTTGTTTGACATAAAAAGTCAACTCTCGTTTTTTACAAACGAATAGAAATGAATTACATATTATCAAAATACACTTTTGCAGTTTCTAAACGCACTTCTAGTGGTCAGGAAATTTGTTTGCTGTTTTCTGGACGAACAGGCAAAAATATTTTAGTCTCTAAAAAAGTTTTTTCTATAGTTGAGAATGGAAAATTTACCACTCTTCAGCCAAAAGTATTGGAAGTTTTAATATCAGAGAAAGTTCTAGTTCCAAGCACAGAAGATGAATTGGATGAAATCAACAAGGAAAATAAAGTGCGATTATCAAAAAAATCCACTGATCGATTGTATGTGTCAATCCAGCCAACAGCCGCTTGTCAACTTGCTTGCGACTATTGCGGACAAGCTCATTCTCGCAAGTTTTTAACGGATAGCTTGATAGAGCAAATAGTTTGTCGCATCAAGCAAAAAATATCCCTAAAAGATACAAAGTCGTTAGAGATAGGATGGTTTGGTGGTGAGCCATTGATGGCTTTTTCCAAGATGAAAAAGTTAAATGAACAATTGAAAGATATTGCAATTAGTCGTAACCTAAAATATACAGGACATATAACAACTAATGGTTACGCATTGTCTCCTTCTATATACAAAATGCTGAAGGAAGATTTCAATGTGTATCGTATAGAAATTACTCTTGATGGTAGCAAGGAATTTCATGACAAAAGAAGAGTAACGACAAGCGGAATTGGTTCTTTCGATATCATCTTCAACAATTTAAAGGCAATCACTCAATCCCCTTTCTATGATAAAAATACATGTGTGATTAGTATTAGATGCAATGTAGATGAAAGAAATATTGAAGGGGTTATGCCTTTGTTGGAAATGCTATATAAGCATAATATGCAGGATAAGATTATTTTCTATACAACCCCTGTTGTCTCATGGTCTAACAATGGAGCAGGTAGTATGCTAGGACATAAATTGTTAGGAAAGTTGTCTTCAAAGCATATAGAATATATGATAAATCATAATTTCAAGGTTACAATTCTTCCGAAAAGAGTTGCTCCTTACCAATGTATAGGAACAGACAATGATGCAGAAATGTATGATGCTGATGGAAATATTCTGGATTGTTCAGAAACCTCTTATTCCGAGTATTATAAGTCCAAAGGTTTTGTTTTGGGAAATGTAGAACAAAAAATAATAGTTCCGAATAAACGTAGCTGTTTGCATGATGTTCCTCAAATGTTACTTGAAAAACGAGTACATCCTTGCAACAACTGTAAGTTTTACCCTCTTTGCGGAGGTCTATGTCCACTTGGCTTATTGGAAAAAGAACCACGATGTCCTTCTTTCATATACAATATTGAAGATAGGATATATTTGGATTATCTAGCAAAAATAAAGAAATAAAAAGATGAATATTATTCAATCATTTTTCAACAAACGTATAACACCCCAAAATTTAAATTATAGAGGGGGCTACTTATCTTCATTTGTATTTTGGTTATCAATTGCATATAGTTGTTTACTTCTCAAGCGTAATAACCCTACATTACGCTTGTTGTTTTATGGTAATGAAACAATTGTTCACATCTTGAAGGATTTGTTTAAGTTGCCATATGATAAATATTATATTTGTGATTACAACAGTGATTACAATGAATGGTTTTATTGTTGGCCCAAGATTTTAACTTATCAAAGACAAAAAGAGCCATTTATACATATAGATTCCGATATTTTTATGTGGACTCCAATACCTGAAGCTTTATTGAAAGCTCCATTGGTGGCTCAACATAAAGAAAGAGACTCTAACTTTTATAGAGAAGTATTCAATGAAATAAAAAAGGATAATATCCAACTGCCACAGTACATAATGCAACATTGTATTGGGGACAAATATATTTCCTCATTTAATGCAGGGATTATTGGTGGAAATGACCTATTGTTCTTGCAGCGATATATTAATAATATAATAAATTTTGTTTCAAAGAATAAAGGTAATTTAGACAAAGCTTCTCGCAAATTTTTATACAATGTAGTTTTTGAACAGTGGTTATATTATGGAATGACCACTTTTGAGCATAAAGAGGTGTGTACATACTATAAAAAAGTAATTACAGATTTTGACATGCAAGATGCTACTGTTCCGACACAAACTGTTTCTGGCACACCTTTGAAATATATGCATGTTATGGAATACAAAGATAATATTCGTTGCAATAGGTTTATTGTTTATAATATGTTAAATGATTTCCCTAAGGAATACAAGCAAATTCTTACAGCTTGTGCCGAGATAGGAATAGATTGCCCAATATTAAGTAGTGACTTGGTATCAAAGAAATCTTTAAGATTGGAAAAACTTAAAAGTTTAACAAACTTGACAAAGTTGGAATCTGAGGAATTAAATGCATACGAAACTTTAAAGGAAAACTACAAAAATAGTTTTCTAAAAAACAGAAAAGAGCTTATCAAGATACAGCAGCACCAAATACAAATGGTAAAAATGCTTCAAAATTCGTTAATATCTGATGAGCATAAAATAGAAATGGAATTGTCTCATACTTTAAAAAATATTGAATGCAAAGAATCCCTGCTTGATTTGCTTGTATTTAAGTCTAAGCATCATAAAGCATCCAAGTGCATTCTATGGGTTTACAACCCTATATTGAACAAAGTAGATGAGTTTGTTTGGTCTTATAAGAAAGTGCAATTTCTTAAAGAACTTCTTAGAAAAGAAAATGCAAACTTACTTCTGCTTCAAGCATATGGTAAAGCATTAGAAATAGATTCTGATTTAAACACTTTTATAAGACAATGCGTTTTTGACGGAATTATAAATATTGAAAAAAAATGAAAATAGTCCAGACATATTATAGTTATGCTGATAACAAAAATCCGATTTATGATACTGCAGGTTTTCTTACTGCTGACATGAATTGGAAAAGCATGGCTGTCAGCTGCCTTCTTCTCAAAAAACATTACGGAAGCGTCACCTTATATTGCAACGGTAGTGTAAAAGAGATTGTAAGCGAATTGAAAATTCCTTATGATGAGATTGTTGTGATTCCAGATTTTATGCAAGAGTACAAAGGTTGTAACCTTTGGGCTTTGCCTAAGATATATACATATTCTCAACAAAAAACTCCCTTTTTGCATGTTGATTGCGATTGGTTTATGTTCGATAGACTCTCAACACAAATAGAGAAGTCTGATGTCATAGGACAAAATATAGAGTACGACGACCAATATTATAACAAAAGAACATTTGAAAAAATGTTGAGCTATGGTTGTGAATTTCCTTTATGGATAAAAGACATTGCAGAGTCTAGTTCTATTCTTAGAGTTATAAACGCAGGAGTTTTAGGAGGACAAGACATTTCTTTCATCCAAGAGTATGTTGAGCTTATAAAGAAATTTATACATGCCAATGTTGATACATTGCGAAAAATCAATGACGGATTTGTCAATTCTATCTATGAGCAGTTGTTCTTGTACATTCTTTCCCAAAAACATAGGAAAGAAATAGGTCTCTGCACTGTTGGCGACAAACTTAGTACAAAATTCGATTGGCTTCCTATGGATTTTTCATGTTCTCCAAAGACAGGTTACATGCATATGCTTGCAGGAATTAAACGACAGTTCAAATCATATGTGTTTGTTTCGCAATACTTGCATTACATAAATCCGACAGTAAGTAATCATATTACAAAATACTGTTATGAACACAATATCTCACCATTGATAAATTTTCCAGAGCTTGGAATTTTCTTAGAGAAGAGTAAGTCTATGCAACAATTAGCAAAGGAAAATAACAATGAATCTAAAGTGCATGAAATATCAACCGCTTATGATGAGATTAATATAAAATTATCAAAGGATATACTTGAAATATTTCAGGAACAAAGTAAATGCAGAGACTTATTATGGAGCAATATTTCTCTTTTGGAGAAAAAGGTAATGATTAATCCAAAGTGTAAAATCATAAGTATTTCACATGAAGATATAATTCGTAATGTACTCCATCTAGATGATAATATTTTAAGAAAAGTGACGAATATAAAAGACCTCGCTGTTGTCATAACACCAGATGCTACATTGGGACAGCCCCAAAAGCTCTTATTAGCAGGTGTCAAAATGCAAATTATATGGTATTTGCAAAATGTAAAAAATGCAACCTTTAAAGAAATTAAAAACTGCTTAGAGGTAAAGCAACAAGGTGAAGGCATAAGCAAAAAACTATATGAGAAAGATGTAGATAGGGTATTTCGCTCACTTGTTTACAGTAATATTTTAGTTTTTTCATAGACATAGTAAGAATATAAAATTTGATGAATAATTTTAAGGTAGAACGACAACATGATAGTATGCAATGTGGCATAGCATGTTTACAAATGATATGTAACTATTATGGCAAAGAATATTCCCTTGATTCCTTGTCAAAAATATGTTTTGCTACAACGGAAGGAGTTTCTATGCTTGGAATCAGCGAAACTGCTACAAGTTTGGGCTTTCATGTAGTAAATGTTAAGTGTACAGTTAAAACTTTAACAGAGGTTTCTCTACCAAGTATCCTTCATTGGAATCAAAATCATTTTGTAGTCTTATATAGAGTAAAAAATGAGAATAAGTTCTACATTGCCGACCCAGGAAAAGGATTGGTGACTTATAGTCTTGAAGAGTTCAAAAAACATTGGATTAGTACAAACTCTAATGGACAGGACAAAGGCATAGCTATGTTTTTGGAAACTACTCCCACTTTTTTTACCCATCAGATGGAAGACAAAAAGAAAATCAGCGGGAAGAGATCTTTTCACTTTCTTTTTGGGTATGTGAAGAAATACCGCAAGTATTTCGGACAAGTCATCTTGGGTTTGATAGTCGGAAGTCTTTCGCAACTTGTCCTTCCATTCCTTACACAGTCAATCGTGGACGTTGGTATTAAAAATCAAGACATCGGCTTTGTTTGGCTTATCCTGTTGGGACAATTGATGCTAACCATCAGTAGAACGGCAATCGACTTTATCCGTAGGTGGTTGTTACTCCACATTTCCTTACGTATCAACATCTCTTTAGTAAGCGACTTTTTTATCAAGCTCTTGAAGTTGCCGATGTCTTTCTTTGATACGAAACTCATGGGGGATTTGATGCAGAGAATGAATGACCATAGTCGTGTGAACAACTTCCTTACACAGCAGACGCTCAACATCACCTTTGCCATGCTTACTTTCGTGGTGTTCTCGGTGGTGTTGTTCTTCTACAATAAGTTGGTGTTTGCTATCTTCTTGTTGGGAAGCATCCTCTATGGTGTATGGATGACCTTATTCTTGAAGCGAAGGAAGTTGCTTGATTACGAATTGTTTGAGCAACAAGCCATCAACAACAACAAAACTTATGAGTTTATAACAACCATACAGGAGAGCAAGTTGCAGGATTGTGAGCAGCGTAGACGGTGGGAATGGGAGGACACGCAAGCTGAGCTATTCGGCGTGCAGATGAAGTCGCTCAAACTCCAACAGACACAGGAGGCAGGAAGTATCTTCATCAACGAGGTGAAGAACATCATTATTACGGTTGTAGCAGCAACCGCCGTGATTCATGGGCAAATGACACTCGGTATGATGCTTGCCGTGCAATACATCATCGGACAGCTCAACTCACCTGTAGAGCAACTGATGAACTTCTTCTATTCTCTGCAAGATGTGAAGATTAGCTTGGAGCGTATCAACGAGATTCACCAGATGGATGATGAGAACGGAAAGGAAGGCTTGCTAACTTCCATCGAGGACAAGAGTGAGGGAATTGACATCAAGAACATCATGTTCAAGTACGACCCACATGCTTTGCGTAAGACCATAGACGATGTGAATATTCACATTCCGCAAGGTAAGGTGACAGCCATTGTTGGTGCATCTGGCAGTGGAAAGACCACCCTCATCCGTTTGATGCTTGGTTATTATCCTGTCTTGGAGGGAACAATCAACATTGGAAATACTGACATCAACAAACTCAACAAAAAGTGGTGGCGCAGACAATGTGGTGTTGTCATGCAGGATGGTGTTATCTTCTCGGAGAGTATCGCAAGAAACATTGCTGTTGATGATGGCGATATAGATAAGGAAAGGTTGTTGAAAGCTGCCGAGATAGCTTGCATCAAGGATTACATAATGGCTTTGCCTCTGAAATTCAATACCAAGATTGGACGTGATGGCGTAGGTTTGAGCCAAGGACAGAAACAGCGTATCCTGATTGCAAGGGCGGTGTATAAGAATCCAGACTATATCTTCCTTGACGAGGCGACCAACTCGCTCGATGCCAACAATGAGAGAAGTATCGTGGAGAACTTGGATATGTTCTATAAGGGCAAGACTGTTGTGATTGTGGCTCATCGCCTAAGCACGGTGAAGAATGCCGACCAAATCGTGGTCATCGACCATGGAAAGGTGGTTGAGATAGGCAACCATGAGTCTTTGACCGCCAAGCGAGGGGCATATTATAACCTTGTGAAGAATCAGTTGGAATTGGGAAACTAAAATGCTTTTGATATGGAACAGAATGAAAAAGAATCAGATAATATCGAGTTGAGAAGCGAGAAGGTGAGGAACGTGATAGGCAAAGTTCCTCCTCGCCTCGTCAGCTTGGGAACGGTTGTCATTACGATAATAGTCCTCGCCCTCGCAGTTGCTTTCTACAAGATACCTTATCCTATATCCATAGAGGCTAATGGTGAGGTCATCAATCAAAGAACAGTGCAAGTGTTTGTGCCATACAAGTATTTGTATCTTTTCGATGAGCCAAGGACGGCTCATGTATCTTTCGAGGGTAACGACAATGTATCTTATAACTGCAACATTATAAGCCATAATGCCAAGCTCATACATAGGGAAGATGGCAACTATTTTATGGCTATAGCCACAGTGAGCACACAGGGACAAAATACTCCTATACTGCAAAAGTATATGAAAGCCGATGTCAGGATCATCGTAAGCAACAAAACGTTGTGGCAGCAGGTATTTGGATAATTCTAGTAAGCAAATATAAAAAATGACACTTTGTGGTTATTCTTTACAAGAATTGCCACAAAGTGTCTTCATTGTTGTTGTAAAATCAAGGAGAACCACTATAATGTATATCCCAATGTCAGATGATAGCTGTGGTTCTTGAATTTAAACTGAGGTGACTTGTCAAGAAAACCACGAGAATAGCCTAATGTTACAGCATAACGATTGGCATAAACAAACTTTCCTTCAATTAAGCCTCCCACATCCCATCGCTTATAACCATCAAGGCGATTGGTATTATGTTGATAGTTGTTGAAGCTGTTCCATTTGAAGCTATTACCAGACTTTCCATCTGTATTCTCGGTTACATTCTCCTTGATAGATACCATGGAAAATCTTCCATACGCACCAACAGAAGGAATGAAATGCAACTTCTCACCCAGAGTGAAGTCATATCCAAACTTGACAGGAATTTGGATGGATAGTTCTCTTGAATTTACCGTAGGAAATGCAGCTGTAAGTCCACCATTATAGTAGTCTGACATGGCGGTATAGCTACCTGCCGTCATTAAGAAATCAATCCCCGAGGAATAGACAAAGTTCTTGCTTGTTTCATAGGATACCCCAACACCTACACTTGCACCCATTTTCATTTTTTGATCTTGGGCTACATAGGAATTTCCACCAACAAAACCTGACAAGTTTGTACCAGTATGTAAATCCACCTTGACTCCCTGTTGTGCCATGCTGCACAAAGGTAAGAGACTTGCCATGATAAGCATAGCTAAAAATACTTTCTTCATCGTCTTATAATTTTATAGAATGTCTATTTTTACAATTTGGGCTTTGCTTTCCAAGCATTTAGGCATGACAAAATTTCCAACTTTCTCTGTTATGTCATTTCCATCTTTGTCATGTTCAGAAGTCAAGTCTGACCAGACATGGAATTCTCCAGTAAACTTAGCAGCGGTCTGTCTCTTTCCTAAAATGATGTCAAAGCCATTCTTTACTGCCTTCTCGTTATTGAAGATATATCTAGGAAGTCTATTGACAATGGCTTCTTGTCCATATTTTCCTTGTCCAAGATAGACAAAGTTGTTGTCAAGATAGGAATCAAAGAAATATTGACGGTGTGGGTCATTTTTCCACCCATACCACATATGTTTCTTAGCACTCATCTTTACTCGAAGATAATACCCTTGAGCATACGCTTCAAAATATATCTTGGTGTTGCTGCGTGGTCTGAGTTCCACTTTGTTAGTGCCAGCAACTGTACCTTCCTGTGATGGTACTTTCTGACCAGGGGTAGATGGGAGGGATGGATAATTTGGATAGTTTTCAGAATTTACACTAATTTTTCTGACTTCATTTCCAACAACGAAATAGCCATCCTTATTCGCAATATATGATTCTGGTGAATCAGCATTAGGTACATACAATGATACATCAGAATTGTCCGAAGCATCAGTTATCAACAGTCCCTCATACTTCTTTTTATACTCTGAGTATTTAGCGTTGAAATCAGATAATGATGTTGCCTCATTACCAATCTTTTCAAGCTCTGCGTCTGCATCATCTGCTAAATCATAAAGATTCTTGATGCCATATTTGCTAATAGTCTCGGTTCTTGCGAAACTAGACTCGTTAAGTAACTCGTTCTTGAACTTCTGGAAACTAGCCTCTGAATCAAATTTCAGCGCAAGTTCTCCATCACCCAATGTTCGTGTACCTTGTACAACATTTCCATTGGATACTTCTACAACCTCAATTCCATTATTGTCTGCTACTGGGGCTGAGTTTGTACTTAGGCTATCATCATCTGTACATGAGAACAGAAGTGAAGCTGTACACATTGCTAAAATTAACTTTTTCATTTACCTTATTTTTGATTTAACCTAAATTTTTCGAGTGCAAAAGTATTAAGATATTTCAGACTATGCAAGTACAATCATCGTGATTCGGAGAAATTGAGGTGTGAATCACTCAAAACCACAGATGAACCTTATCTTACTATACTATGAATGGTTCATAAGCGAAAATAGTGGATTCATGAGTGTTTTTTCGTCATTCATGGTTCTTACTATTGTCTATCTCGAAAAAAAAAACTAAATTTGCAAGCAAAAATGAGTAATATGAAGAAATATCATGGTTTTATAAAGAGTTGGTTCATCATATCCATCACCACATGCATCTTTTCCTACTTGCTATGGGCACTGATGGACTTTGATACGTTTGTGGGTACAGGTGTCACTTTCGAGGACTTGTGCTTCGACATAGTATATTGTTCCTTTTACACATTATTCTCTTTGTGGGTTTCTATTTCCTTGGGTGACATTTTTGTAAAAAACAAGATAAGCAATCCTCGTTTTGTCACCCATATCCTATTGTTGTTGCTAGCCAATTCTGTTTGGGCTGTTGCATTTGAAAACATATTTGATAGCCTTTGGCATGCTGGGAACGATGTATATTGGGACAGATTATATGTTTTTGGATTAATCGCCACATTGCTGACCATGGTGAATGCGTGCCTATATTATTGCTCCATCCTCATCAGAAAAGAGAAGGAAAACGTAGTGCTTACCAATAATCTCTTGCGTCAGCAGATGAATCCGCATTTCATATTCAACAGCATTAACACGTTGGCAGACTTGATTGAGGAGAATCCTGTACAGGCAGAAAGTTTCACTCTGAAATT
>ERZ791809.1257-NODE-1257-length-14331-cov-15.889745_pt1 | contig 14331 bp, 9 predicted proteins | sample MGYA00509946_ERZ791809 | MGnify/ENA primary metagenome ERZ791809 (study PRJEB30046, sample SAMN00791993) | human gut metagenome | study: EMG produced TPA metagenomics assembly of the A metagenome-wide association study of gut microbiota in type 2...
TTTTCAGCATCAGTCATAGCAGATGACTCCTTTCCGGGTGTATCAGTGTGAAGAGGAAATGTACCCTGTGGGGGTAAATCTCTTGACACTCTGATTTTACCACTTAGGGGTATCTGTTTCAAGCGGGTAGGATGCGCTAACTGTGAAAACTTTGTGAAAATGAAAGCGGCGAAATGCAGAAACGGGAGCCTCCCGGTGAAGGAAAGCTCCCGTTTCTGTTTAGGATAGGAAAGAGAATGTCATAAATAGGAGGGAGGGGGGTCACAGGTTGGTGTAACCCATCAGATAGCGGTCCACCTCGGCGGCACATTCCGCAGAGTCCCTCTGAATGCCGGTAAAAAGAAAAGGCGTTCCAGATGGGTCGGCGAAGACTCATCTGGAACGCCCTTGTTCCGGATAACAAGAATATTATACAAAGGTGCTGAAAAAGATTCAAGTGACAGCTGCACCAAATGTGGGTACACCGGCCCTCTTTTTTCTTGTTCAAAACAGACACGCCCGGTGGGCAAAAGTATGGCTTATCAAGGCCGCGCTTTCCGATGAGCCGATGGACAAATCGCTCACACCACTGCACAGAAGGTGTGGCCCAGCGGCCTTTTTGTAGAAAATGACAAATATTTGCCCAAAAGATTGTTGACAAAAGCTATTGAAAAACCTGTAGGGGGGGGGGGGGTAAAATAAAAGAAGGAAAAACCACGAAACAGGAGGTAAAAATTATGCGGTTACGGAAAACAATGAAGCGCACGGCGGCAGCTGTGCTGGCGCTCAGCATGGCGGTGTCAGCTGCGGCGCTACCGGCATCGGCCGGTTTCAACATCGATATGTCTAAGGTGGATGGCGATGTTGAGATCACGCAGGTAGACGATAACGGCAGCGCAAAAGTGACCATCAAGGTTGGCGGCGTTGAGAAGACGAACGATTTCAGCGACGGAAAAGAGGGTAATGATGTCACCATCACCGGCGACAACACCAAGTCCACGGCCACCGAAAACCTGAACGCAGAGGAAGAGAACACCTCCGAGGCCGAAAAGTCCGGCGAAAACACCTCCGAGGTTGAAAAGTCCGGCGAAAACGCCTCCGAGGTTGAAAAGTCCGGCGAGACCGAGGAGCAGGCCCAGGAGCCCGGCTCTCTGGAGCTGCTGGCCCCGGAGGACGAGGAGAAGCAGGCCCAGCAGAAGGAGACTCAGGAGAAGCCCGCCGACTCTCAGGAGCCGGAACAGACCGAAAAGACCTCTGATCAGGTGATCGAGTACGGCCAGTATGACCCCGAGGCCCAGAAGGAGGCCGCCAAGCCCGCCGCCAAGCCTGCTGCGGAGCAGGAGACCGGGGAGAAAAAGGCCGCTGAGGAGAAGACCTACGGGGACACCAACGCCCCCACCTCCCTTACCGAAAAGGCTCAGGAAGCCGCCCGCAATGTGGTGAAGATCTTCAATAGCTCTGCCAATGCTCTGAAGGTCATCCTCCGTGACCTGAAGGTGGATGCAGGGAATACGAAAGAGAACGCTGTGACCGTTTCCGGCACCGGCGATGTGACGCTGGAGCTGGACGGCAAGAATGAGCTGAAGGGTGGCAGCAGCTGGAGCCAGGATGAGAGTACAGATACCTATCTCAGTGGAGGTCATGGCCTGCACGTTCAAGGTAACGGTACGCTGACCATCCAGGACGAAGACAAAGACGGCAGCCTCACCGCTGCGGGTGGAGATGTTGAAACCTCAAACCTTCCATGGACAAGCGATAACCAGTGGCTTAATGGCGGTGATGGCATCCGCGCTAGGAATCTCACGGTGTCCGGTGCCGAGATCAAGGCCGAGGGCGGCAATTCCAAGGTGACAGGAGCTTCCACTATGTTCTCCGGTGGTGGAGCTGGCATCCGAGTGCAGGGCCCATATGGTGGAGATGCTGGAACAGCAAAGTTCCTTGATGGTGCCAATATTACCGCAAAGGGCGGCGATGCACACACAGAAAATCAGGAATCAGTAAGCGGCGGTACCGGAATTGCTATAGCTGCAAATGCAGAGATCGAGGGAGTTTCGATCTCCGCTGCAGGTGGAAGTGCAGAGGGAAAGAAAAATGCATCATCCGGTAATGCAATGAGTCTTTACGGAAATTATTATCAACATACTCTGAGCATGAAGGATTCTGCGCTGGAACTCATCGGAGGGAACGTGAAAACAGAAGGGGATGGCAATAAGGGCTCAGTGCTCTCGGCAATGTATTATAACAACCCTACATTGGAGAACCTGACGATTACGGCTGTGGAAGGGAAAACGGAGGCCTCTAAGGTAAGCTATGATGGCGGGCTTTTGGATTTTAATGGCGGCAACTATACGGTAAGCGGTGACAGCACCATCAACCTTGTGGGAACAAGGACGGACGGACTCGTTGCAAAAGACAACACCGTAGTCAACCTGTATGTTCCTGAGGGCGAGACGCTGAAGAACGCTGATTCCGTAGACAAGATCAATGCCGGCGAAACGGGAAAGGTCAATATCTACGAAAACGCCACCACCACCAAAAACGAGGACGGCAGCATTACCGTCACAGGTGACCTGGTCGGCATCAAGCAGGACGGCCACAGCTACGAGCTGACGGCTACGGTACAGCCCACCTGCACCACTCCGGGCAAGCGGGTCTACACCTGCACCACCCATGAGGGCGAGACCTACGAGGAGATCATCAGTGATGCACTGGGCCACCACTTTGTGAATGGCGTCTGCACCCGCTGCGGCGCACCCGAGAGCAACGGCGGTTCCTCCGCTGTCACCCTGACCGTTACCGGGGCCGGGGCCTACGAGACCTCCATTGCCGATGGCCGGTATGTTGTGGCAGTGCCTGCTGAGGCTGCGGTGCTTTCCGGCTGCCTGAGCAACCTGAAGGAGCTGAAGGCGCAGGGCGTGAACACCATCGTGTTCCGCACCCAGCTCCGTGAGACCGCCCTGAACATCGACAGTATGCTGTCTCTGGGCGTGGACGACACCCTCTTTACCCTCACCCACTCCGGTGAGAGCGCAGAGCTGACGGTGGGCGGCTTTGCACACAACGAGCTGCTCCACTAAATAACCAACCTCCCAAGGCGGAGAGCTTCCGCATCTCCCCGCTTTGTACGAAAAGCCCCCCGGCACGTTCCGCATGGTGCCGGGGGCTTTTTGTTAATGTGACGCTTACGAACCGCCCAGACAGGCCGCAAGGTCTGCCTCCGGCGTGGTGATGAGCCGGAGGTCATACTTCTCCTGCAAAACAGCGGCCACCCCGGGGGAGAGGAAGGCGGGCAGGGTGGGGCCGAGACGGATGCCCCGGATGCCCAGCGCCAGCAGGGCCATCAGCACACAGACCGCCTTCTGCTCGAACCAGCAGAGGATGATGGAGAGGGGCAGCTCGTTGACCGAGCAGTCAAAAGCGCCCGCCAGACCCAGCGCGATCCGGATGGCACTGTAGGCGTCGTTGCACTGGCCCACATCGAGGATGCGGGGCAGACCGGCCACCGTGCCCAGCGGCAGGTCGTTGAGGCGGAACTTGCCGCAGGCCAGCGTCAGGATGACGGTGTCGGGCGGGGTCAGCTTGGCGAAATCCGTGTAGTACCGGCGGGAGGGGCGGGTGCCGTCGCAGCCGCCGATAAGGAAAAAGTGCCGGATGGCACCCTCGTGGACGGCTTGGACGATCTCCTCCGCATGGCTCAGTACGGCATGGTGGGCAAACCCGGTGGTGACCACACTGCCGCCGTTCATGCCCGGGATGAGGGTGTCCTCCGGGTAGCCGCCCAGCTCAAGCGCCTTGGCGATGACCGGCGAAAAATCCCGGTCCTCTCCGATGTGGGTGACGCCGGGATAGGAGACGACAGAGGTGGTGAATACCCGGTCGGCATAGCTGGGCCGGAGGGGCATGATGCAGTTGGTGGTGAAGAGCACCGGCGCAGGGATGTCCTCAAACTCCCGCTGCTGGTTCTGCCATGCGGTGCCAAAATTGCCTTTCAGGTGGGGAAAGCGCTTTTTCAGTTCCGGGTAGCCGTGGGCAGGCAGCATCTCGGAGTGGGTGTAGACATTGATGCCCTTGCCTTCGGTCTGCTCCAACAGGCACTTGGCGTCGTAGAGGTCGTGGCCGGAGATGACGATGAAAGGCCCTTTCTCGATGGTCAGGGGCACCTCCACCGGCTCCGGGTCGCCAAACGTGCCGGTGTTGGCCTTGTCCAGCTCAGCCATGACCCGGTAGGCCATCCGCCCGGTGTCCTCCACCAGCTGGAAGAGCTTGTCCTTGTCCCGCTCCTGTGCGATGGCCCGCAGCGCCGTGCAGAAAAACAGGTCGATCTCGCCATCGGTATAGCCCAGCACCCGCGCGTGGTAGGAGTAAGCCGCCATGCCGCGCAGCCCAAAGAGGACAAAGGAGCACAGGCTCTTCCGGTCGGGGTCCGGCTCCTGCCACAGCTTCTGCATATCGTAGTCGGACACTGGTGCAGGTGCAGGGCTGGCCGAGGCAAAGGCTTCCTGCTTGGCCTTCCAGACCTTATCGGTCAGCTGCGCCACCGTCTGGGGGTCGAAATCAACATTGGTGATGGTGGTGAACAATCCTTCCGTCAGCAGGAGTGCCTGCGGGGGCTGGATGGGTCTGCCGATGTCCAGCAGCAGGGTGGCAAAGCCGATGAGTGCCCCGGTGAGCTTGTCCTGCGCGTCGGCTGTCTCGGCTGATTTGCCGCAGACACCCGCTTTTCCGGTGCAGGCCGTGCAGTTTGCCGCCTGCTCACATTGATAACAGAACATCATTTCGTCCATGCAAAAACCTCTTTTCGTTTGATGAAAGGAGTATGAGCGGGACAGCAGACAGTTATGCAGACAGGCGGGCAAAACAAAAGGGCCGCACCCTCGCGGATGCGGCCCTTGCAGATCAGGAAAAGCTTAGTAGGTGATGCCCTGAGCCATCATGGCGGTAGCGACCTTCAGGAAGCCGGCGCAGTTTGCACCGACCATCAGGTTGCCCTCGGAGCCGGCGGCCACGGATGCATCGTAGGAAGCGTGGAAGATGCCCTCCATGATGCCCTTCAGCTTTGCATCGACCTCTTCGAAGCTCCAGCTCAGACGCTCGGAGTTCTGGCTCATCTCCAGACCGGAGGTGGCCACGCCGCCGGCGTTGGAAGCCTTTGCGGGTCCGTACAGGATGCCGTTGGACAGGTAGACCTCGATGGCCTCGGGAGTGCTGGGCATATTAGCGCCCTCGCAGACCACGGTGCAGCCGCCCTTCACCAGAGCCTCTGCGGACTCCTTGTTGATCTCGTTCTGGGTAGCGCAGGGCAGGGCGATGTCGCAGGGGACAGTCCAGACCTTGGTGCAGTCAGCAACGTAGGTCGCATCCTTGTGGGTCTCAGCATACTCCTTGATACGGCCGCGGCGGACTTCCTTCAGGTCCTTGACGTAGGCCAGGTCGATGCCGTTGGGGTCGTAGACATAGCCGTTGGAGTCGGACATGGTGACGACCTTGGCACCCAGCTGGGTGGCCTTCTCGCAGGCGTAGATAGCGACATTGCCGGAGCCGGAGATGACTACGGTCTTGCCCTCGAAGCTGTCGTTGCGCATGCACTTCAGAGCCTCAGCGGTGAAGTAGCACAGGCCGTAGCCGGTAGCCTCGGTACGGGCCAGAGAACCGCCGAAGGTCAGGCCCTTGCCGGTGAGCATACCGCCCTGGAAGCTGTTGGTCAGACGCTTGTACTGGCCGAACATATAGCCGACCTCGCGGCCGCCGACGCCAATATCACCGGCGGGGCAGTCCACGAACTGGCCGATGTGGCGGTACAGCTCGGTCATGAAGCTCTGGCAGAAGCGCATGACTTCCATGTCGCTCTTGCCGTGGGGGTCGAAGTCAGAGCCGCCCTTGCCGCCGCCCATGGGCAGGGTGGTCAGGCTGTTCTTGAAGGTCTGCTCGAAGCCGAGGAACTTCAGGATGCCCTGGTTGACAGAAGGATGGAAGCGCAGGCCGCCCTTGTAGGGGCCGATGGCGCTGTTGAACTGGACGCGGTAGCCGCGGTTCACCTGGACCTTGCCCTGGTCATCGACCCAGGGTACACGGAAGGTGATGATGCGCTCAGGCTCGACCAGACGCTCGATGAGGCCGGCCTTCTCGTACTCGGGATGCTTCTCCACGACGGGCTGGATGCTCTCCAGCACCTCGCGGACAGCCTGCAGGAACTCGGGCTCGTTGGCATTGCGCTTTTCCAGGCCCTCGTAGACACGCTTCAGATATTCATTCGTCAGCATAATGATATACTCCTTTTCCCTTATCTCTATTGTGTGGAGGCTCCGTCTTTCCCGTTTCCCACGGCGGGGCGGATAAGCCTCTGACCACTTTGCTATTATAAAGCTTTATCTGCCGATTTACAAGATGGCCCGCCCCGCAAAAACCGGAAAATCTTTCAAAATACAATGGAAAAGATGAATGCACTTCACGAAAAAGACGGGACACATCAAAAAACTGCGATAAAACCTGCTTTTGTAAAGAAACAAAAAATCCCTGCACCGGCCCGGAACAGGCAGTGCAGGGAGGAAAAGTCTTACTTCAGCAGCTTCTCGCAGGCGTCAGCGGCACCCTCGAGGAACTGACCGCCGTAGGTCTCGATCATGCCGGCGTCGGACAGCGCAGCCAGCTGCGGGTCGATGGGGCATTTGGCCAGAACGGGCAGGTGATGCTTTGCGGCCACCTCGTCCACATGGCTGTCGCCGAACACATTGATGTGCTTGCCGCAGTCGGGGCAGACGATATAGCTCATGTTCTCGACGATGCCCAGCATCGGCACCTTCATCATCTCGGCCATGTTCACGGCCTTGGCCACGATCATGCTCACCAGCTCCTGCGGGCTTGCCACGACGACGATGCCGTCCACGGGCAGGCTCTGGAAGACGGTCAGGGGGACGTCACCGGTTCCCGGAGGCATATCCACGAACAGGAAATCAACATCTTTCCAGACCACATCGGTCCAGAACTGCTTGACCGCACCGGCGATGACGGGGCCGCGCCAGACGACGGGGTCTTCCTCGTTCTCCACCAGCAGGTTGATGCTCATGACGTCGATGCCCATCCGGCTCTGGATGGGCCAGCAGCCCTTGTCGTCGGCCATGGCGCGGCCATGGATGCCGAACAGCTTGGGGATGGACGGGCCGGTGATGTCGGCGTCGAGGATGCCGCAGTGGTAGCCGCGGCGTGCCATGGCACAGGCCAGCAGGGCGCTGGTCATGCTTTTGCCGACGCCGCCCTTGCCGGATACAACGCCGATGACCTTCTTGACGCTGCTATTGGGGTTGGGTGCGTCATGCTGGGGCGCAGCATCGCGGGAAGAACACGCTGCCCCGCAGTTGGAGCAGTCATGGGTACATTCTTCGCTCATTGTCTCGTTGCGCACGGCCGTGATACCGGGGTGCGCTTCCTCCTTGCATTCTTAGATCCTGTCTGGCGGAACATTCCCGCCAGATACGATATATATCATATCATAAAACTGGGAAAGAAACAACCCACGGCTCTGCTCATATTTCCCAGAGCAGTTTACATATCTATAAAAAGATACACTGGGGAAAGGGAGGGGTGCGCTGTGCGGCAGAGCTATCTGAAAAACGCAGCCCTGATGACCGGGGCGGACGTCCTGCTCCGTCTGGCGGGCATGGGGCTGCGCATCTGGCTGGCGAACGCTCTGGGCGGCGAGGGGATGGGGCTGTACCAGCTGGTGCTGGCGGTCTATTCGCTCTTCGTCACGCTGGCGACGGCGGGCGTCTCGGTGGCGGCCACCCGCCTGATGGCCGAAGAGCTGGCCCGCAGCCCGGCGGAGGCCCGGGGGATGCTTCACCGTCTCCTGCTGGCGGGGGGCGGGCTGGGCGTGCTGGCGCTGGCGGCGCAGTTCGGGCTGGCGGGCCTTGCCGCAAAATGGTGGCTGGGTGATGTCCGGGCAGCGGGGGCGCTGCGTGTCTCGTCGCTGGGCCTGCCGTGGATGGCGGTGTCGTCGGTACTGCGGGGCTTTTTCATCGCCCGGCGGCAGGTGGAGCCAAACGTCCTGAGCCAGCTGGCCGAGCAGACCGTCCGCATCGGCATCGTCTACTTTGCGCTGGAGCGGGCCGACGTCCTCGGCTGGGACGTGGGCGGGCGCTGCACGGCAGTGCTGGGCGCAACGGCGGTCAGCGAGGCCGTCAGCACCGGGCTGATGGCACTTTTTTACCGTAAAGAGGCCCGCCGCTGCTTCGGCGCGCGGCCTGCCTGCCGCCCGCAGGAACCGGGAAAGCGCCTCTGGGACATCCTCTGGCCGGTGGAGGGAGGCCGCTGTCTCGCCAGCGCTCTCCACACCGCAGAGAATATGCTGGTGCCGGCCTGCCTGGCAGTCTATCTGCAATTTTCCGGCGGGCGTGCCGAAGCCGTGGCCCAGTACGGCAGCCTCAAGGGGATGGCCCTGCCTCTGCTGACTTTTCCCTTCGGACTGCTGGGAAGCCTTTCCGTCCTGCTGATGCCCGAGATCACCCAGGCCCACCTCCGGGGCCAGAGCGGGCGGCTGGCGGCTCTCATCGACAGGATGCTCCGTCTCACCGGCTATTTCTCGGCGCTGGCAGGAGCGGCGTTCTGGGTGTGGGGTCAGCCGCTGGCCGAAGTCCTCTACGGCAGTGCCGAGGCGGGCAGCTACCTTGTCATCCTCGGCCCGGCCATGCCGCTGATGTACCTCGAGAGCATGGTGGACGGTGCCATGAAGGGGGTAGGGGAACAGAAAGCCGTTTTCCGCTACAGCATGTGGGACTCCTGTCTCCGCATTGCGGGCGTACTGCTCCTGCTGCCCCGCTTCGGGATGAAGGGCTTCCTTTTTGTGATCTTGCTGTCCAGCTTCTACACCTGCACCGCCAACACGGGGCGGCTGCTGTCCAGCTGCGGCCTTCCGCTGCGTCTGTGGAGGTGGCTGGGCGCACCGGGCTTTGCGGGAGCCGTCAGCGCCGGGGCCGGGCTGGCCCTGCGGCATCTTTTGGCGGACTGGCTTACCGGCGGAGTCCTCTTGCAGCTGGCGGCGGTAGCGCTGGGCGGCGCGGGGATGGCAGCGGTCTGCTTTGCGGCGGCGTGGCCGCTGGGCCTCGGCGAAGAGCTGCGGGCTGTGGCGGCAGGGGAGAGGCGGCATAAGAAAAATGTCCAAAAAGTGAAATAGCTGGACACGGGGGAGAGAATCGAGTATAATACTAAAGATATTATGGGGTGATAGGCCCTTGAAATGAAAAACGGCAGCTGACATCTTCGGATGCCGGCCCCCGATGCAAAAGAGGATATGCTGTGAAGGAAAAGAAAACAAATCTGCTGCAGGTACTGGCCCGCCGGGCTCTGCTGGTGGCGCTGGACGGAGCCATCGTAGCCTTCAGCTTTTATTTCGCCCTGCTGCTGCGCGCAGACGGTGCTGTCGAGGCCTCCTGGTGGCCCCATAACCGCGCCCTGCTCTACGCGAATCTGCCCTGGATCGTGGCGGTCTATCTGCTCAGCTTTCTGGCCGGGCGGCTCTACACCATCCTTTGGAAGTATGCCGGGGAGCGTGACCTCATCCGTCTGGCCGGGATGATCGCCGTCCCGACGGGCATCGTCTATCTGGTCAACCGCTGCTTCATCCACGGCGTGCTCTTCAACTCGGCCAACGCCATGGCGGCGGTGCTCATTTTACTGTTGATCGGCGGGAGCCGTCTGGCCTGGCGGCTCTTCCTGAATCACCCGCTGGGCGAGCGGCTGCGCGGCAACGCCAGCAAGGACCCCAACCGCCCTGTCATGATCGTGGGTGCGGGCGAGGCTGGTGCGTGGGCCATCAATGTCTGCAAGACCAACACCAGCTACGGCCATGTCATCTTGGCCGTGGACGATGACCCCAACAAGCTGGGCCAGACCATCCACGGTGTCCCGGTGCGCGGCACACTGGAAGAAATTCCTGATCTGTGTACCCGCTACAACATCCATACCATCATCGTGGCGATCCCGACCCTGAAGGGAAACCGCCTGAACCACGTCATCGACCTCTGCGTCTCCACCCACTGCGCCGTGCAGATGCTCAGCGACCCCCAGCTGGTGGGTGCAGGCACCCCTCAGCAGGGCGCGTTCCGTGAGCTGAACACCGCCGATTTCCTCTCCCGTGAGGAAGTCACACTGGACACGGAGAAAATTTCCGGCTACCTCACCGGCAAGACCGTTCTGGTGACGGGCGGCGGCGGCAGCATCGGCAGTGAGCTCTGCCGTCAGGTCATGCGCTTCAAACCCGCAAAACTGCTTATCTTCGATATTTATGAGAACTGCGCCTATGAACTGCTGATGGAACTGCAGCAGAAGTATGGCCGCGATGTGCCGGTCACGGTGCTGGTCGGCTCCATCCGGGACAAGGCCCGCCTGGACGAGGTATTTGAGACGTACCACCCGACGGTGGTGTTCCATGCCGCCGCCCACAAGCACGTCCCGCTGATGGAGATCAGCCCCGCCGAGGCCGTCAAGAACAATGTCTTTGGCACCAAGAATCTGCTCACCAGTGCCAGCGAACACGGCGTGGAGCGGCTGGTGCAGCTCTCCACCGATAAGGCTGTCAACCCCACCAGCGTCATGGGCTGCACCAAGCGCCTGTGTGAGATGCTCATCCAGACCTTCGCGGGCAACACCGACATGAAGTGCGTCGCCGTCCGCTTCGGCAATGTGCTGGGCAGCCACGGCAGCGTCATCCCGCTGTTTGAGGCGCAGATCAAAAAGGGCGGCCCCGTCACCCTCACCGATGCCAACATCGAGCGCTACTTTATGACCATCCCCGAGGCGGCACAGCTGGTGCTGCAGGCCGGTGCGCTGGCCGAGAGCGGCAGCATCTATGTGCTGGACATGGGCGAGCCGGTCAAGATCATGGACCTTGCAAAACAGCTCATCCGCTTCTATGGCTATGAGCCGGGCGTGAACATGGATATTAAGATCGTGGGTCTGCGCCCCGGCGAAAAACTCTACGAAGAGCTGATGATGGACGAGGAGCAGGACAAGATGCGCCGCACCGTCCACAATAAGATCTTCGTGGCTCCGCCCCGGAACATCGACCTGGGCGAGTTCTACCAGCAGCTCCAGGAGCTGGCCGTCGCCGCCGAGCACAACGACGACAGCGTGGTGGAGCAGTTGGCCAAAATGGTGCCTACCTTTACCCCCACCCGCGAGAACCTCAAGCTGTAAAACCGCTGGCTGCACGGCACCTTTGCTGTGTAAAAATATATAAGAGGGATGTACAATCATGGAAAAGAAACCGTTTTTGACTGAGTCGATGGCTCAGGACATCATTCAGGACGTACCCACCCCCTTCCACGTCTATGACGAGAAGGGCATCCGGGAGAACGCCCGCCGCATCAACAAGGCATTCAGCTGGAACAAGGGCTTCCGCGAGTATTTTGCGGTCAAGGCTCTGCCGAACCCCGTCATCCTCCAGATCCTGAAGGAAGAGGGCTGCGGCGTGGACTGCTCCTCTCTGACTGAGCTGATGCTCAGCGAAGTGTGCGGCTTCAGCGGCAGCGACATTATGTTCTCCTCCAACCAGACCCCTGTGGAGGACATGAAGAAGGCTTACGAGCTGGGCGCTTATATCAACCTCGACGACGCCACCATGGTGGACTTCCTCGACCGGGTGGCCGGTGTGCCGGAGAACATCTTCTGCCGTTACAATCCGGGCGGCACCTTCCAGCTGGGCGAGAGCAAAGAGGGCTTCCAGGTCATGGACAAGCCCGGCGACGCCAAGTACGGCATGACCGAGGAGCAGATGATCGACAGCTACAAGAAGCTGGCTGCAAAGGGTGCCAAGAACTTTGGCATCCACGCCTTCCTCGCCTCCAACACCATCTCTGACGCCTATTATCCTGAGCTGGCAGGCATCCTCTTCCAGCTGGCTGTCCGCGTCCAGAAGGCCACCGGCGTGCATATCGCCTACATCAACCTGTCCGGCGGTGTCGGCATCCCGTACCGCCCCGAGCAGACGGAGAACGACATCATGGCCATCGGCGAGGGCGTCCGCAAGAAGTTTGAAGAAATTCTGGTCCCCGCCGGCATGGGCGATGTCTCCATCTTCACCGAGATGGGCCGCTTCACCACCGGCCCCTACGGCGCTCTGGTGGCTACTGCCATCCACGAGAAGCACATCTATAAGGAATACATCGGTCTGGATGCCTGCGCGGCCAACCTGATGCGCCCCGCCATGTACGGCGCTTACCACCACATCACCGTGCTGGGCAAGGAAGACGCACCCCACGACCACAAGTACGATGTGGTCGGCGGTCTGTGCGAGAACAACGACAAGTTTGCCATCGACCGTATGCTGCCCAAGATCGACATCGGCGACATCGTGTATATCCACGACACCGGTGCGCACGGCTCTGCCATGGGCTACAACTACAACGGCAAGCTGCGCAGCGCCGAGGTCCTGCTCTGCGAGGACGGCTCTCACCGCCTCATCCGCCGTGCCGAGACTCCCCGCGACTACTTTGCTACGCTGGACTTCCTGCCCTTCATGAAGCCGCTGCTGGGCGAGTACAACGACGACTGAGCACGCTTCTGACTCCATCACACCAGAATAAAGCGAGGAACGACGCAGATGTTTTTTGGATTCCAACTCACCTGTGGCCTGATGCTGGTCTTTTACGGCTATTCGGTCATGAAAAATCCACGGGTCTGGGGCGACCAGGGCCGTCAGGCCGTCAAGGCCGAAAATTTCTCCGAGTACTGCCGCCAGAACGGCCTGTTTTTCCTGAAAGCTGGCTTCATCATGGCCCTCATCGGGGCGCTGGACGCGCTGGTAACGCTTTCGGGTCTGCTGTATGTCCTGCTGTACCTGTTCGGGCTGGCGTTTGCGTTCTACCCGCTGACCCGCTGGTGCAAGGAGAACGAGGGCTTCTCGTGGCCCTGGCCCCGCGTCGAGAGCGAGAAAAAGCGGATCAAAAAGCTTCGTCAGCAGCAGGAAGCCGAAAAGGCGGAACGCGAAGAAAAGTAAATAGCAAAAAATAAGAGGCCGCTGTAAAAGCAACCTCTCAGTCTCACTTTGTTCGACAGCTTCCCTACCGAGGGGAGCCTCTGGCGAAGAGATTGGGCTTTCTGCCATGCCAAAGCCTCCCCTCGATAGGGGAGGTGGCACGGCGAAGCCGTGACGGAGAGGTTGAACACAGCGGCCTCTTTTTGTTTTCTTATAGAAGTTTGCGTTTTTAATGCACAAGCAACATCCGCAAACTGCATATCGCAAATATGCTATTTTGATAAGCACTATTTTTGAAAATTGCGATAAATCAAACCGTTTTCTTTGCAGTAGTGGTAAATACCATCCTCAGCACAGGTACCGCAGACCTCGCTGGCGATGGCTTTCAAATCGGCAGAGGCGTTGCCCATGGCAACGCTGTGACCGACAGCCTGAAACATTTCTATATCGTTGTTCCCATCGCCGAAGGCCATCGCGTCTTCCTTTGTCAGGCCGTAATAGGCCAGAACTTTCCGGATACCGGCTCCTTTTCCGCCGGAGCTGGGGATGATGTCTACGGCCCGGTCCCACCACGCGGCGATTTTTGCACCGCTCGTGCCTTTGAGAATGGCGGGCCAGTCGCTTTCGCGGCAGCCCATCAGCAGCTGGAAAACTTCACCTCGGGAGACTTCATCGAACTTATCGGAAATGACCGGTGCTCGTCCGCCGATGGCGTAATATGCCGTCAGATCGTCATCCGTTCCGTTGGAGAGCAGCTGCGTCCGTCCTGCAACCGAAACGGGCCGCCCCAGAGCAGCCGCATTTCTGAGGATGGTCTGCACATCCTGCGGCGGGATGGGGCTGGCAAAAATATCTCCGCGACGGTCGTAGCAGTAGGAGCCGTTGTAGGTAAGAAAGACGTCGAACTCAACGCCGTCGAATTTCGGCACAATGAGCGGAGAACGCCCGGTGGCGACGGCCAGCAGGATGCCGTTTTGCTGTAAGCGGCGCAGAGCGTCCAGTGTCCGTTCAGTAATACGCTTTTTCTCCATGTCGATGAGGGTGCCGTCGATGTCAAAAAAGATGATGCGGGGTTTGTGCATGGTGCTGTACCTCCAATGTAAAAAGAGGGGAGAGACTTACCTGCGGGTCTTGCGGTCAGGATACATCAGGAACCTCCTGCTTATTTTTATCCAGCCCATCGAACTGCTTTACGATCTGGGGGTCTTTCAGCTTGATGACCTTGCCGGAGAGGTAGTGGAGGGTGTTTTCCTCGGGGATGTCGAGGAAGCTGATACGAACGGCGCAGAGGGCTTGCGTCCGGGTGCCGGTGCGCTCATTCATCTTGCGATTGCCGTACTTGATGTCGCCCAGCACCGGCTTGCCCAGATAGGCCAGATGGGCGC
>ERZ791809.1261-NODE-1261-length-14282-cov-2.137977_pt1 | contig 14282 bp, 14 predicted proteins | sample MGYA00509946_ERZ791809 | MGnify/ENA primary metagenome ERZ791809 (study PRJEB30046, sample SAMN00791993) | human gut metagenome | study: EMG produced TPA metagenomics assembly of the A metagenome-wide association study of gut microbiota in type 2...
GTAATTCACGCTCTGCGGTGCTGAATTTTTTGCATTATTTTCGGGGATTGCTATAGAAACACTTAGGCTTCCAGCATTTGCGTTATTTTCAAAAATCCAACTGTCTGAGCGACAGCGAGTTTTGGATTTTTGAAAATGGTTTTAGCAAATGCTGGAGTCCTTAGTGTTTCTTTCCTCTGAAACCGCGCCGTCCCCCTCTGCTGTACTGCCGGGCGGCGTCCGTCTCTCACAATCTCTCCGTCAACCGCTCCACAAACTCAATATCCGCCCTCCCGGCCAGATACTCCTCTTCATTTAAAATAGAATACAAATAATCAACGTTAGTGTCGACTCCCTCGATGACGACTTCCCCCAGCGCACTCCTCATCCGCGCAATCGCCTCCTCACGCGTCCTCCCATGCACAATCAGCTTCGCCAGCATCGAATCATAAAACGCCGGAATCACATACCCGTCATACGCCGCCGTATCCACCCGTACTCCAAATCCCCCAGGCAGATGCATCTCCGTAATCTTCCCCGGACAAGGCCTGAAATTCTTCGCCGGATTCTCCGCATTAATCCTGCACTCAATCGCATGACCCGAAAGCCGTACCTCCCCCTGCGTCACCGACAGCGGCATCCCCGAAGCCACCCGAAGCTGCTCCTGAATCAGATCCACCCCCGTGACCCACTCCGTCACCGGATGCTCCACCTGAATCCGCGTATTCATCTCCATAAAATAAAAATTCCCGTCCGGCTCCAGCAGAAACTCAATCGTCCCCGCATTCGCATAATGCGCCGCCTTCGCCGCCCGGACCGCCGCCGAGCCCATCCGCTCCCGCAGCGTGTCATCAATCGCCACACAAGGCGACTCCTCAATCATCTTCTGATGATTCCTCTGAATCGAACAGTCCCGCTCCCCCAGATGAATCACATTCCCGAACGAGTCCGCCATAATCTGAAACTCCACATGACGTGGATGACGAATCAGCCGCTCCACATACATCGTCCCGTCCGCAAACGAACTTTTAGCCTCCTTCTGCGCCGTCTGAAACGCACTCTGGAACTCCCCGCGCGTCTCCGCCATGCGCATACCCTTGCCGCCGCCTCCAAGCGCCGCCTTAATCATCACCGGAAAACCAATCCGGTCGGCCTCAGAAAGACCCGTCTCCCAGTCAAAAACAGGTTCCTTCGTCCCCGGAATCACCGGCACACCGGCTGCCTGCATCGTATTTCGCGCCTCAGACTTATTACCCAGACGGTCCATCACCTCAGGCGACGGCCCAATCCACGTAATGTGGCACTCCTGGCATCTCCGCGCAAACGTGCTGTTCTCCGACAGGAATCCAAATCCCGGATGAACCGCATCCGCCCCCGTCACAAGCGCCGCACTCAAAATACGTTCCATATTTAAATAACTGTCCTTCGACGGTGCCGGCCCGATGCACACCGCCTCATCCGCGAGCTGCGCATGCAGTGCCTCCCGGTCCGCCTCCGAATAAACAGCAACCGTGAGAATTCCCATCTCACGGCATGCCCGGATAATCCGGACCGCGATCTCCCCACGGTTTGCAATCAAAACTTTTCGAATCATTGTGCTGCCCCCACCATAAAGGTCAGTTCCGCCTGCGCGACCACCTTGCCGTCAACCGAAGCAACCGCTTCCCCGACGCCCATCGGTCCCTTGTGGCGGATAATTTTCGTCTCCAGACGAAGCTTGTCTCCCGGTTTCACTTTTCCCTTAAAGCGGCACTTGTTGATGCCGCCGAAAAATGCAATTTTTCCCTTATTCTCGTCAAGAGAAAGAATCGCAACCGCACCGACCTGCGCCAGCGCCTCGATAATCAGCACGCCCGGCATCACCGGCTCCTGCGGAAAATGACCGGCAAAAAAGTCCTCGCGGTACGTCACACATTTGTATCCAATACCGAATTCGCCCGGTTCAAAATCTTCTATGTAATCCACCAGCAGAAACGGATGTCTGTGTGGAATAATCTCCTGAATCTGTTTCGTTGTCAAACTGTTCATTCGCTGCTTCCTTTCTCGTCCCGGCTTTACGCTTTCACCCGGAACAGCGGTTTTCCGTAATCAACCATCTCGCCGTTTTTCACCAGAACCTCCGCAATCACGCCGTCCACTTCACTCTCGATCTCATTCATCAGCTTCATGGCCTCCACGATTGCTACGACCTGTCCCTTTTTCACGGTGTCGCCAACCTTCACAAACGGCTCGGCATCCTCTGCCGGAGCTGTGTAAAACGTTCCGACCAGCGGGGATGTCACAAAAACGCCTTCTTCTGCTTCACTGTGCTCCTCAGCCGCTGTATTTTTTCCTGCCGTTTCTTTTCTCTCTGGCATGGCTGCTTCTTGCGCTGTCACGCCATTTGCTCCGCCCATCATCTCTGCCATCTGCAGACCGGCACCGGATGGAACCCCGCTCATCTGCACCTGCACCGGAGCTGCTTTTCCATGCTCCATGGCAATCTTGATCCCATCAGCCTCGTAATCAAACGCGGTCAGCGAAGAATCCGAAACTTTATCAATCAACTGTAAAATCTGATCTAATTCCATCTTATTTTCCTTTCTGCACCGGAACACGATGCCGCTTTATTCATATTTCTGAAACAGAAGCACCGCATTGTGGCCGCCAAAACCAAGGGAATTGCTCATTGCCAGTTTCACATCGGTTTCCACCGGAGCGCCGATGCAGTAATTCAGATCGCATTCCGCATCTGCTTCCTTTGTTCCAATCGTCTGATGCACGAAGCCGTCCTGAATGGATTTCGCACAGACAACAGCTTCCACACCGCCTGCCGCGCCGAGCAGATGACCGACCATCGATTTCGTCGAGTTGACCAGCACATGGTCTGCCGCATCACCGAAGGCTTTCCGGATCGCACGCGTTTCAAACAGATCGTTGTGATGTGTGGACGTTCCGTGTGCATTAATATAAGTAACTTCTTCCGGTTTTACTCCCGCTTCTTCCATCGCAAGCTCCATCGCACGTGCCGCACCACTTCCATCTTCCAATGGAGAAGTAATGTGGTACGCATCGCAGGTTGCGCCGTATCCGACTACCTCTGCATAGATCTTCGCGCCGCGCTGTTTCGCGTGCTCCAGCTCCTCAAGTACGAGAATGCCGGCGCCCTCGCCCATGACGAAACCGTTCCGGTCTTTATCAAACGGAATCGAAGCCCGCAGCGGATCTTCCGACTCGGAAAGTGCGGTCAGTGCCGAAAAGCCTGCCACGCCGACCGGCGTAATTGCGCTCTCCGCACCGCCTGCCACACAGATGTCCGCGTCGTTGTACTGAATTGCGCGGAAGGCATCGCCAATGCAGTGCGTTCCTGTCGCACACGCCGTTACCACGCTGGTACATTTTCCTTTCGCGCCGAGTGCAATCGCAACGTTTCCCGCCGCCATGTTCGCAATCATCACCGGAACGGTAAACGGGTTGACGCGGGACGGATTTCCGGCATCAATTTTGGCTTTCGCCTGCTCGCATGCATTCAGATCACCGACGCCGGAGCCCACTAGAACGCCGACGCGGAACGGATCTTCATTCTCCATGGAAATGCCGGCATCTGCAAACGCTTCTTTTGCTGCCGCAACGGCATACTGGGAGAAAGTTCCCATTCGTCTTGCCGCCTTGAAATCCATGCGTTCTTTTGCCACGAAACCTTTGACCTCGCCTGCCAGATGTACTTTATATTCTGCTGTATCAAATTTCGTAATCGTTCCGATTCCGCAGGCTCCCTTGCGGACGCCGTTCCAGAATTCCTCCACGGTATTTCCAATCGGGGTTACCGCACCCAGCCCTGTGATGACTACTCTTCTCTTCATTCCAACTCTCCTTTTCTTAGATCACCATGCCGCCGTCGCAGTGAATCACCTGTCCGGTGATGTAAGCTGCCGCTTCGGATGCCAGAAATGCGGCCAGGTTTGCCACATCCTCCGGCTTTCCGAAATGGCCAAGCGGAATCTGGGATACGGATGCTTCTTTCACTTTATCCGAAAGAACCTCCGTCATATCGGTCTCAATAAAGCCCGGCGCAATCGCATTGACGCGGATGCCGCGGGATGCCAGTTCCCGTGCCGCTGTTTTCGTCAGGCCGATCACACCTGCTTTCGATGCCGCATAATTTGCCTGTCCGGCGTTTCCTGCCACGCCGACCACAGAAGCCATGTTGATGATGCAGCCGCTCTTCTGACGGATCATCGGCCGTGCCGCAAAGCGGATGCAGTTGAACGTTCCCTTGAGGTTTGTCTCAATGACACGGTCGAAGGCTTCCTCCGACATGCCCATCAGAAGGCCGTCCTTTGTGATGCCCGCGTTGTTGACCAGAATATCGATTTTCCCATACAAAGCAAGAATTTCCTTCATCCACGCTTCACACGCCGCAAAATCCGATACATTGCACTGCATCACGCAGCCGTCTCCTCCTGCCGCGCGGATTCCCGCAAGCACGGTTTCGGCCGCCTCTTTTGAACCATTGTAATTGATGACAACAAAGGCTCCCTCCGCCGCCAGTTTTTCTGCAATCGCACGCCCGATTCCGCGGGATGCGCCCGTTACTACTGCTGTTTTTCCACTTAACATCTCATTCTCCTGCTGCATAATCCACTATCTATAATAAAGTTTCGCACACCTGATGCATTTCCTCATAGGTGCGGATATTGTAACCTTTTACATCCCGGTTGATTTTTCTTAAAAAGCCGGTCAGTGTTCTTCCCGGTCCGATCTCCACGAAGGTATCAACGCCGTCCGCAATCATTGCCTCGATGCTCTGCTGCCACCGCACACCGGATGCCACCTGCTGGATCAGAAGGCCGCGTGTCAGTGCAATGTCACGCACATACTGACCGGTTACATTCGTTACATACGGAATCGCGAGTTCCATAAAACCGACACCCTCGAGCGCCTCCGTCAGTCCCTTGGATGCGGATTCCATCATCGGGGAATGGAACGGGCCGCTTACGTTCAGCGGAAGTACCCGCTTTGCGCCTGCTTCTTTTAACTTTTCCGAAGCCTCTGCCACTGCCGCCTCATATCCGGTGATGACAATCTGACCCGGGCAGTTGTAATTGGCAATGTAGGCGCCGGAAATCCCGCTCAAAATCTCTTCGATTTTTGCATCTTCCATGCCGAGCACCGCCGCCATCGCGCCCTCGCCTGCCGGAACGGCCTCCTCCATCAGGATGCCTCTTCTGCGGACGACCTTCATCGCATCCGCCATTTCCATACCGCCGGCGGACACAATCGCGTTGTACTCGCCAAGGCTGAGGCCCGCTGTCACATCCGGCGTAAGGCCGCACGCCCGGATGGACTGCTCCATCGCCATTCCGGTTGTCAGCAGTGCAATCTGGGTAAACTCTGTCTGATCCAGATGTTCATTTTCCTCAAAACAGAGTCTTTTCATATCAATCCCGATCAGCTCGGATGCCATATCGGCTCTCGCTTTCGGACATGCTTCATAAAAATCCGCGCCCATGCCGACACACTGGGAACCCTGTCCAGGAAACATAAATGCTGTTTTACTCATAACCGCGCCGGTGCTCCTTTCAGAAGTTCTTCCATCTCATTCATCATCTGCTCTATGATTTCTTTGCAGCTTTTCTCGTCTTTTACCATACCTGCAATCTGACCGGACATCACGCTTCCGGTTTTGACATCGCCGTCCACAACGGCTCTTCGAAGACCGCCGAGCGTCAGTTTTTCCAGCTCTTCGAACGGAGCTCCCTCTTTTTCCAGTTCCAGATAATGGCGTGGCATCTCATTTCGGATCGCCCGCACCGGATGACCGGTTGTGCGGCCTGTCACGCGGGTATCAATATCTTTCGCCTTGATCACCAGCTGCTTGTAATTTTCATGCACAACGGCCTCTTTCGAAGCGACAAAACGCGTTCCCATCTGAACCGCCTCGGCACCCAGCATAAAGGCTGCTACCATGCCGCGTCCGTCCGCAATTCCACCGGCCGCAATGACCGGAATTTTTACGGCATCTGCCACCTGCGGAACGAGTGCCATCGTTGTCGTCTCGCCGATATGGCCGCCGGACTCACATCCTTCTGCCACAACGGCATCTGCGCCTGCACGCTCCATTCGTCTTGCAAGAGCCACGGAAGCGACCACCGGGATGACGCGGATACCAGCGTTTTTCCACAGTTCCATATATTTCTCCGGATTTCCTGCGCCCGTCGTAACGACTTTTACGCCTTCCTCGGCAACCACTTTTGCCACCTCATCCGCATACGGGCTCATCAGCATGATGTTGACGCCGAACGGTTTGTCCGTCAGTTTTTTTGCTTCGCGGATTTCATTCCGAACCCACTCTGCCGGTGCCGCCGATGCTCCGATGAGGCCAAGGCCGCCGGCCTCGGAAACTGCCGCTGCCAGATGATGCTCCGCCACCCAGGCCATGCCGCCCTGAATGACTGGATACTGAATCCCGAGTAATTTTGTCACTTCTGTGATCATGAATCGCTTCCTCCTGCTTCCCGATCTTTCTTAGTTTTTGTGCTGCTCCAGATACTCTGCAACATCACCGACAGTTACCATCGTTTCCAGATCCTCGGTCGGGATTTCCACGCCGCAGGTGTCCTCGAGGGACATGACCATTTCAAACAGATCCAGGGAATCTGCTCCGAGATCCTCCTTGAAGGAAGTCTCCGCTGTGATGGTATCGATGTCTGCTCCCAGTGCTTCTGCTACGGTTTCTTTTACTTTTTCTAACATGTTTTTGTCCTCACTTTTTTTCTTATTCTTCTTATTTTATATGGGCGTTTCTTACCATTCCAGGTACGCCGCGCCCCAGATCAGTCCTGCCCCGAAACCGGAGAGAACGATTCTCTGTCCTTTTTGGGCTCTGCCGGACCGGTTCCACTCATCCAGCAGAATCGGAATGCTCGCCGCACATGTATTGCCGTATGCTTCGATATTCCGCGGAAATTTTTCTTTCGGTGCTTTCAGTCGTTTTGCCACGCCGTCGATGATGCGGCTGTTTGCCTGATGAAGGATAAACGCATCAATCTCTTCGACCGGCACCTCGGCTTCTTTCAGCACCTCGCGGATGACTTCCGGCACGCGGGATAAGGCAAACTGGAACACGGCACGGCCGTCCATCTGCAGATACGTTCCCTTTTCGCAGGTCAGCGACACGCCTTTTTCTCCATCGGAATGGATCTTTTCGCACGCTTTTGTCTCCTGCTCCTCCGCCGTCAGCACAACGGCTCCCGCGCCGTCCCCGAACAGAATGCAGGTTCCGCGGTCACTCCAGTCCACCAGGCGGCTCAGGGCATCTGCGCCGATCAGCAGCACGTTTTTTGCCTTGCCGCTCCGGATATACAGCTGGCCCAGCTCATACACCGCAAGAAATCCGGTGCAGGCGGCGCTGACATCGAGACAGGCGGCACGGAAGGCACCGATTTCATCCTGCACAAGACAGGCGGTATTCGGAAAGATGCTCTCCGACGAGGAGGTTCCGACGAGAATCAGATCCAGTTCTGTCGAACAGATCCCGGCATTTTCCAGCGCTCTTCTCGCCGCCTTTACTGCCATTTGGGCAACCGTCTCCTCCCCGGCTATGTGGCGCGCACCGATTCCCGTCCGCTCCCGGATCCAGGCATCGCTCGTCTCCACCATCTTTTCCAGATCTTCATTTTTCCATATCGTCTCCGGTACGTAAGAACCGGTTCCCGCAATTCTGCCGTTTTTCACCTTACTGTCCTCTTGCTTATTTCATTCTCAAACATTTTTCTTTTCAAATGTTTTGATATTCAAAGTATATCATCAAAATTCATTTTGTCAACCTTTTTTTATTGCTTTTTCCATTTCCCACTTCTATAATGAAACTATGTTCGGGATTTTTTCGAAACTATTTTTCCGGATTCTATTATTTTGAGCCCCGGCGCAGGTTCTCTATCGAACACTCCGGCAGGCTCCAGAAAGGACACCAAACTTATGCAGGTTCCAATGTCATCCTATCTTGTGGAAATCAAACCACAGATTCAGGAACTGATCCGTCTGCTCGAGCGCGAATTCGATTATGTCAGCGTGCTCTGCACCGATGTCAAAGGCACGACCTACCGTGTCAGCATGCATCAGACCACCGTCGGCGATTATCACTTCTGTGAACGCGGCTTCGTTGTCCGTGCATGGCAGGACGGTTCCTACACCGAATATTCCTTCAACAACCTCACCGATGCCGCAGATCTTGCGGAGGAAATCACTTCCGCGCTGAAATCCGAATTTCAGGCATTAAAGGCACTCGGCATCGCGCAGATGGAGTCTCCTCTCGTGCAGGAAGAAGCCATCGCAAAAACGATGCAGAATGAAATCGGGATTGACCCGGAGACCGTCTCCGCAGAGGAGATTCTCTCCCACCTTCGGAAGCTCTGCAACGCCGGCGCTGCCCATGAAGGAATTCTGGAATTCCAGAGTACCGTCAGCTTCGCCCGTGTCAACAAGCTGTTCCTCTCCTCCAAAAAGGATCTGATGCAGTCCTACGCTTTCTCGGAGGGCTCCCTTTCCGCAATCGGCACAGAAAACGGAAAACAGAATATGTCGTACCGTTCCTGCTCCGGCCTGAAAGGCGTGGAAATCTTAAATGAGATGGATGCGATTGTTGAGGAAATCATCGCCGTTCTGTACGACAAGCTCCACTCCGATCCGGTCACCCCTGGCATGTACGATGTCATCACCGCACCGGATGTCACCGGCGTGATTGCACACGAGGCATTCGGCCACGGTGTCGAGATGGATATGTTTGTCAAAGACCGCGCACTCGCCAAAGAGTATATCGGCAGGCCTGTTGCCTCTCAGCTCTCCTCCATGCACGACGGAGCAGTCGGCGCACAGCAGGTAAGCAGTTATCTTTTTGATGATGAGGGAACGCTCGGCACCGACACCACGGTCATCGACCACGGTACACTCGTTACCGGCATCAGCGATCTCGTAAGCGCACTCCGCCTCGGCACCACGCCGACCGGAAACGGAAAACGCGAGAGCTTCGAGCGCAAAGTCTACTCCCGTATGACCAACACCTACTTCACCGCAGGCACAGACAAACTCGATGATATGATCGCTTCGATTGATCACGGCTATCTTCTCGAAAGCGTTCAGTCCGGTATGGAAGACCCGAAACACTGGGGCATCCAGTGCATGGTCGGACTCGGCCGCGAGATCAAAGATGGTAAGCTGACCGGAAAAGTCGTATCTCCTGTCACCCTGACCGGCTACGTTCCGGATCTCTTAAAGAGCATCTCCATGGTTTCCGACAAAGAAGAGCTCTTCGGCTCCGGCATGTGCGGAAAAGGTCACAAAGAATGGGTCAAAGTCAGCGATGGCGGCCCGTATCTGAAATGTAAAGTGAGGTTAGGCTGATGAACGAATTATACGATGTATTAAAAACAAGCAAAGCCAGCGACTTTCTGATCCGCGAAGAGCAGACCGAATCCCGCGAGGCATTTTTCATCGGTCAGAAGCTCGACATGAGCCGCGCGAAAAAAGTAACTCATACGTTTCTGACCGTCTTTGTCGACAGTGAGGATGGAAAATTCCGCGGAAGCGCAGAAAAAGAGATCCACCAGGGCATTTCCCGCGAAGAAATGAAGCAGGAAATTGACCAGGCGCTGTTCGCCGCACAGTTTGTGCAGAACCCATGGTACCCTGTTGCAGAGCCATCGGATGCCCAGGCAAGCGCCGACATGGCTGATGCTTCCCGCGATCTTACCGCTGAACTCGTAAAACTGGTGCAGGCTATGCAGGAAATCAAGGCGGAAGAGGATTCCCGCGTAAACTCCTATGAGATTTTCGTCAACCAGAAGCAGACACACATCCGCAATTCCCGCGGTGTCGATGTCACCTTCTCCGGCTTTGACTGCGAGATCGAGGTTGTCACAAACTCCCGCAAGGATGATCATGAGATTGAGATCTACAAGGATCTCCGCTTCTCCGACAAATCTGCCGAGAAGATCATCGCCGAAGTGCGCGGAATGTTCCACACCGGCCGCCAGCGTCTGAATGCTGTTCCGACCCGCCAGAATGAGCATGCTGATGTTCTCCTGACCGGAAATGCCGTCGGCAGTTTCTTCCAGTATTTTGCTATGCATACCAATGCTTCTTATCAGTACATGGGCGTCGCAAAGGCAAAAATCGGTGAAGCCATCACCGGTGCGGATGCGGATCCGCTGAATATCCGCCTCGTGCCGACGCTCGACGGCTCTGCCAAAAACGCGCCGTACGACGAAACCGGTATGCCGGTAGCCGAGCGCGTTCTGTTTGAAAACGGCATCTGCCGCTCCTACTGGGGCAGCCTTCAGCATGCCCATTATATCGGCATGAAGGATACTACTTCCATGAATAACATGGTAGTTGAAGGCGGTTCGAAAACACTCGACGAGCTGCGCAGCATGCCGCATATAGAAATCACCGATTTCAGTGCGTTTGATATGGATGCCGTAAGCGGCACCTGCGGCGGTGAGATCAGGCTCGCGTATGAGAGCGACGGAACCACCTCCCATCCGACAACCAGCGGATCACTTTCCGCCCGTTATGACGATGTGCTGAAAAATCTGACTTTCTCGAAAGAGACACAGCACCTCAACAACCGCGTGGTACCGTGTGCGGTACTGCTGCGGGATGTGACGGTGGCGGGAGAATAATTTTTCATTCTGCAGCATACGAAAAAGGAGCATCTCCAGGTTTCAAGTTCGAAACCGTAGATGCTCCTTTTTAATTTTCTGTGTTTATGTTCAGTCTTTTCTTCGTCTTCTGGATTTCTTTTTGCTTCCAAAATCCGGAACAACGACCAAGGTGTTAAGACCCAGATAAGTTTCAACATCTTCTGCCGTTTTGATATTGTCATTCAGCACAGTCTGCAGTGTCAGAATTGCCAAAACAAGAACAAAATTTCTAAACAGTAATGGGGTCTGACCCCAATGTGGTTATTTATAATCGTGTGTTTTCAGTGTTGTCGTAATCAGGTTGTGGACCGGCGTATCGTCTTCCACAACCAGTATCAATGTCTTATTCATTTAAATTCACCTCACTGAGCGGCAGCGTAAAACGAAAATGACAGCCGTGCGGAGCGCAGTCACGAAGCACCAGTTCCCCGCCATGCGCATTTACAATGGAACGGCACAGCGCCAGCCCAAGGCCAAGGCTTCTGCGGCTGTCGCTCACCTTATTTTTTCCGGAATAGAACATTTCAAATACATGCTCCCTGCACTCCGCCGGAATGCCGGGTCCATTATCCTCCACCGCAATCCATACGTTTTTTTCTTCTTTTCCGGCTGTAATCCGGATCTTGGATCCTGCCTGTGTATATTTTACTGCATTGTTGATCAGGTTTACCAATACCTGTACAATCAGCTTTGCATCCATGCGGGCGAGCAGTACATCTTCCCCGCAGTCCACCGTAATTTCATGTTCGTTTTTCCGCCGTTCTACATGGCGCAGCGCCTCACGGACTACATCCTCAACCACCTGATCGGATAACTGCAGTTTTACACTTCCATCTTCTATTTTCGTAAGCGCAAGCAGATTTTCCACCAGTTCAATCAGCCATCCGGCATCCTCATAAATATCCGAAAAAATCTGTTTCCGCATTCCTTCGTCCAGTGCGTCAAAGTTACTGATCAAAGAGTCTGCATTGCCGAGAATTGATGTCAGTGGTGTGCGCAGATCATGGGAAATCGTCCGCAGCAGATTCACCCGAAGCTGCTCATTTTTCGCCATGACTGCCGCCTCTTCTTTTTCTCTCGCACTTTGTTCCCGATCCAGTGCCATGGCGCACTCTCCCAGAATAGAAAGCAGGATACTGTTCTCAAACGCATCCAGTGGCTTTTGTCCGATGAAAATGCCGATCACACCATATCTGTTCTGTGCCGCATAGATGGAAAGGTACAGATACGGTTCTTCAGAAAAACGTTCTGTCATAGCTCCCGCCCGTTTCCGGTTTTTCAGAACCCACTGCAGGATTTCCTGTTCTTTCACATTAAAAACTTTTTCTGATTTTATTCCTGTTTCGGCGTTATAAAGAGTTCCCTGCACAATGCCGTTTTTCTTTTTTTCTACCGGCGCCACAACCAGATTTCTTCCCAGAAGCTTTATCAGCTGCGTTGCCGTAATATCAAAAATTTCTGACGCATCCTCTGCCTTTTGCAGAAGCTGGCTGGTATTAAAAAGAATCTTGGTTCGAAAGGCATCTCGTGCAGAAAGCTTTGCATTTTCTTTCAATTTTAAAGCAAGCGTACTGGTCAGGATTGAAGTGCCAAGCATGATCGCAAAGGTCACCGGATAGCCGGAACCATACGCATACAACGAAAGCCTTGGCTCTGTCATAAAATAATTAAACAGGACAACACTTGCCACAGAACTGATTACACTACAGGTATAACCGCTGGTCAGAATAGATGTCAGCATGACGCCAAACAAATATACGGTAATGATATTGGCATCGGTAAAACCGAGCCGAAAAAAGATTTCTCCAATTCCGGTCGCAGCAGCCAGAATCAGAACCGTAAGCATCAGTTCTTTCCAGGAAGGCAGCTCCATCCACTCCAGAAATTTTTTTCGTTTCTGATATCTCCGGTACACGTCTGAGTCTGGAATGATGTGAATTTCCAGATCAGGCACAAGATCCGTCAGACGCTCGGTCCACACCCTTCGCTGATGGAAATAGCCCTGCTTCATCATGCTCTTTCCAATGACAATCCGCGTCACCTCGGAAATTCTTGCGTATTCTGCAATCTGCAGGGCAATATCCTCACTGTGTGTCGTTACAATTTCTGCCCCGCTCTGCTCTGCCAGACGAACATGCTTCTGCAGCCTTGCCAGATCCTCCGGTGTTTTTTCTGTTTTTTCTGCTGTCTGCACATACAATGCCGTAAAGCCGGCCTGAAACGCCTGTGCCATCTGCGCCGCAGTCCGAATAATTTTTTCATTGGATGGCGAAGAGGACAGACACACCAGGATATGCTCTTTTTTTTGTTTTTCTTTTTCCAACTGTCTCACCCCGCCTCCTATTGTAGATCATAAATGAAGAGAAAGCTATAGTCAGGAAATCTTTTTTTCTCCCGTTCCCTGTTCTTGTTTTCTGTTTTCCGTGAAATTTTGTCCCGTTTCCGGTTCCTCTCTTCTGTTTTCCGTGAAAAATGTCTCTATCTGATCTACGAGCACGCCTCCAGACAAAAAACCGACCAGGGTAACGAAGAGCAGTCCTACACTTAACACAGAAATCACCTCTCTTTCAGATTCGAAAACATTTCTGGATCGCTTTATATTCACCAAGAACCAATATGGTAGCATCGCCATTCAGAACTGTCTCCGGAGACACCGCAACATCTGTTTTTCCATATTTTCTTGTTGCCAGAATATTAATACCGTATTTTTTCCGGATATCCAGCTGGCCGACATTTTTTCCAATCCAGTTCTCCGGGATTTCAACCTCAAAAATCGCATACTGACTGTCAATTTCAATATAGTCAAACACATGATCCGAGCTGTAACGAATCGCTGTCCATTTTGCCATCTGTTTTTCCGGATAAACAACCTGATCCGCTCCGTTCCGCAACAGGAATTTTTCCTGTACATCCCGTTCTGCCCGGGACACGACCCATTTTGCGCCCAGCTCCTTCAAAAGACACGCGGTTTCCAGCGAATCCTGAAAGCTGCTTCCGATCGTCACAATACAGACATCATAATTTCCCACACCAAGGGATCGCAGAAAATCTGCATTGACACTGTCGCCGATCTGTGCATTTGTCACATACGGCATCACGGCGTCGATCCGTTCCTCATTTCGGTCTACCGCCATCACCTGATGTCCAAGCTGATTCAGATGCATGGCAATATGTCTCCCAAATCTTCCTACTCCAATCAGTAAAATATTTTTCATCTCATCTCTTCCTCTCTTCTTATCCTACATTTATTTTTTCCAGCGGCATTTTTGCATGTGCGCTCTTTCTCCCCGGCATCGCAGCATAAACAAGTGTCAGACCGCCAACCCTTCCAAGAAACATCAGTGCGATCAGAATTCCTTTCGAAAGAACACCGAGCTGCGGCGTAATTCCAAGCGTCAGGCCAACCGTTCCAACAGCAGATGCTGTCTCAAACAGACACTCAGAAATCGGCAGATTTTCTGCCACACTGATCACCATTCCTCCCATCAGCACCAGAAAAAGATACATCATCAGAATCGTAGATGCATTTTTTAATACCTCCTGCCCCACCCTGCGTCCAAACATCTGTGTGTCCTCTCTCTGACGGAACGTAGCAGACGCATTAGCTGTCAGCACGGCAAA
>ERZ791809.1263-NODE-1263-length-14274-cov-3.491103_pt1 | contig 14274 bp, 9 predicted proteins | sample MGYA00509946_ERZ791809 | MGnify/ENA primary metagenome ERZ791809 (study PRJEB30046, sample SAMN00791993) | human gut metagenome | study: EMG produced TPA metagenomics assembly of the A metagenome-wide association study of gut microbiota in type 2...
GGGAACCACTGCTGTACATACTGTTTCGCAGTGTCACTCTTCTTGCAGAACATAGTCAGATACATCTCTGCTGCCACACGGTTCTTCAGTGCGAACTGAAGGTAAGTAAGTGCCGCATCTGCGCTGGCATTTCCCTGGGTAACATGTGCCCAGTCTACAACTGTCAGCTTGCCGTCTTCACCTACAATGACGTTACTTGGATTAAAGTCTCCATGGCATACTTTTGTATGCTTCGGCATGCTCTCCAGACGTACCAGAAGCTCATATCTCTGGGTCGCATCCAGTTCTTTTAACTGATTGATCTGTTTTGCCAGTTTGTCTTTCAGTTTCGTAAGCATCGGAGCCGTCTTTTCGTGAATCTGAAGCTGAAGATCTACGAACTCTGCCATATATTTTTCCAGATTATCCGGATCCTTTTCCATGACTGTTTCCAGAGTCTCGCCTGCCTGACACTCAATAACAAGTGCCCATTTCCCATCGATCTGTGTGACCTCATCAAGCTTCGGAATATCCAGTCCCGCCTCCTCGACTCGAACTGTATTCAGCGCCTCATTAAAAACGGCTGACTTCGGGTGATCTTTTTCAAATATTTTTACAATCTTATCCCCGTCCTTGTAGACTTCCTTATAAGAACGTTTCACAATTAATTCCGGATTCGTAAGTTTCATCACATTTACCTCCTTACCAGCACTTTAAGTATAACTCTTTGATTTCTTTCATGAGTGGATATCTTGGGTTTGCTGCCGTACACTGATCGTTAAATGCCTGCTCCACCATGTCGTCCAGTGTGTCCATGAAATATTTCTCATCAATGCCGTACTCGTGAATGGACTTCTTAATACCGATTTTTTCTTTCAGCTCTTCCAGTTTTGCGATAAAGTTTTCAAATACTTCTGCATCGTCTTTTCCCTGGCAGCCTACAAAGCGGCCAATTTCAGCGTATCTTGCCAGTGCATGTGGATACTGATACTGTGAAAATGTTCCCATTTTTGTCGGCACTTCTGCAGCATTGTATCTCATGACTTCTGTCAGGATCACTGCATTTGCAACTCCATGTGGCAGGTGGTGGAATGCACCAAGTTTATGTGCCATGGAGTGGTTCAGTCCAAGAAATGCGTTTGCAAATGCCATTCCTGCCATACAGGATGCGTTTGCCATCTTCTCTCTGGCCTCCGGATCATTTGCACCATTGTCGTATGCTCTCGGCAGATACTCAAATACTGCTTTTGCTGCCTTGAGGGCAAGTCCGTCTGTGTAATCCGTCGCCATAATAGATACATATGCCTCAATTGCATGAGTCATAACATCGATACCAGATGCACTGGTCAGTCCTTTTGGCTGAGTCATCATGTTATCTACATCTACAATTGCCATGTTCGGAAGAAGCTCATAATCTGCAATTGGCCATTTTACACCTGTCTCGGCATCTGTAATAATGGCAAATGGTGTCACCTCGGAACCTGTTCCGGAAGAAGTCGGGATTGCTACAAAGTAAGCTTTCTCGCCCATTTTCGGGAAAGTGAATACACGCTTGCGGATATCCATGAAGTCCATGGCCATATCCTCAAAGTCAGCTTCCGGATGCTCATACATTACCCACATAATCTTTGCTGCGTCCATGGCAGATCCACCACCAAGAGCAATAATCGTATCTGGCTCAAATGCGCGCATCTGATCCACACCTTTTTCAGCACACTGAAGTGTCGGATCCGGTGCCACCTCGAAGAAGCATGTGTGTTGGATTCCAAGCTCATCCAGTTTCTGCTCGATCGGAGCTACGTAACCATTCTTATATAAGAAGCTGTCTGTTACGATAAATGCTTTCTTTTTGTGCAGTACATTTCCAAGTTCATCAAGCGCTACCGGCATGCAGCCTTTCTTAAAGTATACCTTATCCGGAGTCCGAAACCAAAGCATATTTTCTCTCCTCTCTGCAACTGTTTTAATATTGAGCAGGTGTTTTACACCTACATTTTCAGATACGGAGTTTCCTCCCCAGGAACCGCAGCCAAGTGTCAGTGACGGTGCCAGTTTAAAGTTGTAGAGATCTCCGATTCCTCCGTGAGAAGACGGTGTGTTGATCAGGATTCGACATGTCTTCATAGCTTCAGCATGTTTTGCAATTTTCTCTGTCTCAGCAGGATGTACATAAAGAGAAGCTGTGTGTCCATATCCTCCATCTGCTACAAGGCGCTCCGCTTTTTCAAGGGCTTCGTCAAATGTCTTCGCACGATACATTCCAAGTACCGGTGATAATTTTTCGTGTGCAAATTCTTCAGAAATGTCTACGGATTCTACTTCACCGATCAGAATCTTTGTATTTTCCGGAACTTCCACACCTGCAAGTTTTGCAATCTCATATGCAGATTTTCCAGGAATCTTGTTATTCAATGCTCCATTTATAATAATCGTCTTACGAACCTTATCAAGCTCTTCTCCTTTTTTCAGGAAGTAGCAGCCTCTGTATGCAAATTCTTTCTTTACTTCATCGTAAATGCTGTCCAGAACCGTTACGGACTGCTCAGATGCACAGATCATACCGTTGTCAAATGTTTTGGAATGAATGATGGAGTTAACTGCAAGTTTAATATCTGCTGTGTCATCAATAATAACCGGTGTATTTCCGGCTCCAACTCCAAGTGCCGGTTTTCCGGAAGAATAAGCTGCCTTTACCATTCCCGGACCACCCGTTGCAAGGATGATGTCAGATTCCTTCATGACCATATTGGTCAGTTCCAGTGACGGTGCATCGATCCAGCCAATGATTCCTTCCGGTGCTCCGGCTTTCACTGCTGCGTCCAGAACAACCTTTGCTGCTGCAATTGTAGAAGCTTTTGCTGCCGGATGCGGACTGATGATAATTGCATTTCTCGTCTTCAGACAGATCAATGTCTTAAAGATTGCTGTTGAAGTCGGGTTCGTTGTCGGAATAACTGCTGCCACAAGACCGATTGGCTCTGCGATTTTCTTAATTCCGAATGCTTTATCTTCCTCAATCACACCACAAGTCTTTGTGTCTTTGTATGCATTGTAAATATACTCTGCTGCATAGTGATTTTTGATTACTTTATCCTCAACAATACCGCGTCCGGTTTCCTCAACTGCCTGCTTTGCAAGTGGAATACGCATTTTGTTCGCTGCCACTGCTGCCGCATAAAAAATCTTGTCAACCTGCTCCTGTGTATAGGTGGCAAAGATTTTCTGCGCCTCGCGCATCGCCTGCATCTTCGCTTCCAACGCTTCCACATTGTCAACAAATACCGGTACAACATCTTTCTTCTTAGCCATCTGGATTCCCTCCTGTAAATAAAAAGTATGGATTATAGTTTGCTTGATTAGACGTCTTTTATTCTTTACATTTGGTAGTATAAATTATCGTTAATTATTTGTCAATATATAAATGATATTTTTTTAACATCATTGTTTATTTTTTATCATACGCTAGGTAGGAAAATAGAATCGAAAGAGGCAATACGCACAGAAACTGAATATTTTTTGTTGATGCTGCGTCGCTTATTTTGAACTTTCTACGCAAACTCGCCTAAAGAACAGGCTCAGACAATGCTCCGAAAGTTCAAGCTATGCTCGCATCAACTACAAAATAATTCAATGTTTCTGTGCGCACCGCCTGTTTTTCAGTTCTATTTCTCCCACTCAGTATGTAAAAAATAAACTGCTTGGAAGCAGGACGGCTTACGCCGGAAGGTTATCATTTAGGCTAAGTAGAAAACTGTAACATGGAGATCCTTTACTTCCTCTTCTTCAATATATTGTAAAGTAAACAAAAAACGCCTGAGGATTTCCAGGGCAGGATTGGGATATTTTCGTCATAGTTGCGAGTATAGCCTTGCTCTCGACGGATTGTTTGAGCTTGTTCTTTAAGCGAGTTTCCGTCGAGAGTAAGATATCAGCGACGCAGCAACTATAGAAAATATCTCACCTGCTCTGAAACCTCAGGCGGGGTTCATATATTTACTTCACAATATATTCAATTTACCGATTCATCTCACTATGATATCCGACTGTCTCGTGATCATGGATAATATTCTCTATCTCCTCACGATCCAATGACGGCATATCACCTGGGATAGTATTCTTGGCTGCACTGCTGGCATTTCCATAGCGAAGAGCACTTGCACACCCTCCGTCTTCTCTCAAAAGTCCATACAGCACTCCGGAACAATAAGCATCTCCGCTTCCGATACGATCTACAACTTCGATATTCTCGTATGGTTTCTCTTCATAGAATTCCTTCGCTTTTGCGTCGTAAATTACAGAAGTAAAGTTATGTATCTTTGGACTTAATACAGTACGCTGGGTGGATGCGATGACGGAGATTGGATATTCAGCTGCAAAGCTTTCCATGATCTCTTTTACATTGCCTTCTTTTCCAAATGTCAGTCTTGCAGTGTCTTCGGAGCAGAAGAAAATGTCTACATAAGGAAGGATTCCTTCAATACATTTTCTTGCTTCTTCTCCTGACCAAAGATTCAGGCGGAAGTTCACGTCAAATGAAATGAGTGTGCCTTTTTCTTTAAATCTCTTAATCATCTCTACTCCGGTCTTCCGACACTCTTCACTGAGCGCCAGAGTAATTCCGGAGGTATGAAAGCATCTGGTCGATTCATATATACTGTCATCAAATTCATCGATGTCAATTCTGGTCATGGACGAATGCTGTCTGTCATAGACCACGCCCGGTTTTCTCGGGTATGCTCCGTTCTCGTAGTAATACACGCCCAATCTTGCATCTTTTCCTGTATCGTATACCAGATAATCATCACTGACTCCACAGAACCGGATCTTATTCTTTGCGAACATACCGATACTACTGTCCGGAATTCTTGATATGATACCGGATCTCAGACCAAGAAGAGATACGCCGGAAGCTACGTTAAGTTCTGCGCCGCCAACCTGCTTCTGAAATGTCTCTCCACGTACGATACGCTCATTGTCCGGTGGGGACAGACGAAGCAGAATCTCTCCTAATGTCAGCAGATCAAATGCTTTTTTCTTCATAAGACTAGCCTCTTACTTCTTTTACAATCTCTACAGCTTCTTTTGTCATTGCCTCAATCTTGTCGAACTCTCCAGCCTCTACAAGACTTCCTTTTACCATCCAGCTTCCGCCACATGCAAGAATCTTGTCATATGCAAGATATTCTTTTACATTTGTCGCATTGATTCCACCTGTAGGCATGAATTTCAGTCCTGTGTATGGAGCTGCCATAGCTTTGATCATCTTCAGTCCGCCTGCTGGCTCTGCCGGGAAGAATTTTACAACTTCAAGACCATTCTCGATTGCCTGCTCAGCCTCGCTTGGAGTGCAGATTCCTGGTGTGATCGGAATATTCTTCTCTACACAGTATTTTACAATCTTAGGATTCAGTCCTGGGCTTACGATAAATTTTGCTCCTGCTGCTACAGCACGATCCACCTGCTCTGTTGTCAGAACTGTTCCGGCTCCAATAAGCATCTCTGGATATTTCTCAGACATGATACGGATTGACTCCTCTGCTGCATCTGTACGGAAAGTAACCTCTGCACATGGAAGTCCTCCATTGCAAAGAGCTTTTGCAAGTGGCTCTGCGTCCTTTGCATCATTTAATACAACGACTGGTACAATACCAATTTTCTGAATCTTCTCTAATACTTCATTCATGATCTTCTTCTCCTTCTTCTTTTTCAGTTTCATTATGCGAAACCTATTTTCATATTATGAAATCTCTTAATTCTGATTATACTCAAAGGACGCATAATGTCAAGAGTATTTCAAGTTTTCTAACTACCTCTTTATTATAATTCTAAGCTTATGTAAAAACAACCTGTTCTCATTTGTAAATCTATATCAGCTGGGAGATGACTCCCACCTCTATAGGTGGTGAGAAACAAGCTGGTATCAGTGGTGGGAGTCAATCCCCCAGCTGATATAGCCTCCGGCAGGATTGCAGAGGTGCGCAGTAGAAGTATGTCATGCAATTGCATGACGCGCACCTCGCAGCAAGAATGCCGAGGCATTCTTGAATACAATTCTACATTATGCAAAAAGGGCGCATGAAAAAACTTCCGTTTTTTCACACGCCCCTTCTCTTATCCATCATTTTCTTTATGATGTCGGGTGCAAAAGCCCCCAACTATGATACACACAGACTGCATATCTTTTCTACATATTTTTCTTATGCTCCGTATGCAGAAGCATGTGAGCTTTGTGAGACATCGGTGCCTCAAAGTACTCTTTGTACATCTGAATGATATCTGGATTCTCATGAGAGAATCTAAGGTTCGCATTGCGATCCAGATAATACAGGTTCTTTCCACGTTCAAATGCGCGCTCTTCGCCGTCGTGGATCGGCTGTCCACCACCACCGACGCATCCTCCCGGACATGCCATAACTTCTACAAAGTCATAGTGCACTTCACCGGATTCGATCTTGCGAATCAATTCTCTTGTATTTCCAAGTCCGCTGACTACTGCAGTTCTCACTGTAATATCATTAATCTGGAAATTTGCTTCCTGAACGCCGTCATTTTCATTGAATCCCTGGCTTCTGACTGCTGTAAATGCCTCTGCCGGCGGATTCTCACCTTTGATGATATAGTAAGCAGACCGAAGTGCCGCCTCCATAACTCCACCGGTTGCACCGAAGATGACTCCGGCTCCGGTTCCCTCATGCATCGGGCGGTCACTCTCAACATCTACCAGTGTCTGTGGGCTGATATGTGCAGAACGGATCATTCGAATCAGCTCACGTGTGGTGATAACTGCATCAATATCATGTCCTGCATATTCTTCATAATAAAGATCCATCTCACGCTCTGCCTTCTTAGCCACACATGGCATAACAGATACAGTATAGATCTTCTCCGGATTTACGCCTAGCTTCTCTGCAAAATATGTCTTCATAACTGCACCAAACATCTGCTGTGGTGATTTTGCGGAAGACAGATATTTTACCAGATGTGGGAACTGACTCTTAATAAAGCGCACCCATCCCGGACAGCAGGAAGTGAACATCGGGCGGTCTTTTAATTCACCACTTGTAAATCTCTTTACGAATTCATTTCCCTCTTCCATAATCGTAAGATCCGCAGAAAATGTTGTATCAAATACATAGTTTATTCCCATTCTCTTAAGGGCATCTATGATTTTTCCAACTGTTGCATCTTCCGGTGCCAGTCCGAGTTCCTCTCCCCATGCTGCGCGGACAGCAGGTGCTACCTGAGCAACCACGATCTTATCCGGGTCTTCAATTGCTTTCCATACTTCATTCGTATCACTTCTCTCGCGAAGTGCTCCGACAGGACAATGTGTAATGCACTGACCACAAAGTGCACAATCTGCCTCTCGGATAGAATTATGACCTGACACATTAACTGTTGTGTGATAACCGGTTCCTTCTACATCCCAGACACCAAGTCCCTGAACCTTGTCACACACCTGCACGCAACGCATACATTTGATACATTTTGCAGAATCACGAATCAGCGGAAATGTTTTATCCCATGACTGGTGTTCCAGGTACTGATGAAATGGAAGTTCTATAATATCCAGATCATTTGCAATTTTCTGAAGACTGCAGTTGCCGCTTCTCATACAAGTTACACACTGACAGTCGTGCTCAGAAAGAATCAGTTCTACTGTTGTACGTCTGTCCTTTCTGACTTTCGGACTATTTGTATAAATGACCATACCTTCCTTGCAAATATTATTGCAGGCGGTGATCAGTCTGTCTTTTCCTTCCAGCTCTACCACACACACGCGACAGGCGCCTATTTCATTGATGCCTTTGAGATAACAAAGACTCGGAATCTGAATACCAACGGATCTGGCAGCTTCCATAATTGTGGTATTCTCTTCTACTGAAATCTGTCTTCCATCTATTGTAAGATTTACCATAATTTTTCTCTGCCTCCTTTAAATATTCCATATCCGAAATGATCGCAGCGCAGACAGCGGCAAGCTTCCTGTTTTGCTTCTTTTTCGGTCATGCAGTTCTCCACTCCTTCAAAATCACAGACTCTCTCACATGCCTCGCGCTCTGTAAGTTCTGCACGTCCGCAAGGTACTCTGTCATGAAGGCTTGCTTTCGGAATCTCTACATCACAGGAAATCTCATGATGATATCCAAGATATTCATCAATGTTGGCAGCTACAACTTTTGCTGCTGCAATCGCTTTAATCACAGTAGCCGGACCACTTGCACAGTCTCCTCCTGCAAATACACCTGGCATATCCAGGAAATCTCCTCCTGCAGTTGTCACGATCTTACCACGCTCTACCGGAATTCCTGCTTCTGCGAAATGCTCTGTCTCAATATTCTGACCAATTGCCACAACAAGGATATCACATGGAATATACTGATCTGGCTCTCCTGTTGCTTTTACACTTGCACGTCCGCCTTTGATCTCGCTGATCATCTGCGGTGTAACATACATTCCTTTAATGTGATGATTTTCATCAATATCCAGAGATGCCGGGGCCTTCAGAGTCTGTACTTCAATTCCCTCTGCAATTGCTCCTTCAATCTCTGCCGGAAGAGCTGTCATATCTGCAACTCTTCTTCTATATACAATGCTGACTTTCTTAGCACCCAGTCTTTTGGCTGTACGGACTGCATCCATAGATACATTACCACCACCGACAACTGCGACTTCTTTTCCAGTCAGGTCAAGTGCTTCGTCTTTTCCTACATCTCTTAAGAACTGTACTGCTGAGATGACTCCATCTGCATCTTCGCCTTCCAGTCCAAGTTTCTTATCTGTACTTGCTCCAATTGTGATCAGAACAGCATCGTACTCACTGCGAAGCTGCTGGATTGTAATATCTTCACCGATCTTAAGACCGTATTTTACTTCTACTCCTGTCTTTAAGATTGCATTGATATCCTCGTCCAGACGATTTTTCGGAAGTCTGTAGTTTGGAATACCATAGCGGAGCATACCTCCAAGCTTTGGAAGCATCTCATATACCGTTGTCTGATGTCCCATAAGCTGCAGATAATAAGCTGCACTAAGTCCTCCCGGGCCTCCTCCTAATACAGCAATTTTCTTACCTGTGCTTGGTGCACATTTTGGCGGCTCTACTTCCCCTGCAAAGTCTGCTGCCACTCGTTTCAGACCACGGATATTAATAGAATCATCAATCATGTTACGGCGGCATCTTGCCTCACATGGATGCTCACAGATAAATCCACATGTTGTCGGGAATGGATTATCCTTCCGAATCAGACGGATTGCATCTGCATAGCGTCCTTCCCCTACTAACGCTACATATCCTGGAATATCAACATGTGCAGGACATAAAGATACACATGGTACCGGCTGATTATATGTACAGGTACAACGTCCGTTCTTGATATGCTCAATATAATCATCGCGATATCCGATCAGTCCCTTATATACCATATGCGCTGCTTCATATCCAATCGCACAGTCGGCAGACTCCATAATAGACTTTGCTGTCTGCTCCATAGTATCAAGTGTCTCCATTGTTGCGTTGCCGTTCAGTACCTTTCTGATCAGGTGATTCAACTGACCAAGACCGACACGGCAAGGTACACATTTTCCACAAGTCTGAGCATGGCATAACTCCAAAAATGCACGAGACAAGTCTACTGGACATAATCCCGGTGGGCTTGATTCGATTCTGCGCTCAAGATCCTTGTAGAGCTGCTCCATAACAAGGTCTGCCCTGCTAGGAGTATCGATCGTTAATCTACTCATTTTTTATTCCTTCCCTCTCTACCGATTGCTTTTAGAATAAGTAACGGTCATATTGTAACATTTGGATAATTTTTTGTAAATACTTTTATCCAAATTAGTCACAATGCTATTTTTTTATCAATATCAGCGTCTTTTCTATAGTTTCTTTTTATAAACGTCCTTATATTTTCTAAATATAATTTAGTTAGTTTCATTTAAAATCCGTCCCAATTTTATCAATCCTGTGAAACATATATCTTTCCTTGTGGTTTTAAATTTCAAATGCTATAATTAACCGAAAGAAACGCCTATAAGCGCGCTTGTTTATAGATAAATACAACACGAGGTGATACAGATGAACACAGGCTGCCTGATACTGGCAGGAGGAAAAAGCCGTCGGATGGGATATCGGAAATCCTCTCTGAGACTTAATGGAACAACATTTCTCGACAAACTGATTTTTGAACTACGCGATTTTCCTGAGATTCTGGTTTCAGTCGATGATGCCGCCCGGCATCCGGAAATCCCTTATTCAATGATTGATGACCGATATTCAGATTGCGGTCCTATGAGCGGACTTTACAGTGCCTTATCTGTCTGCGAGTCGGATGCGCTGCTCGTTCTTCCCTGTGACGTTCCTCTTTTTTCCGGAACACTAGCACATCACCTTCAGGAAGTCATGGAACATTCTGATACTGATGCACTTATCTGTGTCACGGCAGATGAACGGATCCACCCCCTGTGTGGTATTTATCGCAAAAGCTGCACCCCTGTACTAAAGAGGTGCTTAGATAATGGAAATCTTCGGATCATGGATGCTTTGAACAACTTAAAGGTTCATTTTTATCACGTAGAAGAAGATTCCTGGCAGCTACAGAATATCAATACACCAGAGGAATACCAAAAGCTGACTGCAAAAAGCTGCCTGGCCATTTCCGGATTTAAAAACTCCGGAAAAACCACTTTAATGGAACGATTGATCCCAGAACTGATCCACCGGGGACTTAAGGTCGCCACGGTCAAACATGACGGACATTCTTTCGAACCTGATTCTCCCGGAACAGACAGTTATCGGTTTTGGCAGGCGGGCGTGAGTGCTTCCATCGTCTATGATAACGACAAATATTCCGTTGTAAAACGGGAACCTTTACAGGAATCTGCAATTGCGGGGCTTGTCGGTGATGCTGATCTTGTTCTTTTAGAAGGCTTCAAATGGAGCGATTATCCAAAGCTTATATTATTGACTGGAAGTGATGAACAAAATAACAGCTTACTCGCCTCTGCTTCTAATTGTATCTCCTATATCACTGCTGATTTTTCAACCGAACAGTTGATACAAGATACACCCGTTTATTGTCGGGATAATATCGAAGCTATCGCTGACTGTATATTACAACATTATCATAACGGAGATTTAAAACATTTATAAATAATCATACATTTATATAAGGAAAACATACATATGAACATTCAGACTTTAAAAGAAGCATCTGACTGTCTCCTGAATCTGGCAAAACCAGAAACTCAGGCGATAGAACACATTTTACTACAAGATGCTTTTGAACGAATTCTTGCAGAAGATATTACAGCTAAAATTCCGGTGCCTTCTTTTGCCAAAAGCGCATATGATGGATATGCACTTCGTCAGGCTGACACAGCCGCTGCTTCACCGGAACATCCTGTGACTTTAGACGTTACCGAGGTAATTCCTGCCGGAAGTGTTCCAACCTATCCAATCACAGAAGGAAAAGCTGCACGGATCATGACCGGCGCACCGGTTCCGGAAGGTGCCGATGCCATTATCATGCATGAGCGCACTTCCTTTACTGAGAATACAGTTACATTAACGGCGCCCGTTACCTCCGCAAACATCATTCCACCTGGGGAAGATGTTGCAGCCGGAACTTTGCTTGTTCCAAAAGGTAAAATACTTACCGCTTCTGACCTGGCACTGATTGCCGGACAGGGGATTGCTGAAATTGGGGTCTATAAAAAGCTCTCCATCGGGCTTATCAGTACCGGAAGCGAACTTTTGAATACGGGTTCTCCTTTAGAATACGGTAAGATTTATAACACGAATCCATATCTTTTAGGCGGTTACATTCAAAAACATCATATGACTGCCAACTACCTTAACACGGTCAGTGATGATCTGGATTCCCTGTGCTGGGCTGTGCTTGAAGCGCTCAAGACCAATGATATCGTAATCACGACGGGCGGTGTCTCTGCCGGTGATTTCGACTATATGCCGGAAGTGATACGTCGTATTGGGGGCGACCTTCTCTTCCACCGGTTAAAATTCAAACCTGGCGGTGCAATGCTTGGAGCATTTAAAGACGGAAAAGTCATTCTGGGCTTATCCGGTAATCCGGGTGCTGCCGCAACAGGTCTGTTGTGTGTCGGCTTTCCATTTATGAGAAAACTCTCGGGAAGATCTGACATCACATTTTCACAGACAACTGCTTATCTTGGGGTTGATTTTAAAAAATCAAGTCCTGTGACTAGAATTTTAAAAGGTCATTCAGATTTCAAAAATGGTATGTTATATTTCACCCCACTTAGCAACCAGCACAATGGTTCTGTTTCTTCCATGAGCGATTGTGATCTGCTGGCCATCATTCCTGCCGGAAGTAAACCTCTTGCGGCAGGCGACAAGCTTGAAGTCTATATATTATGATATCAGGGCAAACGATGTTTTTACGTAACTTTTTGCCGGCATCATATATATTAGAAATAAAATTTTAGGGGAAGGGAGGAATTTGTTATGAATTCACCAAAAGAAATTGCTAACAATTACATTGCTATCGGAAAGGGGAAGGTAAACACTCCTGTCGCCAAGATGTTCGTTCTTGGAATACTGGCCGGAATCTTTATCGCATTTGGAGGCGTTGCTTCTACTGCAGCCGCTGTATCTATTCCGCTGGCATCTGTAGGCAAGTTTCTTGGAGCATGCATCTTCCCAGGAGGACTGACTATGGTACTCCTCGCTGGAAGTGAACTGTTCACAGGTAATTGTCTTCTGGTTATTCCGCTCTGTAAAAAAGAGATCACTCTTGGCGGAATGCTAAAGAACTGGGTAGTTGTATACCTTGGCAATATGGTCGGTGGAATTGGTGTTGCTGCAATCTGTGTATTCAGCCATCAGGCTGGTCTTTTTAACAACGGTCTTGCTGCTTCTATGATCAGCACTGCTGCCGGTAAGGTATCACTCTCCTTTGGCGATGCATTTCTTCGCGGAATTGCATGTAATTTCCTTGTATGTATCGCTGTATGGATTTCATTTGCTGCCAAGCAGGTGTCTTCCAAGATCATCGGATTGTTCTTTCCAATCATGATGTTCGTTTTATGTGGATTCGAGCATAGCGTAGCCAATATGTACTATATTGCTGCCGGTATTTTTGCTAAGGGAAATGCAGCCTATCTTGAAGCTGCAACTGCTGCCGGCGCTGACGTATCTGGCCTTACATGGGGAGCTATGTTCACCAAAAATCTTCTTCCGGTAACGTTGGGGAACATTATCGGCGGAGCAGTTTTGGTAGGTCTTGCCTACTGGTTCGTTTACTTAAAAGACGACTAAAAAAATCTTTATTGAATTTAGAAAGGGAAAATTATGAGCAAATTATATCTTGCTGATCCGTCAGGTTATGACGTGAAAATGAATGAAATCGCACGACATTTTTCTCATAAAGTTGAGGTTTATCCTCCTGGAAGCTGCCCGATTACTATGCAGATCTCTATGCTGCGTACGGCTGCAAACCAGACTTGTGGAAAATGTGTTCCGTGCCGCGACGGTCTTCCACTTGTAGCACGTCTGATGCAGAAAGTGTTAGATGGCCGTGCAACAGAAAAAACTTTGGATAACATCCGTATGATGGCTACGATGATCCGTTCATCTGCTGACTGTGCCATCGGTTGGAATGCCGCTGATGAGGTCTTAAAAGGATTAGACCTGTTTGCAGACGAATATCAGAGCCACATTGAAAACAAAAAATGTCTGGAATCCATCGGACAGAAGGTACCTTGTATCTCCTTATGTCCTGCACATGTAAATATTCCGGGATATATCGCATTAGTTGGTGAAGAGGATTACGCCGGAGCAATTAATCTGATCCGTAAAGACAATCCGTTCCCGACAGCCTGTGCTATGGTCTGTGAGCATCCTTGTGAGGAGCGCTGCAGAAGAAAGATGCTGGAGTCACCGATCAACATCCGTGCACTGAAAAAATATGCAGTTGATATGATGCCCGTCGACAAAGTTGCTACACCAAAACCGAATCCTTCTACAGGAAAATCCATCGGTGTAATTGGTGGTGGTCCTGCAGGACTAACTGCAGCATACTTCTTAGCTCTTATGGGACATAAGATTGAAGTATATGAAACGCATGACAAACTTGGCGGAATGCTCCGTTATGGAATTCCAAATTACCGTTTTCCGAAAGATCGTCTGGATGAAGATATCCGTGCAATTTTAAATAGCGGTGATATCCATGTTACATACAACACAACAATCGGAAAAGATATTCCTGTCAAAGATATTTACGAGAAACATGATGCAATTTTTGTTGGAATTGG
>ERZ791809.1269-NODE-1269-length-14202-cov-35.545063_pt1 | contig 14202 bp, 15 predicted proteins | sample MGYA00509946_ERZ791809 | MGnify/ENA primary metagenome ERZ791809 (study PRJEB30046, sample SAMN00791993) | human gut metagenome | study: EMG produced TPA metagenomics assembly of the A metagenome-wide association study of gut microbiota in type 2...
ATTTTCACCTCTTTATTTTTCCAAGTGCAAATATAATAGTAAGGGCAAAAGCTTTCTGATACGAAGCTTTTGCCCTTACAGGGCGTTTTGTTGGTTGTATGTTTACCCAGGGCGGTGCCCTGGGCTAGGAGCTTCTGCCCTTTCAGGGCGTGCTGCTCAATATTTGCTTCTGTAAGAATTCATGAATCCTCTCTGAATTCATTTACTTCTTCTCATGCATGTGATCCCATTTCAGATAGATTCCTGCAAGGATGGTGCCCGAAATACTGTGCCAGGCACAACTGATGGCGCAAGGCAATACGGCAAGAGGCTGGGCAGCGAAGAAGTTGCCCGCGAGAACCGTGGCAAGACCGGCATTCTGCATTCCCACCTCAATGCTGATGGTACGCTTCTTGGCAGTATTGAAGCCCGCCAGCTTCCCGGCAAGCCAGCCCAGCAGATAACCCAGGGTGTTGTGGCAGAAAACCACGGCAAAAGTCCAGAGGAAAAGCGATAAGCCACGAGCCACCAAGTCATCGTGAACCGTAGAAATCACACCTCCCACGATAATCGCCAGACACGTTACGCTGATGCCCGGCATCAGACTCTGAATGGTAGGGAAGCAATCCTTCTTGCCATAGATATAATTCAAAGCGCAGCCGATGGCCACAGGGATAATCGTAACTATCAGAATGTTGATGAACATTCCCACAGCATCTACATGGATAATCTCGCCTGCCGTAATCTTCATCAGCAGCGGAGTCATCACTGGCGCAAGAATGGTGGAGGCACAGGTCATTCCTACGGAGAAAGCCACATCGCCATGACAGAGATAACTCATGATGTTGCTTGATACTCCGCCCGGACAGCATCCCACCAGCAGGATTCCGAGCGCCAGGGCTGGATCAAGATGCCACACATGCACCAGGGTGTAAGCCACACCCGGCATGATGATAAACTGGGCGCAGGCACCGATGAAGACATCCAGCGGGCGCTGAGCCAGAATCTTGAAGTCGTTGGTGGTCAGGGTCAAGCCCATAGTGAGCATGATGATGCCGAGAATGACGGTTTGAGTAGTTCCGCGCACCCAGTCGAAGGTATGTGGGAAGAAGAATGTGAATACTGCTACACCTATTACGAAAATAGAGGTGTAATTGGCCAGCAGCTTGCTGAGCCCTTGAAAAAATCTAAGCATAATTCTATTTCTTTTTAAAATCCTGATATTTCTCTCTTATTTGCAATCTCTTGGATGATTGTCTTTGACGATTTCTTGGTTGATTGTCTTTGACGATCTCTCTTCTTTCTCTTCTCTCCTCCTTCTTTCCTCGCTTTCAATATTGGGTGCAAAAGTACGTCTTTTCTACCGAATAAGCAAATTATTTAATAATAAAATATCAAATTATAACATTTTTGTTGGTTCGAGCTTACGAATCTGCACGAATCTTCTTGGATTGTGCAAAATCTGAGGCAAAATAATTCGGCTTTTCTTCTTTAATTCCGCAACAAATGTGTAACTTTGCACCCATATTATCGATAATAGTCATAGAATGAACGAAGATTTTGATATAAGACAACAGACGGTTTCGCCTGCCGAAAAGGAATTCGAGAAAGCACTGCGCCCACTGAAGTTCTCCGACTTCAGCGGACAGAATGGCGTGGTGGATAATCTCGAAGTCTTCGTAGAGGCTGCCAAGTATCGTGGCGAACCGCTCGACCATACCCTCTTGCACGGTCCTCCGGGATTGGGTAAGACCACATTGAGTAACATCATCGCCAACGAACTGGGTGTGGGCTTCAAGATTACATCAGGCCCTGTACTCGATAAGCCGGGCGACCTGGCAGGTATCCTTACCTCCCTGGAGCCTAACGATGTGCTCTTCATCGATGAAATCCACCGCCTTTCGCCAGTGGTAGAGGAGTATCTCTATTCGGCGATGGAGGATTACCGCATCGACATCATGATAGACAAGGGGCCTTCGGCACGAAGCATCCAGATAGATTTGAATCCGTTTACCCTCGTTGGAGCCACCACCCGCAGCGGACTTCTCACGGCTCCGCTCCGTGCCCGTTTCGGAATCAATCTGCATCTGGAATACTACGACCCAGAGACGCTTCAGAAGATTATCAAGCGAAGTGCGATGCTCCTGAAGGTGCCGATAGAGGATGAGGCGGCTGTGGAAATCTCCCGCCGTTCTCGCGGAACCCCTCGTATCGCCAACTCTTTATTGCGAAGAGTGCGTGATTTCGCTCAGGTGAAGGGTAACGGAACCATCACTTACGAGATTGCCCAGATGGCTCTCAAGGCGCTCAACATCGACCAGTATGGCTTGGACGAGATAGACAACAAGATTCTCACCACCATCATCGACAAGTTCCGTGGAGGTCCGGTGGGCGTAAGCACCATTGCCACGGCTATCGGCGAAGATGGCGGCACCGTAGAGGAGGTTTACGAGCCATTCCTCATCATGGAAGGCTTCATCAAGCGTACGCCACGAGGCAGAATGGCCACCAAGCTTGCCTATGATCATCTCGGCAGGAATCCGTATGGAAGCAATATCTTGCAGGGCGACCTGTTTGAATAAAGTTCAAATCTCATAGTTCAAATCTCAAAGTTCAAAGTAATGAAGATTGGAATATTTACGGGTACATTCGACCCATTTACGATAGGACATCAGAACATCGCCGAGCGTGCCTTGCCCATGTTCGACAAGCTCGTGATTGCAGTGGCGATGAGCAAGCTGAAGCACGCCAGCGAGGAAATCTCGAAGCGAGTAGAGGATATCAAGGCTGTTTTTCCGAAGGAATGTTCGGAGTTGGTGGATGCGGAGGATGCATCCAAGGGCCACCGCCTTGAGGTGGTTGCCTATGATGACCTCACCATCGACCTGGCGCATCGCCTGGGAGCCAGGTTCCTGGTTCGCGGCGTCCGCTCTGCCAAGGATTTCGAGTACGAAAGAGAGCAGGCTGACATCAACAAGCAGTTGGGCGGCGTAGAAACCATCCTGCTGTTTTCCAACCCAAGATACAGCAGCATCAGTTCAACGCTGGTTAGGGAATTGAGATTCTTCGGAAGAGAAGTAGATGAATTTTTACCAAAAATAAAATAAAAAATAGGAGGAAGAAGCGTATGATAACATACAATGTAGATGGCGTGAAAATGCCAAAGATCAAGAAGCGCGACACCAGTGCCTGGATTCGCAAGGTAGCTGCCTCTCATGGCCGCAAGGTGGGAGAGATAGGCTATATGTTTGTAGATGACGAGAAGATTCTCGAAGTGAACAACGAGTATCTGGGTCATGATTACTATACCGATGTCATCACCTTCGATTATGATGAGGATGATGTGATTAATGGCGACATCGTGATTTCGCTCGATACCGTGCGCACCAATGCCGAGCAGTTTGGCAAGACCTACGATGATGAGCTTCACCGCGTTATCATCCACGGCATCCTGCACCTCTGCGGAATTAACGACAAAGGTCCGGGAGAGCGCGAAATCATGGAGGAGAACGAGAACAAGGCGCTCGCCCTGCTCGAAGGTGCTTCGATATTGAAGAAGTAAGATAAAGAAAAACAGCTGTTAACTGTTAACCTGTTAACTCTTGATGGTCAAGATGAACAGTTAACTCTTAATGTGGTTCATGAAGCGGGCTGAAGGCCCAGCAAGCTCTTAGCCCAGGGCAACACCCTGGGTACAAGGAAGATATAACGGATTCGCCCTGTAAGGGCAAAAGCTTTCATATACGAGGCTTTTGCTCCTACAGGGCGTTTTGCTTTATTGTATTGCCTTGATTCTCTCTCGGCATTCTTTCAATATCTCTTTCAATTCCTCCACGGTAGTGGCTCTCAGCATGGCGATTCTCGTCTGGCGGAAATCAGGAATGCCCTTGAAGATAGGGGAGGCGGCCAGGTGGCGACGGGTGTGGAGAATGCCTCTGTACTCGTCGATGCGCTCCACGTTGATGCGAAGCTGCTCCTCCAGGAGGTCAATCTTCTCATCCACGGTTAATGGGGCAGCACCCGTATTATCCAGATAATCGCGTATTTCCTTGAAAATCCATGGTCTTCCGAAGGTGGCTCTGCCAATCATCACCGCATCCACGCCGTAACGCTCAAAAGCAAGCTTGGCTTCCTCCGGGGTCGTAATATCGCCATTGCCGATGATAGGGATATGGATGCGGGGGTTGTTCTTCACCTCACCTATGAGGCTCCAGTCAGCTTCTCCCGTGTACATCTGGCTTCGGGTTCTGCCGTGGATGGTGAGTGCCTGGATTCCGCAATCCTGTAGCTGCTCGGCAAGCTCGGTGATGATGAGGTTCTCACAATCCCAACCCAGTCGGGTCTTCACGGTTACGGGTACGTTTACCGCCTTCACCACCTCTCTTGTAATATCCAGCATCAGTGGAATATTGCGGAGCATTCCGGCTCCCGCACCCTTTCCGGCAACCTTCTTCACCGGACAGCCGAAGTTAATATCAATCACATCCGGCTTCGCCTGTTCTACGATTTTTGCAGCTTCCACCATATCCTCGGTGGTTCTGCCGTAAATCTGAATGCCTACAGGGCGCTCCTCATCGCTTATCGTAAGCTTGCTGACTGTGCTCTTGATGCTTCGCACCAGGGCTTCCGCCGATACGAACTCAGTATAAACCATGGCAGCTCCGAATCGCTTGCAGAGCATGCGAAAGCCAATATCCGTTACGTCTTCCATCGGAGCGAGGAAGAGGGGCTGAGGCCCAAATTCTATATTACCTATTTTCATCTTATTCTTTTTGTTTGGCAAGAGGTGAAAGCTCTTTTCTTTTTTGCGGCTGCAAAGTTAATGCAATTTGGAGACAAAACAAAATAAAACGCAGATATTTTCAATTTTTAAAACGATGATTTTAAGCTTTTGCCCTTACAGGGCGCATTGCTGCTGCTGTTTATAACCCAGGGCGATTGCCCTGGGCTAGGAGCTTCTGCCCTTTCAGGGCGTTCTGTTTGCGTTTCTGCCTTTCAGGGCGTTCTGTTTGCGTTTCTGCCTTTCAAGGCATGTGTTTCTGCCATAGACGTCTATTTCAGCAGATGATACATTCCTCCTGCCAGGGTGCGGATGATGCCCTTCATCTCCAGCGTAAATAGGAGGGAGGTGAGGCGACCGATGTCGATGTTCGATTTCACGCTGATGATGTTAATCTGAAGATCATTGGTCTTGGAGAGGATTTGGACGATGAGCTCCTCTTCTGTTGATAACTCTGGGAAGAGGCTGCGCTCGATGCCCTGCTGCTTGGCTCGCATCAGGGTGGCGTCATCTTGCCAGCGCATATCCTTCACGAAATCCTCGGCACTGGTGATGAGCGTGGCACCATTGTTGCGAATCAGGTTGTTGCAGCCCTCGCTGTAGTAATCGCCTATCCTGCCCGGGAAGGTGAAGACGTCCCTGCCGTAGGATTGCGAAATATCGCAGGTGATGAGACCTCCGCCATGAGCAGCACTCTCTATCAGGATGCAGGCATCCGACATTCCTGCCACAATTCGGTTGCGGCGCACGAAGTTGATCTTATCCGCATTCGTTCGGGTAAGAAATTCGGTGAGCAAACCGCCTTGCTCTATCATCTTAGCTGCCGTTTCCCGGTGCTGACGGGGGTAGAGGTCGTCGAGGCCGTGAGCCAGAACGCCCACGGTTTCATAGCCGCTGGCGAGCGCCTGTCTATGAGCCACGATATCTACACCATAAGCCAGGCCGCTCACTATCAAGACACGAGGAGACAGCTGCTTCAAATCCGTAATGAAGCGGCGGATAAGGTCTTCGCCGTAAGGAGTGCAGTGGCGGGTTCCCACGATGTTGATGATTCGCTGCTGGTTGAGGTTGGCGTTGCCTTTATAGAAGAGCATGAGCGGCGCATCATCGCAATCCTTGAGTCGTTGCGGATAACGTTCATCGTTCATCGTTATCGGTTCGATACCATATCTTATGTCGTATTCCAGTTCTTCTTCGGCGCGTTTTCGGGCCTCGTCGCAGTTTTGGATAGCGTTCACGAGTTTATCCGAGGCATCGGGCAGGATGTCTCTAAGGTTATTCTTATGCTCCAGGATGAGCGTGGCGGAGCCCACCTTTCTATATAGCTCCAGCATTCCTGCAAGGCTGAAATAGTTCAGCCTTGTTAAGAGTATAGTATTTAATATTTCCTGTTGGTCACCCATAATCTTAAAAAATAATTAGTTATCTCTTCAAGTATTCATACCCAATTCTGCATCTCAGGCATTCCTTCTTGTCGCAGTATTCCTTCTTCAGCTGGATAAGCGCCTGGCTATCCCCGGCGTTCTCCACCTCCAATCCGCACTGCTGCCACATCCTTACTATGTGGTTATTCTCCGCCTTCAGCTCCTCCAGGAAATCGAAGGCGCGGTCGCAGTATTTCTCCTCGCCACGGTGCCTGCCGTAGGCAAAGAGGATGGGAACCACGGTGTTGATGATGAGCAGATTGAGCGAGAAAGGGGAGAGGTGCTTCTCGTTACGGATGCTCGTGCTGCCGAAGGTGTAATGGGTTTCCCAATACTCCGTAACGCTGGTAGAGAGCACCTTCTTCGCCTCCTTCACCGTGGTGGCCTCCAGCAGCTGGCTAAGCCCCGCACGGCGGTTATAGTAAAGATTCGCAAGCTGCGAAATGCGGATATGCGGGAAGTTCTGCGGGCGAAGTCTCAGGAATCGCCACAGCTTGTAATCCATCGGCTGCAGTGAGAACTTATGCGAGAGATAAAGATACTCATTTCTCAATCTCGCAAAATACCCGTCGTTCAGGGCGTCTTTCTGATATCTTTCGGGGATGGTGTTCAGCTCCAGCAATCCCGCCTGCCCCATGAAGATAGCCTCTATCTGGAAGAGGTCATCTCTGTGATGATCCACCGCCCTCAGAGGCAGTTTCAGCGCCCATTGCTCAAAAGCATCTCCATTGATTCCGAAGCCATAGTTTCTGGCGAGAGTAACGAAGTAAGCGTTCTCCCAATCTCCGTTGCAGCGGCGCACACGCTCCTCTATCGCCTCCGTCTTCTGCGAAAGGCGCTCGGTTTGCAGGGCGCTCATCCACGAGTGAACGGTGAGCTTGGTAAGCGATGGAATGATTTGATAGCAAGGGGGGTACTGGTCGATGGTGAGCAGCTCCTGATAGTGCTTGAAAACATTCTCGGGGATGTCGAGCTGCATCTGAACCAGCGGGGCACCTTTGGAGTTTCGGGCTTCCGTATCGATGCTGCCGCAGACGTGCAGAATCACGTTGTCGTATCTTTCGTCCTTGTCGTGGGCGTGAAGATACCAGTCGCTCGCCTTGTCGTGAATCTCCACGTTGCCCACCCAGAGAGTTCCGGCAATCTTGATTTTGGCGTTGAAGAAATCGGGCCCTGCATTGCGGTTGTGCAATCCGGGGTCGATGACTTCCACCTGCCTGTGGTCGGTGGTGGAAAGAGGGGAGAGTGGGAAGAGTTTGTGCTTCCACACGTAGTGAAGTAGTTGCTCCATATTGTTTCGGCTTTATGGTTTATAGGATTGCCTCTTTCGGATCGCAAGTTCTGATGCTTGTCCTTTGATGGAATCGCAAGCTTGATGCTTGTCCTTTGATGGTGCAAGTTTTTTCGCTCGTGTGCGGAAGGGGTATTGAAAAATCAGCTGTTAACAGTTAACCTGTTAACCTTGGGATGTGAAATATTTCTCGAATGCCTTGTCGTAATCCTCGCTGTTGCCCAGCTTTCCGTTGATGAGGCAGACGAGTTCTACGGTTGCCTTGAGGCAGAGTTTCTCATCGCTGGCACGGAAGATGTCCTGATGGAAGACGTATCTCACGCCCTGCTTCTCCAGCCACAAACGCGAAAGGAATTCATCATCGCATTGCAGCGGAACCTTGTACTGCAGGTTCATTCTCGCCACCACAGCATCCACACCCTTATTGTGCATTTCGGCAAAACTGAGGCCGCATTCCTTCAGGAAGAGATGGCGGGTATGCTCCATGTAGTGCAGATAGTTGGCGTTGTTCACGATGCCCTCAATATCGCACTCGTAATCCCTCACTTCCATCTTTGTCTCAAATATGTATTTGCTCATCATTTTCTATTTTTTAGTTACTAAATGAGGCTAAAAGCCCTAAATCACTGCAAAAATAACCAAAATTTTCTATTTATTATTATAATAACAAGGATTTTTCAAGGTTTTTCGAAGAAAAATGTGTATTTTTGCCGAATAGAACAAATAAAATTTAGATAAAGATGAAAATTGCTTTGATCGGCTACGGAAAGATGGGACACATGATCGAGGAGATCGCCCTGCAGCGTGGCCACGAAATCGTATGTAAGATTGACGTGAATAACCCTGAGGATATCGACAGTCCTGAGTTCTGCTCTGCCGATGTGGCTATCGAGTTTACCAACCCTACTGCCGCTTACGGCAACTATCTGAAGGCATTCTCTCACAATGTGAAGGTGGTTTCAGGTTCTACCGGTTGGATGAAAGACCATAAGGAAGACGTGGAGAAACTCTGCGCCGACGGTAAGCAGACCCTCTTCTGGGCCTCTAACTTCAGCATCGGTGTGGCCATTTTCTCTGCCGTAAACCGCTATCTGGCCAAGATCATGAACGGATTCCCACAGTACTCAGTATGCATGCAGGAAACCCACCACGTGCACAAGCTTGATGCGCCATCAGGTACAGCCATCACCCTTGCCGAGGAAATCATCGACAACATCGATAGAAAGAAGGACTGGAAGCGTGGCGTTACCTACTGGACAGAGGATGGTCATCACGATGAGGGTGATGCAAACATCACCGATGAGGATTTGGTCATCAACTGCGTACGCGATGGTGAGGTTCCTGGAATCCACGCCGTGATGTATGATTCAGATGCTGATATGATTACCATCGAGCACAGCGCCCATTCTCGCAAGGGCTTCGCCCTGGGAGCCGTTCTCGCAGCTGAGTTCACAGCCAACCATACCGGTTTGCTCACCACATCAGATTTATTTAAGTTCTAAAGAGACATGATTGACAAGCAGAAACAAAACCTTAATATGAAGGTGCAGTGGGCGAAGTTCGCAGTGGTTCTCGCCCTCTACCTCCTCTTCCTGATATGGGTAGAGAGCTGGCTGGGACTCATCGTGGTTCCGTTCATCTTCGACGTTTACATCACCAAGAAGATTCACTGGCAGTGGTGGAAGGATGAAGAAGGTCCTGTGCGCTTCATCATGAGCTGGGTTGATGCGCTCGTGTTCGCGCTCGTAGCGGTTTATTTCATCAACCTCTTCTTCTTCCAGAACTATGTGATTCCATCATCATCTCTCGAAAAGAGTCTCCTCACGGGCGACTATCTCTTCGTGAGCAAGGTAAGCTATGGTCCTCGCATTCCTGAAACTCCGCTCACCATGCCGCTCACCCAGCACACCATGCCGCTGGTCAACGTGAAGAGCTATGTGGAGTGGCCTCACTGGGATTACCGCCGCGTGAAGGGATTGGGCAACGTGAAGCTCAACGACATCGTGGTGTTCAACTATCCTGCCGGAGATACGCTCTGCAACGAGGAGCGCTATCAGGCGAATGATTACTATCAGATGGTTTACTCCATCGGCGACCAGATATTGGAGCAGAACGGTCAGCAGCAGGATATTCGCGTGCTGAACCCATTGCAGCAGCGCCATTACTTCGAAAAAGTGTATGCTGCCGGACGCAACTACATCGCCAGCATGCCGGGCGAATATGGCGACATCATCAGCCGTCCTACCGACCGCCGCGAGAACTATGTGAAGCGCTGCGTTGGTTTGCCGGGACAGACCCTGCAGATCAAGAACCGCATCGTTTATCTCGACGGCAAGGCAAACAAGGAGCCTGATAATGTGCAGTATACCTACAAGATGAAGCTCAAGGGCGAGTTCCCTATTGACTTGGCTGATGAGCTGGGAATCACCAACGAAGACCTCCTGATGTATAATCAGAGCGGCGTGATTCCACTTACCAAGAAGGCTTATCTGGCGCTGAAGGCGAACAAGAACCTCGTGGAGAGCATCTCCATCAATACTGATGCGAGATACGGCGACCTTTATCCGCTCAACGCCTACACCGGCTGGACATGCGATAATTACGGTCCTGTATGGATTCCGAAGAAGGGCAAGAGCATCGCTCTGACGCTGAAGAACCTGCCTGTTTACGAGCGTTGCATCAAGGTTTACGAGGGCAACGACCTCAAGGTAGATAGCCAGGGCAACATCTTCATCAACGGCAAGCTGGCGAAGAACTACACCTTCAAGCTCGATTACTACTGGATGATGGGCGACAACCGCCACAACTCAGCCGACAGCCGCTACTGGGGCTTCGTGCCAGAGGACCACATCGTGGGCAAGCCTATCTTCATCTGGTGGAGCCACAGTCCTGACCATCCAGGCTTCTCAGGCATCCGTTGGAATCGCCTGTTCAACTTCGTAGATAACATCAAGTAACAGAAGTTTTTGAAATCAAGTAAGCAAAGATAGATTTGAAAATCGCAGTTAAGTTCCTAATAGCTTTAGGTTTGTCGTTGCTCCTGGTGTGGGCGGTGCGAACCTATGCATTCACTGTCTTCACGGTGCCCGCGGGAGGTCTTCCTCCGCAACTGAAAGCTGGCAACCGGGTGATAGTGAATAGGATTGACTGCGATTTTTTCAATCGTGGCGATGTGGTTGTGTTCCGTGATTCCGTCACGTATCAGCGCCGCAACCAGCGCCGCAAGATAGTTGCTGAGGCTTATTTCATAGGTAGGGTAGAGAAGCAGCCGGGCGATACGATTCGCATCGATACGGTGCAGTATATCATTCCTACGGTGTGCTGCAAGCGCTGCGGCTGCAAGGATTGCCGCTTCTATCTGCTGAAAACGCCTACCGGGCAGCAGGTGGTGCATAAGCATCAGATGATAGGCAAGGCTTACAAGCTGTTTTGAGAATAAACATGTTATTAACTGAACTTTCGCATGTGGTTCAAGAACGGGCTGAAGGCCCAAAAGCTCCTAGCCAGGGCATCGCCCTGGGTATAATGGTAATCAGCAAGGCGCCCTGTAAGGGCGACAAGTTTGTGTCCGTAATTACCCAGGGCGATGCCCTGGGCTAAGAGCTTCTGCCCTTTCAGGGCGTGTGGAGCTTACATGTGAAACTTGAGTAAGAATTAATAAATACATAAGAATAAGAATTTGAAAGCATTATTATCTTCCACATATTTCGGTCCCATCCAGTGGTATCAGAAGCTGAACCGCTACGATGAATGCCTGATAGAGCGCCACGAGAGCTTTATCAAGCAAACCTATCGCAACCGTATGATCATCCCTACCACCAACGGCCCCCTCTCGCTCACCATCCCAACGAACCACAACACATCGCTGGCGATGAAGGACATCCGCATCTCCGACCACGCCAACTGGCGCCACGTCCACTGGAATGCGCTCCTCTCCGCCTACGGCGAGAGCCCTTTCTTCGAATATTATCAGGACGACATCCGCCCCTTCTTCGAGAAGAAATACGAATTCCTCTTCGATTTCAACATGGAGACTACAGAGAAGATGATAGAGCTCCTCGACATCCGTCCGAAGATTTCAATCACCGAAGCCTATATTCAGAGTAAAGAACTGAAAGAAGAGGATGAAATCAAGGATTTCCGCGATGCGATTCGCCCAAAGAAGCCGCTTCCTGACGCAGAATTCGCTCCCAAGCGCTATTATCAGGTCTATGAACAGAAGCACGGTTTCCAGCCGAATATGAGCATCCTGGACCTCCTTTTCAATGAAGGAAACGAGGCGATATTCTACCTATAAATAATCAAGGTAGAGTATCGCCTCGCTGCCTTTTCACAGCTTTCTCGCACCTTCTCACTGCCTTCTCACATCTTTTCTCACACCCTTTAGTTAAAAAACTAAGTCATAGCTTTCTATCCCCAAACTCATAGTTTTTTGCCTCGTAACTCATTGTCCTTCATCTTTTTCAGCCTTCTATTAAGACCTCCCGTTGTCATCAATGATGCCTAGGCTCGGTCTTCATAGATGCCCTCTCATCCCCCTCATTATCCGCATCAGGAGTTAACAGGTTAACAGTTAACACCTCAAAAATGCATACTCCCCCTCCCACACATATATAAAAATAAGTATATATATATTTAATATAATAAGGTACGCAAGGGGGAGGTAGGAAAAAACAGCTGTTAACTGTTAACCCTGTTAACCCCTGCTGCTCCCAGATGCTCTTTTAGGAAATTTAAACAAGAATGCTTGGTGGGTTCATCGAAAAGCCGTACTTTTGTACCCGACTATAACAACATCAAACAAAATACAGCAACATCAAACAAAATACAACATAAAAACAATAATAACAACATAAAATGAAGAAACTGAAATTCCATATAGTAGGTCTTACCCACAACGACGTGAAAGGTCGTGAGGTAGAATACGCCAGGGAGGCAGAGGGCAGAACCATCTGCCTCGTGCCCGATGACGCCAATCCCTTTGATATGCTGGCAGTGAAGGCTTACGACAAGCAGCTTTTCATCGGCTATGTCTCAGCCCTGGAGGGCGAGGACGTAAGAGCCCTCATCATTGCCCGGAAGGGCAGGAACCTGCGCACCCGATGCCTGGGAAGCAACAGTAAGGAGGGTGCAGATGAGAAGTCGGGGCTCCAGCTGATAGTGGAGGCGCGCGTGGACGTATCCGAGCAGGAGATAGAGCAGGCACGCAGGGAAATCTATGATGACAGAATCTATGACGACTGGCACTATTCCGGACCCATTCTGCCCATCGACAAGCTGACCCGTTTCAGCGATTGCACCATGATGCTGGAAGGCGTCATCAACGACATCATCAGCATTCAGGAGCAACTCTCACGGGATTCAGATTCTTCTCGTGATTCAGATTCCGCTGAAGCCGATAAGAACCCTCTTGATGCCGATTCCCGGTCGGCGCTGGAGGCAGAGCTGCGCGACAACCTGGAAGAGGCTAGGGAGCGGCTCAGCAGCTTCATGGAAATACAGCGAAGCGATTATTCGCGCGAGATGACGCAGACGAGAAACCGCATTCTCAACAACCTCGACCTCATAGACGATGAGGAAATCCATCGCATGGGCGAGCAACTGTATACGGAGATGGGATTCATTACCAGTTCCGCTTATCGTGAACGGGCAGCCCAGTCGTTCTTCGTAGAAGCGCCTATCGCCATCAAGAAGAAGCAGACGGGTGCCTACGACTATAAAGACCAGCTGGACGCCATAGAAAAGCAGCTCTATGCCTTCCCATATTCGCTCTATCCCACGTTCAAGGCCGACCCGGTAGATTTCCTCCGCCAGGTATTCTATAAGCGTGTGCCCCGCAAGATGATGCTCCAGCTGCTCTCGGGCATTGTACTGATGATTATGAACGGCAGGGTGAGCGATGTGAAGCAGTGGGGCAAGCACGGCAACGAGGAGGCGCTGCTGGCGATGAAGTCGGTGGGGAAGAGGCTTTCGGGTTCCGAGCGCAAGAAGAAACTCTGGGGGCTGGTGGATGAAGCTATCCTGGGAATGGCGTCTTATCATAAGCCAAGTACGGGTAAACTTCTGCTAAAAAGCCAATCCGACTGGTATCCTGTATACCGTATGCTGAATGATTGGGGTATTTTTAATTCTACCAGTCAGACTGATTTTTGCGATTATCTGGAAAAGCAATATGAGGAATTGGATAAAGGGAGCGATGAGTTGGCTCCCTGCTGCAAAAGGAAGGATCTTACGCAAGCTGCAGCGCCTATGTTTGAAAGACATGATGCGCTGGAGTGGGGGCGTCTTCATCCGAAGAAATGGAATGTAAGGTCCGACAAGTTCAACCATTATTGCGACATCGTTGATGCCTTCAAGAAACTCATGCAAGAACAAGCCCTGCTGGAACATCTGATCCTGGAGGATCTTCTGCCGAGCAAAAAAGACGAGGAAGATGATGAGGATACTGAAGATGAAGATTGGTTCGATAAAGATTGATGATCTGCGTAGTATGTTTTCTTAGGTGGTTCAAGTACGCCCTGAAAGGGCAGAAGCTCCCAGCCCAGGGCAACGCCCTGGGTAATTACGGACGCAAGCCTGCCGCCCTGTAAGGGCAAAAGCTTTCAAGTACCAGGCAATTAACAAAGCTTTTGCCCTTACAGGGCGCATTGTTAAATGCTAGCATACCCAGGGCGTTGCCCTGGGAGGGCACTGAAAAAGTCCCTTCATGGGTTATGTTAGTTTAACAT
>ERZ791809.1288-NODE-1288-length-14020-cov-5.452775_pt1 | contig 14020 bp, 16 predicted proteins | sample MGYA00509946_ERZ791809 | MGnify/ENA primary metagenome ERZ791809 (study PRJEB30046, sample SAMN00791993) | human gut metagenome | study: EMG produced TPA metagenomics assembly of the A metagenome-wide association study of gut microbiota in type 2...
ACGGCGTATCAGTATCTGAAAGAAAACAATGTTGACCTGTTTGCCGAGCGCGCAGAATTCGACGACGAGCACGGTGTCATGGCATACAACCGCACCCTCCAGCGCCCCGGCAAGGCAAACCAGATCCGTCCCATGGAGGAATGGATCGTGGCGGTGGGCAAGCATCCCGGCATCATCGCGGGCAGCGATTGGGGGCGGGTGCAGGCCATGCTGGATGTCAACAAATCCAAGAGCTACCGCAGACCCCGCAGCAACGCGGCGCTGCTGTCCGGGCTTCTGCGCTGCGACGAATGCGGCGACTATATGCGCCCGAAGCTGACCAACCGCAAGAATGCGGACGGCGAGCTGATCTACACCTACATGTGCTCCACCAAGGAGCGCAGCCACGGTACAGTCTGCTCTATGAAAAACTGCAACGGCAACACGCTGGACGCTAAAATCATCAAGGAGATCCGCAAGCTTTCCGCCGACAGGGAGACCCTTACCCGGCTGCTGGCGCAGACCAAGAAGGTCATCAGCGGCAGCAAGGAGGGCTACGATGCAGAGCTGGCGCTGCTCCGGGAAAAGCACACCGAGACGGAAGAGCGCATCAAACGGCTGGTGGAATCCCTGTCCGTTGCCAGCGACACCTCTGCGAAGTACGTCATGGAGCAGATCGACGAACTGCATCGGGAGAGCGAGACTCAGCAGGCAAGACTTTCCGATTTGGAAGCCCTCACCGAGCAGAGCCGGATGCTGCATCAGGAGTTCGCCTTCCATCAGGAAATGATCGAATCCTTTGCCAGCGCGGTGGATTCTGCTACGCTGGAGGAAAAACGCCGCCTGCTGCGCACCATCGTCAAAAAGGTGGTCTGGGACGGCAAAAATGCCTATGTTTACCTCTTTGCGGAGGATGGAGAGGCGGATTTGCCGCCCGTAGGGCAACTTATGTGTCCGTCAGGAGAGGATAGCGAAATCAATACATATAGAAGTGATTACCGCTGAAAGAAGATCTACAGTATTCCACAGATATTATCATTACACCCGATGCAGGCCATAAAATTAAGGCACTACCGCATAATGCAAATCCGTGGCAAACGTGCCATAATAGAGCCATGAACAAACAAATGAGGCTGTCGGCCCTGAGCGATGAGCTGACACAGGTGCGGACAAAGAAACGAGAATGTTTAGCAGAGATCGACCGAATCGTACCGTGGGGAGAATGGATCAGTCTGATCCGAACGTACTATTACAAAGGAGAGCGCGGAAATAAGCCCTACGATCTAGAACGGATGCTTCGAATCTATCTGGTGCAGAATCTGTACAACCTGTCGGATATGGCAACGGTCGCCGAAGTAATTGACAGCCGGGATTTTTCGGATTTCTGCGGGGTAGAGTCCAGTAATCAGGTGCCGGATGGAGATACGCTGGGCAGATTTCGGAATATTCTTCTGAAAAACGGCATTCAACAGGAATTGTTTGCACAGGTCGTGGAACTTCTTACGCAGTGCGGCATGATTCTGAAACGCGGAACAATTGTGGATTCTACATTCATTGAGGCACCCTCTTCAACGAAGAATCAGAAAAAAGAGCGTGATTCGGAAGCACATTCTGCGAAAAAAGGAAATGTCTGGCATTTTGGTATAAAGCACACATCGGTGTGGATTCTGAAAGCGGACTTGTCCACACAGTGCAGGTGACTGCTGCCAATGTGCATGATGTCTGTGTTACTGCCGATCTTCTCACCGGTGAGGAAGAACAAGTCTACGGTGACAGCGGATATCTTGGAGCAGAAAAGCGTCCCGAAGCCAGAAAGAAAAATACGGCCGGAAAGAAAATACGTTACAAAATCAATCGTTGTCCTAGTCAGAGTAAAAATAACTCTGCCCGTTCTCAGGCACAGATCAAGCGGCGCGAGCATGAGAAATCTTCGGTTCGTGCCAAAGTCGAACATGTCTTTGCGGTTTTGAAGCTCCAGTTTCGATACCGAAAGACACGATACAGGGGTGTGCAAAAACAAACTGCAAAAGTGAATATCCTGCTCACATTGGCAAATCTGATCCTCGCTGACAGACCCGGTCTGACGGCTTGATTTGTTTTTGCCTTTCGAGCAAATTCAGGAGAGTTTCCAGCTGTTTACGGGTTGGTTGCTCTCCGTTTTTTTTATGGCATTGCGCGGTGTTGCCTTACAGATGTCAAGGTAGATGGCGAGAGCAAAGGTGTAATCAATAAAGTCACTTTTGACACCAGTGATTATTCTCAAGATCACACCGTAACCGCCGAATTCGAAAAGCTTACTTACACCTTGACGATTGTCAACGGCGAGGATTCGCAAACTTCCACTGTGGATTATGGCAAGCGAAATGCACCTGCTGCGCCCACAAAGGCTGGGTTTGTGTTCACTGGCTGAAAGGTGGAAAACTCTGACCCTGCGCTGGTCTACTACGCCGGTCAGGAATTCAATGTCACCGGCAATATGACCCTTACCGCCCAGTGGCCGGCGGTCGAGAATTGGAGCAAAGACCCGTCCGAAACGGAGAACCCCGGCAAGCAGGATGTTGACGTTGATGTAAAGGTCGATGTAGCCGTAGCCGTCAATGTGGGCGTTGCCGCACATGTGGCTGTTGCCACAAGTAAGGACACACTGGGCAATGATATTCGTGACATGCTGAAGAACGTTGTAACAAACGACGCATCGGTCAGCGATAACATCGGCAAGGCAAACGAACTGCACGCGCTGCTGAACAAGGGCGCATCGGATATTGACGCCAATCTGACCGTTTCCGCAGTGCTTCAGAGCACCCCGACCGAAGATGAACTGAAAACTCTTATCGGCGAGGCATTCGACTCCAGTGAGCAGCCGCAGAAGTGGGAACCGAGCGTTACGCTGAACACCGTTGCGAAGGATGCCTCCAATTTGGAAATCGGCAGGGTGGAAAGTGCACCGATCAAGAAAACGAACATACCGATCGTATTCACGCTGACCACCGGTCGGAATCTCACTGGCAAAGACGTTCGCGTGCTGCATGTGCTGGACAGCAATGGCTCGACCGAAGTTGCAAACAGCACGGTCAAAGACGCAGCGTACGGCGTGGTAGGAGTGACTGCAAGCAGCTTCTCTCCCCTATATTATCCTTGTGAAGGATAAGCCGTCCTCCGGTCATCACAGCTCCGGCGGCTCGTCCGTCAGCAGTTATCCGGTATCCGTAACGGCTCCGATGAACGGCAAGCTGACCGCTGACAAGTCTAGTGCTGTCAAGGGCGCGACCGTCACCCTGAATGTTACTTACCCCTGATCAGGGCTATGAGCTGAGCAGGCTGACCGTCACCGACAAGGACGGCAAGGAGATCGTTCTCACTGACAAGGGCAACGGCAAGTACGCTTTCGTAATGCCGAGCGGCAAGGTTTCTGTTTCCGCTGCGTTCGGCGAAGTGAAGAGCAGCTCTGCTTTTGTCGATGTGCCTGCTGACTCTTGCTATGAGGACGGGCATCTGACAAGGGTGTTGGACGCAAGCCATTTTGCACCGGACGGTATCTGCACCCGTGCGCAGGCCGTCACCTTCCTGTGGCGCTCGCAGAAGTCCTCGACGGCAGACAGCGCGAAACCGTTTGCGGATGTTTCCGCTGACGCCTACTATGCCGATGCAGTGCTCTGGGCGGTCAAGGAAAGTGTGACCACCGGTACGACGGCAACTGCGTTCAGCCCCGACAGCAGCTGCACCAGAGCGCAGATCGTGACTTTCCTTTGGAGATTGTACGCAGACAAATGATAAAATAAGGGTCATAGGGATTTTTCTCTGTTAAGCTGGATATGCCCCATCAAATCCGTTGCTTGTTAGACCGATACCGCACTATTTCCGAATAAATAGAACCCAGAGTACAAACTGCCGTTTTGGCCTGTACTCTGGGTTTTGTTTAGTTATAAATCAGTTCGGATTCAACGATTTCTCCGGCGCGGTTCTGAATACCTTTCATACGGCGTACCCATTCCATCTGGTCGGCTGCTTTGAGCGCTTCAGTGATACCCTCGGCTGCCGCCATCTGTTTGGTAAGCTGAGCGAACATCTCGTTGGCGGCATGGTCAATCTCACGCTAATGCGCGTCCAACTTGCCGGCCTTGAACAGATACTGATACAAGTAGCGTTTATTCTGACGAAGATAGCGTCGATGGCGCAGACCATAGATACCGATTGGTTCCAGCTCTGGTTCTTCATCACCGGTGACGAGATAATAATCTTCAAGCAGCTCGTAAGTAAGTGCTGTGCGTTCATCTGTTATGAATTTTTTATTGTAACAACCTCCGCTTTGTATCGTGATTCTATGATAGCGGAGATTATCAAAATATACGAAAAACACGAAACCCTGCTGAGAATATTTCTCGGCAGGGTTTCGTGTCTTTGCGGCCCTTGTGCGTTAATTTCGCATTGCTTCGTTGTTAGCGCTGTTCATTGTTATGACGGCCTTTTTCGGATCACCCCCACGAGTGTGGGGAAAAGAATAGGATCCTCAAAGGAAGGAACATGCCCCACGAGTGTGGGGAAAAGAATAGGATCCTCAAAAAAAGGATCACGCCCCACGAGTGTGGGGAAAGGCGGATGTACTCGCCAACCGTAATTTCTCTTCGCGACAGGGAAATTACATTTGCTAGAGGCGAACAATTGTTCTATATATAATATACCTTATTTTGGCGAAAATGTCAAGTATAAATTGTGGAATTTTTGAAAAATATTTCATCTGATTCCTTTGTTGATACAAAAATAGACACGGTTCCCCCCAGAGTATGAAATGGGCTCGAAGACATCTGTGAGAGGAAAACGATGAAAGGCAATGTCATTACGGCAGGGGCTGTCCACGATAATGCTGGCAGGCGCAGGTGGGGAAATACTGCGATAGCTGCAACGGCTGGCATAAGACTGTGAAAATTTTCTCGTGAGCATGGCTGCATAAAGATAGAGAGGAGAGTCCCCGAGGCGGGGACTCTTAGTACATGCGGGATCGATGCTGGCCTTGATTTCAGTTAGGCTCATGTAATTTCTCTCTTGTCTGTGGGGTGAAAAATTCACCAGTAGGGAGTTTGAACGCAAGCGTTGTCTTGCCCGTTGCGCCGTGACGGTGCTTGGCCAGGTTGCATTCTACTCTTGCTGCTACTTTCTTATTGGTAGGGATAGGGCAAGAAGCATACATATCAGGTCGATACAAAAGCAGAACACCATCTGCATCCTGTTCGATTGAGCCAGAGTCGCGCAAGTCGGCCAAGATCGGATGCTTGTTCAGACGCTGTGCATTGGCGCGGTTAAGCTGGGCCAAACATAGGATGGGTACACCGAGTAATCGAGCGAGAGCCTTTAGGGCATTTGAAATAGCTGTAGTTGCCTCGTACCGATTCCCGCAGTACGGTTCTGACCGCAGAAGGCCGAGATAGTCGATGATAACCAACCGGAGGTTTTGGACCTGGCCAGCCAGAGCCTGAATGTCGCTGACGGTGAATGCACCCGGGCGATTAAAGACTAAGCGTTTTTGCTTCAACATTGGGAGCTGCTGCTTGATATGTACATACTCCATCTCTGAGAGATCGTGCATAATCAGGTGGTTTGCGGAGACTTTTGCAGCTCGGGCGAGACGGCGAGCTGTCAGTTGGTATTCGTCCATCTCAAGACTGATAAAAAGAACACTTCTGTCCTCGTTTGCGACGGCATCTGCAATTTGCAAAGCAAGTGCAGTCTTTCCACAGCCGGTGTTAGCGGCCAGAATATAAAGGCCGCCGTTAATCATGCCGCCTCCGAGAAGATTGTCAAGAGCGGTGATGCCGGTCGCAACGGGCGGGATGGGCTGCTCTTTCAGCTGTTGGAAGAAGCCATCAATTGCTGTGGCTCCCTCAATTAACTGGCACTGTTCCGTTGAGCTCGGGGTGTTGACTGGTGTGACAGCTGAACTGCTTTTTTGGGGAATGGGGTTTTGGTCTGCTCGCTGCTGGATGTTTTCGTCAATCTGGAGCTGCCCTTCCGGGATGTTTTTTAGCATGTTTATGCATTCTACAAATTGCGTGTGATCGCAAGCAAATACGACTAATTTGTCGAGGTACTTGTCATCAACACCTACTGCGGGTGCCAGAAAAGCGTGTCTCTCAGGGCATTTTCCTTCATCGATCAGAGCGTGTGCAGCATGGATAATTGCACGGTTTTTAACATCGGTGAAGTTTTCCTCGCTCAAATGTTGAAAAAGAAACTTCCAGGCACGTGGGTTTTCGATACAGGTTCCAAGAACCATTTTCTCGATTGTGAAACGGTTTTTAATCATCAATAGCTACCTCGTTTCCGTTTGCATCGAACTCCAGCGAAAAGAACGGTGCCGCATTGTTGTTAGAGGCCTGCACAGGGGGTTCATCCAACCAGCGGCAGTCCTGGAGGTACTTCGCTGGCGAAGGGCAATACTTTAGCCCGTCTTCCGAAAACGCTGGGGTATGCTTCTGCCATTCGAGGGCAGACAGTATTGCGGTCAGGGTGTCTGCATCAGGGTTCAGCTCGGCGAACACTTCACGGGCACGAGGCCGACAGGCCTTCTTGGGGTATGCCTCCCAGAATGTGGAGAAAGCGTTTTCGAGTTCCGTCTCGTTCTCCTTATTCTTCTCCTTCTTATTGTTCTTTTCGTTCTCTTTCTCCTTGGCATAGTTCGCATCCGTTCGCATATTGTCGGATGCGTTTGCTTCGTTACCATGCCAACGCTGATTAGCATTATCGCTATTCTTCTTACACTTCGCTTCGTAGTGGGTGTAGTCACGATCAATCTGACTCCTGATGGAAGAGAACAGCATAAACACTGCGGAATCTGCGGGGAAATCAGGAATGACGCCGGTCTGTGCGTAATTCAGCAGAGCGATAGTGAGCTTGCCACACTGCTCAGGGGGTAACAGTTGGAGCTGCTCCGTGTAAGAGTAGTACAGCTGGATGTATGCTCGTGCCATATGATCACTTCCTTTCTTCGATACGACGAATGCCGTGAACGGTATTGTTATTTACGTCTGTTGCCGGGGGCTGTGGGTTCTCGAGATACTCGAGCAATGCGTCGAAGTTGATGAGGCGGCGGTTACCGTTGCCTACGGGGACGGACGGGATGATTCCCTGATTGACAAGGCGCTTGATCAGCCGTGCGCTGACGGGGCTGTTTGGGTCGAGCTGGTGGATCTCGGATACTGCCTGGGAAATGTAGCGCATTCTTGCTGTTTTCATTAGTATTACCTCTTTCTGTATTTATCTACAATTATGAACAAACGGATGGAACTGCGTAATAATATTTGACATCACTTGCAGCTTGTAGTAGCATTATAGCAGCAGATATAAGCAAAGTACAGCACATAAATGATAGTTTATTCAACGTATTACAAATAATTGTTAGGAGTAACGAAATGACTAAAAACGAAGATAAAAAGAAAGAGCTCCCCATTTTTCAGGAAAGGCTCAATGCGGTAAAAGGTGACTTAACCATTGATCGTTTTGCACGCAAAGTTGGTGTTGCACGTGCTACAATGGGCGGATATTTGGCAGGGACGCGCTTACCCAAGGCAGATCACCTCAAACAAATAGCCGAGAAATGTGGTGTTTCTGCCGACTATCTGATCGGATTATCGGACGCTAAAGGTACAGACAATCGCGATATCAGCATAGCGTTAGGCCTGTCGGATGAAGCAATCGAGGTACTGCGGCAATCAAAGGAAAATCCGTTTCGCCATTTCGCGTATGATAAAATTATTGCAGATAAAGAGATCCTGCCAGGTATCACGCGGTACCTGTTTGCGTTCTTGGAATTTGAGCGCCTAAACAGCCAATACAGGGTTGTTCCGGTCAACGGAGTAAGCGGTGGATATGCAGATCACAAGATGATTAGGCTTATCACCTGGTTGCCTATGTGGAAACGTAACATGATTCGCGTTCTAAAACAACAGCAGCCGCTGTTAGACCGTCTGCTTCTGGAATATGTAGTCAGTGTAGCGGATGAGCTGACGTGCAGCGATATGGTTGGCGAGTACAACAATGAAGACGATTACAGTGATGAAAGTTTTGATCGGCCTGAGGTTGGTTCTCCTAAATGGATTGAAGAATTCGGCAAGGAAGAATACGAACAGTTCCTTAAAGAACAAAGCGAAAGGTGGGCGCAGTTTGATGAAAGTGAATTAAAAAAAGAACACGCAGAGGAACTAAAAACATATGACATAATCTGGGAAATATTGAAGCTGCGTAGAAAGGAGAAATGATAGGACTGCTATTGAAAAACGCGAACTGCAGACGGTGTTGTTTGAGGAGACGCATCTCAACGGTCAGGTGCTCAAGGACAATTAAATTTGTCTTTGACAGTGCATAATTGTGCAAAAAATACTCTGTCGAATGGTCATCGCTGATAACGAAGCAATTCAAAATTAAAGCACTATGGCCGTAAAGACACGAATCCCCTGCTGAGAATATTTCTCGGCAGGGGATTTTCACATATTCGCCTGTTTTATCCGTTATCACAGGATTACAAAGCAAGGCGGAGGCTGCTGCAATCACGAATTAGTTTACAATGAAACGAACCCGGGGTACAGATTGAAAACGGCGGGCTGTACTCTGATCAGACCTCTATCGCAATTCATTTCTCAGTCCAATCATATCTGTGACCTGTATCTTCCGATATCCCAGCCGGACAAGCCCTTTTTTCGCAAAGCCCGCAAGTATCCGGGCAACCGTAGTGCGATGCAGATTCAGACACACAGATAGCTCTTCCTGCGTATAGGGAAGCGTATGATCGACGATCCCCAGTTCTTCCTGATCATTTTTTGCTGGGGAACTCTGCCAGCAGTCACAAAACTGACATTGACAAGTATTTCTAATATGCAGGTGCTTTTCATCAGCTCCCTGATTGCTGCAGGGTGTCTTTACATTTACCTTTTTGCCAGCGGACGCATCCGCCTTTTTCACACATTAACAGGTTCTGACATATGGCAGCTAATCGGACTGGGCTTCCTCAGGAATTTCCTGTATTCCGCCTTCTGCTATGCGAGTCTGCGGCTGCTGCCATCAACGGACGCCTGTGTTATCAATTATCTCTGGCCGATTGTTGCGACCGTTTGCGCCGCAATCATTTTGCACGAAAAGATCAAAGCAGCAGAATGGGCTGCGGTTCTGCTTTCCTTTACAGGCGTCGCAGTCATTTCAACTAAAGGCAGCGGCATAGAACTGACGAATATGCGGGGCATTCTGCTGTGCATTGCCGGCGCGGTATGTTACGGTGTGTTCAATGTGCTGAACAAGAAAAAGGGGATAGACCAGCTTCTCTGCACAGCGGTATATTTTACGGTAACGGCGGTCTGCTCTGCATCGATCTTGCTGGTGAACGGCGATATTGCGCCCATGTCTGGCGTTGAATGGGCAGGAATGCTGTGGCTGAGTGTATTTATAGACGCTTTGGCGATCTTTGCATGGGGAGCGGCACTTCAGATGTCAGAGGTTGGATTTCTGTCCAATCTTGCCTATTTGACGCCTGTAGTTGCCATGGTGATTTCTTATATGACACTCGGAGAGCCAATCGAATCCTACGCCATCATCGGAATGCTGTTTGTTTTGGGAGGATGTCTGCTTCAGGTTTTTTTAAGAAGATGTGCGGGCAGAAAAATAAAACAAGCTGTTAGATATACATACAGCAGTCTTCAACTGCGGCAAAGAAAATAAAAGATGGACAGAGTATGTCCATGCCCGAAGGTATACTGTAATCAGAAAACATAAATGGTGTCCTAAAACGTGGTACACCACATCTGATTATCTATTTCGGGAGGAAATTGTATGAACACCTATTCTGGCTTTTCATTTAACCTTGCGTCTGCTTTTCTGCAAAACCATGCAAAAGAGTCTGCTTGCATTTCTCCGGTCAGCCTGCTGATGCCGCTGGCAGCGGTAGCAAGTGCTGCGGCAGGGGATACCAGAGCGGAATTTGCAAAGGTTCTCGGCGGTCCTGTCAGTGATCCGCAGCAGCTTCTGCGGGAGATACACGAAATCTGCAATGTGCTCAACGATTGTCCGGCGGTTCGCGAATTGACCAATACAATTGAAGGCGACAAGATGCACGCTTTTCAGTCGGTGTTCAAGGAGAACATGCACCGCACTTTTGGAGAAAAGATAGGCATGCAGTCGGGAGAAACAGATAATATCAAGCTGACAAATGTTACGCATTTCAAGGACGGCTGGATCAAGCACTTTTCGGAGCAGGAGGAGCGGTTTTACACTACTCCGCACGGCGTAGAGCAGCACGGCGAAAAAGTACCGTTTCTTTATTATAATGATGAGAAGCTGGCCTATACGAAAAATGATAGTATATCCCAATCTGCTGTAAAATTCAACCGCAGTTTTTACAACGCATGAATTTTATTGATTTCCAATTTGCCAAGCCCGTTTGCTAAGCCCTATCATCCGCCAAAAAGGCGGCCTCGGACTATACCGCTGCCGCCTTGCAAATAATTTAATGCCTAATATGGTGTTTGGAGACGGAGTCAGCCGCAGTCAGGTTATTACCAGAGGGCCTGTTTTACATAAACATCACGACCCAGCAATTGGATGATGCAGCCAAATGCTCCTGCGCGCCAGATACGAATTTTGTTTGCTTTCGCCGCAAACATACTCTCGCCAAGAACGTCATCGAAAATACGGATTTCAGACGTCAACTCGCCAACCAGACGATAATGTGCGCCAATCGCTGTATCTTCGTTGCAAATGTATGCGTAATAACTGGAGCTGCTGCCAAAATCCAGCGAAACAATTTTCCAGTCCATCAAGTCATCAGTCAAACCGACTGCAAAAAGCGAACGGTGATCCGACTCTCCGATAGATGCCCGGGGAGCATCCTTGTAGCGGAGCACATTGCGCATCAAATGCTCCTTTTCGTTTCATTTACGGTTTGCTTCTTTGTAAAGCGCTAACATTTCGCTATCCATTACAGTTGTCCTTTCGTTTTATTGATAATTGTGTAATATGAGAATACAAAATTGTCTAAGTGACTCTTCAAAATCCTCATATATACTATATATATCTCGTCACATAAAATGTAGCGCTTCTTTCAGAGCGTTTACAGTTTGTTCATAATTTAATTCGCATTCAGCAGATAGAAGCGGCGCTTCAAGCACTTTTCACAACAGTAACACTACTGAATCACCGCCAGTCTTGCCAGAATTTCTTTCGCAGACAGCCAGATTTCCTCCAGCCGGTTCTGCAAATCCTGAATATCATCTGCATAAATGGAGTTGGTCGCGTTGGCGCGTTTTGCGTACTGATTGAGATTGTTGCTGCAATAGCGCAGCAGCGAGACCATTTTCTTGACGTCCTCCAGTTCCAGATTCACACAGTAGCCGTCCAGTGCCATTTTGCGGAGATAGGCGCTTTTGTTTTGTATCCCGACCTCCTGCATTTTCTGATGCATTCGGTCCAGTTCATCCTGCGACATGACAAAGTGAACCCATTTGTTTCTCGGCTGCATGGAGCACCTCCTGTTGATTGTATGGTGGTAAACAGCAGGGAAGAAGCGCAGATGTTACCGTGCTTCCTCCTGCATCTTCTGTTTGTTCCGAGCATGTTTTGACGGCTTTTCCTTTTCGGCTTTGGCCTTTTTCGCCTGCAAATCAGCGAGGGCAGAGGGCGGCGCAAACTCCGCTTCTTTCTGATTGATAACAGTCCAGAACCGCTGACACTGTTCCCGCGACAGGCCAAGCGTTTCGTCCTCTATAAATCGGCAGGCAACGTCCTTGACAGCCTGTATCGTTTCGGCCTGCTCGACCTCAGAAGTCCAGTAATGCAGCTCTGCCGCCGAGATCAGAACAGGCTCCAGTCGGCGCAGCTCACTTTCCGGCATAGCCTCCCAGATGTCCTTTCCCTCGGAATGGATGGTAAAGCCTTCACCGTCATCGTGCTGCGATAAATGGAGCTTCAGCGTCATTGCTTCACCGGCAATCTCACAGGAAAAGGTGTGCTCTGCCATACGGGATAAGGGCATGTATTCGGACCTGATGCACTCGATATGCTTCACATCCGCCGCCGTCAGATGCGCCCAGACATATTCCCGGTGCAGGTCTGCAAGGTGAGAGTCGATTTCGGTAATCATCTCCGAAGCGGTCGTGCGGATTTTATCCAGTGATGCCCTGAGTTCGGGCAGTTCTTTGCCGTGCGACCAGCCTGCGACATAGGCGAAGCTGTAATCGCCGGTATCAATTCCGTAGTGCTGACAGACGGTAAAGGCAACAGACTCCGCTTCGACCTCCTTGTGGTTTCGTGTAAGCCGCGTTTCTGACGGATTTGCTTTTGCGGACGAGCCGATGGAATGAATCCTTTGATGCGCCATCTCGTGAATTGCGGTCTTGACAGTCTGCACCTGACTCATGCCCTCCTGAATAGCGATGCGATTTTCGACGACGTGAAAGTATCCTCTGGCGCCGTTCTCAATCTGTTCAAATTCAATGGGCACAGGGCAGGCGCGCGTTAATGCATCGAAAAACAGGTCGTACTGCGCGACATCGCCGGTCAGTTCATTGACACCGATTGTCGGCAGCGGCTTTCCGTCTGTCTGGCTGACATCGAAAACATTGACCACCTTGAACGCAGGCATAAGAACCTCCTGCGTTTCCTTCGCATTGGTTCCGTCCGGATTTTTCACGATTCTGCCGGTAGCCGTATCGGTCTTGTCGACCTCTATTTTCTTCTTATAGGGCGCAGGGGCGAGAATACGGATGCCGTTTGCCCCTTTGCGTACCTGACGCCCGAACTGCCTTTTCCAGGTGGTGTATCCGGCAACAAGCGTGGCATCCGGCTTCTGCATGGCAATCAGCAGGGTGTTATTCAGCGAATAATTATGGAACTTGGAAAGCGTTTTCAGATACTGCTTGAATTTTTCGCTCTCGAAAAGGGACTGAATACCTGCCTCCAGCTGGTCCGTAATGGCCTTTACCTTCTCAAGTTGCGAGGGATAGCTTTTCGGATCTGCGCTCATAAACATACCTCCCGGTTTTTCTTTTTAGGAGCGGAACGGGCATCGCTGTGCGGTCTGTTTGCGATTTCCTTTCGCTCCGCATGAATTCGTTCCAGCAGGGAATTCAGCTTTTCCTCTGCGACATCGGCAGCACGCTCCTCAACCATTTCGTAATCCATCGGAACGAAGCTCCTGCCCTGCCAGCCGAGATCCTGCAGGAGCATATCTCTGCACTGCTGAACGGTGATGTGCTTCAAATCAATATCGCCGCCGTCAATTTCGCTGAACTGCCGGTCATAAACAGAGTAGTCCCAGCCGGTTTCGGTGGACTGAATGGAGAGATATTCGCGGTGCCCAATCTGCCAGGCGGCCTGATTCGCCGTAATTTCCGGTTCGGGAGCGACTGTGCCGCCGCCGCGCTCCATCATCTCAGCGAACTCGCAGATGTGATAGACCCGGCCGGCAATTCTGGTGTGGTAATCATCAATATACACGCAGGGAGAAACAAAGTGCCTGCCTGCATAGTCGATCTGCACCTTGCCGCCGTCCGGGATACGGAACAGCTCGTTGTAGTCGCTGGTGATAAAACGGATGCTGTGATCGTGAGTATCCTCCGGATGCTCTTTTCGATAGGCGCGTCTGGCTTCCTTGATCTGCTCCAGCGTGCGAAGTGCAACTTCGGAAACTGCTTCACCTTTGAGCCCGATCTCCTGAAGCGCCATCACTCTGGCACAGGCGAGGGGATTGCGGATCGGGTTTTCCAGCATTTCCTCATAGGTGATCAGACCAGTGTGCTGGGCAGCACCGGTAGCTTTATCGAAGGTCTCATACGCAAACCCCGTCTGCGTGACCGTTTCCTTCAGGTGCAGGTAGGATTCGTGATCCACCAGATAAAGGGCTTCTTTCTTTTCAAACATCAACGTAATCTTTCTCCTTTCGCAAAAAAACAGCAGCCAGGCACCGAAGTGCATGACTGCTATGTAAGGAACGGTATTCTGTTTTAGGTCTGTAAACTGGAATTGTTCTAAATCTTCTCGGTTGCACCTTCTTGCCCTTCGGACAAGG
>ERZ791809.1303-NODE-1303-length-13922-cov-2.566669_pt1 | contig 13922 bp, 5 predicted proteins | sample MGYA00509946_ERZ791809 | MGnify/ENA primary metagenome ERZ791809 (study PRJEB30046, sample SAMN00791993) | human gut metagenome | study: EMG produced TPA metagenomics assembly of the A metagenome-wide association study of gut microbiota in type 2...
TGTTTATGGGTGATAAACCTAATGTTGAGTGGGGACTTTGATTGAATAACATACTCTAAAACAAATTGTTACTTTAAAATCTTGATAGTATGATGAATAAACTTGGGCTTATCATTGTATCGGTTATATTAGCTCTAATCCAGACAGGGTGTGCAGAGCAGAGTACATGGATGTCTTTGAACAGCTCTAATCCTCGGATTATCTGGGAAGTGAAACCCCAGGCAGATTTAGAGAACATAACCGGAGAGCAGATTTCTACTCCGGAATTTAAAATGTCCGATTATGTTAAAGGTGTGGTTCCTGGAACTGTTTTTACTGCTTATGTTGAAGCAGGAATCGTTCCTGATCCTAATTATGCCGATAATATTTATAAAGTAGACGAAACGTTTTATAACCGTCCTTTCTGGTATCGTACGGAATTCGAACTCCCGTCTTCTTATTCGGAGGGGAAGCGGGTATGGCTTCATTTTGACAATACGAACCGCTTTGCCGATTTCTATTTTAATGGCGAGAAGATATCAGGAACAAAAACATCTACTAAAGATGTAAGCGGTCACATGTTACGTTCGAAGTTTGATGTAACTAATCTGATAAAGAAATCCGGTAAGAATGTGATAGCTGTTCTGATTACCGATGCCGATCAGAAAAAGACGCGTAAGGCTAAAGACCCGTATGGAGTTGCGTGTAGCCCCAGTTATCTGGCTGGTGCCGGTTGGGACTGGATGCCATACGTACCGGGACGTCTGGCTGGTATCACAGGCAATGCTTATCTTGTGGTAACGGGAGATGTAGTGATGGAAGATCCTTGGGTACGTTCAGAGTTACCGACCTTGCAGAAAGCAGAGCTTTCTGTCTCAACAGATATTAGAAATGCTTCTTCTTCCCCCAAAGAAGTCGTTGTATCCGGAGTGATTCAGCCGGGGAATATTTCTTTCTCTAAAGACATTCGGGTAGAAGGAGGAACAACAGCCAGACTATCTATTAACAAAGATGATATAGCGCAATTGGTTGTTGATCATCCGAGGCTTTGGTGGCCGAATGGTTATGGTGATCCCAATCTCTATACTTGCAAGCTGACTTGTTCTGTAGATGGAAAAGTGTCGGATGTAAAAGAAATGACATTCGGTATCAAGAAGTATGAGTATAAAATGGTCGATAATGTAGTGGGATATCCTGTTCTTACATTCTTTATCAATGGACAGAAGATTTATCTGAAAGGGGGAAACTGGGGAATGAGCGAATATCTGCTTCGCTGCCAGGGCAAAGAATATGAAACGAAAATCAGACTTCATAAGGAGATGAATTACAATATGATCCGTCTATGGACTGGTTGTGTTACAGATGATGAGTTTTATGATTATTGTGATAAATATGGAATTATGGTATGGAATGATTTCTGGTTATATGTAGCATACAATGACGTGGCGCAACCGGAAGCATTTAAAGCGAATGCCCTTGATAAAGTCAGACGCCTCAGAAACCATCCTTCTATTGCTATTTGGTGTGGAGCTAATGAAACGCACCCGGCACCTGATTTGGATAATTACCTGCGTGAAATGATTGCGAAGGAGGACAATAATGACCGTATGTATAAGTCTTGCTCCAATCAGGATGGATTGTCCGGAAGTGGTTGGTGGGGAAATCAACCTCCAAGACACCATTTTGAAACTTCAGGCAGTAATCTGGCATTTAATACACCGGCTTATCCTTATGGTATTGATTACGGTTACGGTATGCGTACAGAAATAGGAACGGCCACTTTCCCGACATTTGAAAGCATCAAAGAGTTTATTCCGGAAAAAGACTGGTGGCCTCTGCCTACTGATGAGCAGTTGAAGAATGATGATGACAATGTATGGAACAAACATTTCTTCGGTAAGGAAGCGTCTAATGCCAACCCGGTTAATTATAAGAATTCAGTGAATACACAGTACGGAGAATCATCCGGACTGGAAGAATTCTGCGAGAAGGCACAAATGCTGAATATCGAAGTGATGAAAGGTATGTATGAGGCTTGGAACGATAAGATGTGGAATGATGCAGCCGGACTTCTGATCTGGATGAGCCATCCGGCTTATCCCTCGTTTGTATGGCAGACTTACGACTATTATTACGATCCTACAGGCGCTTATTGGGGAGCAAAAAAGGCTTGTGAACCTTTACATATCCAATGGAATGCTTCCAATAATAGCATAAAAGTAATAAATACTACAGCAAAGGATTTGAAAGGTGCAATAGCTACAGCTACAATTTACGACTTGAATGGAAAAGAAGTGCCTGCATACGGACAGACAAAACAGGTCGATGTGGCAGCCAGCAACATTGCAGAAGCATTTTCTTTGAACTTTAACCCTTTCAATCTGGCTTATGGAAAGAAGGCTGTAGCTTCTTCTTCAACAGGTGTCTCTAAAAGTGCTTCAATGGTTACTGACGGAGGGGCCGGAAGTCGTTGGGAAAGTGCATACAGTGATCCTCAATGGATATACATTGATCTTGGTAAAGAAGAAAAGATAGAAAAGGTTATTTTGAAATGGGAGGCAGCTTGTGCTAAGAAATACGAACTGCAAGTATCGAATGATGCGCAAGAATGGAAAACCGTTTATACCAACAAAAATGGAAGAGGTGGTACTGAACAGATTGAATTGGAACCTGTTACAGCACGTTATGTGGAATTGGCAGGCATCAGCCGTGCCACACAGTTCGGATATTCATTGTTCGAATTCGAAATCTACGGTGAGAAACCAAAAGAGATCGAAGAACTGACTCCGCTTCATTTTATCAAGTTGGAACTGATAGATGCCAAAGGTAATCTAATCTCTGAAAACTTCTATTGGCGGAATGGCGTGAATGATCTTGATTATACATTGCTGAATACACTCCCAGAGGCCGATTTGTCTTGTCGATTGGTGGATAAATTGATGTCTGACGGAAAAATGAAGATCGCTGTAAAGAACAATTCCGGGACTGTGGCTTTTGCTAATCGGGTGAGGCTTGTTAATAAGGCTACGCAGAAAAGAATACTTCCAATTATTATGTCCGATAATTATGTGACGTTGATGCCGGGCGAAGAAAAGGTTATCACTATGGAGGCGACTCCCGAACTGTTGAAAGGAGGCGTAAGTGTATTGGTGAAACAGTATGGGAAAGCAGAGAAGAATAAGCTGGATATAGCAGATTGATTGTTGTACGGTTATCTTTATGGTTTGATTAAACGAATAAAGAAAATGGCTAATAGACTAAAAATGAGGATACTCTTGTTGTTATCTTTAGTTTATATAAATTGCGATTACTTACAGGCACAAACAACAATACCCCGGTTTGAAGAAGGGGAACGTGTCGTATTTGTAGGAAACAGCATTACTCACGGCGGACATTATCATTCATTTATCTGGTTGTATTACATGACTCGTTTCCCGGATAAACCGATTACTATCATGAATGCCGGAATTGGTGGAGAGAGTGCGTGGGATATGAAGGATCGTTTGGACTATGATGTTTTCAACAGGAAACCAACTTATGTGACTCTAACTTTCGGTATGAACGATACCGGTTATGATATTTACATGAAAGACAATGCAAAAGAACTGTCGGAACAACGGATTGCAAAGTCATTGGAAAGCTATCGGGAAATAGAAGAACGCTTACTGGCTAAAAATAAAATAAAGAAAGTATTGATTGGTGGTTCTCCTTATGATGAGACTTCCCGGTTTAATAATTTTATATTGCATAATAAGAATAACGCCATTTTAAAAATAATAGATGCCCAACGTATATCGTCTAAAAAGAATGGCTGGGGTTTTGTTGATTTTAACCAACCGATGCGTGAGATAAGCAGAAAAGAGCAGGAGGCAGATTCTACATTTACATTCTGCAGGATAGATAGAATTCATCCGGATAATGACGGACAGATGGTTATGGCCTATTTGTTTCTGAAAGCACAGGGACTGGCTGGGGATGAAGTGTCATCAGTATCTATTGATGCATATCATTCATCTGTAATAACTCATAAGAACTGTAAGATTTCAAAACTGAAAAAGAACGGAGCTGATCTGACTTTTGATTATCTGGCGTATGCTCTTCCTTATCCGCTGGATTCAATTTCTAGAAGTGGCTGGGGAAATAAAAGGTCACAACGCGATGCAATGCAGTTGGTTCCATTTATGGAAGAGTTTAATCAGGAACGTTTTCAGGTAACAAATTTAGAGAAAGGAATGTATCGGTTAACTATAGACAATCAGTTTGTTGACAATCTCTCATCCGAAAAGTTGGCGAATGGAGTGAATTTGGCAGATTACCCGAATACTCCCCAATATCAACAAGCTGCGAAAATCATGTATCTGAATGAAGAACGGTTTGAAGTGGAGAAACGCTTCAGAGAATACTTGTGGACCGAATATTCATTCTTGAAAAAGGAAGGATTACTGTTTGCTGATGATCAGAAAGCTATCGATAAACTAAAAGAATATTTACCTAAAGACGGGTTTCTTAGGATGAGCTACGACTGGTATATAAAAGCGATGAATCCCGAAATACGGGAGGTTTGGAGCAATTATATGAAGAATCTTGTTGAAACAATTTATAAAATCAATAAACCTGTCACTCATAAAGTGAGGCTGACAAGAGTAGAGTAATAATAGAAAATGAATAGTATGAAACGGTTATTATGTTTAGTTTGTTGTTTCTGTTGGCTGTCTGTGATAGTGTATGGAAGTAAGAAAATATCTACTTTTTATTTGTCAGAGTTGAAATGTGAAAATCTTATTAATCCTTTGGGGATTGATAATGTAACTCCTCACTTCAGTTGGAAGTTAAAGGGGGACGGCTGGAAAGGCGGGCAAACTTATTATGAGATACAGGTAGCTTCGGATAGTATTCTGTTGGCACAGGATAAAGCTGATTTATGGAATACTGGGAAATTGAAATCCGATGTTTCTGTTATGGTGCCTTATCGAGGGAAGACTTTAACTTCTCGTTCTTTGTGTTATTGGCGGGTACGCGTTTGGGATGCTAAAAAACAAATTTCTTCATGGAGTCCTGTTGCTCGTTTTGGGGTTGGTATCTTAAATAAATCACAGATGCAGGGAGAATATATTGGGGCTTCTGCTGAAGGTGGTAAGATTTGTGCTCCTATTCTTCGCAAAAAAGTGAAGCTGACTCAAAGGGAGACTTCTTTCCTGCATGTAAACACGTTGGGGTATCACGAAATTTATGTCAATGGGAAAAAGGTAGGAGAAGATGTCCTTACGCCTGCTGTATCACATTTATCTAAACGTTCATTGATTGTTACTTATGATATTACTCCTTATTTACGAGAAGGAGAAAATGATTTGCTTATCTGGCTGGGACAAGGTTGGTATAAAACGACGACTTTCGGAGCTGCTTATGAAGGTCCGCTGGTAAAAGCAGAATTGGATGTGTTGAGAAATGGTAAATGGGAAGTCGTAACGAAGACAGACGGATCATGGTACGTGAAAGTGGCTATTCGGATACAGGTACTTGGCGTGCTTTGCAGTTTGGAGGTGAGAGGGTGGATGGAAGGATTCTTCCGCGAGATCTTTCAACACAGGCTTTAGACAAAATGGAATGGATTCCTGTTGTGAAAGTGAATGTTCCCGATCATATCGCTTCCCCTCAAATGTGTGAGGTAAACAAGATACATCAGATTTTGCCGGCTGTTTCTGTAAAGAAGCTGGCTGAAGGTCTCTGGCTGGTAGATATGGGAAAGGTTCAGACCGGATGGTTTGAGATGCAAATGCCTATATTGCCGGCAGGTCATGAAGTTATTATGGAATATAGTGATAATTTGACGAAAGACGGTGAATTTGACAAGCAAGGTGAAAGTGATATTTATATATCTGGTGGTAAGCAAGGAGAATACTTCAGAAATAAATTCAATCATCACGCTTTTCGATATGTGCGAATATCCAATCTTCCTCAGAAACCGGAAACAGGTGCAATGAAATCTATGCAAATTTATGGAGATTATAAACAGACCGCAACTTTTGAATGTTCGGATACCGACTTGAATGCTATTCACCAAATGATTCAGTATACGATGAAATGTCTGACTTTTAGTGGATATATGGTAGACTGTCCGCATTTGGAACGTGCAGGATATGGTGGTGATGGAAACTCCTCAACGATGTCTTTGCAAACGATGTACGATGTAGCTCCAACATTTGAAAACTGGGTGCAAACATGGGGAGACTCCATGCGTGAAGGAGGAAGTTTGCCGCATGTTGGTCCTAATCCGGGTGCCGGTGGCGGTGGTCCGTATTGGTGCGGATTCTTTGTACAGGCTCCCTGGAGAACGTATGTCAACTATAATGATCCCCGCTTGATTGAGAAATATTATTCTCAAATGAAAGAGTGGTTTAAGTATGTTGATAAGTATACAGTAGATGGTTTGCTGAAACGTTGGCCCGATACCAAATACCGTGACTGGTATTTGGGAGATTGGCTGGCACCTATGGGGGTAGATGCTGGTAATCAGGCTTCTGTGGATTTGGTAAGTAACTGTTTTATCAGCGAATGCTTGGGCACTATGTATAAGACAGCCTTAACATTAGGCAAAAAAGAAGAGGCGGAAGAGTTTGCTATCCGTAGAGAAAAACTCAATAAGTTGATTCATCAGACATTCTACCGTGTGGATGAAGGGATCTATTCTACCGGCTCACAGTTGGATATGTGCTATCCTATGTTGGTAGGTGTTGTACCCGATTCTTTGTACAATAAAGTGAAAGAGAATGTCGTTACGATGACCGAAGAAAAACACAAAGGACATATTGCTGTTGGTCTGGTTGGAGTGCCTATTTTGACAGAATGGGCTGTTCGGAATAAACAAGTGGATTTCTTCTATCAAATGATGAAGAAACGTGATTATCCCGGTTATCTGTATATGATTGACCATGGTGCGACAGCGACTTGGGAATATTGGAGCGGAGAACGAAGTCGTGTGCACAATTGTTACAATGGAATTGGTACTTGGTTTTATCAGGCTGTAGGAGGAATACGTCTTGACGAGGCTAAACCTGGATATCGTCACTTCTATGTCGATCCTCAAATTCCAAACGGTGTGACCTGGGCAAAAGTAACGAAAGAATCACCTTATGGCACAATTGTTGTTAATTGGAAGTTGAAAGATGATAATCAGTTGAATCTTCAATTGACAGTTCCTGCCGGAACAATGGCTACAGTTTGCATCCCTAATAATGCTGTCTCATGTAAAAAGAATAAGAAGAAAGTGAGCGTTAAGGAGCAGACTGTTGATGTAGAAGCAGGGCATTATGATTTTCTATTTAATTTGAAATAGATACCCTACTAGAGTGTATTTATGATTTTCATTTCTCATATTCTCATTCATTAATCATAAATAGCAGAAAACTAATAGAATAGACTATGAGAAATGATTTCTAAGACGGCATTTCTCATAGTTTTTCCGTCAAATACCCCGTATTTTACCTTGTTTCTCATACTTGTTGGATTCATTTCTCATAGTGTTTTTCCAATCAACCTATACAAGAATAAAGAAACAACTAGTCAACCATTATCAGGGAAGTACATATTCTCCTTGTCCCATATATTGTGGGAAAGTATTCCCTACTAGTAGGGAAAAGATTCTCTTATTTTGTGGGAATAAATTCTCATAATATTAGGGAACATTTTCCCATAATATATGGGACAATCGGAACTACAGTTTATCTTCAACCAGAAAAAAGGAGAAGTATAGTATTTAACTATGAGAAATACTCTGAAATACTATGAGAATAAGGTGAATTTTAAGCTAAAATAGAAGGTGTATTATGAGAAATGCCGTCTTAGAAAGTATTTCTCATAAGCTATTTATTTGATTATTTGTTGTTTATCAGTCACCTATGAGAATATGAGAAATGAAATTGAAAAATCTTCTCTAGAGGCTGCTGAATTTTTTATTGATACATTTAAAAACGCACCGTAATAAACTAAATTATCATTTAATTTAAGTCTGTGCAGAAACAAAATTAACTTTAGGAAAATTGTCCAGTGAATGGACTTGAAGTTAATCGCCTTGATTATTATTTTTATATGATTCTTTTTAAATTTCTCTTTAGTGGTTTCTTAAATTTCAAGCGTTCATAGTATAAAGTTCAATAGATATAGGTAAAAAGTTAGGATTGGTGTTTGAAATTCCACAATATTCCTCCGGTCTGTTTATTCTTCTTTTATGAGTGACCGGAGGAGTTGCTGGAAATCCTGTTTGACCAAAATGAAAATATGATATCATGAGGACTGTTTTCTAAGCTTTTGATTATGAAATTGCCAGACTAAAATCCGTTGGCGGAACTAATAACTAAAATAATATTTAAATGAGAAAAAGAATATCGTTATTGCAAATGGCTGTTTTCTTCTTTACGGCTCAGGTAGCTTGGGCAGGTAATATAAAAACAGAAAAAGTAACACTGGTAGGAAATGGAATTGTAGAATTTATCCCCGTAGGGTATGATGTTTCCCGTACGCCTTCATTAATTCTCTCCCATGAACCGGAAAAGAAAGGTGAAGTACCGGAAAACTGGAAATTAGTTCCTCAATTTACGATGACTGATGGCAAGGCAAATGCCTCATTGGATGTTCCAGCCGGAACAAGTCTGTATGGAGGTGGTGAAGTGACCGGTCCGTTGCTGCGTAATGGGCAAAAGATTAAAATGTGGAATACGGATAATGGTATGTATCGGGTTGATGGTGGCTCACGTCTGTATCAAACGCATCCGTGGGTATTGGGTGTTCGTCCGGACGGGACAGCGTTTGGCGTATTGTTTGATAGTTTTTGGAAGGCTGAATTGATTACTAATTCAGATAAAATTGAATTTAATACTGAAGGAGCACCTTTTCGTACTTATATCATAGATCGTGAATCTCCGCAAGCTGTATTAAAAGGACTTGCTGAATTGACCGGTACTATAAGTATGCCTCCCAGATGGGCAATCGGTTATCATCAGTCTCGTTTTTCTTACGTGCCGGAAGCTAGAGTGAAAGAAGTTGCCAATACTTTTCGTGAAAAGAAGATACCGTGCGATGTAATATGGTTTGATATCAACTATATGGATGAATTCCGTGTATTCACAATCAATGACAGGGATTTTCCCGATCCGAAGCGCATGAATAAGTATCTGCATGATAATGGATTCCATTCCGTGTATATGATAGATCCAGGCGTAAAAGTGGATGATAACTATTTTGTGTATAAAACCGGAAAAGAGCAAAATGCTTTTGTTTGTGATATCTATCGTAATGAGTTTCACGGGAAAGTATGGCCGGGTGCTTGCGCATTTCCTGACTTTACCCGTCCGGAGACGCGCACTTGGTGGTCCGGACTTTATAAAGACTTTATGGCTAATGGAATAGATGGCATTTGGAATGATATGAATGAACCGTCTGTATTTGATGGTCCTGGGGGAACGATGCCGGAGAACAATATTCATTTAGGAGGAGGCAACTTACCTATTGGTAGCCATTTAATGTATCATAACGCTTATGGTCGTCTGATGGTCGAAGCTTCTTATAATGGCATGATGGCTGCTAATCCAGGCAAACGTCCATTTCTTCTTTCCCGCTCCAATATTATTGGCGGACAGCGTTATGCAGCCATGTGGACGGGCGATAACGAAGCTACTTATGAACAGATGAAACTTTCTGTACCGATGTCTATTACATTGGGGTTGTCCGGTCAGCCTTTCAATGGTCCGGATATAGGTGGATTTGCTGGGAATACGACTCCCGATTTGTGGGGAAACTGGTTAGGCTTCGGGGCATTTTTCCCTTTTTCCAGAGGACATGCTTCCTGTGATACAAATAACAAGGAACCGTGGGCATTTACTAAAGATATAGAAAAGGAATCACGCATGGCATTAGAACGTCGTTACCGTTTGCTGCCTTATCTCTACACTGCTTTTCATGTGGCTCATAAAGATGGACAGCCTGTGATGGCTCCGGTTTTCTTTGCCGATCCGAAAGATGAAAGTTTGCGTGCTGAAGAGCAAGCTTTCATGTTGGGGACAGACCTGTTGATAATTCCTGCATTTGCAAAGAATCCTTCTCTACCCAAAGGAATTTGGGAAAATTTATCTTTGGTTAAAGGAGATACAAAAGGTAAATATCAGGCTAAATTAAAAGTAAGAGGGGGTTCTATTATTCCAGTAGGCAAAATAATTCAGAATGTGAATGAAAATTCATTCGACCCATTGACTTTAGTTGTTTGCCCGGATGAGGATGGCAAAGCGGAAGGCTCTCTGTATTGGGACAAAGGAGATGGATGGGGATTCCAGAAAGGAGATTATAAACAGCTAACTTTTAAAGCAGAGTTAGTAGACGGGCATCGTCTTATTGTAAAGGTGACAGACGATAAGGGGGAAGATCAAATTGATTTTGGAATGGTAAAGGTAGAAGTATTGCATGCTGGTTATACTTATAAATCTTCTGGTGATATAGCTAAAGGCATTACAGTGAATTTGTAAAGGAGAATACAATAAATGAGGAGTTCGTTTATTTAATCATCTTCTTTTTGTACGGTTTGGAACTAAACTTCATCCTTATAATCTAAATGTGATTACTAAAAATAGCTTCCAGTCAAAAACATCAGTAAAAAAGGTTGTTGACTGAAAGTGAACCGAAAGCAAAAAAGAGAGATGAGTTCAGTCTCTTTTTTAGAGCCTCTATATTCGTTCAATAGAGCCTCTGTTTAAGTGAAATGCAGGCTTCGTTTCACTTAAACAGAGGCTCTGTTTTACTCACCTGACGTGTTAATGATTCTCATCCTGCATATCAATGATTCTAAGCCTGTATTTCAGCGTTGCCAGGCTTCCGCTCTGTATTCTTTAGACTACGTGTCAGGTATATATATATCCAGTATGGTGATTATATATCTACACCACACTGGATATATAGATCCACCGGCAAACGCAAAGAGACTGAAAGTATTGAAAGTACTCCTCCTCCTTATCTTAAATCTCTCTCTGTAGGGGATATTGTAATTCGCTTTTGGTTGCTATCTTCTTCTATCAAGGAGTTTGTGAACAATACTAAAACGACTGAAACTAGATTATGATGTAAGTTTATCAGGAACGATTTAGCCAGATTGCATTGGAAGGTTTACCCGTTTGAATAGGATATTATATGTCGCTTTTCTGGCTATATATCATACTCTTATCAGAAAGTAAAAAGGGGATGCATCACATGGACGCATCCCCTTTCTACATCAATACTATTATGAGTATTTATCGGTTTATTAAAATGTAAGTTGTACTCCTAAGTTAAACACGCGCTGGTTCATGTATGCATCACCGGCGGAGTTGGACTTGATTTCCGGGTCTTGTTGATACTTATCAAAACTTGTCCATGTAAACATATTGTAAGCATTGAGGTAGACACGGAGGTTTGTAAGCCATGAAGGCAACACTTTTGTGGGCACTTGATAGGAGACGTCGATGGTTTTCAAGCGGATGTACCAAGCATCAATTAACCAAAAGTCGGACATATACGCTGCTGCGCTGTTTACAGTTGACGGATTGCTTGTTAAGCGCGGAAATTCGATGGCTTCACCGTTCAGGTAGCGTTCCAATGTCCAGCGTTTCTGGTGTAGAGGTTGGAATTGACTCTTGAAAGGTTCGATACCTGTGCCGTTTACCGAGAAACTGTAGTTGAACGAACCTTGGAAGAGTACGCTCACTGACAATCCTTTCCACGAACCACCGATTGTCCATCCCAGTGTGGTGTTGGGTAAGTTTGGCTTACCGATAGCTCCCTTGTCGAAGTCGTTGATAACACCGTCTCCGTTCAAATCTTTGTATTTCAAGTCGCCGGCTTGGATAGGCACATCGGTATTAGGCACAGCCGGTGCATTTGCGGCTCCTGCATGAATCAAGTCCACTTCTTCAGGTGTATAATAACCTATCCAAGTGTAACCGAATGGTTGACCGATAGGACGACCTGTTGCCGACAACCAATCGTATCTTTGTTGTGCTTCGGCATTAAACTCTACCTTATTCTTAGCATACGAGAATACAAAGTTGGTATTGAAGTTGAACTCACCGAAACGGTCTTGATAACCAATTTGTCCGTCAAAACCCATATTGCTAGTGCGTGCTACATTGATAGGTGAAGTACCCACACCTAGGATTTGCGGTATGTCATTGCGTTTCACAAGCTGATTATATCGTCTATCGTAGAACCAGTCGAAAGTAAATGAGAAGCGGTCGAATGCATTGAAATCGAGACCTATATCAAACTTCTTAGCTTCTTCCCATGTCACACTGCTATTACCAAGGTCACCTTCCGTAATAGCAGTGGAAGTGACATCGCTTTGTCCAAAATTATAAGCATTATCAGTTGCTGTATATATCTGGTTGTAAAGGTAGCGGTTACCCATAGCTACGTCCGAACCTACAATACCATACGAAGCTCTGATTTTCAATAGTTGGATGAAAGAAATGTTATCCTTGAAGAACGATTCTTCGGAGATACGCCAACCCACACCAATAGCAGGGAATATTCCGTAGCGGTGTCCTTCGGCAAAACGGTCGGTACCGTTGTATGCAACATTGAAGTCGACCAGATATTTATCTTTATATTTGTAACCTACGGTAGCGGTAAGACCCTGAAAGTTTTCGGGAATCTTTTCTCCTGTATCGTCTGGATTTTTTTCTACGGTACGGCTTTGGCGGCTATACAGTAACGTGGCACTAACGTCGTGTATTCCATTGAATACGCGTGCATAGTTGATGGAGGCCTGAACATCCAGATTTTTCACAGCCTGGTTGGTTCCGGCCGTCAGAGCATACTGTGAATAAGCATATTTACGGTTGGGGTTGATGTTATACTGATCCGTAGTAGGATCGTAGTGGTAGGTAGGGTACGCATCTTTTCCCCGGTTCACCTTGCGGAAGACTTCATCAATGGTAGAGTAAGCGATACGTGCATTGGCCGACAATCCTTTGGTAAGCCAATCCATCTTCCAGTTCACACCGTAGAGAATGTTGTTATCGTTACGGCGTGTACGTGTGTAACCTTCGTTAGCCAAACGTGCATTCAGTGTAGGTCCGTAGCCATCTACATCTGAAAGATAAGCATACGATCCGTCCGGATTGAGTACCGGTGCCGAATAGGGGTGCATGGCGGTGAAATTGTAAATCTCGCCTGTAGCATTCAGACTACTCGGTTCGTTGATGTTCATGAAGCGCGAGCTGAAGTCTAGACGCATAGTCAGATTATCAGTAACAGTAAAGTCCAAGTTGGTACGGTAGTCAAAACGGCGGTAGAAATAGCCGGTATTCACATCGTCATCCGCTTTAGCAAAGTTACGAACCAAACCACCTTGTGAGAAATAACCCCCGGATACGAAGTATTTCAAACGTTTGGTACCACCCGATACGTCGACATTGATGTTCGACTGCATAGCCGATTTTTTGAACACTTCGTCGTACCAGTTTACATTAGGATGTCCGTATGGGTCGGAACCGTCTTTAAACAGTTCCAAATCATGTTGTGTAAACATTTTAGTCAAACCATCGTTAGTACGTGCCTCGTTGACTAACAGGGCGGTGTTGTATGAGTCTAAGAAGTTGGGTTTACGGACAGGTATCTGACCGCCGGCTTCTGCACGTACATGGATCACTGGTTTTCCTTCTTCACCGCGACGGGTCTTGACTACCAACACACCGTTAGCACCCTTGATACCATAAATAGCAGTAGTGGATGCATCTTTCAAAATAGATATGCTTTCAATCTCATTGACATTGATTTGTGACAGCTGTTCGTAACTGTATTCCACATCATCAACCATAATAAGCGGCTTGTTACCGTCCTCATTCAAGGAACTGACACCACGGATAAAGAAGTCGGAAGCATCTTTTCCCGGTTGACCGGAACGTTGCTGACTGAAGAAGCCAGAT
>ERZ791809.1326-NODE-1326-length-13722-cov-7.892734_pt1 | contig 13722 bp, 12 predicted proteins | sample MGYA00509946_ERZ791809 | MGnify/ENA primary metagenome ERZ791809 (study PRJEB30046, sample SAMN00791993) | human gut metagenome | study: EMG produced TPA metagenomics assembly of the A metagenome-wide association study of gut microbiota in type 2...
TTCTATGAGATTTATGTGGAGGATATGCAAAATCGAATCCGTGATAATACCTGGGAAACAAAAACAAATATCGCCAGAACAAAAATTCTTCCCTATTTCGGAAAGCGAAAGATAGGAGAAATTGAGCCGAGAGACATTATTGCATGGCAGAATGAATTGCTTGCGATCCGGCAGCCAAACGGAAAATCGTATTCATCCTCTTATCTGCAGAAAATTCACAGTCAGTTAAGTGCTATTTTCAACCATGCAGTTAATTTTTACCATCTTCCATCCAACCCGGCACAGAAAGCTGGAAATATGGGAAAAGAGGAACACCGGGAAATGCTGTTCTGGACAAAAGAAGAATATCTGAAATTTGCAGATGCCATGATGGACAAGCCTGTTTCCTATTATGCGTTTGAAATGCTTTACTGGTGTGGTCTTCGTATGGGAGAGCTATTAGCACTCACACCTGCAGATTTCAATTTTGAAACGCATACCTTACGAATCAACAAGTCCTATCAGAGACTGCACCGGGAAGATGTGATTACACCGCCAAAGACACTGAAAAGTAATCGAACCATTAAAATGCCGCAGTTCTTGTGTGATGAGATGCAGGATTATCTGAAAATGCTGTATGAGCCGAAAGAGGACGAACGGATTTTCATGATTTCCAAATCTTATCTGCACCATGAGATGGACCGAGGAGCGAAAGCTTCAGGGGTAAAGAGAATCCGGGTGCATGACTTGAGACACTCCCATGTATCATTGCTGATTAATATGGGATTTACAGTACTGGCAATCGCAGATCGAATGGGGCATGAAAGTATTGATATCACTTACCGATATGCCCATCTGTTCCCCAGTGAGCAGATACAAATGGCAGAACAACTGGATATTGAAAGGATGGAAAAATCAAATGGAGAAGAATCTGGACAGTAAAGGAAGATGGAGAAACAAGACAGTAGCTTTCCGGGTATCACCGGAAGAAGCAAAGCAGATTGATGTATGTGTGCGATTGTCGGGACTCAGCAAACAGGACTATATCACAAAGCGGCTGACTTGCCGGGAAGTCGTGGTACAGGGAAATCCAAAGGTTTATAAAGCATTACGAAACCAGATGGCAGAGATTTATGGAGAGTTGAAACGTCTGGAAAAGTACAGTGATGGAAATGAGGAATTGCTGAGTACCCTGCAGTTAGTCGCAGAAATTTTAAATGGACTGAAAGGGGAAAATGAATGACAACAAAAGAAAAAATGACTGTTCCGGTAACATCTGTTGGCGCAGATGTGGAGCAGCCATTCAATAATAAATTAAACAACCAAAGTATAGCAGATTTGCCCGGTAAGGGCAATCTGCAAGCCGCAAATAATGCGGAAAATACAGCAAAATCAGTAAATAAAAAGAATCCGAATGAACTGGAAACAGTTTCTATGATGGAATTGTATGATACGGCATATCCTCCAAAGCTGCCAATCGTAGATGGACTTCTGTATAACGGAACGTATCTGTTTGTAGGTTCACCGAAGATTGGAAAATCTTTCTTCATGGCACAGGTTGGGTATCACATCAGCAAAGGACTTCCATTGTGGGGATTTTCAGTGAGACAGGGAACAGTTCTGTATCTGGCATTGGAAGATGATTATGCAAGGCTACAGAAACGGTTATCGCAGATGTTTGGAATGGAAGGCAGTGAAAATTTTTATTTTGCTACAAAGTCTAAATCATTAAATGCCGGATTGGAACAACAGCTTGTGCAGTTTGTAACAGAGCATAAGGACGCAAGGCTCATTATTATTGATACGCTTCAGAAAGTCCGGGAAGTCGGTGGAGATAAATTCAGCTACGCCAGCGACTATGAGATTGTGACGAAGCTGAAAGCATTCAGTGATCATTATGGAATTTGCTTTCTTGTGGTGCATCACACAAGAAAAATGGAATCTTCAGACAGCTTTGATATGATTTCCGGTACGAATGGGCTGCTGGGAGCTGCGGATGGAGCATTCGTCATGCAGAAAGAAAAACGGACAGATAACAAGGCTGTGCTGGAGGTGGCAGGTCGTGACCAACAGGATCAGAAGCTGTACTTGAATTTTAATCGGGAAAGATGCGTCTGGGAATTAACCAAAACAGAAACAGAACTTTGGAAAGAACCAGAAGATCCATTGCTTGAAAAAATCAAAGAGCTGGTAACGGATGAAGAACCGGAGTGGGTTGGAACAGCAACGGAACTGGTAGAGCTTCTGCGGGTAGAGATGCAGCCTAACGCATTATCAAGAAAATTGAATGTCAGTCTGGAACGACTGCTTCTCGAATATGGAATCCAGTATAAAACAGAGCGAGGACATGATGGGAGAAAAATCAGACTGACCTTTGTAGGAACAACAGCGTGACGATATGTGACGGTTGTGACGGTATTTTAGATAGCGTGTCGGTAGTGAAAATATCGTCACTATCGTCACGACCGTCACGGAAAGGAAAAATATGGAGAGAAAAACGCAGGTACAGATACCAAAAGATTTGCTGCTGGCACTGTTTCAATATCATCTTGCCGGAAATGAAGATTATTTACCGGAAATTGAAAAAGCATTGATGGGAAAGCTGGACAGCATGGTAAAACGAGAACTTTATACAACCTTTAAAACAGCAGCAACAGAGGAAGAACGAGAAAAGGCAAGGCAGGAATATCTGGATAAATGCGGAGTACCGGAGAGTTTTCGCTGGTAACAATTCTGCTTGATTACTTTATAACAGGAGCGTGACACGCACCTGTAGATAGCAGACAAGGAGAAACCCGGAATGCGAAGCCAAAAGTGTGTTGGAAACCCGGAAAATGACGGATGCTTTGCAGGTGGCAAAGGGGGCCCTGAAACGGGGCTCCCTTAGAAAAAAATGATGAACAAAGGAGAACAATGCAATGAGAGAAGGAAGATTAGGATATAACTGTGAAAATGGCAGATATGGATTATTGTCAATGGACTTATGGATTGATACAGGATTTCACTGCGGGGAATGCCTGGAAGTACTGGTGGATGACCAGTGGGTACAGACAAGAATGGAAATGAATCTGGCGAGAGAATGGTATCTGGTAGGAACGCCATACTGCGGAGATCTGGAATATATCCGGGCGAGAATACCAGATTAAATCTGACGGAAAACAGTAAAAAGCGAAACAGACAATTTGCAGTCAGAAAGAAAAAATAGCCCGGATACGGGCATAAAAACTGGGCGGATACGCCCAAGATGAAAAGCATAAGCCGGACAGTAGTTGGTACAGGCAGCATTTATCAAAGCCCTCGGCGTTTGAGAGCGAAATACACCCATCGCACAAAACTGCGTTTTATGCTCAAGGGTATTTCGCCCTGCCGGGAGCTAAAATGCCGGATACGGCAATGAGTTCGTAAACGGATGCCTGAGCATCCACTCACAAAAAATATGGCAGAATTTACTTTGCTGAAGAAAAAGGAGGGAGTGCCTATCGCAAGAAATTCATTTATCCAATTGACGAAATTAAGTAATGTAAAAGGACGGATCACTTATATATCCAGCCATGCAAAACAGGAAAATCTTTATGCAGTCTATGAGACTACGGAACGGAAATTCTGGCGGGAACTTGCAAAATGTAATCAGGAAGAATTTGCAAAAAGCGGAACAGAGGGAAAATGTATTGAAGCACGAGAACTGATTATTGCTTTACCAGAGAATTTTGTAGAATATCCAGCAGATAGATTGCTGAAGCTATTTACAGAGTATTTCAAACAGAATTATGAGACGGAATGTATTGCAGCATTGCATCACAATAAAAGGAAAACGAATTATCATATTCATCTGATTTTTGCAGAACGAAAACTGTTGGATGAACCAATCATTAAGATCGCCAGCCGGAATATGTTTTATGATGAAAACGGAAAACATGTCCGCACCAAGAAAGAAATATTAGGAGAAGATGGAGAAATCCGGGAAGGCTGCTATGTCGTGAAGAAGGGCGAGATTTATGAGAAGAAGTTGTTTACAGTTAAAGATGAACGGTTTAAAAGCAATTCTTTCCTGGATGAAGTGAAGCGTTCCTATACTGACTTGATTAATCTTTATGTGAAAAATGAAAACCAGAAGTTGCAAGTATTTCACCGTGGCAGTGTTTATCTTGCAACAAAGAAAATCGGGAAACGTAATCCCAAGGCACCGGAAATCGAAGCGGATAATCGAAAACGCCAGGAATGGAATCGGGCAGTTGATATGGCACTGATCAGCGGCATTTCAGAACCGGAGATTATGGAAGTGAAACAAAAAAGGATTTCAGAACCGATCAAGAGTGCAATTTCCCGAAAGGGAAGCAAACCAAACTTATTTGCAAAAGTTGTTACAATGGCGATAGAAGCATTAGAAATGATGATAGAAAGCGTACTTGTGAAAAAGTACAAGGAGTCATTGGAACAGAAAGAACAATTACAGAAAACAGATGCTTCTGATATGGAGACTGTAATTCCAGAAACAGAGCGAACAGAAGTAGAAATTAAAGAGCCAGTGGAAAGACAGCCAGAACCGAAACAGCCGGAGATGACAAGGCTGGCATCAAAATATCCGAGATTTTTCAAGATTTATAATGAAATGGAACAGCAGAACAATGCAATTTACAAGACAGAAAAACAGCGGTCTGCTAAGAAAAAAGAACTGTCTGAGATCAAAGGTTGGTTTAAAGGAAGAAAGAAAAAAGAATTGCAGGAAGAAATTGACAATCTGACAAGCCAGATCAGGAATATGAAAGATTATCTTCCGAAGATTGTACAGAAAGTCGGCTATAGAAATGTACAGGAATTTCTGAAAGACTTTAAAATTGCAAAGTCTGAGTACAGTCAGTATCAGAAGGCAATCGCACGATGGCAACAAGAAAACGGAAAAGAGCCAGAGCCGCAGCCACATGGTGTTAGGGCAAAACTGGCAGCAAACAGAAAGAAAATAGAACAGGAACAGAAAAACGCACAGCGTACCCGAAGCAAGAATAAAGACCGAGGGGCGAGATAGGAGGACAAAATCATGGAGAAACACATTATGGGAGAAAATGGAATCAGTTATACTTTGGGAGAGGATGGTCTGTATTATCCAGACCTGTACCTCCCGGAGGAGACGGAGTATCCGATTGGGAAGTATGGAATGTTACGAAGGACGTATTTAAAAGAACATCGGAAAGGGCTGTATCTGGAGTTGATACTTGCCGGGAAATTGAATGAGCATTTGCATCAGATTGATGAGGAATGCCATCAGATGATGGACAGGTTGGTGGAGCAGATGAAAGAACAGCAGGGCGTGACAGAAAAAGTGAAGATGCAGGATCAGATGGTGTGGGTTGGGAGAATGAATAATATATGGGCTTGTGCGGAGGAGATTGTGTTAAAAGAAATTGTTTATAAATAAGGGAAAGAGCAAGCTTAAAAAGGCTTGCTTTTTAAATGTAATTTAGTATAGAAGATTTGAGTGTTATATATCACGATTTCGTGATTTTAATTTTAAATTGTAGTATTTATATTGAGGTTATTAGTCGAACATGTTATTATAAATAGAATTGACAACTAATATGGAGGTGGCATATGAAAGTTTGCTATGATAAACTTTGGAAGCTTTTAATAGATAAAAAGATGAAAAAAACTGATTTAATCCGAGAGGCGAAAATAAGTTCTAATGTTTTGGCTAAAATGGGAAAAGAAGAATCGGTATCTTTGGAAAGTATAGGAAAGATATGTACCATGTTAGGGTGCAATGTTGACGATATATTAGAATTCCAATCGTCAGAAGAAATAACAACCGATAGTGGAGAGTAAAAATTAATGAGATATTTAGGAAATAAAGAATCGATTTTGAAAGAGATAAGTGATTTACTTGAAGCGAAAGGGTTATTAAAGGAAGGATTTACATTCTTTGACGCTTTTTGTGGTTCTGGTTCTGTTGCAGATTATTTCAAATCATATTATGATATCATTATAAATGATAATTTGACATGGTCTGTAAAATATGCAAAAGGTCGTGTCTGTGCTCCTATGTGTACTTTTGACATATTGGGATTTGATCCGTTTGAATACTTGAATTCAAATGAAAATATGCTTCAAGGTTTTATGTACAAGAACTATGCCCCGACAGATAGTACGAGAATGTATTTTACACCGGAAAATGCTGGAAGAATAGATTATTTTCGAAAACAAATCGAAGAGTGGAAAAATGATAATCTTCTTTTAGAAGAAGAATACTGTTATTTACTTGCTTGTCTTATAGAATCTGTCTCTGATGTATCAAATACGGCAGGGGTTTATGGAGCATTTTTAAAAAAATGGGATTCAAGAGCAACGAAAAAAATCATGTTCAACAAAGTTGATTTTCAACCTGAGAAATATAAGTCGATAAGAACATATAATGCAAAAATTGAAGATATTATCGAAGAAGTAGAATGTGATATTTTATATTTAGATCCTCCATATACGCAAAATCAGTATGGTACACAGTATCATCTTTTAGAGACACTAGTACTTGATGATAATCCCTCTATTAGTAAAGTTACAGGATCTCGAAGCACTGCTCCTATGCGTTCTGATTGGTCAAAAGAATACAAGGCTAATATTTTATTTGATCGCGTTCTTGCAAAAACAAAAGCAAAATACATTATTTTAAGTTACAATAATGACGGCTTTATGTCTAAAAAGTATATAGAAGCAGCTATGAAACGCTATGGAAAACCGGAAACTTTTGTGTGCAAGAAGATAGAATATAAAAAGTATAAAAATTGGAAATCTCAGAACCAGGACAAACATTTTGAATATCTTTTTTTTATAGAGAAAAAAGAAAATGTCGATGTTATTTTTGAATGTCCGTTGAATTATATTGGTAGTAAGGCAAAAGTTATTCCAGATATTTTAAAATTTCAGCCCCAAAACTATGATACATTTATAGATGCATTTGGTGGTGGATTTAATGTTGGAATCAATGTTCATACAGATAAGGTAATATATAATGATCTGAATTATTTGGTTGCGAATTTGATTCAATCGTTTAAAGTATATGATACATATGACTACATACTTTATATAAAACGCACAATCAAAAAATTTGGATTGGAAAAGTCAAATAAACCAGCGTATTTGGAAGCGAGAAGTTACTATAATTCTCTACCAACAGAAAAGAGAGATCCTAGATTATTATTTACCATTATTTTATATGGATTTCAACAACAGATACGGTTTAATAGTCAACATAATTTTAATAATTCTGTAGGAATGAGATGGTTTAACGATAAGATTTTAGAAAAAATGATTAGTTTCTCAAGGCAAATAAAAGAGGGCAATTATGATTTTTATTGCCAAAGCTATAAAGAATTAAGAAATCAAATGACAGAGACTTCTTTTGTATATTTTGATCCACCGTACAATTTGACTACAGGAGCTTACAATGATGGTAAAAGAGGTTTTGATGGATGGAATAAAGAACTTGAAAGTGAATTATTCACATTTGCTGATGAATTGAATCAATCAGGCATATCGTTTATGCTATCATATGTGGCTGAACACAAGGGGGAAATTAATCAGGAGTTGCTGGATTGGATAAATGAAAAGGGATATCGTCTTATTCAACTTGATGATATTATTGGAATATCTGGCAGTCGAAGGAAGGAGGTATTGGTTGTAAATTATGGAATATAGAAATATACCGCATTTTGTGATTAAAGTTAATCTTCAAAAATCAAAGAGCACAGGTATTTACTTTAAGGATATTGTTACTCCGGAAGTGTTGAGTGATGTTTGTTACAGAATTACAGGTCAAACGGACTTTACGTATGAATATGTCGATAATGAGTATCAAGACATGTTTCTGGAAAAATCATATAACAAAGGACGTATAGCTATCATGCAATATAAAGATGTTGTTAGCTATATCAGTTTTTCAGAATTAGAAATTGGAGGGAGAAACTCCAGCGTACAGAGCGTGCCAACCGCTTTCAATTTGTATTATAGCAATCCGTACTTAAAAAAACGCTTGTATTATTACTTTTTAAATGTTTCGGGAAACGCAGAAACTGATTATCAAATTTTGATTTATCGCTTGATGAGTACTATTGGATTTGAATTCCTGAATGCAAATGGAAATTTACTTAGAAGAATTCAAAGATTTAATTCTGTTGAAGATATTATGTTTAATAGAAGAATTAATGCGGGAAGAAATAAAAGCAATAATTCTACTTTTATTACTAAAGGACATGCGGGTGAAATTGAAATTTATGGAAAAACATACGGTGCCAACAAATATGAAACAAGTTTGATTTGCTATGCGTTAGCCAGTTTGTGGCAGCCTGGACAACGTATTAAACTTTATGAAGTATTGGAAGGTGATCTGAAAGAACTTCCGGAAACAAGTTTGAATATCATAAGGAAAATGGGGGTTATTGATATTGTACCGACTGATATGACACTTGAAAAGAGAATCTATGAAGGTAAAGAGAATAGATTACGTTCTCCACGTTATACTTACAATTTGTTCAATAAACTTGGTAATAAACACTGTGCACTTTGTAATTGTGAAATCCCTGAATTGATACAAGGTGCACATATTCTTCCGGTTGCGGCAATTAGAAAAATGAATTATATTTCTTTTGAACAACGATTGGAACTAGCATTGGACGGAGATAATGGTTTATGGTTATGTGAGAATCATCATAAGATGTTTGATGAGGGAATGCTCTCTTTTGACAAGTATGGTGCTTTATTATTTAGAAATGATATCGATTTGCGTCATATGAGATTTATTGATGAGATAACTAAATATAAAGTTTTACCATCTGAAGTTTTAACAGATAAATTTTTGTGGTATCTAGAACAAAGAAAACGTGTAGTATAATATGGTTCCATATGAGAAAGTGGAGAAAATGAATATAGAAAATTATATAGAATCGCAGTATCGAGAATTAGTAGAAAAAGGTCTTAATGTAGAATTCTCAGATTTATACAATTCTTTTGAGAATGTAAAACTTCGAGAAGTTTTGACAACACTGCATTATTATTTTATTACCTTGTTTCGTACCATGAATGAAAGATTGCCGACTGGTGAGAATGGTGCTCATTTTTGGGCGGATCCAAGTAGAGAATTAATTAGCATTATAGAAATTACAATAGGGTTGTACAATACTCTTAAAAATTCAAAGTATGCTTTTAATATTGATGATTATTATTATGAATTAATAAAAAAATGCAGAAATTTTTTGAGCTCAAGTGGTGGTAGCGAATTACCTGCTAATATGCAAAAAATTGATTTGTATTATATACAACCTATTTTTAAGAAATCACAAAGTATTTCTGTAAAAAATAAAAGTATTAATATGGTGTATGATTTAAAACAAATTGGGGAAGGATCTTATGCGAATGTATATAAATATAGGGATACTTTTTATAATCGTACTTTTGTGATAAAACGTGCAAAGAAAGATTTAACTGAAAAGGAAATCTTACGATTTAAAAGAGAATACGAAGAAATGCAAGAATTTTCTTCACCATATATTCTTGAAGTATATAGATATTCTGAGAGCAATAATGAATATATCATGGAATATATGGATTATACATTGGATTCCTATATAAGTCGAAATAATTCAAAACTGACAATCGCACAAAGGAAGGGGATTGCTCAACAAGTTTTAAGAGCTTTTGATTATATACATTCTAAGAAACGCTTACATAGAGATATAAGTCCTAAAAATATATTAATTAAAGAATATGAAGATGTGCCGGTAATAAAAATTGCAGATTTTGGTTTGGTCAAGATACCTGAAAGTAAATTAACTACAGTTGGTACGGAATTTAAAGGATATTTTAATGATCCATCGCTTGTGGTCGAGGGGTTCGATACATATAATATATTGCATGAAACGTATGCTTTGACGAGAATAATTTATTATATTATGACAGGTAGAACGAATATTGAAAAAATCACTAATAGTAAATTGAAAATATTTATTGAAAAGGGATTGAATGTTGACAAAACAAAGCGATTTAAAAATGTTTTTGAGATGATGCAGGCATTTCGTGAAGTATAGCAGTTGTTTCTAGGATGGATTTAAATCGGAATATATTACAATTATTTACAGTTTTGAAGTTAGCAATGCAAATACTGGTGTGATAGAATGTATGGCGAAGAATGATTTCATAACAATGTTCTATCGTGTGGAGAGCGTAGAAAATGAGGGGAAAGGAGGCGGTGATTCGTACCTTGATTTGCTTAGTTGTATTACTTGTGTAGATTGTGGTAGCAAATGCATTGGATGCTAAAAAGATATAGCTTAAAGTATATTATCAAAATAATGATTGCGAAGTGATCTCAACGCAGTTATAATGAAGTGGCAACAAATTGGCAACAGAAAATCAGCGAGCCAAAATAATATATGTAACAGAAATAGAATAACGGCAAAAAAGACATAAAACTTAAACAAATATATTTAAGAATATTTTTGAATTTGCCGAGTTCGAATAATCCATACTGTTAATTAGCACACTTCATTATTCACAAATTAGTAAAAATGATTATCCTTTAAAAGGATGATAATAGGAGAGTTCTAAACATATTTAAGGTATGTTTAGGGCTCTTTTTTTGTGCATTGAAGAGTTCTTTTTAAACAAATATGTAGTGGTCTTGCGTCAAAAAAGCCAAGGAAAGAGGTGATGTTGGATTTGCAGAGTGGCAATACACATTCTTATATTTCTTATCTGAAGGATATTGTGGACGAAGAATGCGACCTGTCTGTTCGTGCAGGCGTATTGATGGAAAGACTGAAAGCCTATGAACCGGAGCTTCCAAAAGAAATGGAACCGATGGTGTATGTGAATTATTGTGAGAAAAGTGAGCTGGGGAATCCAAGATGTCAAAAGTTATCTGATCTGGATTCAAAAAACGTAGAACAGGACAAAGCCTGGTATGCTGATCGTGATCCCAACACCAACGAACCAAAAACGACAGCACAGATGTTTTTTTACAGTATATTATGCTGAGAAGGGTGACAAGATGCTGCATCATTTTCAAGGTAAGATAGATATGGAACAATCTGAGTACAAATGAGCAGGAAACAGTGATGTCAATGCTACGTGGACTTCGGAAGTAGGAGAACAGTTCGAGTATATGTATCGGCTGTTCTTTTTTTGTTTTTCTACTAAAAACGGTAATGTTTTTCTTGTGTACAGCAGAGCACTATAGTATAATAAATCCGGTTTTATTGCATAAGTTTAAAGGCTATAATAAGGAAAACGGCAAACTAGATGAAAGTCTGGGACGCAAAGCCAGAAGAGGCTAAAGTCAGAAAGTTTGACCAGGTCAGCCGGTTGCAACTGTTTCTATATCATATATGGAAAAGATGTGAAAGCGGAAGAGATCTCGATAACTTTTATACTTTATCGATGAGTGATTCTAAAGAAATATAGTAGGGATACGGGCATATTTGGGCAAGTATCCTTTTTATATGCCAAAATGGGTACGAAAACTGGCAGGGACAGATTCTCTGTATACAGATAAAAGCAGGATGAAGAAGGCATAAGACGAAGAGAGGATTTTTATAAAATGGGAAATTATGAAGAAAAAATATATTCTTTAGGTGAGACTGTAACGGGACAGACACAGGCCATGTCACAGGCCGTACAGAAAACACTGGAAAATAATGGCGGGGTAGGTATAATGACAGGATCTTATGACCAAAACCTGTCTATTTTGTCTGTGGATAATCTGCTGTTGCATAGTACAGGATATACATTCGATACTTTCATGGAACAGACAAAAGGCTCATTGAGAAACTTCTTTTATGACGCGGAAGATATATTGGAGCGAGACCGTTTTTTGCAGCTTCACGGAACAGGGGAAGCACGGATCATTGCAGCAAACGGTACAGTGAATAATGTACGGCTTTGTAAAGAGGATGCGACAGATGAGGCGGGCAGACAGATCTGGGTTATGTCCGTACAGGTCAACTGGGATCATGTAAATTTGGCACTGCTCAATGAGGCTATCTATTCCGGCTTCTGGTATTTTGACTGTGACGAAAACAGTGAGATTGTGAATGCAAACTGGAGTCATGAATTCCGAAAAATGCTTGGCTATCATGACACTCTGGACTTTCCGAATAAACTGGAATCCTGGTCAGATCTTCTGCATCCACAGGATAAAGAAAGAGTAATGGTGCAGCTTCAGGCGGCAATTAAGGATAAGACGAACCAGATAAAATACCAGGTAGAGTATCGTATGAGAATGAAGGATAATCAATACCAGTGGTTTCGGGCATCGGCAGAAGTAATACGCCGTCTGGATGGTTCTGCCAGCAGGATTGCCGGGATTTTTATTAACATTGATGCGGAGAAAAAAGAAATCATGCAGGCACAAAAATCTGCTGCTTTCCACCGGGCTTTTACGAAAGCAGATCTGTGCGAGTATTATGTGAATCTGGAAGCGAATACTTTTGATACCTTTAAGGTTGAACCGTCCCTGATGACCGTCTTTGAACAGAGTCATACGTGGGATGAGTTGATTCGGCATTTTGTGGATTCCTATGTTGTGGAGACAGATAAGAAGGCGGTATCCTCTTTTTACGACCGTGGTTATATTGCAGAAAGGCTGAAGGGTCTGGAAACCGAATTGGCTTTAGAGTGCCGTATCATTCTGAATGGAGAAGAACGATGGGTCCGCAATGTGGTCATACGTGGCGAAATAGAGGATTCAGAATATGCCATGATCTTTCTGCGTGATATCACAGAGGCAAAGGTGGAGAGTGCGCGGCATCTGCAGATGGCAGCGGATAATGCTTCCATGGAGCAGCTGATTCAGAGTATTGTGCGTCTGGTTGACCGCTTTGTTGTCTGTGATCTGGAAAATGACAGATATGAATTCTACAATCTGAATGGACAGATGATATATAAACCTCTGGGATTTTATCATGATTTTCAGATGCAGGTTCTTGAAAAATATAAGACACTGGAACCATTGGAAGCTATAGATATCCTGATAGCCCCGGATAATATTCGGAAAAAACTGAAAAGTGAAAATGATATTTATAAGTTTGAGTATTGCAGCCGGGATGAAAAGACTTATAAAATCGCTTCTTATATTCCCTTGGAATGGAAGAATGGAAAGCTGGAAAAGGTATTGCTGGCATCCATGGATGTGACACAGGAGAAGAAAGCAGAGATTGAATCCCGTCAGGCACTGAAAGAGGCTTACCGGTCCGCAGAAAATGCAAATCGTGCGAAAACAGAATTCCTTTCCAATATGTCCCATGATATCCGGACACCAATGAATGCGATTGTGGGTCTGACGGCAATCGCAGGAGCAAATATTGAGAGCCAGGACAGAGTCATTGAATGCCTCAGCAAGATCACAGAATCAAGCCGCCATCTGCTGGGGCTGATCAATGAAGTATTGGATATGGCGCGTATTGAAAGTGGAAAAATGACACTGGCACAGGAAGATTTCAATCTGTCAGAGCTGGTAGATAATCTTATTACACTTACGAAACCGGTGCTTGATGAACATAAACATAATTTTGATATACACATCAATCATATTGAACATGAGGCTGTCTGTGGTGACAGCTTGAGGATTCAGCAGGTATTTGTGAATCTGATGAGTAATGCGATCAAGTATACACCGGATGGTGGGAATATTATTTTTTCCATAGAGGAAAAGCCAAATGGATTTTCAGAACTTGGATGCTATGAATTTACGATTGAGGATAATGG
>ERZ791809.1349-NODE-1349-length-13512-cov-2.952664_pt1 | contig 13512 bp, 10 predicted proteins | sample MGYA00509946_ERZ791809 | MGnify/ENA primary metagenome ERZ791809 (study PRJEB30046, sample SAMN00791993) | human gut metagenome | study: EMG produced TPA metagenomics assembly of the A metagenome-wide association study of gut microbiota in type 2...
TGACAGATTATTGTTTCACAAATGGAAAGGTGACAACGATCGAATAAGCTTATTGATAAAAGCAATATATCTTTCAAAAGAAATCTATTTGACAGAAAATTCATCTTGATAAATAATATCCATATTGGAGAGTGTGGATATGTTTGAAATTGATGTCTGTTATAAATTTATATTTGAATCAATGCTCGAGGATGATGTATTGGGATATATAGCAAACAAGGTATATGAATATACTCATGCCGGGATATTTTTTGTGTCGGAGTCCGGAGAGATTCTAGCTTATGCCTGTTCGGGAAAAGACCAGAGCATGCGTTCGATTATAGAAGAGCATGTAACATTGGAAGATTATCCTTATTTCTTTGAGGAAGTGTCACCGAATGGAGAGTTCCAGACGGTTGCTGCGGTGAAGGATAAGAAGAAAAATATTGGATATATCATCATTCACTATAGTAATGAAGAGTTTCGGACGTTTTTTGAAGAATTAGGAACAATTCTGACGGAAACAGCAAGACAATATTTTGAAGAGAAGCAGAAGAATATGTATTTAAATCTTTCGCTCAAAGACTATATTATCGGTTGGATGATTTTTGAAGGACAGCATTTTGTGGAATCGGAGCAGAGTCATACATTAAAAGGAAATTATTTGATGGCTTTGTTTACCGATGATTTTTCTGATATGGCGGTGGAGGCAGCAAAACTGGGAAGAATCTGGGAGCATTTTTATTTGTATGAAGAGAAACACTCCCTGACGGTTGTTTTATATCAGGTTTCTGATCAGACTGCGAAAAAGATTTATCAAATGGTGCAGAAAGAAAATCTGAACTGCTATATGAGTGAGACATTTGAAGATATCAATGACTGTAGAACAAAAAGAGATTTGCTAAAACAGATGGAACGGATTCCAAAGATATGTGATGTCAGAGGGGTTAAAAGAGAAAAGGACTGGTATCTTCAGGGTATTTTTTCTTATACATTGCCTTTAATCGAAGAGGCAGGACTGAGTGACTATTCGATTTTGAACTTGATAAAGGAAGATGAGAAAAATCACACAGAGCTTTATGATACATTGAAAATGTATTTATTATGCGAAAATAATGTGACAATGGCAGCGGAAAAACTTCATGTCCACAGAAATACATTGGTGTATCGATTAAAGCAAATAAAAGATTGTCTGGAATTAGATATTAACAATAATGAGATTTCGAGAGAACTTTTGGCATTTATGATTATGTATGACCTGTCGAAATCTTCAGAGGACTAGAGCATGAAACTTGTACAGGATTTACCAGGGATATTTGAAGAGTTTGGAGAAAAGAGGCGGGAAGCCTTTTTAGAGGTAAAAGAGTATAAAGACAAAGGTGTACCTGTTGTTGGAATGTATTGTGCATATTTTCCAACAGAGCTTGCAATGGCGGTAGGTGCAATCCCGGTCGGCTTATGCTCTTTTTCGAATGAAACAGTTACGCCAGCAGAGCGTGAACTTCCTAAGAGTATGTGTCCACTTGTAAAATCGAGTTATGGTTTTGCAATCGAGGATAAATGCCCATTTTTCCATTTTGCAGATCTTGTGATTGGTGAGACAACTTGTGATGGAAAGAAAAAAATGTATGAACTGATGGCTGAATTTAAGCCGGTGTTTGTTATGGAACTTCCAAACAGCCAGTCTGAGAAAGGGCTGGAATTCTGGAGACGGGAAGTCATAAGGACGAAGGAATACTTTGAAGAATTTTTCCATGTTATTATTACGGATGAGATGATTCATCATGCAGTGCATCTGAGTAATGAGATTCGCAGATCCCTAAAGGAATTATGCGAAGTGATGAAGCTTGATCCGGCACCGGTTTTTGGTACGGATATCCAGAAGATGATCAATGGCTCTAAGTATCGCTTTGATTTTAAGACGACACCGGAACTGGTGGATGCTGTCACAGAAAAGATATTGGAAGAATATCAACAGGGAAAACATCTTGAGAGCAGACCGAGAATTTTGGTGACAGGTTGTCCGATTGGCGGAGATACAATGAAGATTCTGGAAGGAATAGAAGAAAATGGCGGAGTAGTTGTTGCGGTAGAAAACTGCAGTGGAGTAAAGACGCTTGACCAGATGGTGGATGAGACTCAGGAAGACATTTATGGGGCAATAGCGAAAAGATATTTATCTACAGGTTGCTCTATTATGACGCCGAACGACAATCGAATTGAATTAATCGGACGAATTATTGAGGAATATCATGTAGATGGAGTTGTGGAAATGATTCTGTCAGGCTGCCATGCGACAGGAGCAGAATCCATTTATATCCGAAAGTTTGTAAATGAAGAAAAGAATCTCCCATATATTTCTATTGATACAGATTATTCGTCAGCAGATAAAGGACAGATATCTACGAGACTTGCCGCTTTTATTGAGATGATTCAGGCAGATAAAAGCGGCAAGAAAGAACTGGATATGAATTATTGTTATAAATTGATTGTATCAGGCATTTCAAGTGGAAGATGTTTTGAGGAGGTTTTGCAAAACGTATGGGATTATACTGGAGTTCCAGTCAGATTTTTAGGGGGGGGGGAAAATCAAGAAGTTCTGTATGAAGTTGGAAAAGAACAGGTCACAGTAGATGCGCAACGTATAGTACATGAATGTTTAGACGGTGTTTGGATTGAAGCAGTGATTCTTGATGATCAGCGAAAGATACAAGTGCAGGAGCTTGCAGATATTCTTGCAAAGAGCTTTTCCATGTATCAGAAGAACAGAAAAAATACAGGGAACGATCAAACATGTCAGCCGGACTATTTGTGGATATTGGTGAGCGATACTTCTCTGGCAGCAAGACTTGCAGGAAAACTTGAAGAAACTAAAGAGTTTTCTTCGGTTGTTGAAAAGCAGAAAGACAATAGTATCTTAATAACCAATATACGTGGTAAAGAGGATCGTGCTTTGCTGATTCGGTTGTGTAAAGAATTCATTTATGATTATGATGGAAAGATACTGGTTGGAAATGGTGTTAAAGCCGAGCAAAACTTAAGTGAAAATAAAAGGTTGCAGCAGGAAGTATTTGAACTTGCAAGGGATCGCGCACCGAGAAAACATTTATATCTGATAGAAGAATATTATCATGAACTGGCTATTTCTTACATCAGTCGGAAAGTTGGCGAGAATGGATTTAAGTTAAAAGAGCTGGAGCAGATCAGATGTGAAGATGAAGAGACAGGAAGAAATCTGTATGAGACACTTTACTGGTATCTGAGAATGAAAAGAAATGTGTCTCAGACAGCGGCAAAACTAAAGATTCACAGGAATACGCTACTTCCACGTCTGACCCGGTTAAATGATATGCTGGATTTGGACAATCGTGATGGAGTGGAATGCGAAAAGCTTTTGATTGCTATGGAAATAGAAAGAATGAAAAAAAGTGATGAATAATAGGAATAACCTATAAATGCAATGCAATTATAGAAAAAATCAATTTGCATATTATGCTATAAAAGTCTAAAATTTTAACAGAATGGTTAATTGTGTCCGTTTATAGATACGAATAAATTTGATGAGGTGAAAGAATATGGAGATTATTAAAGATTTGCCAGAGGTTTTTGAAGAATTTGCTGAGCAGAGACAGAAATCGTTTCTTATGATGAAAGAACTGAAAGACAAGGGAACACCAGTAGTAGGAGCTTATTGTACATATTTCCCAAAAGAGATTGCTATGGCTATGGGAGCTTCAACAGTCAGCCTGTGTTCCACATCTGATGAGACAATTCCGGAAGCAGAAAAAGACCTTCCGAAGAACTTATGTCCATTGATCAAATCCAGTTACGGATTTGCAAAGACAGATAAATGTCCGTTCTTCTATTTCTCAGATGTAGTTGTTGGGGAGACTACATGCGATGGTAAGAAGAAAATGTATGAGTTGATGGGCGAGTTCAAAGATGTGTTTATAATGGAACTGCCAAATACTCAAGGACCAGAAGCACTGAAGCTTTGGAAGAAAGAGATTATCCGTTTTAAAGAATATCTTGAGAAAAGATTTGAAGTAACGATTACAGATGAAGATGTAAGAAAAGCTGTTAAAATTGAGAATGAAGCAAGAAAAGCACTGAAGCGTCTTTATGAAGTTATGCAGCATGATCCGGCTCCAATCAGTGGACATGATCTGTTCAAGGTTCTGTACGGAAGTACATTCAAATTAAATCGTTCTGAGATTGCCGGAGAAGTGAATGCCCTTGTTGACAAGATTGAGGCAGAGTATGCATCTGGAAAGATGCTGGAGAAGAAACCAAGAATTTTGATTACAGGATGCCCAATCGGAGGAGCAACTGAGAAAGTAATCCGTGCTGTTGAGGATAATGGTGGTGTTGTCGTAACTTATGAAAACTGTACTGGAGCTAAATCCATCGATCGTCTTGTTGATGAAAACGCTGAGGATATTTACCAGGCAATTGCAGAGAGATATCTGGCAATCGGTTGTTCAGTTATGACACCAAACCCGAATCGTTTTGATCTTATGGGACGTCTGATTGACGAGTATCAGGTTGACGGAGTTCTTGAGATGACACTTCAGGCCTGTCATACATATAACGTTGAGACTCGTGCAATCCGCAAGTTTGTAAATGAGGAAAAAGGAATTCCATACATTAATGTGGAGACAGATTATTCTCAGGCAGATGTCGGCCAGCTCAATACAAGGATTGCAGCATTTATTGAAATGTTGTAAGATTGCCGGTTACAGACTATTTTAAAATGAATTTTGAAATTCATGTTGTGTAAATTCATGAGAGGGAAAGCTAAGATATGAAGTTTATAGGAATTGATATTGGATCTACTTGTGCCAAGACTGTTGTTATGAACGAGAACAAAGAAATTGTTCTTGAGTTTGTGCAGCCGACAGGATGGAGCAGTGTGGATACGGCAGAAGAGATTCGTAAGAAGCTTGTGGAAAATGATGCGGATCCTGCAGAAAATGTATGTGTTGCTACTGGATATGGCCGTGTGTCTGTGCCATATGCAGATAAGATGATTACAGAAATTACCTGTCACGCCATGGGGGCTGTCTGGATTTTTGATAATAAAGATATGACAATCATTGATATCGGTGGACAGGATACAAAGATTATCTGTGTAGAACAGGGATTTGTAAAAGATTTCATGATGAATGATAAATGTTCTGCTGGAACAGGAAGATTTCTGGAAATTATGGCAAATACATTGTCCATGCGTCCAAATGAGATGTGTGAGCTTGCAAGAGAAGGCTCAGGTGTAACGATCAGTTCTATGTGTACGGTATTTGCAGAGTCCGAGGTCATAAGTCTCATTGGTCAGGGAGAAAAGAAGGAAAATATCGCATTTGCAGTGGTTGATTCTATCGTACGAAAAGTTGCAGCACAGGCAAATCGTATGAGTGAAGACCGTCCGATGCTTTGCCTGACTGGTGGTCTCTGCGAGTGTAGCTATATCAGTGAAGCGCTGACAAAGGAACTTGGCATGGAAGTTAAGACCGATCCGCAGAGCCGTTATGCAGGAGCAATCGGTGCGGCACTTGGAGCAGTAAAGAAAGGTAAGAAGAACTAGGAAAGTCTGGATTAAAGGAGTTTTACATTTTTGTTGTAAGCTCCTTTTTTGTATGTTATATTAGATGTATAACAGAAAACTTGATCTGTTCATGAAATCATCCGTAAGGATAGAACAAAAGAGATAATGAGGGTGATACGATGCTGATAGAGATTGATTTTAACAGTGATGAGGCACTGTATGTGCAATTACAGAATCAGATTATTATGGGAATTGCGACTGCGACGATCCAAGAAGGAGAATCCCTTCCATCTGTCCGTCAGCTTGCGGATACGGTAGGCATCAATATGCATACAGTGAATAAAGCATATTCCATATTGAAGCAGGAAGGATTTATCCAGCTTGACCGCAGACGTGGTGCTGTGATTGCAATTGATGCAGATAAGGCAAAGGCTTATGCAGAAGTAAAGCGTGCGCTAAGAATCGCGCTGGCTAAGGGAAGTCTTAAAAATGTCAGTAGAGAAGAAGTTCACGAGATGGTGGATGAATTATTTGATGAATACGGTGGAAAGGAATAACAGACAGCATGAATTATACAGAACCAGCAAAAGAAGTGCTGAAAAAAGCGGAAAAGATTGCCAGAGAACTGGATCATCCATATGTAGGAACAGAACATCTGCTGCTTGCATTTATGCGGGTATGTACAGGTGTGGCGGGACAGATATTGTCAGCGAATGGTGTAGAAGAAGCAAATTTATATAAGATTGTAGATGAACTGATCTCACCGGTCGGAGAAGTGACTTTTCAGGAAAAGCCAAAGAGAAGTCCGAGACTTGAATATACTCTGGAGGAAAGCAAGGAAGAGGCAATTCGTTTTCAATCAGAGGCAATTGGAACAGAGCATATGCTTCTTGCAATCCTTCGGGAACCGGACAGTGTTGCAACCAGAATACTTCTGACACTCAATGTAAATATACAGAAAATCGTGCAGGATACGCTGGAAGTTCTCGGCGTGGATGTCAAGGAATATCAAGAGGAGCTTCAAGAGGCATATCAAAGAAAAGATGGGATTTTAGACCAGTATGGTACAGATCTGACTATGCAGGCAGAAGAAGGAAAGCTTGATCCGGTCATTGGAAGAAAAGCAGAGATTCACCGTCTGATGCAGGTACTTGGCAGAAGAACGAAGAACAATCCGTGTCTGGTGGGTGAGCCGGGAGTCGGTAAGACAGCAGTGGTAGAAGGACTTGCCGCACAGATCGCAAGTGGCATTGTACCGGAAGGAATGCGTGACAAGCGGGTCTATACGTTAGATCTTGCAAGTATGATCGCAGGTACAAAATACCGTGGTGAATTTGAAGAACGTATGAAGAGACTTTTACAGGAAGTAAAGTCGGCGGGAAATGTTATTTTATTCTTGGATGAAGTGCATACAATCATCGGCGCAGGCGGTGCGGAAGGCGCAATGGACGCATCTAATATCCTGAAACCGTCTCTTGCAAGAGGAGAACTTCAATTGATCGGAGCAACAACGATTGCGGAATATCGAAAATACATTGAAAAAGATGCGGCACTGGAACGAAGATTCCAGCCAATTACAGTGGAAGAACCAGATGAGAAGCAGTGTGAAGAAATATTAAAAGGACTGCGGGAACGTTATGAGACGCATCATCATGTACAGATTACAGACGATGCGCTTCAGGCGGCAGTTTCACTATCTGCCCGTTATATCAGTGACCGTTTTCTTCCGGACAAAGCAATTGATGTGATTGATGAAGCATGTGCGAAAGTGAGTCTTAGTGGCTTCAAGACACCGGAGCATATCTATGAACTGGAAAAGGTTCTTGGTAATTACGAAGCAAAGATGGAAGAGGCAATTCTTGCAGGTGATCTTGTGGAGGCTTCCAGGATCCGGGCAGAGAAAGAAGATGCTCAGAAAAAGATTATGCAGACGAAGAAGCGTTTTCAGAAAAAGCAGGCGGGCAGAAAGCCACTTGTAACAGAAGAGGAAGTGGCAGCGGTCGTATCTGACTGGACGAAGATTCCGGTGCAGAAGCTTCAGGAATCTGAAGGTGCGCGCTTGCAAAAGTTAGAGCAGACGCTTCACAAGAGAGTGGTTGGACAGGAAGAAGCTGTTACGGCTGTGGCGAAAGCTGTACGAAGAGGGCGTGTGGGGCTAAAAGATCCAAAGCGCCCGATTGGCTCATTTTTATTCCTTGGACCGACCGGAGTCGGTAAGACGGAATTGTCAAAGGCATTATCAGAAGCATTATTCCATGATGAGAATGCCATGATTCGTGTTGATATGTCCGAATATATGGAACAGCACAGTGTGGCAAAGATGATTGGTTCTCCTCCGGGATATGTTGGTCATGAGGAAGGTGGACAGTTAAGCGAACAGGTGCGAAGACATCCGTATTCAGTGATTCTTTTTGATGAGATTGAAAAAGCACATCCGGATGTATTTAACATTTTACTGCAGGTATTAGATGATGGACATATTACAGATTCTCAGGGCAGAAAAGTCGATTTCCGGAATACGGTCATTATTATGACATCAAATGCAGGTGCACAGGCGATCATTGATCCCAAAAGGCTAGGATTTGGCAATAAGGAGAATCAAGAGGAAGATTACAAGCGTATGAAGATGAATGTTATGAATGAGATCAAGCTTGTCTTCCGTCCAGAATTCCTGAATCGAATTGACGAGATCCTTGTATTCCATCCGCTAGGTGAACCGGAACTTAAGAAGATTACGGGAATGATGTGCCAGGAGGTGGTCAAGCGTGCAAAAGAACAGCTTGATATTCATCTGACGGTGCGTGATTCTGTGAAAAAGCTGATTATGGAAAAAGGAACCGATAAGAAATATGGAGCAAGACCGTTAAGACGTGCAGTACAAAGTGAACTGGAAGACAGTCTGGCCGAGGCAATTCTCGCAGGTGAGATTAAGCGTGGTCAGGAAGTCGTTGCCGGCGTATCGAAAAAAGAAATAAAATTTGAGGTCAAGACTACCAAATAAAAATAAATTGATATATAATAATTAATACAAATGAACCTTAGGAGGAAAGAGCTAATGGCAGCAGTGAAAGAGCTATTAAGAGCTGAAGCAGACGGAGCACTTGGTTTTGGAGACTATACTCTGAGCAGCAAGACAAAACTGGACGGATTTGAATTCCAGGGAGATGTGTATAAGGTAAAGACATTCTCTGAGATTACAAAGTTGGAAAAGAATGGTATGTTCGTATACGAATCTGTTCCGGGAACAGCAGTAGAAGATTTTAAAGCTTCTGAGAGAGAGGTTTCTTTTAAAGTATCCGGTACTGAGGATGCGCAGATTACACTGGAGCTGGAAGCAGACAGCGAATATGTTGTGTATATGGACGATGTGAATGTCGGCGATATGACAACGAACTTAAGCGGAAAACTGAGCGTGAGCGCAGAACTTGATCCGAATAAAGAGATTGAGATCAAGATTATCAAGAAGTAAATACGCAGAACATGGGGGGAGCTCGCAGAGGCGTAGCTTCCCCTTTCTGGTAAAATGGAAATAAAAAAGAAATGATAAATCAAGGTTTAAGAGTGGATTTATAAGTAGAAGTATAAAAAAGATGTAAGGGAATCGTACATGGCAAAAGGTAAAAAAAGTATATTTTTCTGTCAGAACTGTGGACATGAAGAAAGCAAATGGCTTGGACAGTGTCCGATGTGCAAGGAATGGAATACATTTGTAGAAGAGAAAGTTTCAGTAACAAGAGGAAGTACGGCTGCAGTGCAGCAGGTAAGGGATGCGAAAGATGCGAAGGTAGTGACACTTTCCAGTATTACGACTGATGACGATGAGCGGATGCAGACGGGGATTCTGGAACTTGACCGAGTGCTTGGTGGTGGAATCGTGCCTGGATCGCTTGTGCTAGTGGGAGGGGATCCGGGAATCGGTAAATCAACACTTCTCCTGCAGGTATGTCAGAAGTTATCAGGACAAAACCGTAAGATATTATATATTTCCGGGGAAGAATCGTTAAAGCAGATTAAACTGCGTGCGAATCGGATGGGAACATTTTCTGAGAGTTTGTTTCTGTTGTGCGAAACGAATCTTGGAATTATACGTCATGTGATAGAAGAACAGCATCCAGATATGGTCGTGATTGACTCAATCCAGACGATGTATAACGAAGAGGTCGCGTCGGCACCGGGAAGCGTGTCTCAGGTGCGTGAATCGACCAATGTATTTATGCAACTTGCAAAAGGACTTAATATTTCAATATTTATTGTAGGACATGTGACAAAAGAAGGCACAGTTGCAGGCCCACGCGTATTGGAACATATGGTGGATACAGTGTTATATTTTGAAGGAGACAGACATGCATCTTACCGGATTCTGCGTGGGGTGAAGAATCGTTTTGGATCTACGAATGAGATCGGCGTGTTTGAGATGCAAAAAGGTGGCTTGGTGGAGGTAGAGAATCCGTCCGAGTATATGTTATCAGGAAAACCGGAAAATGCATCGGGTTCTGTTGTGGCATGTGCAATGGAAGGAACAAGACCGATGCTCATGGAGATTCAGGCACTTGTATGTAAGACGAACTTTGGAATGCCGAGACGTACGGCAGCAGGGCTTGATTATAACCGAGTCAATCTTCTGATGGCAGTTTTGGAAAAACGTATGGGAATGCCGCTTTCCGCGTATGATGCATATGTGAATATTGCAGGAGGAATCCGGCTGAATGAGCCGGCAGCAGACTTAGGAATTGTGATGGCGATTGCATCAAGCTATAAAAATCGCCCAATTGATGAGGATACCATCGTGTTTGGCGAAGTAGGATTAAGTGGAGAGGTGCGGGCCGTGACCATGCCGGAACAGAGAGTATCAGAAGCAAAAAAACTGGGATTTAAAAGATGTATTGTCCCTGCAGTTTCCATGAAGACGATTGGAAAGATGGAAGGAATAGAGATACTAGGAGTAGAAAATGTAAACCAGGCTATGAATCTTGTGTAACGGCTGAAAGAGATATGAACAGGAGGGTAAAAGATGGCGTTAAAAGACTATAATAAAGCATTTCGTTATGGGAAAAAAGAATATGAGAGCCGGCTTCTTGCAGGGCGGAAGCCGACTTTGGAATCTTTGGACGAAATATTACCAGATGAGGCATTATCAACAGAATCACTGGGACTTGTTCAGATTCCGATCGATCAGATAGTTGGAACAAGATATAGTGGTAGAAGCAGTGCATTTGCAAGTAATTTTATGCCGATATTGGAGAGTAATACGGAGTTTGCAATCAAATGGGCAAAACTCAGCACTTCTCATGAAAAGGAAGGAATTCATGAGCCAATCAAGGCGTGGGAGTATATGAATAAATTCTATGTAGAAGAGGGAAATAAGCGTGTCAGTGTCATGAAATTTTTTGGTGCAATTTCAATCCCGGGAACGGTAACGCGTATTCTTCCGAAGAAAACGAATGATAAAAACGTAAAAATTTATTATGAATTTGTGAATTTTTACAGAGTGTCTAAAGTAAATTATATTACATTTTCAGAAGAAGGACAGTATGCACAGCTCATAAAAGAGATGGGAAAACATCCGGATGAGTACTGGACAGATGATGACAGACTGATTTTCAGTTCTGTGTATGCAAGATTTACAGCGGCATTTCATGCACATGGTGGGCAAGAACTGGAAGTTTCATCAGCAGAGGCATTTCTTTCATTTTTACATCTATACTGTTATAAACGAGTAGAAGAAATGTCAGTAGAAGAAATTAACGAACTTGTGAAGAAAGCATGGGAAGAATTTGTTCTGCTTCAGTATAATGATGAGGAAAAAGTAGAATTGAAAATGACTCCGACAGAAGATAAGCCATCTCTGTTTGAAAAATGGCTTCCTCTCGGTGGCAATAAAGAACCATCTCATTTGAAAGTAGGATTTATCTATGCGAAGACACCACATTCTTCTGCGTGGACATATAGTCATGAACTGGGACGCAGGCATCTTGAGCAGACATTTCCAAATGAAGTCACGACTGTAAGTTATGAAATTATAACAGAAAAAAATATAGCATCAGCCCTGGAGGAAGCCATCCATGCGGGTTGCAATATTATATTTACGACAACTCCGATATTTGCGCAGGAAAGTTTAAGAGCGGCAATTACGCATCCGGAAGTAAGAATCTTAAACTGTTCTTTGAATACGACGCACCGCTACATCCGGACTTATTATACTCGTATGCATGAGGCGAAGTTCCTGATGGGAGCAATTGCAGGGGAAATGGCTGAAAACGATAAGATTGTATATATTGCGGATTATCCGATTTTGGGAACAATTGCACAGATTAATGCATTTGCGCTTGGAGCGCAGATGACAAATCCAAGAGCGAAGGTGTATTTAGAGTGGTCTACGCTGAAAGAGCAGGATATTGAGAAAAGAATTGACGAGATAGACCCGAATTGTATTTCGGGAAAAGATATTATCGTACCAGATGATAATAATCATTTTTATGGAGTATATCATCGCGAAAGTGGCGGAGGTGAGCAGAAGAATCTTGCAATGCCACTGTGCCACTGGGGAAAATTCTATGAAGAACTGATCCGTACAATTATGGCAGGAAACTGGGAACAAGATAACGATGTAGAAAAAGCAATTAATTATTGGTGGGGAATGCCGACAGGGGTAGTAGATGTTATTTGTTCAAAAAAACTTCCGGCGGGTACAGTCCGGCTGGTCAATGTATTAAAGCATAATTATAAAACGGGACAATTTCATACATTTACAGATCAGATGTATGCACAGGGACATATACTTAAGGAAAAGAAAGGTGAAACGCTGTCTCCGGAAGAAGTAATCGAGATGGACTGGCTGGCAGAGAATATTATAGGAAGAATACCAAAGATTGAAGAATTACAGGAGCAGGCCAAACCGGTTCTTACACAACAGGGGATTGAGACGAGGAAGGGATAAAGAACAATGCGAATAATGGTAATTGCAGACGAAGAGTCGAAATACCTTTGGGATTTCTTTGACAAAAGCAAACTGGAAGGTGTGGACTTAATTATATCCTGTGGTGATTTGAATCCAAATTATCTGTCTTTTCTTACAACATTTGCAGCTGCTCCGGTACTGTATGTGCATGGAAACCATGATGAAAAATATGATCGTATCCCACCAGAAGGTTGTATTTGCATTGATGATACGATTTATGAATTTGAAGGCTTGCGAATTTTAGGACTTGGTGGTTCCATGCGTTATAGTGGTGGAAAATATCAGTTTACAGAACGTGGAATGAGGAAAAGAGTGAAGAAACTATGGTTTCAATTGCTAAAACACCGTGGTTTTGACATTCTGGTCACACATGCTCCGGCATATCAGATCAATGACGGAAGAGATCTGCCACATCAGGGATTTCAAGTATTTATAGAGCTGATAGAGAAGTACAGTCCGAAGTTCTTCGTACATGGACATGTACATATGACTTACGGAAGGCAGCATAAAAGATGTGATAAATATAAGAGTACACATATTATCAATGCATATGAAAGATATGTATTTGATTATGAAGATGATGAGATGAGTCCATTGAAGTTTGGAAAAATCGTAGGACAACAATAAGTTTAAGGCTGGCACGTAGTATTTTAGCAAAATGCTACGTGTCAAACTGCGTTTAATGGAACCTCTTCTCGCCAAATAAGATACTTTAATTGCAATTTTGGGTTTTAATTTTGGGGGATGTAATTCGAACTGCAAATATGAACAGGTAAAGCGAAATGTGATAACTAAATTTGTGTAAATTGTGTGAATAAAATAAATAATAAAAACAATATTGACAATTCTGGGCAGGCATGATATATTATACAAGCTGTCGCGTGAGACAAGACTGGAAAGTGCTTAAGAGCTCATGGGAACGCAAAAAATAAATGAAATTTCCTGTTGACAAATGTCGATAGAAATGATATTCTAGATAAGCTGTTTCGAACGACAGAGATGATCGAAACGGACAGCGAAAAAGAAAAATAAA